>JGI12048J13642_10209821_pt1 | contig 18479 bp, 10 predicted proteins | sample ElkSlonscriptome_16_FD_13642 | JGI IMG/M metagenome (IMG submission 13642)
AAATAATTTAATATCACCATAGTCCTGGTAATTGGCGGGCTCAATAAGCATATCTTCACTATGATCAAGTAAAACGTAATATGGCTGAGCGTTAACTTTGTAGCGAAGCTCTTGAAACGCGGCCCATTTATCACCTACCGTTCGGATTTTACGTTTCCTACCGCCACCCAATTCAACAGTTTTTCTTTCAGATTCAGGCAAATCTATTTTTTCGTCGACGTAAAGTGAAATCAACACAACTTCATCTGAAAGCTTTTGCTTAATGCTCGGGTCTGACCATACCTGTTGCTCCATTTTACGACAATTTACACAGGCATGACCGGTAAAGTCTAGCATGGCTGGAACTCCGAGTTCACGTGCTCTTTCCATACCTTTTTCATAGTCGTGGTATACGTAAATACCTTGCGGACCCAAATGCTGGTCTATGTCATGGGGCACTGCTTTCGTTGCTCCCGACCCTCCTGTAAAACCAATACCTTGAGGGCTTTCGCTGTAATGCATAGGGGGTGGAAATGCAGCAATTAATTTAAGTGGAGCTCCCCAAAGACCCGGGATGAGATACAGGGTAAACATTCCGGTAACGACTGCCAATAAAAGCCGTGTTACAGAAACATGTTTTAAATCTGAATCGTGCGGCAGCTTCAATTTCCCTAACAAATACAAGGTTAACAGTCCAAAGATTACGATCCAGATCGCTATGAAAACTTCTCTCTCCAAAAGGTGAAGCTGAAGCACCATATCGGCATTTGATAAAAATTTAAATGCCAGCGCCAATTCCAAAAAACCTAAAACAACTTTCACTGAATTGAGCCAGCCGCCGGATTGGGGCAGAGAATTCAACCAGCCGGGAAAGGCAGCAAAAAGAGCAAAGGGAAGCGCAATGGCCAAGGAAAACCCGAGCATCCCTATAGCCGGAGCCGAACCGCCTTTAGAAGCCGCTTCAACAATCAAAGTCCCTACAATGGGGCCAGTACATGAAAATGAAACCAGGGCGAGCGTAAAAGCCATAAAGAAAATTCCGATCAAGCCACCTTTGTCTGCTTTTGAATCCGCTTTGTTGATCCAGGAATTTGGGAGCGTGATCTCAAAGGCTCCCAGAAACGAAATTGCAAATACGATCAGCAAGGCAAAGAAAAATAAATTAAACCACGGATCGGTAGACATTTCGGATAGTACTGAAGCTCCAAAGGCCGCTGTTACAACTACTCCTAAAACCACGTATATCACGATGATAGAAAGACCATAGATTATGGCATTTTTAATACCAGCAGCCCGGGTTTTACTTTGCTTGGTGAAAAAACTAACCGTCATGGGAATCATGGGAAATACGCACGGCGTCAGAAGTGCGGCAAATCCGCTGAGAAATGAGATAATAAATATCCCCCAATTACTTCGAGTATCTTCCTTCTTCCCGATACTTTCAGCCTTAGAAGCAGGTTGAATATCAGCCTTTCCTGCCTTTAACTCAAATGAAAATTCTTCCGGGGGTGGAAAAATGCACTTAGCATCATCACAAGCCATGTAGGACAGGTAGCCGTTCAGATCAATTTTCTTATTGGATAGCTTTCTGATTTTTTGCTTGAAAACCGCTTCATTTTCAAAATAGGCGAGATCCATATCAAAATTTGGATCGTAATCTACAATGGGTTCGCCAGAGATTGCTTTTCCAACAGGTTCAAAGCCCTTCAAAGAATCAAACATAAAGGTTGTTGGTTCAGGGCCTTCTACTTCAAAACTTTCAAATGCATCGTAAACATGCCAATGATCAGCAATCTGGGCTCTGGCAACAATTATGGCAGTAGAATCGGTTTCATCTTCAAGAGAAATCTCCCACTTTACAGGATCCAGAACTTCGCTCTCAGCAGATTCTGAGCCAATTGAAAATGAAGATTCTGAAGAGAAGGGTTGATTCTCATTGTCTTTTCCTGCGTCGGATGCACCGCCTTCTGCCCCGGCAACCTTAAAGTCAAATTCTACATATTCGGGCGGTAAACACATTTCTTCATTGCATACCATAAAAGATAGCTCACCGGTAACCGAAAAATCTTCTTTTGAAAGCCTGTTGATTGTTTGAGTGAAAAGGGCCTCGTCTTCAAAGTAATTCAGATCCACGTCAAAATTTGGATCGTAATGGGTAATGTATTCACCCTCTTTGGTTTTTCCTGCCAGGGAGTAGCTGTCTGATGGGTTGTAAATGAATTCTGTTGGAAGTGGGCCCTGATCACTGGGTAAATCCATGGCGTATATATGCCAGCCTTCTTCAATCGTGGCCTCCATTACCAGATTGGCCTGGTTCCCATCCTTAATTTCTACGTCAAAACTCCAATCAACCGGATCGTAAATCTGACCGAAGGCAATATTCAACGAAAAAACCGCCACTACTGCGGTTAATAGAACTTTGAATTTCAACATGAATTCCTGAGAATTTGAACGAGTGCAAAGCTACGAAAACTGCCTAAAGAATGCTCAAATTCGAAAATCATTGTTGTAAACCCAATCAGAGAAAATCAACTTCCTGGCCAATTTTGAGCTGAAAGGACTTTCTGATGAATCCCACGATTAGATATATAAAAATCGTATCTACCAGAGCACAAATGGCCTTAAAGGCCCAGCCATCTCTTATATAGCCTCCCATTGTCTCGGCATCTTCACGGCCAATAAAAAGTACAATTACAACCAAGGTAGTGTCTACCAATTGAGAAACTACAGTAGATGCATTATTTCTGAGCCAGAGTTTCTTGCCTTTCGTCAATCTCTTCCAGAAGTGATACATGCGCACATCAATAAGCTGAGCTATCAGGTAGGCAATCATACTGGCTAAAATCACCCGCCAGGAATTTTGAAAAACTGTATCGTAATTGCTGTTGTTTACCGGTGAATTTGGAATCGAATCAAACAGGCCTCCCATCCAAAGAATGAGCAATACAAAAAGTGAAGCCACAAAACCAACCAGTACAACCGTGTTCGTCTTTGATCTTCCGTAGATCTCTGAAAGAATATCCGTTATAAGGAATGTAATGGGGTAAGGCAAAACTCCGGCAGAGAGAACAAAAGTATAGAAGCCGAGATTTACTGTTACAAATTTATTTGCTATCAGATTACAGGAAACGAGCGCCGTGATAAATAAGCCGCCCAAAAAAACGTAAAGTGTAAAAGACCGATATTTGATCTTTAGGCTTACATCGTCAACAGTCTGGGCTATTTCAGTGCTTCTCTTCAAATCTGATTATTGATTTATCTCCTTTTCTAACAGCGTATTGATTTGAAGTTCTGTGGCCTAATACCCAAACTATTTCCGAACCGGATAGCAAAACATAGGTTTTCTCCTTTTGGTGAATGGGTACCTTGCTATCTATTAAAAAATCGCTGAGTTTTTTACTCCCTTTCATTCCAAAAGGTCTGAATCTATCTCCTTCCTTCCAGGGCCTGAGGGTTAATGGAAAAGAAAGTTTTGATAAATTTAGGTAGCCCAGATTTGGATTCTTGAGATCCTTATTATTTACATTTTTTACCATTTGCCACTTCAGTCTGACCGGAGAATCAATTTCTCCTTCGGGGCTCACAATGTGGAAAATTTCACGAACCGAGTCGTCCAGCGATTTAACAATATACTTTTCTCGATCTCTGTAGACCAGATTCCTGTTCCCTTCAATTTTTTTTCCGGATTGAGACTGATCAAAATTTTCTAACTGTTCAAGCTGCTCGGTGTAAAAACCTAACTTTTCAAATACATACTTGTGAAGTGGTTTTTCCCGAAAAATCTGGACCCACTCTGAGTCTTTAATTTCAATAGCTTCTCCTGTTGATGTAAACTCGGCAATACGATCATCGGCTAACTTTTCAAAATACTCATCTGCTTCGGCCAAATAATCCATTGATTTACCGGCATTTTGCTCAGATCTGGCCGATAGCTCGTGAAACGCATTGAACATGCCAAGTCTTATCTTATTACGCAGATATTTATCTGACATATTGCTTTTATCGAGCCGCCAGGGAATCTTATTTTCATTGGCATACTCTTCCAGATAACTCTTTTCGAAAGATAATAGCGGCCTTCTTATTTTACCCTTTTTTCGTGGAATAGACTTCAGCCCTTTGAGACCAGCACCCCGAAGCAGATTAATAAAAAGGGTTTCAACTCTGTCGTTTAGATGATGGGCGGTAAAAATGTAATCGGCTTCTTGCTCTGCCCGCAGTTCTTCAAACCACTTATATCTTACCTTTCGCGCTTCTGCCTGAAAACCATCATTCAATTTATTCCGCGACAAATCAACGTGTTTAGCGCTAAAATGAATACCATTTGAGATGCAGTATTCTCTGACGAGCTCTTCATCTTTCAGGCTATCTTCTCCGCGTATATTGTAATTAAGGTGAGCAGCGGATAAATCCAGCCCGGATTTCAAGGTCAGATCAAGCAAAACCATAGAATCAAGTCCGCCACTGACGGCCACAAGAGCTTTATCACCCGCATTAATATCGAGGGCTTTTAGTTCGGCCTTATACTTCTGAAGTAATTCCATCACTTATCTTGGCAGACTCTAATGACTCAAGTAGTGCTTTTGCTTTTAATAAACACTCGTCGTACTCATTTTCTGGTATAGCCTTTATTGTCAAGGCACTTCCAACTGCAAATGATACTCGAGAGAACAATTTATTGAAATAAATGGTTCGGATCATGACGTTGAAATCAAAATCTCCCGATGGATCAATCCAACCAAAAGCTCCGGAATAAGCTGTTCTTTTGAAGCTTTCATATTGATCTATGAGCTTCATTGCAGAAATTTTCGGTGCGCCGGTCATGGAACCCATTGGAAAACTCGCTTTTATTGCATCCCAGTGATTATACTTCTCGCTATTCAATTTGGCACCTACTGTACTCACAAGATGGTGAACCGTTTTAAAGGTTTTGGAACCGAATAGTTCTGACACGTGCACTGAACCTCTTGCCGCAACCCTGGAGAGATCATTTCGAACGAGATCTACGATCATCACGTTTTCACTTTGCTCTTTCAGGTCGTGACTTAATTGCTCCTTGTAAATTTGATCTAAACGTGGATCGTCAGATCGCTTTTTGGTGCCTTTTATAGGTTGAGAAATCAATTCTCCTTTTTGATTTTTAAGGTACCGTTCAGGAGAAGCAGATAGAATGAAATGCCCATCTAATCCAGCGAAAACAGAAAAAGGAGCTTCAGTTTTGCGCTGAAGATTGATGAATTGATTAACAACATCAAAATTCTTCACAGCTCCGGTAAACTGAATGCAATAATTCGCTTCGTATATATCACCGCGCTTAAGGTGCGATCGGAATTTCATCGCATTTTCCAGGTATTCTTCTCGCGATGTATTTGGCTTAATATCGTGAACGAACTCACCAATGCCCGGTGTTTTACTCTCAGCCTGGGTGACCTTAGATTCAATCAGATCTAGGTAATCCGGATTATCCGACTCAATTTTAATTTGACCTTCCTTGGAATACACCCAGGCTCTTGGCTCAAAAAAAATGGTTTCGGGAAAGTTGAGTTCATCATCATTCTTAGATTCCAGGTCTTCCAGGTCATTTTTTAAATCATATCCAAAGTAACCCGCAATTCTAGCTTTCGAATTCTGCTGAAAATTGATGAGCTGATCAAAAGCTCCTTTTGACTCTGTAATCGTTATGGAACGCTGCTCACCCAGAGCCAGGCTGAAGTTGTCCAGGTCGTTCACAAAGAAGGCAAAGTGAGTTTCTCCGACTGCAAAATTTGCCAGGCGAAGGAATACTTCATTATCCAATTCTAAGCGTAACTGTCTAACCACGAATTACCAAATCTAAAGAAAGTAGGCGAGCTTAAAACTGCTCTCTGATTATTTGTTCGCAGGTATCGATCCACATCGGGTGGTCATTCAGGCTTTCAACCAACTGAACTTTTTCACCTCCATGTTCTTCGAATATCTCCTGGTATTCGTCCCCGATTTCAATGGTAGTTTCCAGGCAGTCTGACACGAACGCCGGAGAGAATACAAGTAATTTTTTTGCTCCCTTTTTACCCCACTCTTCTACCACCTTATCTGAAAACGGTTCAAGCCACTTTTTGTCTAATCTAGATTGAAAGCAAACAGTGTAGTCTTTTTCTGTGATATTTAGCTTTTCGGCAATAAGCCTGGTGGTGGCATAACAGGTTGCTTTGTAGCAAAAACGGTTTTCTTCATTGATCTCGTTTTCGCAATTGTGATTATCGCAACGTTTATCTTCATATACCTTATCAACCTGCCTTACTGGCAAACCGTGGTAAGAAAAAAGGATATGGTCGTACTCACTCAAATCGTATTTTTTGGTACGCTCAACTATGGTATTGATATATCCTTCGTGATCGTAATACTGTGAAATGACCTTTACTGCTGGAACTACGTACCAGTTCTTGATCAGTCTGAGTGCTTTTTCCAATGCAGACCCGGTACTGGCCGATGCGTATTGCGGGAAGAGCGGGAATACAATAACTTCGTCGTAACCCGCTTTGTCCATTCGCTTGCAAACAGAATCTAAGCTAGGCTTTCCATAGCGCATAGCGAGTTCGATAGTAATATCACTCTCTTCATTATCAAAGCGATCTTGAAGCGCTTTCTTTAATTTTTCTCCGTAGACGAGAAGTGGTGACTCCCCTCCACTCAGTTCAAAGAGTTCTTTATAAATCTTAGCAGATTTTGGTGCTCTAAAAGGAACAATAATCGCATTCACAAGAAGCTTGCGTGCCAACCACGGGATATCAATTACACGAGGGTCGTTGAGAAACTCGGATAAATACCTTCTCACATCTCCTACCCTGGGGCTATCCGGAGTACCCAGGTTAATCATCAAAACACCAATTCTTTTTTTCATATCACCCAAACGCTTCAGGCCTTAACATGTTCTGGCCTAAATATGAATAGGCCTATCTTCAGTGGCTGCAAGAGCCGCTTCTTTTACTGCTTCAGAATAAGTGGGATGTGGATGACTCATGCGCGCAATATCTTCGGCGCTCGCACGGTATTCCATAGCAACTACTCCTTCCATAATTAAATCTGCTGCACGTGCTCCAATCATATGAAAGCCCAGAATTTCGTCCGTTTCTTTATCCGCCAGAACCTTTATCAAGCCATTGATGTCTCCACTTGCTCTTGACCGACCCAGGGCACGCATAGGGAAAGAGCCGGTTTTGTATTCTCTGCCGGCTTCTTTTAATTCTTCTTCTGTGTAACCCACACCAGCAACTTCCGGCCAGGTGTACACCACATTCGGAATTAACTTATAATTGATATGAGGCTTTTGGCCAGCAATAATTTCTGCAACCAGCGTACCTTCTTCTTCTGCTTTGTGCGCAAGCATAGCTCCTTTTACCACATCGCCGATAGCGTATACTCCTTCCACCTTGGTTTGAAGCTTATCGTTGGTTTCAATTCTACCTTTTTCGTCTGTTTCGATGCCAATTTTATCCAGCCCTAATCCTTCAGTGTATGGCTTTCTTCCTACAGAAACCAGGCAATAATCAGCTTCAAAAGTCACTTCCTTATCTTTCTTATCAAGTGCTGTAACCTTCACCCCTTTTTCAGTCTTCTCTACTTTTTGGACTTTGTGGTGATAGTTGAACTTTATTCCTTCCTTCTTCAATGACTTTTGAAGCTCTTTCCCCATCGTTCGATCCATAGTTGGAATAATAGAGTCAGTGAATTCGACCACTTGTATTTCCGATCCCAAACGGGCGTATACCGAACCTAGTTCCAGACCAATAACACCACCGCCAACGATGACCATCTTCTTTGGTACTTCTTTAAGCTCTAGCGCTTCTGTGCTTGTGATTATACGATCTTTATCTGGTTCCATACCAGGGAAATAGTTCGGTTTGGACCCTGTGGCAATAACGATGTGTTTACCCGAAATTTTTTCTTCTTTCTCATCTGACTTGATCACAACCGTATTCTTGTCTTCGAATGACCCAACTCCGTGGTAAACCTTAATCTTATTTTTGTCCATCAGGAATTCAATACCCTTTGTTGTTTGCTCAACAACTGCGCTTTTTCGCTTGATCATCTGGGGCATATCTACCTTTGGAGCATTGATCTTTATTCCGTGATCTTTAAATTCCTTGGCAGCTTTGTGAAAATGCTCTGAAGAATCTAATAAGGCTTTGGAGGGAATACAACCCACATTCAGACATGTACCGCCAAGGGTAGGGTATTTTTCAATGATTGCAGTTTTGAAGCCTAATTGAGCTGCTCTGATTGCGCAGACATAACCTCCGGGGCCGGAGCCGATTACAACAACATCGTATTGATCCATGAAAATTTCTTTAAATCCGGGGCAAAAGTACGAAGAAAGCTAACTTATAAACCCCCATTCTGATAATAAGGTTCTAAGTGAAAATTGAAAAGGACGATGACTTATCTGAACAGAACCATTTTACCGAAAGACTCCTTGAAGTACTGACCGGCTCCACCGTCTCTATTTGTAATGTCTTCACCGTTAATCCGGGCTATTACGCGGTAGAGATAAACCCCGTTTGCCAGCCTGTCGCCAAACTCATCTCTGGCATCCCAGCGGTAATTAGAAATATTTCTTCCAATGCGAATCGGGCCGAATTCATCGAGCATTATTTCGCGCACTACCTTTCCGCTTATGGTCATAATCTGAATCTTGAACTCATCGGGAACCTGAGAGCCAGTTAGGGTAAAAACAAACTGAGTGCTTGTGGTGAAAGGGTTGGGATAATTAAGAACTTCAGTAATGGTAGACTGATGAATTACTTCAAAATTGATTGTGTAATTAACGTTTGCTGATGCATTTCCTGATTTATCAGCCGCTTGCACAATCAGCGTATACTCGCCATCTTCTTGCAACCTCGGGGTTAAAATTACTTTCGCACGGTTTTTCTGATCTGTAGCGGGAATGAATTGCATGTACTCTTCTACTCCTGATTGCGGCGTAAAATACAAGGGTTCATTGACTACGCTTCCAGGTCTTATCAGGAAAAGCTTAAAAAGAGATGTATCCGTTGGTTCATCCATGATCAGGAATGGATTTTCATCCTTCAGAGTAATAACAACTTCGGGCTGTGGCGAAACAATTTCGCCATTAATAATATGGATACCGTCAAAAGTTACATCTAGTAAAGGATTCTCCGTATCCAGGGTGACATCAAAGGGTATTTGCAGTAAATTATTAAAATGGTTTTGCTCCAGTTGATCTGATACACCATTTTCGTCTTTTGGATTTACTTCCACCCAGAGAACATTTCTACCGGATAGGTAGCGCGTATCAAATTCAACCGTATCAATTAAGATGGCTCCCGCGTTCAGTGGTGCCTGTCTTGGATATGATATGTCGATTCTCTCTCTGTTTTCATCTTCAATCCAGTAATGAACCAGAAGCGAATCCATATCTACCTCAGAAATATTCCGGATGGCAACAGATATTGAGCCAGGATCGCCCTGCTGAATAGTTTCGGCTTTAAATTCAAAATGAGTGTTTGGATCAATAGCCGCTTCGGGAACGTCTTCATAGAGTATGTGCCATCTATCAATTTGCAGGGGCGTAGTATTTGAAAGATCCTTCAAGTCTGCCTGGAGTCGCAATTCCGGATATTCTTGCGCATCAACCAGGGTAGAGAGATCTATTTCTTCTTCTCCTCCCGGAAAATTCAAGGAAAACTGCCCTCCGGGAATAGGCACTTCAATTCCTTGCGGATTTATTCCAATAAGCTGAATAACCGATTCATCTCCTTCAAGATCATCAATACTTCTCAACTTCCAGGATCCTTCCTGCCATGAGAGGGCCGGCCCTATTTTCGGAGTTTTCACCACTCCCTGTCCCACTGCAGCCTGGGCTACATAAGAATGATTAATTGTTTGACCCGGACTTGTGCCGTAGATTTCTGAAATAGTATTCGGATTACCCTTCTTCATTATCAGGGAAAATGGAACGTTATCCTGTGCTCCATCTGCTCCAATTTGAGTGGCACCTAATTGCTGGAAGGCATCGTAAATAGCTCCGCCGGACGCATCCCAGTTTGCGTAATTAACATTGCCAATGGTGTAAAGAACGATATAGGTGCTATCCAGAATGTCAGATTGAAGCAAATCGGCAAGTGCGTTAAGTTGATCCGGGCTGCTTTGATGAAAAGGAAAGTAGTATTCTACTCTATTCCTGCACCATGCGCTGCCAAAATCATTTTCCGGATTTTCAACATCCGCATTCTGCGGCCAGGCTTCAAAAGTTACAGGATCTAGTATAACGAGGTAAATTGAGTTCAATGGCTCACAAGAAGCATATTCAACCTCCTGAACATTTACCGTAACATTATTTGCGAATGAGCCAGGCGCTCCACCATAAACATTGTTTCCAATAGTTACATCACCAGAAGCAAATTCAAACTCCCTTAAATTTCTATTTATACCTGCCGATGAGAGCGAATTACCTTCAAACTGGAAAATATGATCTTGTCCCCACCCTTCTTTATTTGGAATGTACTGGAAAGATGAATTTTGCCAAATTATATCATCTTCCACTAGTTCAGCGCAACGCCAGAAATAAACTACGCTATCGGGGTAATTGAGTTTTGGTTGCCATTCTATAATTCCACCACTTTGACTTATTGTGGTAGACTGAAAAAGAGGACTGTCAAAGTTATCTGTAGTGTCTACTTGAACAGTATAGTTTTTGGGCTCGGCCAATGGATTACCCGTTGAAGCTTTCAATATTACTTCTTCATCAGGTACAACAGCATATCGTTTTGGTATGATAGGAACTACTCCGCTACTCGCGAGAAATAATTCCGCATCGGCTGAGTTATTCCCAAAATCATCTAATTCAGCTATGGCATTTGAAGGCAAGTCTATTTCTGCATGAAAACCGTGCAACCCTAAGCCATTTTGCAGATCAATTCCAATCTTAAAACTTATTGTATCCACATAGGTCAGACCATTTAAAATAGCCGTATAGGTTGAATCGCCTATACCGTTTGGCGTAATGTGATTTACAGATACCTGAAAAGGCATTTGCGTAACCCTACCAATATTAGAAAGGGCCACATTCACTGTAAAAGAGTCTAGCTCAGCCGTAATATTTTCTGGAGTAAAGAAGATGTCAGTATCATCTACCACTAAATCAGGCAGCGGCCAGGAGTTGAGAATGACAGATGGATCACCCTGAAGAGAGAAGCTCAGGCAATGGTATTTTCTTCTAATGTCGGGACCGAAGGATGCTTCAAGTTCTGCAATTGTTTTATGAATGTGATCGCCAACGCTATTTCCGTAATTGTCCTTGGATAATTGCTCGTAGAACTCTCTGCTAAATGTATTAAGCACCCCGGGAAAACCTATGTCAGAGGTGGCGAGAAAACCGATGACACCTTTGTTTTGCAAAAGAGTATAATATTCCGATGTGCTTGAATTGTTGGCGTTGTGAAAGTCTGCCGTATAACAACCATTTCCAAGAAGAAAAGGATATTTTCCGTTCCAGTTGAAATTGTTTGGATCGTCTATAGATTGGTCAAAACCAGCACTCCCACCAGCATGCGCAAAAAAGGTCATCATAGAAACACCTTCCATTTCTATGAGCTGATTAATCTCTTCACTTACATTGATTTCTATGGGTAGGTCAGTTGTTTTTAAAAAGGTATGAACATCCGCCCCAAAGCTTGAATCGGCAGCAAGTGCCGCATAATTATCCAGAAAGCTGGCAAATGCTTGTTGTTCAATGTTATTTGTACCACCGCCGAAATGCATAAAGTTCTTCATCCATAAAGCGGGTGGTTGACTTTCAAATTCTTGAAGCTTGCTCAAGTACCATTGAGCCTGGGAAGGTGATAAGGCGCTGATTCTTCCCGTTCTGATTTGAGGCACCATTTCGGTACCGAAGAGTTCTGCAGAAATGAGATTATCGCTCATGGGATAGCCAACAGATGGAACCAGATTTTGCGGATAAAATTGTGGATCGCTTCTATACCCTTTAAGATTTGAACCATCTGCTGTTCTGCTTCTGGATACAGTTCTGACAGAGTTACCAAGCAGGAGTAAATAACGTGGTCGAGTATTCCACTGCTCGAGCATAAAGCGAGCGAAGTTTCGCAATGCAAGTCCACTTTTGGGAACTCCATACCCAAATTGATCATAGAGTTGATCTACATCTACAACAACCACGTTCATATTACGGTTGAGGGAATTAGTGCCGAATTCGCGGTATGATTCGTATTGACTAGCCACATTGTTCGGGCCCGTCATAAAAATTTTATGGGTAATAATTACCATTGCTGAATCTTCCTGAGCTTCTAAAAAGTTCTGGAAAAATCCGTTTCCATTCACTGGGCTCAAGCTACCTACAAGATCAAAGGATTCATCTGAACTCAGTAAGCATTCAAAATCAAGCCCCGCATTCCAATTTTCCAGGAGAACGGGAAAAACACCACCAGATTCATTCAGTTCAACCCGCTGCGGGTTCCCACCGAATGTGTAAATGCGTGGATTCGTTCCTTGAATATTCTCAAAATCATACCTGGTTTGCTGACTCTGATTATTAAACTCGTTTACAAAGCGGAATTCTTGATCGGGATTCAGGCTTTCCAGATTGGGAATTCTCGGATAGCTTATTTGTATTCTTGACACAGCTTGCTCATCTCTCGCAACACCCAAACCGTCAACGACTTGAAAACCAATGATTGTTGTTTCTTCACCAAGAGATTCAAGCGGCCTGTCAATCTCGTAATTTTTTACCCTGTACCCATTGTACTGTTCATTGACCAGTATACTGCCCGACTGCGAAATTTGAATATGATGATCATTTTCGCCTTCTCCACCCGTCATATTTGAAACCCCAATCAGCGTTGTTTCTAAGGTAGCCTGCACTGATGGATCATCCGTATATACAAAAGGAGTAGGTATTTCAAAATTTCGTTGAATATTGCTACTGTTATCATCTCTGAAGCCAATAATAGAGCTTGCCCACCCTTCTCCTAGATCGTATGTATTCAGATTTACCCTGAAGTTATTGGTTACACTTTCATCCAAATAAAAAAGTGGCTGTATATGATAAGCTTCGCTGTAAACTTGTTTAGAGTTATACCATACAAAAGGTTTGGCCGCAAAATCTTCTATTTGAGACTGATCAACTTCATTGAATCTTTTTGGTTCAGGCCCGGGTGGGTTATTTGAAATAGGAATAGCCAGAAAATACAGAATCGTATCATTATACATGCTGTAATCTGGATTGGCATGCCAGGATGGATCTTCAAAATTCTGAGTTTCAACCCTCCCATCATTCCCTTCGCCAATAAACTCTACATAATCGCCATTAGATGTAAATACTTCATCAAAACCCGTTTCAATATAGATGGGTACTTCTTCGCCAAAAGCAAACAATCGCAAATTCTCCAGCTCGTTTTCAGTTATGCTAATATTGGCCTGATCAAAAACAGAATAAGGAATTCTATGGAGCCCGTCTTCGTATACCGGAAACTCGTAATAGCGATAATTATTATCGTAATCTATCCACTCATTACCATAAGGTTGAGCCCACAGCAAAATCGTTGAAAGGCTGATCCAAAGGGATAGAGCGAATTTTTTCATGGTCATTCTGTTCGTTGGAACACGGTAAACTTCAGTGAGAATATGTTAGAGTACAATCCTTCCGAATTATCACCTATATCAGTATATGCGTAATCGAGGTAAAAGTTACCCAATTTCAGACCGATACCTAGGTTTGGTTGAATGGTGTAGTCTTCAGACCCACTAAAGGTTTTAATGCGCTGTATATTACCAATACCGGCCCTGAGGTAAATTAGATTAATGTAGCTCGCTTCAATTCCAAGCACCGGATCTAAACTAATCGGGTCACCACTGATTAAGGTATTTCGCTGGCCATCTGTGCTTAAAATAGCGTTGATCTCACCCTGTATTGAAAATTTATTGAGTTCTTGCTTGTATGCAGCACCGAGAATTATTTTAGGAAGGGTTATTTCCAGTCCATTCTCCGGCAACTCATTTCCGGTAGCTACAAATACCTGCTCAGTTTCTTCATCTAAGGTATAGGTCCAGGCATTGTAGGTAGAAGTAATATCTCTACCGAGGGCTGAAAACCGCCAGTTGTTTTTGCGATAGGTTAGCCCCAGGTCTATTCCAAAACCCCAGCTTTTGGCGAAGCTTCCAATCCTTCTGTTTATCACCTTAACATTACCCCCTATTGATAAACCGGGAGTATTGAGTTTACGCGAATAGGAAAGTAAAAAACCATAATCAACAGCCGAAAATGTAGTAATCCTATCGTAGTTTAAATTGCCGTCGCCATCAATTAACTGCGTGGTATTGGGTATACCATCAACACCAAACCGAATAACAGATAGCGCTATAGTACTTACAGAGTCAATCGGTTTGGCAACCGCACCATAGTCATATTGGGCGATACCGGCAAAATACTCGGCATGCATAACGGCTAGCTCCAGATCTGCTTTAATATCAACCAGGTTGGCAGGGTTCCAGTAACCTGCGGTTGCATCGTTTACACTTGCTACGTTGGCTCCGGACATTCCGAGCGCCCTGGCTCCTACTCCAATATTTAAAAACTCATTACTGTATTTAGCAGTTTGAGCCTGGAGGAGCACAGTTGGAATTAGCAAGGCCAATAAAACAATGCCGGCCTCACGTAAGCCGCTTAGTTTCCACATAATTGATCTAAATTAAACATCGGTTCTCAGGAATAACAAGATTTAAACTGAAAAATTGCACATTCGTTAGTTAATTTGTCGCGGATGAATTGGAAATCTCTTATTCCTAATGGAATTACTCTCAGCAACTTGCTCTGCGGGGTATTTTCTGTTTATTCTGTCAGTCAAAATTCATTGATTCTTGCCTCAGTCTTCATTTTAGCTGCAGCATTCCTCGACTTTTTTGATGGATTTGCTGCCAGAGCTTTAAAAGTGAGCGGCCCCTTAGGCGCACAGCTTGACTCTCTTGCTGATGTAATTAGTTTTGGTGTAGCCCCTTCTTTCATCGCAGCCCATTTAGCCGGTGCATTTAATGCAGAAGGTACAACGAGCCTTCTTGTTTACCTACCTTTTATAATGGCTCTCTTTGCAGCTTTCAGACTGGCTAAGTTCAATATTGATACCGATCAAACAGAATATTTCAAAGGCTTGCCAACACCTTCAAATGCCCTGTTCTGGCTATCTATTCCACTTATTTTAGAGTATGGAAATCCAGGCTCTTTCGCAGGTAAATCAATTGATGCATTTTCAGAATCACCCCTGATGATTGGGCTTGCATCTCTGCTCTTCGGATTTTTGATGATAAGTAAGATTCCATTGCTGGCATTGAAGTTTAAATCATTCGGCTGGCGCGAAAACAAGTGGAAGTATCTTCTCATCATTTTTGGCCTTGCATTATTGGCATTATTCCAGCTTGCAGCTATACCAATTATATTACTTTTGTACCTGATATTTTCATCTATTCATTTTTATCAAAATTGATATGCAATACGTAGCCGAAGTAGATATCATGCCATTAGAAGCACTTCTAGATCCAGCAGGTAAGGCTGTTACACACAGCATGGCCACGCTTGGACTCGGTGAAATTTCTAAAGTGAGAATTGGAAAGCATATCCAAATTACCCTGGAAGCTGATAGCAAAGAAAGCGCTGAGCAAAAAGTTGAAGAAGCATGTAAAAAACTTCTGGCCAATCAAATAATGGAGAAATTTACCTATACGGTATCTGAGCTCGAAGCTGCTTAAAAAGTTTTTCTTCTCAGCTGGAAGTGTTTTCCGAGATATACCTTTCTCACTTGCTCGTCGTCAGCCAATTCTTCTGCCGTACCAGATTTTAAGATACCCCCTTCAAAAAGAAGGTAGGCCCTGTCTGTTATAGATAGTGTTTCCTGAACATTGTGATCGGTTATCAGAATACCGATATTTCTGTTCTTTAATTGGGCTACAATAGTCTGAATGTCTTCCACAGCGATGGGGTCAACACCCGCAAAGGGCTCATCGAGTAATATAAAGTTCGGATCCGTTGCGAGCGCTCGGGCTATCTCTGTTCTTCTGCGCTCTCCACCCGATAAAAAGTCGCCGCGATTCTTTCTAACATGGCCTAAACCGAACTCTTCAATGAGCTCTTCCTGCTTCATAGTTTGCTCTTTCTTGCTCAATTTGGTCATTTCAAGAACTGCCTTGATATTATCTTCTACACTGAGCTTCCTAAAAACACTCGCTTCTTGAGGAAGATATCCCACACCGAGTTGGGCCCTTTCATACATGGCCAAATCTGTTATATTCTGCTCATTTAAGAAGATCTCTCCAGAATTGGGCTGTACCAGCCCGACGATCATGTAGAAAGTGGTAGTTTTTCCAGCTCCATTCGGACCGAGCAAACCAACAATTTCCCCCTGACTCACCTCAACTGATACGCCTTTTACAACGGTACGACTCTTATATTTCTTGACTAGCTTATTGGTCCTTAACTTCATAATTAGAATTGTAAATCAAACCCAAGCAGTATAGCAAACTTTTGAGCTTCTGGCCTTTCCAGATAACTTAAACGCCAAACGGCATCCACTCTTAAGAACTTAAAAATATTTTCTATGCCAACATAAGCCTCCAGAAAGGGTCTATCATCAAAAGTATAGGTTCTGGCCGGTAGCTGCATCTCTTCTATATTGCTCTCAGAGAAGCGTCCATAAATAGCATTTACACCCACTATCTCTCTCCATTTTAGCCTTTTAAACAGGGGGATTTTATTCAGAAATAGACCTTCAAAGTGGTGTGCTACCTTAATTGCACCATACCGGTCACTCACAAATTCAAAAAAGTTCATGGTATTAAAAGCGTCAGAATTACGAATAATGCTTTCATTACCGGCATGTACAAATTGCAAGGGATAAGGAATCGGGTTAAATGTTTTTCCTCCTTCAAGGGAGAAATAAAAATTTCCGAAAGGGCCAACCGGCACCTTATCGCTCACGTTTGCAGTAAGTTTGGTGTAATTGTATTCGCTGTTCAGAAATCCACTAAAACCAAAATCAGCTCTAACCTTTAGGATGGGCCACAGACTCCCTAAACTCACTCTTTCAAACTCTCCACTTAAAAATCGTTCCTGGTAAGCGAATCTCGCACCTAATGAAATTTCTGAAGTCGTTATGGAGTTGATGTTTTTGATGATGGTTTGATCATCGTTAACAACGGTTTGCTGAAATTCCCAGGCTCCCTTTGCCTCCAGGTTCATGTGGCGAAATTCTAAAAGGGTTGAAAACCCGGTAAACCATTCTCTCTCGGTGAATAATCTGAGTTTCTTATTGAATATCAAACGGTCTTGCGGATTTCGAGCCGTAAAAAACCTGACAAAGTGATCTCTTGGAAAGAAATTGACCGTTTGCCCGATCAACTCCATATCCTGACTGTAATAGGCTCCTACAGTTTGCCGGGGCTTTTTAGATAGAAAGTATTGGCCCCCGAGCATAAATTTTCCTGCTTTATCCTTGGTTCCATAGGCAGCGTATCCCTCTAATAAAAGCCTTGTGGAGAAATCGTTACTCGTTCGAAGTCCGAATTTTGGACGAACCCCTTCTACATTATTGAAACTGAGAAAGGTAAAAACTGGTCCAATTTCAACCTTCCCCTTTTGTTTATATCCCTGAAAAACAAAGTTTATCAAATCCACATAGGTCATGAATTTCGGATTCGTCTTCAGGCTATCAACCATATTGTAAATACCCTGTTGGTCAGTCGTTATAGATTCATGACGCGCTTCATTCCAATACTCATTTTCCTTTTCATTAACCTGTGATTCTATAATGACAGGTTCCGCTCCGCCGTAAAATTCATTCTCTTTAGGCTCATTGATTAAAAAGTCTCGATATGTGGTTAGCTTCTTTCCGTAGAAACCCATCTCGTTTTCAAGCAGCGTAAAATCAGCAATTAACTCTTCTCTCGTCAGCATCCACACTTCCTTTTCTACTTCATTGTACTTATGGTGAACCCGTAGATCTGTAATAAAGTTGATATTGGCAGACTTCAGGATTTTAGCATCTATCTCTTTGAGCGCGTAGGTTGTGTCATTTACCCAAAAATGACCCTGGAATACCAATTCGGCTTCATTTTTCGGAGTAAAGTCTAAGCGGTAGCACCATTTAGAATCAATGAACATGCTATCTACCAGATCGTACTCGTAAAAGGTTCGGCCGTAATTTGATATCGGACTAATGAAGTTCTTGCCAAAAATGCCGATGGAATTTTCATAAACATTGACGTCCTGATACATTTGACCGAGAAACTGGGTCATGCTCTCATTATTGATTCCCGAAACTTTTGATGCTCTGATTATCTCTTTGCGGCCTTTGGGCTGCCTCATATAATAATAATCAGATACCGTTTCTGTAATGAAAAAGGGCAAGGAAATCTTTGCGTCGCTCGAGTCTATGTAATCAAAAATAAAATCAAATTCCTTGAAGATTTTCCGTTCCGTAAATTTCTGACTGAGATTATTAAGG
>JGI12048J13642_11220655_pt1 | contig 18434 bp, 14 predicted proteins | sample ElkSlonscriptome_16_FD_13642 | JGI IMG/M metagenome (IMG submission 13642)
CACAAACGCCTTTGCGAAGATCGAGGACATCTCCAAGGGTGTGCCAACGGGCGAGGGTCAGGAGCCAAGACTCGCCCAAGCCCACAGCGAAGCGCTCCAGGCACTGGAGGCTGCGAATATCGACCGCGACAAGTACAACGATGTGGCGGTCTTCATGAACCGCGATCTGGATCTGCGGATGCGAGTCTTCGGCGCGATGGACTAAGCGCTTGTGTCGAGCAGCAAGTGCCACGAGCCCGGCGATCTGTCGGCCCGAGCTAACGATCATGGGGCGAGCCGAGCCACTCCGGACGATGAAACGTCGTCTCGCCCCTGATCCTTCCCTCACCCCAACCCTCTCCCGGAGGGCGAGGGAGCGAACGCGCTGCGCGAATTTCATCGTAAGGCCGGCAATCTAATTTCATCGTAAGGCCGGCAATCTAAGGGTCTTGATCGGAAGCCACCGGCCGACGCGCCACAAGGTTGGCGCCGCCGGTGGCTTCGCTGCTATGCGCCGCTGCGGCTTGCCGAGCGCAATTTGACAGCACCCGCGACCGGGATCTATTCTGAGCGGCCTCCCGGGGCGTAGCGCAGCCTGGTAGCGCACCTGAATGGGGTTCAGGTGGTCGGAGGTTCAAATCCTCTCGCCCCGACCAATGAATCAGAGGCTTAGCATAAAACAGTGCTAAGCCTTTTTGTTTTTCGGCCGAAACCCAGAAATTACCCCCACTTTTACCCCCACCTCCCGCAAGGCTAGATCGTGCCTGTCAGCGGGGCATGTTCCGCGCGGGAGCTGATACCCATTTTGCGAAACAGATTTACCTCCCGAGATCCAGATCCTCCAAGAGATAGCCCAGGCCGTGCTCGGCCAGCCGCAACCGGGTGGCCATGCCTGCTAGCGCTGCTTTGACCCAGACGTCGTGCTCTGTCCGCAAATGCTCGAATGTCCGTCGGTGCATCCCCTTCGGCCGCCGACCCGGGAAATTCAGGATTCCGGGCTCCCAACCCAGCCGTTGCCGGATACGCTCGGCCCGGCGGGTCGCTCGGTCATCATCGCTTTCCCGCTGACAGTCATAGGCGAGGCGGTAGCAATGCCGACATGCGAAGATCCCAGCGGGACCGTGATAGAGTTTAGCCACCCGACGTCCGCAGCCTTGCGCCGGACAGAGGAACCAGGGGCGTGATCCGCCATAGTGGCAGTCGGTCCACTCCAGCCGGACGCCATACGCCATCGGCTGCCAGTCCTCGCCACGGGTGCGATGGCGATACTTCAGTACCACCTGGTCGGGAATCGTCTTGATGGAGATGGAGGCCACGACCTCGCCATCTCGTGACCACTGCCAACCAAAGGCGCGCCCAGGTGCCAGCAGGCCATCGCGGTGTAGCCGCCGCACGTCAAGCGATCGATAGCCGCTCGTGGTGTCCTTGCCGATCTGATTGCGCCGTCCCGATCCAATACCGCCCATGCTTCGCTCCAGCGATTTTGCCGAAATCATCAGTCAACTTTGATGACGACTCGAGAAGAAGCAGACAATGCCATTTTCATACAATGACTTGCACAGGGTCACCGCGCGCGCTACTCAGCCATTTCGGAGTTGCTTCAGCTTCAAAAGCATGGCCAAAGTCCGTTCGAACTTGCGGTCGAGGTGCGTTTCGTAGCGGTTCAGCTTCTCCAGACGGTGCATCTGAAGCCCCTCTCCAAGAGTCTGCACCTGGATTGCGGGGATCAGGCGGGCCTCCTGGTCCATGCGGATGCAGATTGGCTCCAGGGTCTCGCGGATGAATTGCTCCAGTCCTTCGGCGGTCGCCGGATACTCCTCTTCCGCGACGTGCTCGTCCCACCAATCGCGGGATTCCTGGATCAACGCCCGCCGCGCCCTCTCGTAGGCTCGCGAACCAGCCTTACGAAGGATTGAAGCCGCTTTTCGCGTTGCAGCCAAATCGAGCCCGGCCTGATGTCGACGCTCTTCGATTTCGTCTCGCCCCGCCGTCAGGAGGTCCGGCAAGTCGACACCTTCTCTCGTAAGCCCAGACTCGAAAGGGGCCGCCGACGGGAGGGGGCTGTCATATTGACCATGGACGACGCTGTGTAGCCCACGGTTGATCGCGGCGCCTTCGGCTAGGAGGATCCGGCGCTTGCGCCAAATGATTGCGGCCAATTCCTCGACGAGATGCTGCTCCGTCATCCCGGACGGCTGATGCTCTTCGAACAGCGCCGCCAGCAGATCATCAAACTCGGCGCGGTTCTCATGGGCCAGCACAGTCAGATTGGAAAGAATGCCATGCTTCATGGCGTTGAAGCGCACCGTCCCATAGTTGCCCCGGGTTTCCTCGGGAGCGGCTTCCTGTTTCCCTTGAAGAGGGATCATGGTGCTCTCGCGCTTTGACTTCGCCCCGTGGTCTTGCATGGCTTGGTCTCCGTCGCGAGTGACTGTCGTGTCGTCATCTCCAGCGCGTGAACTGAATTGTTCGTCCTCGGTCGAATGGCAAGCGTCGCCAGTGGTCTTCTGTTGGGCCGTGCTCATCAGGTCGCCTCCGGTCGGTGAATCCGGACATCCAGCAGTCGTTCGCGACCGAAGCGGGCGATCAAGCTCCGCCGGGCCTCGCCCAGCTCGCACCCCGGCGCGATCATGATCAGCCAGTCCGTTGGTCGGTCCGTCAGACGATAACGGTAGACCCGCATCGCATGGCTAGCCTGAGCCTCGGCCTCCGACCGAGAAATGCCACCGTCGTGCTCCTGGATGGCCGCGCGCTCGGCAATGACATCCTGGATTCCATTGCGCTGCTCCAGGGTGAGGTCGGGAGGCTCGGTAGAGGTCGCCAGTAGCGCCAGCAACTCGGCCTTGCGCTGACGGATCTCGGGCAACCAGCGATCGACGACGCTCTGATCGCCCTGGTAACGCAGCGTGCCTCGTTCGGTGACGGCCAGCCGCAAGCCGGCGGCTCTCAGGTCGGAAAGCAAGGTCATGGCGTTCACACCTCACCTTCCACCATCCGCAGCCCCATCCCCGGCATGCGAACTTCCGAACGACGTTCACCACGTTCACGATGTTCACGCCGGCGAATCGCGACCGGAACACCTGCCCGTCCGGGCTTGCCGATATCCACGGCAATACCGATCTGAGCGAGCGCCGGACGTTGGCGTCGCAGAACATCCCCGAGACCACGCGCCGACTTGGGCCAAGCCTCCGTGCCATCGCGGTATCGCGAGAGCCGATCGAGCAGCTTGCCCATGGTGCCTTCGAAGACCAGTGGGGCCGTTTCGGACTCTGTGAGCGTGCGGATGGCTGAGGCGACGGGCGAGGCGTCCAAGCTCCGCGCAATTGAGTGGCGACGATTGCCCTGGTAGAGCGTCAGGAAGCTGCCAGCCGGCTGGCCTTCCGCCCGCAGCATCGCCTCGCCCAAGGCTGTGAAGTCGGCCATGCGGGGTGGGCGATCGAGCGTCACCGTTGGCAGGTGGCGCAGCGTCAGGACGAAGAGGTCGAGCAGCCCGCCGAGGATCGATGGCGCGTCCTGCGCAAACGCCTGATCGATTTCGGTCTCGGAGCGATAGGTGGTGATCTCCGGCAGCTCGATATGCAGGACGCGGTCCGTAAGGTCCTGCGCCGAGACCAGGGGTGCGATGCCATTGATGACCACCGGTCGCTTGGCCTCGACCAGGGTCTCGTCGGAGTTGGTGTAGAGGGTCCGCCCGGCGAATCCGCCCCCCGTTGCCAGGTTGCATAGGGCGTCCTGGATGTTCGGGCTCAAGTGGGACAGGTTGTTGAGGCTGACCAGCCAGTTGCAGCCCGCCGAGACGAAGAGGTCTTCGACCGACTTGGCCGCCGCCCGCAGATTGACGGCGTTCGGATCGATGCAGCGCCGCAGTTTGTCCTGGGTGCAGCTCTTTGCGGTGCCCTGCTGGCCGATCAGCTCAAGGATTGGGAACGGAGTCTCGGGACGCCAGGCTTCGAGCATCCACGCCTTCACCAGCGGGCGCGTCTCCTCCGGGATGTTCGCGTAACGCCAGAGTAGCGCGTGATCGCCGCCGGGAACCGGGACCGGTAGCGGTCGGGTGGTCGTGGCGCGCCAGAAATGCACCGGAGGTCGATCCACCAGGCGCCAGCCAACAGTGGAGATCTCCGCCGCGCGCCAATCGTCGCCCCCGAGATCCAGATAGTAGACATCGCCGACTCGGGCCGCGCGGAGGAAGACCTTCCGTTCATCCCCATCGTTCTTGGCGATCCCGGTCAGGACGACGCGCGCGGTGCGGATGGCGGTGTCGCTGGCCGCACGTCCTGGTCCCGTCTCGCTCTCGGTCGCGCGATAGTAGGTGTAACCGAGCCATTCAGCGAAGGCTTGGGTATCGAGCTTAAAGGTCTTGCGCGGCGTCTCGTTCAGGACCGCGAAACAGGCTCCATCCTCGGCATGGAACAGCTCCGCGCGCTCCTGCACCAGCGCGACTAACTCATCGGCGGTGCTGCTGTCGTCGGTCGTCTCGTGGTCCGGGCGGGTGGCCTTGTCGATGTCACTCAGTAGCACGCCATTGGGCTTAGCCTTCTTGAGCGCGACCCGCAATCGAAACCAGGTGCCCTGATCCCGCTCGCGTACCAGCTTCGCGGCCATGGCAAACGCCTCGGACGCTAGAACGGCGGGTTGCTCAGCGCAGCCGGCGATGGCCTCCTCGATCACCTGGACTGCGTTCGCCAGTTCTTCGGGACCAGGATCGAGGGCGTCGGCCAGGATGTCGCCATCGTTGGAAGCGTGAACATCGTGAAGGTCGTGAACGTCATCCGAGAGCTGTTCGCCAGGAGAAGGACATTCCTCGGCCGTCTTGTCGACATCAGGAGCTTCATCCTGTACACGAAGAAGGAATGCGGATCGACCTGCACCAACGTTCACATCCTCACGGTTGGGGAGGGTATCCTCCAGCTCCGCGAGATCAGCCGTCACGGTCTCTGGGCTCTCATTTAGGCGGATGTCTCGGCGACTCTTCTTCGCAGCCATCACGCCACCTCCCGCGCCAGGCGACGCAGCCGATACCAATCGTTCCAGTCGGTCGGCCTGGAGCTGACATCCATCCCGGTGAAGTCGGGCATAAGCAGCTTGCCGCCGATCGCCAGGGCCGCCGCACGCGCCTTGGTCCGGCCCGGATTGCCGGCGGTCCAGCGATCATCGTCGCCACAGATCAGAATCTCCTTGCGCAGATTCATGCGACGGATGGCCTTGGCCACGGGCAAGAGATTGGTCGCATTGAAGGCGATCACCGCCGGAGCGCCGGTCTCCAGATGCAGGGTCGCCATGGTCGCGAACCCCTCGCCGATCAAGATCGGTCCCGCCTTCGGACTCTGAATACCGAACCAGCACCCCACGATCCGTCCTCCCGTGAGGAAGCGCTTGCCCCCGTCCGGCGCAATGAATTGCAAAGTGGTCACGGTCTCGCCGTCCGTCGCGGGGATCACCAGGTTGCCGTACCGGTCCAGGCGAGTACCGTGCGGCCGGATCGACTTGGCGACCAGGTACGGGTGATCCGCCGGGGCGGGGGTGCAGCGGTTCCAGATGGCGAGCGCGTGCATCGCGGCGGCGCGCTGCCGCTGGTCACGCTCGGACTGGTGCCGGCGCCGGGCCTCATCCATCAAGGCGCGGATGTCGGCACGTTCGGCCGGAGTCTGTTCTTCCGCGGACTTTGCGCACCAGGTACGGGACTCGCCGCTCTTCCAAGACCCGAAGGCCCCGGCGGGCAGCCGGTCGAGGTAGAGCAGATACCAGCCCGATTGCCTCCCGACCTTGTCGTCCGCGGTCCGGAAGCGATGCAGCTTCCCGTCCGCGATGATCTTGGGCTGTCCGAGACCAGCGGCGGCCATGGCATCGCCGAAGGCGTCGATTACTTGCCACTTGGATGTGCTCATGCCGCACCTCTCAAGTAGCCGTCTTACGCGCCGCTTCCAGCTCGGCGACCAGGGCGCGGATCTGCGCGTCGGTCTTACCGGCGATCCGGGCCGCGTTCAGCGCCGCGACCTCGTCCGACGGCCAACCAACGGCTCGCGCCCCAATGGAAATCGGGTGCGGGAACAGCCCCTCTTGGATATCGAGATAGTGGGCGCTACGCGAGCGGCCACGCTCACGCAGGACAGCGGGGAGGCGAAGGATCGTGCGGGTCATGTTGGCACCTCATGGGGTGTTGTTGAACATGACCTGCTATTTTTTTCATTTTTGAGCCGCTGTCAGTCAAGTGAAAACGACGACAGCAGCAGAAAACGGTCGCAGCAATAGAAACCGCGAAAAGTTGGGAAATTTCCAAGAATCAAAAGAAAGTCAGTTTTTCGCGATTTCGAGCCCTTCTCCAGCTGCGTGAATCTCGCGGGCGCACCCTCGCAGGGTCGTTTCCCCAAGTCTCGCTTCTACGCCCCTCTGTGACAGCTCATCAACCAGTTGCTCAATGAAGTTGAACAGTTCCTCTGCATCTCCCGTCTTGCCGTTCGTTCTTGCGAGTATCCAGGCGACACGCGCGGTCGCGTCTCGCGCGTGAGCATACCTGTTCGGTGATGCAGAATGCGGCCTTTCCGCGAATGCCTTAAGGTCGGTCAGCGAGATCCAATAGTTGTACTGCTTGGGGAAGATCTTGCGAACCTCTTCGGGGATGTTCACGGCTTCGAACATTCTCTTCTCTTCTGGCCTTTTGAGGGGTTTTTCGAGAGCTGGCAGTTCCTCAGATTCGATTGCGTTCTTGATGAACCAAAGAAAGAGCTGGTAGCGCTTGTATAGCTCCTGGTCTTCTAGGATGGCTCTTTGCGTCTCTGCGTCGTAGGGATCGTCCACAATCTTTGTCCAATGGAGAAGCATCACGACCGCTTGATGGAGGCTCAATAATTCCAACACAGATCACTCCTTATTCGTTGTCTCTTTTCCGATAGTCGCTTGTTGTGACTACTCACTGACACGAATAAATCAAATCGGATACATCGTCGCGCCGTGCCTGTCGGGGATCCGCCGAAAGCAAGCCCATCGAGGGGCGCTGAGTGTTCTACTGCTCCCGCCAAGGCCCGCGACGACATCCCAAACGCGTTCCTTCATGCCAGTGAGAGCAAGGGCAACATACGGCAGCTGTCTCTAAATGCGGCGCCAGCGAAGCTTTTGTATACGACGAACAAAGCCCGCGACCCCAGTATTAGCCGCTCATGCCAACATTCCCTGTTAGCCGGATTCCCCGTAGTATATCCGTAGTACATCTGAAGGCCAGGCGGCGACTGAGGACACCCGATGCCGGAAACCAAGACGACGACCCTAACCGTCCGCATCCAGCCAGCCGTGAAAGAAGGGCTGCGCGCCATGGCCGCGCGGGAGCATCGCAGCCTCGCGAACATGATCGAGGTGATGATCCGCGCTCACTGCGGGCAGCACGGCATCAAGATCGCCGACCCCGCGCCGGCTCAACCCAAGACCTGAGGGCACTAGGAAGCCCCGCTCCATGCGTCAAGAAAAGATCTCACTCGCCCAGCTCGAATCCTTCCTGCTGAAGTCCGCCGATATCCTGCGCGGCAAGATGGACGCCTCCGAGTTCAAGGAGTTCATCTTCGGCATGCTCTTCATCAAGCGCCTGTCCGACGAGTTCGACCGCAAGCGCGAGCAGCTGCGCAGGCGCGACTTCGCCCACATCGATGATCCCCAACTGCTCAGGGAGCTGCTGGAGGACAAGACCTCCTACGGCGACACCTTTTTCGTCCCGCCGCGCGCCCGTTGGCACGAGCCCTGGACCGATGCCGAAGGCAACAACGTCCCGCCGCTCAAGCACCTCAAGCACGACATCGGCAACATGCTCAACAAGGCCATCGCGGCGGTCGAGGACGAGAACGACGCCCTGGCCGGCGTGCTGAAGAACAACATCGATTTCAACGCGGTCAAGGGCAAGACCAAGATCCCGGACCAGAAGTGGAAGGACCTGCTGGACCACTTCAATCAGCCCCGCTTCGTGCTGGTCAACGACAACTTCGAGTTCCCCGACCTGCTCGGCGCCGCCTACGAATACCTGATCAAATACTTCGCCGACAGCGCCGGCAAGAAGGGCGGCGAGTTCTACACCCCGGCCGAGGTGGTGCGTTTGCTGGTCCAGCTCACCAAGCCCCGGGCGGGCATGGAGGTCTACGACCCCACCGCCGGCTCCGGCGGCTTTCTGATCCAGACCCACGCCTACGTCGACGAGCAGGGTCAGAATGCGGACGACCTCGCCCTCTTCGGCCAGGACTCCAACGGTACCGTCTGGTCCATCTGCAACATGAACATGATCCTCCACAACATCACCCGCTTTCGGGTGGAGAATGGCGATACCCTGGAGGACCCGCAGATCCTGGAGAACGGCCAGATCAAGCGCTTCGATCGGGTGCTGGCCAATCCGCCCTTCTCGCAGAACTACAGCCGCGCCAGCCTCAAGTTCCCCAACCGCTTCCGCGAATGGTGCCCGGAGACCGGCAAGAAGGCCGACCTGATGTTCGTCCAGCACATGCTGGCTAGCCTCAAGGCCGATGGCCACATGGCCACATGGCCACCATCATGCCCCACGGCGTGCTGTTTCGCGGCGGCAAGGAAAGGCTGATCCGCGAGATCCTGATCAACGACGACCTCATCGAGGCCATCATCAGCCTACCCCCCGGCCTCTTCTACGGCACCGGCATCCCGGCCTGCGTGCTGGTCTGCAACAAGTCCAAGCCCGACGCCCTGCGCGACAAGGTCCTCTTCATCAACGCGGACCGGGAATTCGCCGAGGGCAAGAAGCAGAACAAGCTGCGCCCCGAGGACATCGAGAAGATCGACGACGTCTTCACCCGCAAGCGCGAGATCCCCAAGTACAGCCGCCTGGTGGACAAGGCCGAGATCACCGGCACCCACGACTACAACCTCAACATCCGCCGCTATGTCGACAACACCCCCGAGCCCGAGCCCGAGGACGTGCAGGCCCACCTGATCGGGGGCATCCCCGAGGCCGAGGTCCAGGCTCGCCAGGCCGACTTCGCCCAGTTCGGCCTCGCCCCGGCCCTCCTATTCCGCCCCGAGCGTCCCGGCTATCTGGCCTTCGAGGCCGCCATCGACGCCAAGCCGGCCATCAAGACCCGGCTCGAGAGCGCAGCCGCGCTGCAACGAACCCTCGTTACCCACCAACAAGCACTGGAGAGCTGGTGGGGCGTCGCCCGCGACGACTTCGCGCGCCTGCGCGACGGCAAGACGCTCCCCGAGGTCCGCCTTGAGCTGCTGACCAGCCTCAAGGCCAAGCTGATCCCACTGTCCGTGCTGGACGAGTTCCAGGCCGCCGGAGTCTTCGTCAACTGGTGGCAGCAGATCCGCTTCGATCTCAAGACCATCGTCGCCACCGGCTGGCACCACAGCCTGATCCCGGACGAGAATCTGGTCGCCGCCTTCTTCCAGGCCGAGGCCGACGCCATCGAGGCCCTGGAGGCCCAAATCGGCGAGACCCGGGGCGAGCTGGCCGAGGCGGTCGAGACCGCCCAGGAGGTCACCGCCTACGAGCCCGACGAGGACGAAAAGGTCACCGCGGTACTGATCAAGAAGGTCCTCAAGGCCCTCATCGACGACCTGAAGGACAGTGCCGGCGACTCGGCAGCCAGGGAGCGGACCGCCCTGCAGGCTCAGGAACGCGCCATCACGGCGCTGGAAAAGCGCATCAAGGACACCAGGGCCAAGCTGAAGACCAAGACGGACGAGCTGGAGGTCAAGCTCCAGCTCAAGCGCATCGGCGGCGAGGAGTCCCAGGCCGAGGCGCGGGTGCTGCTGGACCAGGTCGAGACGCGGTTGGCCGGGCTCGACCCCGGCAGAAAGGCCGACAAGCGCACCTACAATGCCCTGAGCAAGGACAAGGCCGCCCTCCAGGCACGGCTGACCGAGACCGACGCCCTGCTGGAGGCCATCGGTGGCCAGCTCACCGACGACGAGGCGAAGGGGCTGATCTTGAGTAAGCTCTATCGGATCGCCAACGCCGAGATGAACCGGTATCTCAATGCCGAGAAGCGGGCGCTGATCTGGATCGTGGAGAACCTTTGGGATAAGTACGCGGTCTCGAGCAGGAAGCTGGAGCAGGCACGAGAGGATACGCTGAAGGTGCTGGACGGGTTTCTGGATGGGTTGGGGTATTTGGGATGAGCTCGAAAGAGGGATGGCGGGAATGCAAGATTCGTGATTTGTTTGCTTCCTCAATTCCAGGGGATTGGGGAGATGAGGGGTCTCCGGATAATGGTGTTCCTGTATTACGCTCCACGAACTTCCGAAACGATGGGTCAATAGATTTTTCGGATTTGGCATTTCGGAAGATTGACGCGCCGCGTTTAGAAAAGAGAAGAGTTAAAAAGGGCACCATTCTTGTCGAAAAATCAGGTGGCAGTCCGGTTCAGCCAGCAGGGCGGGTTGTGTTTTGTGACTGCGACTTTTCAGGGACTGCATCGAACTTCATCGAGGTGATTGAAGTAGAGGATGGGCATTCAGCTAAGTATGTCTCATACCTACTTTATTATCTGTATCAGATCGGCCTGATTCTCAAGTATCAACAGCAAACAACCGGAATAATCAACTTTAAACTCGGGCAGTACATCGAAGAGGCTATTTCCCTTCCGGTAGACAAGCCCGAACAAACTAAAATCGCCGAAGTGCTCTCGACGGTGGACCGGGCCATCGAGCAGACCGAGGCGTTGATTGCCAAGCAGCAGCGCATCAAGACCGGCCTGATGCAAGACTTGCTCACCCGAGGCATCGACGAGCACGGCAACCTCCGCTCCGAAGAGACCCACGCATTCAAAGCCTCGCCGCTGGGGCGGATACCGGTGGAGTGGGACATAAAGCCACTTGCCAAACTCGCAGACATCGACCGGGGGAAATTCACACATCGCCCTAGAAACGATCCGCGGTTCTACGGCGGGACATTTCCATTTATACAAACTGGCGACGTCACGTCGCGCGTCGGACGACGCATCTACCTCTTTTCGCAAACACTCAATGAACGTGGAATGAAGGTCAGCAAAGAGTTCCCCGTGGACACGATTGCGGTAACCATTGCTGCAAATATCGCCGATACTGCGTTGCTGGCCTTTCCGATGTACTTCCCTGACAGCGTCGTTGGCGCAGTTGTTCGCACACCGAACAACGTTCGCTTCGTTGAGCTAATGATCAGGAAGTGGAAACCCTTGCTGGAGCAGCTTGCCCCTCAGAGCGCGCAGAAGAACATCAACCTTGACACGCTTCGGCCTTTGCCAATCCCGACGGCACAACCGGCGGAGCAAGATCGTATTGGGGATTTATACGAACAAGCTGAGACTGGGCAAGAGCAAAGTGAGCGCCTGCTAGGCAAATTACGATCAACGAAGCAAGCCTTGATGCAAGACCTCCTAACCGGCAAGAAGCGCGTCACCCCCCTGCTGGCGGCATCGGAGGTCTGACCCATGCCGGGGGCGCCGCGCATTGATCCACTCGATATCCTCGGTCGGCTGGATTGGGTCGAGGGCGACGATCTCGAATTCAAATCGGCGCGCGGCGGACTGCCGGCGAGTCTGTGGGAGACCTACAGCGCCATGGCCAACTCCCAGGGCGGGGTCATTCTGCTCGGGGTCGAGCAGGATGGCCGGATCAGCGGGTTGCCGGATCCGGTCCGGCTCAGGAAGGGCTTCTGGGACACCATCAACAATCGCGGCAAGGTCAGCGCCAACCTGCTCGACACCAATGATCTGCTGGAGCTGACTCAGGGCGAGGCACTCTTCCTCGCCATCCGGGTACCGCGCGCCACCCGGCAGCAGCGCCCCATCTTCATCGGCCAGAACCCGCTGACCGGCACCTACCGGCGCAACGACGAGGGCGACTACCACTGCACCGAGCAGGAAGTCGGGCGAATGCTCGCGGATCGCTCCGAGGAGCCGGCCGATCGCCGGATTCTGGAGCACTTTGGCCTGGAGGATCTGGATCCGCCCAGCCTGCAACAGTATCGGCACCGCTTCGCCTCGCATAAGCCCACCCATCCGTGGCTGAGCGAGGACGACCAGACCCTGCTGGAGAAGCTCGGCGGTTGGCGCAAAGACCGCCCCACCGGTGTGGCAGGTTTGACCGTGGCGGGCCTGCTGATGTTCGGTCGCGAGGAGGCGTTGCGCGACGCGCTGCCTGCGTACCAGGTGGACTATCGCGAGAAGCTCGCCGACGACCCGGCGGTGCGCTGGACCGACCGCTTGACCCTCGACGGCACCTGGGCCGGCAATCTGTTCCAGTTCTATCTGCGTGTCATCCAGCGACTGCCCGCCGACCTCAAGCTGCCGTTCCAGCTCGACACCGACCTCTTCCGCAGGGGCGAGACCGTGGTGCACGAGGCGATCCGCGAGGCCCTGGTCAATGCCCTGATCCACGCCGATTATCAGGGTCAGGGCGGCGTGGTGGTCGAGAAGTATCCGGATCGCTTGGAGTTCTCCAACCCTGGCACCCTGCTGGTGTCCTTCGAGCAGCTCATGCGGGGCAACGTCAGCGAGTGCCGCAACAAGTCGCTGCAAACCATGTTCATGCTCATTGGCGCCGGCGAGAAGGCCGGCTCGGGCGTCGACAAGATCCGCCGCGGCTGGGAATCGCAGCACTGGCGCCAGCCCCGAATCACGGAGTTTGCGCAGCCGACGCGGGTGCATTGGCTGCTGCCGATGATCAGCCTGATCCCGGAGGACTCGCTGGAGCGACTGCGGCGCGCCTTTGGCCCGCGTTTCGCGACCTTTTCCCAGGACGAGGTGCTGGCCCTGGTCACGGCGGATGTCGAGTCCAGCCTGGATAATGCGCGCCTACGCCAGATCACCGGCGGGCACCCGGCCGACACGACGCGCCTCTTGCAGGGACTCGTTGCCCAGGATGCCCTGCGCCAAGAAGGGGCCGGACGCTGGACACGTTACCGCCTGCCCCCGGCGAGCGACTCCGTACAGAGGGAGCCGGAGTCCGAGCATAAGGGCGATCACTCCGCACATAAGACAGCTCACTCCGAGCATAAGGACCAGCACTCCGTACATAACGGACAGATCTCCGAGGCCGACTTTCAGGCGTTGAGCGCGCTCGCGGCCCCCGCGCGGCAACAGCAGCGGTTACCCCCGCAGGAGATGGAGCAGGTCATCCTGCGCCTATGCCGTGGCCGTTGGCTGACCCGCCGCCTGCTCGGCGAGCTGCTGCAGCGCAATGCCGACAGCATCCGCCAGCGTTTTCTGACCCCCATGGTCGAGCATGGCTACCTGCGTCTGCGTTATCCAGACACCCCGAACCGCACCGATCAGGCGTACACGACCGCCCCATCGGACGACTGAGCCAAGAGGGCCGAGGAATTGACGAACCCTAATCAAGACGCGGTGGCCGATCCCTTGTGCTTTATCCACTTGGCGTGGCCTCTCCGCTTCGCGCGCGATGCGGGCACAAAGGAGTACCGAAACGATCAGCAATGAGAAGCCCGCCCAATCCGAGACAAGGACCCCAACAATGACTGCCGAACATGAGATCAAGAGCGAGAAGGTGCTGGTCAAGGATATCTTCTCCACGCTCTGGTTCCGTATCCCCGAGTATCAACGCCCCTACATCTGGGGGCGCGACGAGATCGATGACCTCTTGGACGACCTGAGCTTCGCCCACGATAACAAGCCGGAACAACAGTATTTCCTCGGCTCGTTGGTCTTTCAGAGCAAGAAGGCCGGCAGCGTTCCGGGACAGCAATACGACGAGAACGATCTCCTGGACGGACAACAGCGCATGACGACGCTGCTTCTGCTGTTTGCCTGCATCCGTGATGTCTCGGACAACCAGGGGGTCCAAGAGGCATGTAAAGCGGCGGTGTTTCAACAAGGAAATCCGATCACACGGGTTCCAGAGCGCACCCGCATCGTCTTTGCCATCCGGGACATCGTTCAGGAGTTCATCGACGATTTCATCAAGCACCCCCAAGGCACGAACAACACGAAGGGCCTCGAAGAAGCCGCAGTGCACTCCGACGACCGTTCGGTACGCAACATGGCCAGGGCGGTGCAGCAGATGCGGGCCTATCTTGGCGATCCGCAACGCCAACTGCCGCTGGACAGCTTTGTCGGCTTCCTCTTTAACCGGGTGCTTTTGATCTATGTCTCCACGCAAGACCTGGACGATGCGTTCCGGTTATTCACGATCCTCAACGATCGCGGCGTACCCCTGCGCAATAGCGATATCCTGAAATCGCAGAATCTTGGCGCGCTGAACAATGACAAGGAAAAGGCGAAATACGCCAAATTGTGGGAAGAGGCCGAAGGGGAGCTGGGCGATGACTTCGATCGGTTTCTCAACCATCTCCGCACGATACTGCTGAAGGACAAGGCGCGCCTGAATCTGCTCGATGAATTCGAGCACAAGATCTACAACCCCCGCGAAAAGGACAAAGCTACCGGTCAGATGAAGCCGCCGCTGCTCTCGAAGGGTAAGGAGACGTTCGAGCTCGTCGAGCGCTATCTGAAGCACTACGACAAGCTGCTCGGCGGCAACAACTACGATCAGACCGGCGGCAGCTTCCGGTTCGACAACCTCATCAAGGTCATGCTGACCGGGCTCCCGTCGACGGATTGGCTGCCTCCCTTGATGCGCTACTTCGACCGGTTCAAGTACGAGCGTCTTCTGGATTTCCTGATACAGCTGGACAACCAGCTCTCGTCGGATTGGATTGCCCAGTACACGCCGACGGCACGCATTGAGCGAATGAATGACGTGATACGCGCCATCGAGGCCGCGCACAAAGCCTGCGATGTCTTCCAGGCAACACCTGGCTTCACGTTCGACGAGGATGGCTTTAACCGGGCAGTCGAAACGGCTGTCTATGGGCGCCGTTTTACTCGCTATCTACTGCTGAAGCTCGATTTTCTCTACGCCGATCATAGCAATCGCATGTCGTTTGAGACCTTGTCGGTCGAGCATGTTTTGCCACAGAATCCCAATGCGGACAGTCAATGGCGGAAGGACTTCACCGACGCCGAGCGTGAGGAATGGACTCACCGGCTTGGTAACCTGGTGCTGATCAGCACCCGTAAAAATACCTCCCAAGGGAATCTGGACTACGCGGAGAAGAAAACCCGCTACTTCGAGAAGCGGATCAACACTTGCCCGAACTCGCTGCGCGTTCTGCAGAACGTCCGGTGGACGCCAACCGAGGTAAAGGCCAACCAAGCGTCGGTCCTGAAGAAGCTGCGCGAACATTACGGCTTCAACGACGATTAAGCATATGGATAAGCAACCAGCACACATCAAGCTCGATGAGCGCAATCACGTTGAGAAGCCTCTGCTCGACCAGCTTGCGGGGCTTCGGTGGGAGGTGCTGGACCTCGACAACAAGCAGCACCCGACCGACAGCTACCGGGAGAGCTTCATCGAGGTGGTCATGCCGTCGGTGCTGCGGAAGCAGATCGCGCGGATCAACCCCTGGATGGAGCCCGATCAGGTCGAGGAGGTGGTCAAGCAGCTCACGGCCAGCTTTCCCGGCAACAACCTGATCGCTAATAACCGCTATCTGCTTGGCCTGCTGCTGGAGGGCACCAGCGTCAGCGAGAATCGCCGGACCGGCGAGAAGAGTCCGACGGTCCGGTTCATCGACTTCGAGGCCGAGCCCATCGCCGGGCAGGACGGCCCCAACCGCTTCATCGCCGTCTGCCAGCTCAAGGTGCGCATCCTCGGCACCGAGCATCACATCATCCCGGACATCGTTTTGTTCGTGAACGGCCTGCCGTTGGTGGTCATCGAGTGCAAGTCGCCCAAGGTGAAGGAGCCGATCCCCGAGGCCATCGATCAGCTGCTGCGCTACAGCGAGCAGCGCGGCGCCAAGGGGGAGGGCAGCGCGCCACTCTTCTTCTACAACCAGTTCTTGGTCGCCACCTGCCGCCAACAGGCCAAGTTCGGCACCATCACCACCCACAGCGAGAGATATTTCTTTCGCTGGGCGGACCCCTATCCGCGCACGGTGGACGAGCTGGAGCACGGCGCCGGCACCGCCAACGATCAGCAACGCCTGGTCGCCGGCATGTGCGACCCGGCCAATCTGTTGGAGATCGTGCGCAATTTCACCCTGTTCTCCACCAACGACAAGGGCGAGACCATCAAGATCGTTGGCCGCCACCAGCAGTTCCGGGCGGTCAGGCTAGCCGTCAAGCGGCTGCTGGAGGGCACGACCCCACGGGCACGCAGCGGCATCATCTGGCATACCCAGGGCTCGGGGAAATCGTTGACCATGATGTTCATGGTTCGGGCCATGTATCGGCACAAGGCGCTGCAGCAGTGGAAGGTGGTCTTCGTCACCGACCGCACACAGCTGGAGGAGCAACTGGCCCAGACCAGCCAGAGCATCGGCTTCACGGTCAAGGTGGCGGACAGCATCGCGACCCTGAAGGACCTGCTGCGCTCGGATTCCTCGGATCTGGTGATGGCCATGATCCATAAGTTCCGTGAGGCGGACCTGAGCCAGACCTTCCCGCAGCTGAACCCCAGCCCGCATATCCTGGTGATGACCGACGAGGCCCACCGTTCCCAGTACGCCATGCTCGGGGCCAATCTGGACAAGGGCATCCCCAACGCGGCGCGCATCGGCTACACAGGCACCCCGATCGATAGGACCGAGCGGGTCTTCGGCGATTACATCGACAAGTACACCATGCGCCAGTCCATCGAGGACGGTGTGACCCTGGAGATCGTCTACGAGGGGCGCACCCACAACGCCGAGGTGAGCGACCAGCAGGCCATGGACACCGCCTTCGCGGACGTCTTCAGCGCGTACAGGCTGGAGGAGCGCCTGGAGATCCTCGGTTACGGCTCACGGGACGCCTATCTGGAAGCGGAGCCCACCATCGCGGCCAAGGCCAAGGACATGGTGGCCCACTATCTGGAGCACATCTTTCCCAATGGCTACAAGGCCCAGGTGGTCGCCACGTCGCGCGAGGCCGCGGTCCGTTATCGCACCTACCTGTGTCTGGCCCTGGCCGACGCCATCGAGGCCCTGGAGCAGGCCAATCCCCTGAGCCTGGATCTCGATCGGCTGAAGCGTTTGGAGGTGGACGTGGTCATCTCCGCCGGCCATAACGACCTGCCGCAATTGAAGCGCTACGGCGACCCGGGTCGCCACAAGACGAGCATCAAGCGCTTCAAGATGGCGTTCGACAGCGAGGATGACGGGGTCGACGGCAATCTCGGGATCCTGGTGGTCAATCACATGCTGCTTACCGGGTTCGACGCGCCGGTGGAGCAGGTGATGTACCTGGATCAGGTGATTGTCGCCCACAACCTGCTCCAAGCCATCGCCCGCGTGAACCGGATCGGCGACGCGAACAAGGAGAAGGGCTTCGTCGTCGACTATGTCGGCATCGGCCATCACCTCAAGAAGGCCATCGACAACTACGACGAGCGTGAGCAAAAGGAGGTGGAGGACACGCTCAGCTTCCCCGAGGACGAGCTTCGCGAGCTGGACGCCGCGCATGGGGCGATCATGGCGTTGCTGCAGGAGCATGGCCTGACCGACTTGACGGACCATGACGCCTACTTCGACCTCTTCTACGACGAAGACCTGCGGTTCGAGTTCATGAGCCTGTTCAAGCAGTTCACCCGCTGCTTGAATTTGGTGTTTCCGGCCAAGGAGGCGCTGGACTTCATGGGCGACTTCAACGCCCTCACCGAAATCAACGTCCTCGCCGGCAGGCATTTCCGCGACGCCCGGCTCAGCATGAAGGGCATTCCGCCAAAGCTGCGCGCACTGACGGATCAGTACCTCGCCTCGAAAGGGATCGATCAGAAGGTTGCCCCGATCTCGATCTTGGACGACGACTTCGCAAGCCTGGTTGGCCAGCGCAAACGGACCAAGACCAAGGCGGCGGAGATCGAGCACGCCATCCGTCATCATCTGGATGTGGATCTGGACGACGACCCGGATCTCCAAGCGTCCTTCGCCGACGCCCTGGCCAAGATCTTCGAGGAGTTCCGTGACAACTGGCAAAAGATCTATGAGGAGTTGGAGAAGCTCCGCGAGCGCATGCGGAGCGCCAGCCAGGAGCCGACCTATGGGCTCCACCGCAAGAAACAGATGCCCTTCTTCAGGATGTTCCAGCGCGAGCTTGCGGCGGCCTGGGAAGAGCATCCGGCCTACGCCAACGTCGACGACCGTATTGGCGCGTTGGTGAATCTGACCCAACAGATCTTCGCGGCCGTCGAGCGGGAGTTGAGGCTAACCGGTTTCTGGGAGAGTATCCCGGCCCGTAACCGACTCAAGGCCGAGCTACAGAAGATCCTGCTGCAGCCGGAATTCATCAAATTGCCGGATGTTGCTCGATCCCGCGCTCACCTCATCTCACGGGTCATGGAAATCGCCGAGAAGAACAACGACACGATCCTGTACGCCGCATAGCCGCCATGAACCTCGAATACTCTGTCATTCGCTCACCGAGGCGACGCAAGCTCACCATCACCGTGGAGCGCGATCGGCG
>JGI12048J13642_10187977_pt1 | contig 18431 bp, 26 predicted proteins | sample ElkSlonscriptome_16_FD_13642 | JGI IMG/M metagenome (IMG submission 13642)
GGTCGGCCTGGTCACCCTAGTCGGGCTGATCGCCAAGAACGGCATCTTGATCGTCGAGTTCGCCGGCAAGCTCCAGCAGCAGGGCCTGAGCAAGCTCGAGGCCGTGCACCAAGCGGCGATGATCCGGCTGCGCCCGGTGCTCATGACCAGCGTCGCGACCATCGCCGGGCACTTCCCGTTGGTGCTGGTGACCGGCGCCGGCGCCGCGGCCAGGAACTCCATCGGGCTGGTGCTGGTCGGCGGCATGGCCATCGGCACTGTCTTCACCCTATTCGTCGTGCCGTCGCTCTATGTGCTGTTGGCGAAGGACAGGGGGCGGGAGGCATCTCAGGATATCCCAGCACCGGAAGGGCTGGCGGTCGGGTCTGCCGCCCAGCCAGGCTAACGGATCAAGGGCACTTGATTCGTCATCAAACGATGCAAATTGAGCCTGGCCCGTCCTTCGCCATGCACCCGACCCCGGGTAGAGTGGTGCTGCCCGCCCGCAAAATGTTCTTGAAAGCATATCACCTCCAAAAATATGCTCTTGAGAGAAAACACAATTCGATACCGGTGCGAGTCGGTGATATGCTTTTAAGAGCATAAAGAAGACAATAAAAGACTCTTAAGAGCAGACGTGGCCGCCAGAAACCTGCTAACCAGCGCTCCGCCCTATCCGGTCGAACAGGCGATCAGGCGCCTGGGCGCGAACCTGCGCACCGCCCGGCTGCGGCGCAACCTGACGATCGAGGAGGTCGCGGCGAAGATCGGCACGGGCCCCCGTGCCGTGATGGATGCCGAGAAGGGCAAGCCCTCGACCGGCATGGTCGTCTATATGGCCCTGCTCTGGACCTATGGCCTGCTCGGCCCGGCAGAAGCCCTGGCCGATCCGGGCGGGGACGAGGAAGGGCTCGCGCTGGAACTGGCCGCGGGCCGGACCCGCGCCCGCGCAAAGGAAGAGCTGGACGATGATTTCTAAACCCGGTGCGAGCGAATGCTATGTCTACATCATGCTGCCGGGCACGACCGCGTTCGTAACCGCGGGTCGGTTCGCGCTCGGCACGGACCGCAGCGGCGCAGCCGTCGGGCGGTTCGTCTATGGCCGCTCCTACCTGGAGCGGCCTGACGCGGTCGCGATCGATCCGCTCGAACTCAGACTCGGCAAAGGCACATACCGCACGGCGGCCATGAAGGGCGTGTTCGGCGCGCTGCGCGATGCCGGACCGGACTACTGGGGCCGCCGCGTCATCGAAAAGCATGCGGGCAAAACGGTGCTGGGCGAGCTCGACTACCTGCTCTACGCGCCTGACGACCGCGCCGGGGCCCTCGGCTTCGGCCTGAACCAGGCGCCCCCTGCCCCGCAGCGGACATTCAATCGGACGCTCGCCCTGGAAAAGCTCCAGCGCATCGCCGATGCGATCATCGCCGACGAGGCGATATCGCCCGGCGCGCAGGCCGATCAGGTCGAAGACCTGATGCTGATCGGCACCTCGATCGGCGGCGCGAGGCCGAAGGCAGTGGTCGAGGACGACCAGGGCCTGTGGATCGCCAAGTTCAACCGCCCCGACGATCACTGGAACCATGCGCGCACCGAGCATGCGATGCTCGTGCTCGCCCGCGCCTGCGGCATTCACAGCGCCGAGAGCCGGATCGTCACCGTCGGAGACCGCGACGTGCTGCTCGTCAAACGCTTCGACCGCGAGAAGACGCAAAGCGGCTACCTGCGCGCGCGCATGGTCAGCGGCCTGACGCTGCTGCGCGCGGAGGATACGCACCGGGACCGCGACCGCTGGTCCTACGTGCTGCTGGCCGAGGAGCTGCGCCGTGTCTCAGCCAACCCCAGACAGGATGCCGCCGAGCTGTTCCGCCGCATGTGTTTCAACGCCCTGATCTCGAACACCGACGACCATCCGCGCAACCATGCGGTCATCGCCAAAGACAGGGACTGGCGGCTCTCCCCCGCCTACGACCTCACCCCGTCGATGCCGGTCAGCATCGAGCGCCGCGACCTCGCGATGCAGTGCGGCGACCATGGCCGCGCCGCACACGCAGACAACCTGCTCTCCCAGAGCACGCGTTTCCATCTCGGCAAAGACGAAGCCGCCGCGCTGATCGCGGACATGGAAACGATCATCAAAACCGGCTGGTACGAAACCGCCCGCCGCGAAGGCCTGTCGGAACAGGACTGCGAAAAGATCAGCGGCGCGTTTGCTTATCCGGGTTTCCGTCTCCCGCGAAGCGAGGGCCTTTGAACAACACAGGAAGCGGGAGGACCTGACGGTCCTCCCGCCTGATGCGGGCCGAAGACGGCCCTACGCGCCGGCCTGCTCCTCACGGGACTGCATGTTGTGCAGGAAGTCCACGGCGCGCTGCGCGTGGGCGGCGGCCTGGAAGATGGCCCGCTTGTCGCCTTTGAGCACTTCGAGCCAGGAGGCGATGTAGGCGCTGTGGTCGTCGCGAACCTCGGGGGTGATGCCGAGGTCGACGCAGAGGAACGCTGATCCCAACTCGGCCACCAGCTCCTCGCTGGCGTAGCCTTCATCGCCCCAGCTCTTGCGCCCGAACTCGCGCTCCAGCCGGGAGGGATGCCGCGTCCAGTGCGTGGTCTCGTGCGCGAGCGTCGCGTAGTAGCTTTCGGCATCGCGGAAGGATTCGAAAGGCGGCATCTGGATGTAGTCGGCGTTCAGGGCGTAGTAGGCCCGGTTCCCGCCGCGCCGGATCGTCGCCTCGGTTTCGGCGAAGAAGCGTTCTGCGTGGGCGATGCGCTCCACCGGATCGAGGACCGGATCGGCGAGCCTTGTGTACTAGGCGGGCAACCCTTCGATCTGCTCGAAGTTGAAGACCGTGTAGCCTTTCATGAACGGGATGGTCTGTTCCGTCTCATCGCCGGTCTTCTCCGACCATGGGCGCGACACTCCGCATCCCCGGTGGAATTCTCGGTTCAATAACAATATAAAAAGAAACACAATTTTTCTTATTGCAATATTCGAAAATTAGCCATAATGGTTTATGACAACGGATTGGGAATCAGGATAGAAGGAACATTTACATGCCAGATGAAGAAAGCCGCACTCAGAGCGTATTAAACAGCGCCGTGCATTAGTGGAACATTACCGCAATAACGCACAACATCGTGAACTGATGCCAAGATTTGCCGATTTACCGCTTTCCGAGCGAGTGCGACATCTGCGAGACTACAATGAGGCATCATCAGATGCTATTGAAGACAACGATATTGAATGGTGCTCACCATACAGACGCCCTCGTCCGCCAAATCCGTAACTAGCGACCGCGGAAACCTGAAAGCTGCTTTGCGATCTCGGCGACCGGGATGAAGAGGCGGCTGCGTTGACCGCAGAACCGCAAGAATCCGAGACGGGAATAGAATGCAGCGGCGTCATCGTCCTTTGCATCCACCACAAGGGCATAGATCGCCGGTTCCGCGCGCATGGCGCGGGCAACGGCATCGACGACGAGCAGCGCGCCCAACCCCTGACGCTGATAAAGGCGGTCAATAGCGAGGCGACCGATCAGCCCGGCAGGGAGGGACGGATAGCGCGGCAGGCGCCTAGCAAGGCTCTCGGGCAGTTCGCCAAGAGGGATGCTGGCCGCGGCGAAGGTGTAGTAACCGGCAACCTGAGATTCGGGTCCCAGCAACACAAAGCAGTTGCTCACGCGGCGACGGACATCCTGCGTCACGCGCTCCCGGAAATACCGGTCCAGAGCGTCTACGCCGCAGCAAAAACCGGCGCGGTTATGATCTGCGAGACGCTCAATATGAAATCCTTTTCCAGACAAGAATCTACTCTGTCAGGCTGCGGTAACGTTCTACGGCACGCTCCATGGCAGGCGTCAGCGGCTCTGGATCGAGCAGAGCCTCCGCAAACCGCTGCTGGTCCTCGACCGAAAGGCGGATGATGCCGACTTCCTCGATGGCGCGATGAGCGGCGTCCTGCGCCGCGGCAACGACAAAATCGCTGACGCTGCGCCCCTGAAGCTCGGCTGCGCGCTTGAGCACGGCCAGTACATCGGGGGAGACCCGGGCCTCCAGGCGAGACGTTCTGGTCGGTTCTCTTGGCATCATGACATCCTCACTTTCTCTATTCAGAGTACGGTATTGCGCCGTACATTGTAAAGACCTATTTACGCTGTCCGGTTTCTCCCATGAACGGCAAACAAAGGATATGGACCACCGCAGACGATACCAAAAGACATTGTTCTCTCACGAAAACTAAAGCATCCACAGGTGCTTACGTATCGGAACCGCGACCCGGTTCACTCGACGCGGTGATGATGCGACGAAGCATCTACCGGCACGGCCAAGGCGGAGTACCCGCGATCCTGTCAGACCGTACCGAACCCCAGTCTCGCGCCAACACCGACCTGCGCAGCCCGGCGGACTTCCGCCGCCTGGTCGTCTATCAGCAGGGCGACACCATCGTCCGGCTGGAGGACATCGCCGATGTCGAGCTCGGTGCCGCGGACTACGACACCCAGGTGCGCTACACCGGCCAGACTGCGGTCTTCGCCGGCGTCTTCCCGCAGCCCAACGCCAACGTCATCGACGTGATGCGCGCCGTGCGCGTGGAGCTCGCCGACCTCCAGCAGGCCATGCCGGCGGGCCTCGACGCCAGCATCGGTAAGACGCCTCCGAGTACGTGCGCGACGCCATCCACGAGGTGACCATCACGCTGAACCTGCTGACGCTCTTGGCCATGGTGCTCTCGGTCGGGCTGGTCGTCGACGATGCGATCGTCGTGGTCGAGAACGTCGAGCGCCACCTGCGCGAGGGGCGCACGCCGCGCGAGGCCGCCCTGATCGGCGGCATGGCCATAGGCACTGTCTTCACCCTATTCGTGGTGCCCTCGCTCTATGTGCTGCTGGCGAAGGACAGGGGGCGGGAGTTATCTGACGAGTCCCTTGAACCCGAGGCGGAGGTGCTTGGGCTCGCCGGAAGCGAGTAAGGCGGTCGACAGGAGGGGATTGGAGAACCCTTAGGGTCAGTTGCATGCAGCATATGCATGCAATACCCTATCGCTCATCCGAACGGCCTTCCTGGGTAGTCCTATGTCCATGCTAACCGTGCGTCAGATCGATCCGGCGGACAAGGAATGGCTGCAACGTGAGGCTAAGCGGCAGGACCTGTCGATGGAAGAGCTGGTGCGGCGGCTGATTCGCGAGAAACGACAACAGTCGATGGCGAGCGCGAGGCCATCGGAGATTGTCGAGCGCCATTTCGGGACTCGTCACGGCGTCGATCTAGGGGATCGCGAGCAGTTCAGCTTCCGGGTTCGGGATTTTGAAGACCGGGACGCCGGATGAGCGATACGGTCTACCTACTCGACACCAATGTCGTCTCCGAGCTGATGCGCCCCCGCCCGAGTCCGACGGTGCTCACCTGGATTGACGCCACGGGGATTGCAGGCCTAGCGCTCTCGGTGGTCAGCCGCTGGGAGATCCGCTACGGTTTGACCTTACTGGCGGAAGGCGAGCGTCGCAATGAGCTGGCACGCCGGTTCGACGCACTGGTGGCCGAGCTCTTCGGTGCGGGAGTCTATGATCTGACCTCGGCCGCGGCCGAGCGCTGCGCAACGATCATGGCGCGAAAACGCGCGCTGGGCGAGCCCCTCGATCACCATCTGCCGGATGCCATGATCGCCGGGATCGCCGCTAGCGCGGGCCTCACCGTGGCCACGCGAAACTGGGCAGAGTTTCGCAACTGCGGCCTGGCCCTCGTCGATCCCTGGGCAACCAAGCACTGAGCAGGTGCTCGCCGGCTGGAGCCCCGTCAGCGTCGGTCCATGGTGCGGCCATTTGCCGTGCAACGATGCGAGCACTGACCCCGATGGCATTCACAGACATCGCCTAAGAGCTCCAGCCAAGCGCTGCGGTCCGCATCGTTACGATAGATGACCTCACGCCGATCGCCGCGCGAGGTAACGTGGTAGAGTCCGCCGGCTAGCTCGATACGAAGGGGTCTGGCCATGGCCCAAGTGTAGTCGGGCGTCGCTAGACCCCACTGCCCCTCTGGCCTAAGTGTAGTGGGGCGGCGCTGGATTGCAAAACCTGACCCCGAGCTCCTATGCGAGACCTGGCCCCAGCCTCCCGCGCACTAGGTTGACACCCTCGGAGCCCTCCACCGCCCGCTGGACCGGTCTTCCCGCTCGGCGTGGGACCCCTTGAACGGGACGGCGGAGCGCATACGTTATGTTATAACAAGTCTGAGCTCGAGGCGGCTGGCACCATAGGTGCTTATCGTCAACTTCAACCCAGGAACCCGTATGAAGCCTCGACACACCAGCCCGCCGGTAAGCGGCACACTTTTTTTTGAGTCGACCTCAGGCAAAGACCGTCGCAGCCTGAGCGCCTCGCTGCGCGGCGGTCGCCACCCTGTCTCAGGGGACACGGCATTACTCAGCACAGCACCGATCGATACCCCTGACGTGGCCGAGGCCGCCGTCTGCGCACCGGCGACGCTGCGTCTGGCCGAGGAGCTTTTCGATCGCTGGAACGAGGCGCTCCGAAGCGGCGACGCCCGACGGGTCAGTCAGTGCTACACAGAAGACGCGGTCCTGCTGCCCACGGTTTCCAACGTCCCGCGGCTCTCCCGCCGCGAGATTCAAGACTATTTCGAGCACTTTCTAAAGAAACGGCCGCTCGGCAAGATCGATCAGCGCAATGTCAAGTTCGGCTGCAACAAGATCACCGATGCAGGCGTGTACACCTTCCGCATCATTGATGCCGGCAAGACCGAATACGTGCCCGCGCGCTACACGTTCGTGTACGAGAGCCGCGATGGGGAGTGGCTGATCGCGCACCACCATTCGTCCTTGATGCCTCCATCATGACACGTCAAGAATCGTTCCTATCCACCGACTCGGCGTCCGACCTCATTCCGGTCACACTACTGACCGGTTTTCTGGGTAGTGGGAAGACCACGGTGCTCAACCACCTGGTGCGTCAGCCCGAGCTGGCCGATGCACTGGTCATCATCAACGAATTCGGTGAGATGGCGCTCGACCACATGCTGGTGGCGCACAGCACCGAGAACCTGCTGATGGAGATGAGCAGCGGCTGTGTATGCTGCTCCATCCGTGGCGATCTGGTGAAGACGCTGCTCGACATCACCTGGCGATTCGCGCGCGGCGGCCAGCGGCAGTTCCGGCGGGTGCTGATCGAGACCACCGGGCTGGCCGACCCGGCACCGATCATCCACACGCTGATGACCGACCCGCGGATCGCGCGGCGGTACCGGCTCGACGGCATCGTGGCGACGCTGGACCTGGCGGCAGGGATGAACACCCTGGATCAGCACGAGGAGGCGGTCAAGCAGGCCGCTATGGCCGACGCCTTGCTCCTAACCAAGGCCGACCTGGCCACCGACGAAGCACGCGCGGCGCTGCTGCGCCGGCTGGATGGCATCAATCCGGCCGCCCCGCGCTGGGAGGTCCGCAATGGCGAGATCGCAGCTCAGAAGGTGCTGAACCTCGGGCTGTTCACCGCCGAGGGCAAGGCCCCCGACGTGGCGCGCTGGCTCAGCGACGAGGCCTACCCGGCGCCGTCGCCGCATGGGCACCACGCCCACGAACACCATGACCATGACGGCGCGCATCACGCTGCGCATGACGCGCACCACCACCATGACGTCAACCGGCATGACGACCACATTCGCGCCTTTTGCTTCACCGTCGAGCAGCCGATCCCCGAGGAGACCCTGGAGGACTGGCTCGAGCTGCTGATGAGCTTTCTCGGCAGCCGTATTTTGCGCGTCAAGGGCGTTATAAACGTTGAGGGCAGCGCGCAGCCGGTTGTCCTGCACGGCGTCCAGCACATCTTTCACCCGCCAGTCGCCTTGCCTGCCTGGCCAAGCGCGGATCGTCGCTCGCGCCTGGTGTTCATCACGCACGGTATCGGCAGAGACGTGATCGAGAAGACCTTCCGTGCCCTGGCCGAGAGGGCGCCTGCGTGAGCCCGACGATTCATCTTCACAACACACTCACCCGGTCGAAGGAGCCGCTGCGTTCCGAACGACCCGACCGGGTGACCATGTATGTCTGCGGCCCCACCGTCTACAACTACGCCCACATCGGCAATGCACGGCCCGCCGTGGTGTTCGACGTGCTGTCGCGGCTGCTAGGGCACGACTACCGCGAGGTCATCTACGCGCGCAACTTCACCGATGTGGAAACCCTCAACACCCGACCTGCCCGGCTGGGAGAGCCCCTGGGGCCGGGGTCGCCCGGGCTGGCACATTGAATGCTCGGCCATGATCGGCCAGCACCTGGGCCACACCATCGACATCCACGGCGGTGGGCAGGACCTGATTTTCCCGCACCACGAGAACGAGATCGCGCAAGGCACCTGCGCCCACGGCGTCCTCTACTGCCGTACCTGGGTGCACAACAGTTTCGTCACGGTGGATGGGCAGAAGATGTCCAAGTCGCTCGGCAACGTGCTGCTGGTGCGCGATCTGCTGGACCAGGCGCCGGGCGAGGCCATCCGCCTGGCGCTGCTCTCCACTCACTACCGGCGGCCGCTGGATTGGACTGCGCAGCGCCTGCTGGCTGCGCGACAGACCCTGACGCGCTACTACGAGAGCTTGTCAAAGGCCGCCCATATTGCCGCACTGCCGCAGGCCAAACCGGACCCGGCGGTGCTCGCGGCCCTGAGGAACGATCTCAATGTGCCTGGTGCATTGGCAGGGCTGCGCGTGCTGCTGACGCGAATGGATGACGCAGACACGGATGCCCAGCGGGCGCAGGCCAAGTCCGTTCTACTGGCCTCCTCCGGGATCTTGGGGTTGTTGCAGCAGGCACCGCAAGCGGCACTGGCGGCGCTGCGGCCAGCAGCATCGATGGTATCCGGACAGTCGTCCGAGGGCGTCCGGATCAAGGCCCTAGTAGCGAAGCGCGAGCAGGCCCGTCGGGACCGCGATTTCGCCAAAGCGGATGCGCTGCGCGACGAGCTGGAGGCCGCGGGCTTCATGGTCACCGACACCCCCACGGGTCCGCTGCTGCGGCCGGCTGTGAAGGAGCCGGCATGAAACGCTGGCCCGCCAATCTGCTGGTGGAGCTGGTGCGCGGCTACCAGCTGTTCATAAGCCCGCTGCTCGGCCCGCACTGCCGATTCCACCCCACCTGCTCGCAATACGCCATCGAGGCGTTGCGGATGCATGGTGCGCTCAAAGGGTCCTGGCTCACGCTGCTGCGCCTTAGCCGCTGCCATCCTCTGCATCCCGGCGGCTACGACCCCGTGCCGCCTGGCCGCTCTCCCAGGGGAGATGGCCTGTGCTGATTCGCAAACTGTTCAAGCCGCGGATGGGCCGCATCGACCTGAATGCCCTCGAATTCACACCGGCCATCACCGCGCAATGGCGCGATCCCGATCTGTCCGAGCGACTCACAGGACAAACCGCATGAGCGACCCGTTCGACCCGCCTGTAGCCGCGCCAATAGCCGTGATCCTCACCCCCGTTGACAGCAAGGCCCGGACAGGGCTTCAGGCCGCCTTTGCAGGGTTCCGCATGGCCGAGGAGTCGGCATGATCGGCAACAAAACGAGTGAAAGCCTGTATGACGTCGTAGTCGTCGGTGGCGGTGCCGCGGGCGTGGGAGTCGCAGTGACACTAATGGATGCGGGCATTGCGAACTTTGTTGTCCTCGAGCGTCACAGGGTCGGTGCATCCTTCGCCTTATGGCCGGCCGAGACGCGCTTCATAACGCCTTCATTCCCAACCAACTCGATTGGCATGCTCGATCTGAACGCGATCGCGATCGGCGCTTCACCCGCGCACAGCTTGCAGGTCGAGCATCCGACCGGCGAAGAGTACGCGTCACACCTGCGTGCGGTCGCGCAGTTCTTTGAATTACCGATACGCCAACAAACGGAAGTGATGCGCCTAACAAAGGAAGGCGACGAGTTTCGCGTGCAGACGGCCGACGAGACCCTGCGAGCCAAGCACGTCGTTTGGGCTGCCGGCGAATTCCAGTACCCACGCTTGACTGGCCTTGTTGGCAGCGAATTCTGTCGGCACACAGCGACGATCACCAGCTACGAGGAGCTTGACGGTGACGGCTTCATCGTAATCGGCGGCTACGAAAGTGGCATCGACGCGGCCTACCATCTGGCGTATCGGGGCAAACAAGTGCGGTTGTTCGACAAGGGTTGCCCGTGGGAGGACAAGAGCTCCGACCCCAGTATCGCGCTCTCCCCGTATTCGCTCGAACGGATGTGTACCGCCCAGTTTGTTGCGCAAGTGCAGCTGTTCCCGGACACGCCAATCGCGTCCATCACTCGCGCCGACGCGATGTACGAAGTCACGGCTGCGGACGGGCGTCGGTTTCAAACCCAGGTGCCGCCACTATTCGCAGGCGGGTTTGAGGGTAGTCACAGGCTCGTCATGGATTTGTTTGAGCGACGCGACGATGGCTTTCCTTTGCTGAGCGAGCACGATGAATCGACCGTCGTACCGGGAGTGTTCCTCTGCGGCCCCGCTGTGCGTCACGGGAATCACGTCTTCTGCTTCATCTACAAATATCGACAACGATTCGCCGTTGTCGCCAAGGCCATTGCCACCTCGTTAGGGCTGCCGGCGCCAGCGTTGGAAGACTACCGCAAGTGGGGCATGTATCTCGATGACTTGTCTTGTTGCGGCGAAGAGTGCGTGTGTTAGTTGCTGTCTATTTTGGGGAGTTGAGACCATGGCCAAAGACGCGTTGGAGCATTTCGCCACGACCGTGCAACAATCGGTTGCCAAGGCGACGATCATCGAACCCCGGGCGGAGGTCATGGATGCTTCCGTGGAGTATTGCGTCAGCAGCGGCTACGTGATGATCTCGGATCGATCGGCCAAGCGGGCGTTCGTCACTCACATCAGCAACGTTGTATTAGAGCTCGCTCTTGATGAGCCCGCATGAGCCGAGCACCGGCCGTTCGGCCGGTGAGACGAACTTTCGCGGCTCGACGGTCGTGGTCGAGCGCTATCGATCCGGGAATACCGAGTACATCGACACACCTGGCATTCTGCGCAGTTCCGACACGGAGACGACGCGACTGGCTCTTGCTGCGCTCGCTGCGAACGATGTCGTTCTCCTGGTGGTCCAGGCGACCAGCCTGGACCAGGACCTGAGCGACATGCTTCCGCTGGTAGTCGGCAAGCGAGGTGCCGTGGTCGTCACGCACTGGGACAAGGTGCAGTCGGGCCAGGCCGCGGAAGAGACGATCGAACGCCTGGCGGTGGACGCTGGGATCGACTTCATTCCCCTGGATGCGCGCCGGCTTTCCGACCGTAATCGGGAGGAGATCGCCAAAGCGACAATTGCCCCTTTGGAGTTCCACAAGGAGTCGTTGACGGCCCGAGCGGCGTGGCGGATAGAGCCGGAGCCGGGATGGTTGGAACACCAGATTGCCGGCCCGCTTCTGGCGATCCTGCTCCTCTTTCTGCCGCTGCTGGCCACGATCTACGGCGCGAATTCCGCGGCGGATATTCTGCACCCCATCGTTGAGAGCTGGTTCGAACCGGCTATTGCCACCGTCAATGCCTCGTGGCCGGGTTGGCTGCGAATCCTGCTCACGGCTCAGCAAGCGGAGTTCGGCTACGGGTTGCTCAACATGGGACCCTTCCTAGTGGTTTGGGCGCTGCCCACGGTGCTGCTGTTCGCTCTGATTCTCGGCGCCTACAAGGCGAGCGGATTGATCGAGCGCATCAATGTTGCGCTCCATCCGCTCGTGCGCCCGTTCGGTTTGAGCGGACGAGACGTGGTGCGCGTCATGATGGGGTTCGGCTGCAACGTGCCGGCAGTAATCAGCACGCGCTCCTGTTCAAGCTGTTCGCGAGGCCCCGCCACTTCCGCCATCGCTTTTGGATCGGCCTGCAGCTACCAGCTTCCGGCCACCCTTGCCGTTCTGTCTGCGGCGGCGACTGCGACGGGAGCCTCGGCGTTGTGGCTGACCTGGCTGTTCCTGGCGTATCTTCTCGTCACGACCCTTGTTTACCTGCGCTTCACGTTGTGCTGGTCTAATGGCAACGGACACCTCGGTTAAGGGACAATTCCCCTAGCTGAGGTGAGAGATGAAGACACGTAAGAAGTACACGAAAGAGTTCAAAGAGGACGCCATCCGGCTGATCCTCGAACAAGGTTATAAGCAGACCGAGGCGGCGAGGAGCTTGGGCGTCGACCGCAGCATGCTGGCCCGGTGGATCAAGGAGGCGCAGTCTGAGGGCGGGGAGGCGTTTGCGGGCAACGGCAAGCTCAACGAGGAGCACCAGGAGCTGCGTCGCCTGCGTGAGGAGAATCGACGCTTGCGCATGGAGCGTGAAATCTTAAAAAAAGCAACGGCCTTCTTCGCGCGAGAGTCGAGCTGAGATATCAGTTCATTGCCCAGGAGAAGGAGGCCTATCCGGTGAAGATGCTTTGCCGAGTACTGGGCGTCAGCCGTGGCGGGTTCTACGCCTTCCTGCGCCGTCGGGATCGCGATCCCGACCCGGAGCATAAGGAGAAGCTCGAGTGGGTTCAGGACCTGGCCGCGGCGTCGGATCACACCTACGGTTCCCGGCGCATGGCCAGGGCGTTGCAGGAGCTGGGGTATCGTGTCGGACGACATCAGGCGCGCAGTCTGATGCGCGAGGCCGGCGTATGGGTGCGCTACCGCCGCCGGTATCGGGTCACGACCAACAGCAAGCACGACCAGCCGGTGTTCGAGAATCGCCTGGAGCGCAAGTTTGCCGTCGAGGCTCCTGACCAGGTCTACGCCGGTGACATCACCTACGTGTGGACCGCTCAGGGCTGGTTGTACTTGGCTGTGGTCATCGACCTGTACTCACGCAAGGTGGTCGGCTGGTCGATGGGGCGGCGCCTGAACAGCGCCTTGGTCTGCGACGCGCTCACGATGGCGCTGTGGCGGCGCCGCCCGTCAAAGGGGCAACTGGTCCACCACTCGGATCGCGGCGTGCAGTACGCCAGCCGGGCCTTCCGCAAGCTGCTCAAGGCCCGCGGAGTCGCCGGCAGCATGAGTCGCAAGGGCGATTGCTGGGATAACGCCGTGGTGGAGAGCTTCTTCGGCTCGCTGAAGTCCGAACGGATCCACTGGCGCAGCTACCAGAGCCGCGCGGAAGCCCGGGCCGATATCGTCGACTACATTACGATGTTCTACAACAGCCGGCGGCTGCATTCCTACCTGGGCTATCAGAGTCCAGACGAGTTCGAGAGAAATGGCCAACTGGCCAATGCGGCTTAACGAGGTGTCCGTTTTCGCTTGACCACGTCAGAATCCGCCGGTGCGCGAGCAGCACCACCGGGACGCGTTGTGGCAAGCCATCCGCGAAGGCGTGGTGGATGTGATCGGCAGCGATCATGCACCGCACACGCGGGAAGAGAAGGCCAGACCCTATCCGCAGTCCCCGAGCGGGATGACCGGCGTGCAGACCCTGTTGCCGCTGATGCTCGATCACGTGCATGCCGGCCGCCTCAGCCTGCAGCGCCTGGTCGACCTGACCAGTGCCGGCCCGGCGCGCATCTTCGGCATCGAGGGCAAGGGGCGTATTGCGCTCGGCTACGACGCCGACCTAACCCTGGTCGATCTGGCGGCACGGCGCACCATTGTGAACGACTGGATCGCCAGCCGCAGCGGCTGGACCCCCTATGACGGGATCGCCGTCACCGGCTGGCCGATCCATACCGTGATTCGCGGCCAGGTCGTGGTTCGCGACGGGCAAATGATCGGCCAGCCCCAAGGCCAGACGATCAGTTTTCTAGAGATACCTGGCGAAACGCCAGTGGGTGTCTGAATCCTTACCTTGGTTAAAAAGGGAAGCCGCATGAGCAGCCCAACCGATCAAGCCGAAGCTCCACTTACGGACAGGGTCCGCTTTGCGCCCCGGACCTCCGTCGAGCAAGTCGAAGAGGGCCAGGAGCTTGCCCCCAGGTTCGATCGCGACGGCCTGCTCGCCTGCGTGACCACCGATGCCACGAGCGGCGAGGTCCTGATGCTGGGCTACATGAACCGCGAAGCCCTGGAGAAGACAATACTCACCGGCGAGGCGTACTACTGGAGCCGCAGCCGGCAGGTGCTCTGGCACAAGGGGGCGACCAGTGGCCTGGTCCAGCATGTCGTTGAGATGCGTATCGACGACGATCAGGATGCCCTGTGGCTGCGCGTTTCACTGGCCGCCGCCACGCACAGCGCACCGGCCAGCTGCCATGTCGGCTACCGCAGTTGCTTCTACCGCACCGTCGAGCCCACGACGGGCAAGCTCGGTTATGCTGAAACGGAGAAGGCCTTCGACCCCAAGCAGGTCTACGGCGATGCCCCCAATCCCACCGTGCTGTGATCAGGGGGGCAATATGGCGGTCGCAAGTGTTCCAAGGGGTTTAGGAACCGTTCAAAAACAGCTGGCGCAGCTTGCCCGGACGCCCCTCGCCCCAGCGGGGAGAGGGGTTGGGGTGAGGGGGGAAGGCCCCGGAGACCTGTTCATGCTGTTTTTGCACCGTTACTTGTGGCGTCATCACCTCATCGACTCGCTGTCTCCGGGCGCCGGCCTAGCCGAGGCGCTGCAGCGCACAAGGCAAATTCGCCTCGCTAGGCGTGGTCAGGCGGGCTTGGGGCCACGAGCGATCGCCCATCAGAGGTCACGACCGTCGTCGGCTATCACGAGCGGACCGAGCATCGACTGCCCGATCGCTTCGCGGCGTCGCTGGGTTATCTCGACTGGGAGACTCAGCCCGATCCATTCCGCCGTTACGAGGGCGCGGAGCGTATCGAGCTACCGCTGTGCGAGCCATCGCACGGCACTGAGCCCTCATGGGCGGTGACTCGCTCGAGCGTGCCCATCTCGCCCGCTGCCCTCGACATCCATGCCTTTTCCCAGCTGCTGTACGACTCGCTGGCCATCTCGGCTTGGAAACGGGCGGGGCGTTCGCAATGGGCGTTGCGCTGCAACCCTTCGAGCGGCAACCTCCACCCGACCGAGGCCTATGCGCTCGTCGGCCCGATTCCTGGGCTGACCGCTCGCCCCGCCTTACTCCACTATGCGCCGAGCGATCACGCGGTGGAGGTGCTGCGATGGATCGCGCCACCTGCCTTCGAGGACCTCTGCCGCCAGCTGCCCACCGGTGCCTTTGTCCTCGGCTTGTCGAGTATCGTATGGCGCGAGGCGTGGAAATACGGCGAGCGTGCGTTTCGCTACTGTATGCATGATGTCGGACACGCGATGCAAGCGGTCGCCATTGCCGCACGCATGATGGGCTGGCGAGCGCGTCGTATCGAGGGACTCACCGCGGACCGATTGGATCGACTCCTCGCGCTTGAGGGCAGCGCCGGGCCCGAGGCCGAACGCGCCGATGTCCTGCTGGCGATTGAGCCACTCCCCGCCGCAGCGGACGGACCGATTCCCCTCGCACTGAGCGACAAGGCTCTGGCCGGCCTGTGCCCTCCGGCATCGGGCACGGCGAACGTGCTCTCGTTGGAGCATGAGGATTGGCCGGTGCTGGCAGAGGTGGAGCAGGCCACGCGGGATACCGGATCGCCCCAAGGGGACATCGATGATGGCCGAGGCGGGACCGCGGCCGACACCCAGGGGTCATCGCCCTCGGCGCGCGTGCTGGCCCGCAGGAGGCGCAGCGCCGTCGATTTCGACGGGAGCAGCGGGATGAGCCGCGAGCAGCTGTACCGCATGCTGGGCGCGCTCGTGCCGGCGCTCACGCCTTCGCTCTGGACGGCCTTTCCTCACCGGCCGCGAGTGCATCCGGTGGTCTTTCTTCACCGCATCGACGACTTGAAGCCCGGCCTGGCACTTCTGGTACGCAACCGCGCGGATGAGCCCGCCCTGCGGGCGATGATCTCGCGCGCGGCGCAGTGGGAAACCCTTCCCGGCTGCCCGGCAGAGCTGCCGCTCTATCGCCTGATGACCGGTGATGCACGCGCGATCGCACGTGCAGCGCACTGCCATCAAGACATCGCCGCGCAAGGCGCGCTGGTCACCTCGATGATCGCATCCTTCGACGATGCGCTTGCCCGCTTCGGTGCCCCGGCCTGGAGATATGTCCACTGGGAGGCCGGCGCCGTTGGCCAATTGCTTTATCTAGAAGCGGAGGCCCTGTCGTTATCCGCAACCGGCATCGGCTGCTTCTTCGACCACGCCATCCACGAGATCCTCGGGCTCACGGACGGCCGCTTTCGCATGCTCTATGGCACCGCCGTCGGTCGGGCGACCCATGACCCCCGCATCCAGACGCTACCCGCTTACAGGCGACGACGGTGACCAGATCGCAGACCCTAATGCAACGCTGTGGAAAACCCGAGACCGTTCGGACCGGTAGGGTTCGCTGTGCGGACCTTCTGCAATCAACACTACGGGCAGTGGTCCGCAGAGCGGACCCTACAATTGCGGGCTCGGAACTTCTGCACCGCTACACTACGTCGATTCGTCAGCCATGCGGACAGGGCCAGTGGCTCCGTTGCAGGCGACTCCCTCCCCCACCACACGCAGCGCAATAATTGATCCCGGGGTCACCAACCTAGGCTGATCCGCAGGCGATATGGTCGAGTCATCTGTTCCAACGGCTTTGTCGATCCATCAGGTCATCGGCCTGACCTCAGGCCCGAAACTGATCGTGCTCGGCGCGGTGCATGGCAACGAAACCTGCGGCACCCAAGCCATCCGGCGCCTGCTGCAAGAGCTTGAACAAGGCAGGCTGCGTATCGAGCGCGGCACCTTGACAATGGTGCCCATTGCGAATCCGCTCGCGTATCAGCTCAAGCGCCGCCACGGCGACCGGAACCTGAACCGCAATCTGCGCGTCACCGATGCTCCGCAGGACTTCGAGGATCAAATAGCCAATGTGCTTTGCCCACTGCTGCAGGCCCACGACGTGCTGCTCGATCTGCATTCTTTCCACACCCCCGGCGTCCCCTTCGCCCTGATCGGCCCGCGCGGCAACCGCGGTGACCTGCAGCCCTTTTCAAAAGCCGACGCGGAAGAAGCGATGGCGCTGCGCCTGGGTGTCAAGCGTTTTGTCGAAGGCTGGCTCGAGACCTATGCCCAATGCGTGATAGATCGCCGGGCACGCGGTGCCGCGGCAAGCCTCGACTATGGGGTGGGCACGACAGAAATGATGCGCCGCTATGGGGGCATTGCGGTCACCCTCGAATGCGGCCAGCATGAACACGAACAGGCGCCACAGGTGGCCTACGACGCCATCCGCTGCACATTGGCGCATCTGGGCATGGTGACCGACACCGCACCCGAGCCGACCGATGAACCCGAAGTCATACGGTTATACCAGGTCGTCGATCGGTTGCACCCGGATGATCGCTTTAGTAGGGACTGGCGCAGCTTCGAGAGAATCAAGCGCGGTGATGTCCTCGCCTATCGGCACGATCGCACTGAGCTGACCGCCGACAAGGATGGCTGGGTTGTGTTTCCGAACCCGACCGCGCAGGTAGATCAGGAATGGTTTTATCTGGCCGAGCCCTCGGAGCGCCTGGCTCGTTGATGCGAGTTGGCCGCCGCTTCAGCACTCGTTCCAACAACGATTTCTCGCCTGACGGGTCGGACGCCGCTCGCTCGAGCACCGTTCCGACGGCCGCAGAGCTGGCCGGTGAGCTGCACTCCGCAGAGAGTTGGGTTGGCGATCGGATCGAGGGCGCACTCGTAAGCCCGCACTAGGTTGACACCCTCGGAAACCTCCACCGCCCGCTGGACATGTCTCCGCGCTAGGCGGTCGGCCCCTTGAAAGGGAGGGTGGAGCGCATACGTTACGTTATAACAAATAGCAAGCCGAGGGGGCCGGTGCCATGAGCGTCGATCCTGAACCGCGTTCTACGTGCGCCGATTCGGCGCAATTTGTACGGGTGGGACCCCCCGATACTCCGTCGGAATGCGCCATTGGACAGCGCGCCGACATCCTGCAAACGATCCTCGAGCCCGACGTCCAGCTCGCCATCTGGACCCGTGGTGCGAGCTCGCAGATCCGCGATGAGGTGGAGCAGGCGGGCTTGGACGCCCTGCGCGATCTTCGTGTCCCGCTGCAGGGGCAACCTAGCGAGCAAGATCTGTCAGCACTCGTCGCCGCGGCCGGAGCGGACATCGACCGTTGCCGTGCCTGGGTGGCCGACATGGCGCAGCTCCTCGGGTACTTCTTCGGGCTGCTTGCCCCGCTGAAGACGCCGCACTCGGTGAGGCTCCGGATCGAGAGCCCCGCGGACGACGCCTGCCGTCGCTTTCACGTCGACCGCTCACGGCTACGCCTACTCTGCACCTATCGTGGCCCGGGCACCGAATGGCTCGCCGAGGATCAGGTTGACCGCCATGCCCTGGCAACTCATCAGCCGAACGAACGCATCTTGCGCTTCGGCGAGCCGCGGCGCCTCGAGCCTTTCTGGGTGGCGGTCATGAAGGGCGATCACTTGCCGGGCAACGCCGGTCGAGGATTGGTGCACCGGTCCCCGCCGATC
>JGI12048J13642_10055634_pt1 | contig 18430 bp, 15 predicted proteins | sample ElkSlonscriptome_16_FD_13642 | JGI IMG/M metagenome (IMG submission 13642)
CCCATAATTACCCGTCGCGTTGAAGGGTAGGGGTAGTGAGTTAGAGAGTTTGGCTGCATCAATGTTATCAGGGGTTGAAACGCTATCTCAAATTTGGCAGATTTGGTGAGATTTGGGTGATCGGCGCAAAATTAGTCAACCCCATCAGAAATGCTCCATGGCATATTTTTCCCGCCGATAAACCATTCGCAACCACTGAAGGTCTGCTTATCACCCCAAGCATGAGAGAGCCAGGATGGACTTCCCTGAATATACCTGAATTTTCCTGAAATCTAGCTCAATTAACCGAATTGATACAACTCAATTTTTATGAATTCATGGCTTGAATAAAAAAGCAAACTATTGGTAGGTGAACTTATACCTTTGGGTACTAGGTTGACAGTCCCCTAGGTTCGGTAGAGCCAATTTTCTCTAATCGGAAATGAAATGTTAACTTAAATGACGAAATGTAAAGAAAAAAATACAATTTCCGACATTTTGCATAAAATGAGCAACTGAATCACAAGTAGTAATAGAGCGCGTCTAAATTTCGGAGTTTCAGGTGATTACCTTATGAACCGTATTTCATCCCAAACCGCCCTTAAGTTCACGAATGAGCCATTATACTGCGAGATTGCCGCTCGCCAGTGGATAGAAGCACAACTAAACAAGTCCCGGTCTATGCTTCACACCTCTTTACAATCAGTACCCAGCGGTGTTGTAGCATTCAGCTCCCAGGGAGATATTCTTTGCTTTAATCAAAATTTTGTGGAGACGTGGCAGGTTCCAGAGGCGATCGTAACGTCAAGAAATTCTCAACAACTGTTAGAGTTTTGCAGCAATCAACTCAAAGAGCCTAAAATTTTAACTGGATATGTTCAGGAACTGCCTAATCAACCGGATGTTGAGATTTATGAAATCCTGAAGTTACAGGATGGGAGAATTTTCGAGCAGCATTCCCAGCCTCTACGCCAAGGTCAACAAATCATTGGTCGAGTCTGGAGTTTTCTTGACATTACCGAACGCAAGCACACTCAGGAGCAATTATTGGGATCGCTCGCCGCTCAGTTGAAAAAGCACGATGCTCTCCAGCAAGGTTATGCTCCTGAATTCCAGCAAGTCCTTGAACAACCATCCACTAACATGCCAGTTTTCGGGGCAAACTCAACGTTAATCTTTCCGCAGATTCCTCAGTTGCGTAAAGTTTTCGACTTTATTGAAGCAAATTATCACCAACCGATCACTCTCAGCAGTGTCGCCCAGGCAGTTGGTTACTCACCAGCTTATTTAACTGACCTAGTGCGACGTCACACGGGACAGACAGTGAACCGCTGGATTGTTGAGCGCCGCATGACAGCCGCCTGTTCCTTGCTCCTAGAGACTAATCGCTCAGTGGAACAAATTGCTACAGCGTTGGGCTATCAAAATACAAATTATTTCTTCCGCCAGTTTCGCAAATACCATGGGACAACTCCCTGTGCCTGGAGAAAGATGCATCAGGCTCAGTGCAACACCCAGCAATCATTAAATAATCATTAATTTGGCTAAATTTGATACGGTTTACCCGTGAGTATAAATGACCATGACAAATTTAATCGAAAAAATTTTCAGTCTTAACGAAGAAATATGCATAGTTATTTCAGTTTGCGATTCCTAAACTGTTAATCATAAGGTAAAGTTTGCTGATTTAACTTCTTGTATACGCACTAACGCTTGGGAGGATTATAGCCAATGATTATCGTCATGAAACCGGGAACCCCAGCCGAAGAAATTGAGCGAGTAAGCCAAGAACTGTACCACTGGAACTTAATCCCCGAAAAATGTATTGGTCAACACAAAACAGTGATCGGTTTGATCGGTGAGACGGCAGTAATCGATCCCGGACAAATCCAAGAACTTAGCCCTTGGATTGAGCAGGTTTTGAGAGTGGAAAATCCTTTTAAACGGGCGAGTCTAGAATTTCGCCATGGACAGCCGAGTGAGGTGTTGGTAGAAACGCCACATGGAGTTGTAGCCTTTGGTCAAAATCATCCCATTGTTCAAGTTGCTGGACCTTGCTCAGTCGAAAGTGAAGAAATGATTGTGGAGACAGCCAAGGCGCTCAAGGCGGCTGGTGCTAAGTTCCTGCGGGGTGGAGCCTATAAGCCTCGAACCTCTCCTTATGCCTTTCAAGGACATGGTGAGAAGGCATTAGGTTGGCTCTTAAAGGCTCGTGAGGTGACAGGTTTGGGGATTGTGACTGAAGTCATGGATACAGCCGATCTTGAGAAAGTTGCCCAGGTGGCTGACATCATTCAAATCGGTGCCCGCAATATGCAGAATTTCTCGCTGCTCAAGCGAGTAGGAGGGATAGATAAGCCAGTTTTGCTCAAGCGAGGGATGTCCGCCACGATTCAAGATTGGCTGATGGCAGCTGAGTACATTTTGGCAGCCGGTAATCCGAATGTCATTCTGTGTGAACGGGGAATTCGTACCTTTGACCAGAAGTATACCCGGAATACCCTCGATCTTGCCGCCATCCCCGTTTTGCGATCGCTGACTCACTTACCGATTATGGTTGATCCCAGTCACGGCACAGGTAAAGTCGAATATGTTCCAGCGATGGTGATGGCGGCGATCGCAGCGGGCGCAGATTCCCTAATGATTGAAGTTCACCCCAACCCAGCCAAGGCACTTTCAGATGGTCCTCAGTCTCTCACACTGGAAGGATTTGAGCGATTAATGGAGGAGATGGCTCCCTTGGGCAAATTCTTTGGTCGTTGGACTCAAACGCCTGTGGTCAAAGCTTCACAGAACTTTGCCCAAACACGCGATCGCTCATTGGTAGCCGGGGTGAGTCACAGATAAAGTGTGGCAGCAGCGTTGATATTTGTTTTGTACCAATACGCGGAGAATTTCCCATGGAGTGGAAAGTTCGGGCAATTCGTGGAGCAACAACTGTTTCGGAAAATTCTGTTGCGGCAATCCGAGAAGCCGTCAATGAACTTCTAGACGAGTTGGAAGCCCATAATCAGTTAGATCCCACCGAGATTGTCAGTGCTACCTTTTCTGCCACTCGCGATTTGGATGCCGTTTTCCCAGCGCGTATTGCTAGAGAACGTCCTCATTGGAGCGATGTCCCTCTATTTGATGTGCAGCAAATGTATGTGGAGGGTAGCTTAGAGCGCTGCATTCGATTCTTAATCCACTTCAATACGAGTGACCCTCAGATCACGATTTATCATCCCTATTTGCGTGAGGCTAAAATATTGAGACCTGATTGGAATTTTTCTCAAGCCTCTTCATTAAAGCCAGTCGTTCAGTCAATGCGATAAGCGTCTCCGTAACCGTGCGCTGAGCCAAGAATCCGTTCCAAAATTTACCGTCTACGACGGAGTCCATTTGCGGTAGTTTGCAACATAAACTTTCCTACATCCTATGCATACAACATCTCTACACAAGAGTACCAATCGACCAACCTGTTCGCTACCAGCAGCCTTTGGGGGAAATTCAAGCCAAATCGTAACCGTAGGCGATCGCCACCTAACCGTAGATGAAGTCGTCAGTGTAGCACGTTATGGTGCTTTAGTACGCATCAACGATAGTCCTGAGGTATTGCAAAACGTCCAAGCATCCTGTGACTATATTCGCGATGCGGTGGAATCAGGTCAGCCTATTTACGGTGTAACCAGTGGTTTTGGCGGAATGGCAAACGTCGTGATTTCTCGTGAATGTGCCGCGCTGCTGCAAAACAATCTGATGTGGTATCACAAGGTTGGAGCAGGACAAGGATTACCATTGGCTGATGTTCGTGCTGCCATGCTCTTACGCGCCAACTCTCACTTGCATGGTGCATCCGGTATTCGCCTAGAATTGATCCGCCGCATGGAGACATTCCTCAATGCTGGTGTTACACCCCATGTCCATGAATTTGGCTCAATTGGTGCTAGTGGTGATTTAACGCCTTTAGCCTACATTACTGGGGCATTGATTGGTTTGGATCGTTGCTATACCGTTGACTTTAACGGCGAAGAAATGGACGCGCCAACAGCTCTCTCGAAGCTGGGTTTAGAGCCATTACAACTCCTTGCTAAAGAAGGGTTGGCGATGATGAATGGCACCTCAGTTATGACAGGCATCGCGGCTAACTGCGTGTACGACACGAGAGTTTTATTAGCGCTGTCGATGGGAGCGCACGCCCTAGCTATTCAAGGTTTGAATGGCACCAATCAATCATTTCACCCCTTTATCCATAAACTCAAACCTCATTCAGGGCAAAAATGGGCAGCCGACCAAATGCTCAACCTGCTAGCCGGTTCGCTCTTAGTCCGCCAAGAGTTAGATGGTTCTCACGACTATCGCGGCGAAAATCCAATTCAAGACCGTTATTCACTGCGCTGTCTGCCCCAGTACCTTGGACCTATTGTTGATGGCATCAAGCAGATTACTCAACAAGTTGAGGTGGAAATTAACTCGGTCACCGATAACCCGTTAATCGATGTCGAAAATCAAGCCAGTTATCATGGCGGCAATTTCTTGGGACAGTACATTGGCGTAGGAATGGATCAGCTACGCTACTACATTGGGTTATTAGCTAAACATTTGGATGTACAAATCGCTTACTTAGTCGCGCCGGAATTTAACAATGGATTGCCAGCATCTTTAGTCGGGAACCGACAGCGTAATGTCAACATGGGATTGAAGGGGTTGCAAATCACTGGGAACTCCATTATGCCCCTGTTAACCTTCTATGGAAATTCCATCGCTGACAGATTTCCAACCCACGCTGAACAGTACAACCAAAATATCAACAGCCAAGGCTTTGCTTCTGCCAATTTAGCCCGTCGCTCAATAGAAATCTTCCAACACTATATGGCAATTGCCCTAATGTTTGGGGTACAAGCTGTTGATTTACGTACCTATATCGCTGCTGATCATTATGACGCCCGTGCTACCTTGTCGCCTGCAACCCGGGATTTATATCTGGCAGTGCGCGATGTCGTTGGACAACCCCCTTCGCCAGACCGCCCCTACATCCGGAACGACCACGAGCAAGCCTTAGACGAACACATTGCTCGCATTGCACAGGATATAGCCACGGGTGGGCAAATCGTTGCCGCTATCAACAATAGTGTATCTATCTGAAATAGAGGATTCCTGCCATGAACATCGCACATCATCTAGAGCGAGGGAAACTTTTATTTCCTGACAAAACCGCTCTAATTTTTGAAGAGAAATCGTTTACCTACAAACAACTTGATCAGTTAGTCAATCGTGTAGCGAATGGTTTACACGGACTGGGAATCCGAAAAGGCGATCGCGTAGCCTTGTTTTTGCCAAACATTCCCGAATTTGTGATCTCCTATCTGGGAATTCTCAAAATTGGTGCGGTGGCTGTGTCAATCAATGTGATGTTCAAACGTGCTGAAGTTAGCTACATTATCCATGATTGTGCTGCCAAAGCCATCATTACAACTGAGTCAGAACGTGAACAAGTTCTAGAGGCAGACTTACCGGAACTGCAACACATTTTGATTGCAGAAGGTCAAGCAGGTAAGGGAATGAGTTTAGCACAACTCATGGCAAATGCTTCACCGACTATGCGGGCTGTAGAAATGGATCGTTACGCTCCTGCTTGCATTGTCTACACCTCAGGAACAACAGGGTTTCCTAAAGGAGCCACTCTTTCCCATGGTAACGTGATTTCTAATATGTATTCCCACAACCGTTGTTGTGGAATGCAACCCAATGACCAATTACTACTTTACCTGCCGCTCTTTCATTGCTTTGGTCAAAACGCTATTCTCAATGCTGGATTGAACGTTTGTGCCACCATCATTTTGCAACGCCGATTTGACCTCGAACAAGTTCTTCAGGCTATTGATCGTTACAAGGTAACAATGTTCTTTGGTGTACCGACAATCTTTATCAAATTGTTGAATACAACCACCGTTGATTTTAATCTTGATAGCGTGCGCTATTACTTTTCCGCAGCAGCACCCATGCCAATTGAGGTTGCCCAGAATTGGCAGGATAAGTATGGACAAGTTATTCATGAAGGGTACGGCTTAACTGAAACATCGCCCTGTTCCTGTTACAACCATGACCTGAAATATAAGCTGGGTTCAATTGGCGCTCCCATTGAGAATGTGGAAATGAAGATTGTTGATGGTGAGGGTCATCAAGTAGAACCGGGGGAGTTGGGTGAAATACTTATTCGCGGTCCCAATGTCATGCTGGGTTATTGGAATCGCCCCTTTGAAACCGCTGAAGTGATTAAAAATGGTTGGTTCCATACGGGTGACATCGGTCAGATGGATGAGGATGGCTTTTTCTACATCGTTGACCGCTTAAAAGACATGGTCAATGTGTCTGGATTTAAGGTGTATCCGACTGAAGTCGAAAATGTCATTTATCAACATCCAGCCGTTGCTGAAGTCGCTATCTATGGTGTACCTGATTCATTTAAAGGGGAGATAGTTAAAGCCAATATTGTCCTTAAATCGGGTCACGCTATTACCGAACAACACATGGTTGAATTCTGTTATGAAAGGATGGCAGCTTACAAAGTTCCTCGTGTAATCAATTTCGTCGATGACATCCCGAAAAATCCGACGGGTAAAGTTCTGAAGCGAATGTTACGTCAGCAATCCACCTCAAAATTCGCAACGGTCACCAACTGATTGAAAAATTTTAGCTAATTACCATACCTAAAAAGAGGTTTATCTAATGCCACCTACTGATATCAAATTCAATCGCATCTCGGCTAAAAAATCAACGAGTTCTTCGATTTTCGCACAACCGACAAACTCATTAGCCCTATCGCCTAATGAAAAGTCCAGTCAGTCGGAATCCATCCAGCTCACCGTTTCAGACACTGTGGTCAAAATGCTGGAAGATTTGGGAGTACGCCATGCCTTTGGTGTCTCCGGGGGCGCGATCGCCTCACTATGGGCAAGCTTGGAACACAGTACCATTGATGTGCTTCACTTCCGCCATGAAGCCGGAGCAGGCTTTGCGGCGGTTGAGTCGTACTTAGCAAATAACCGTCCAGTTGTGATATTTACGACAACCGGCCCAGGGATTACCAACGCTTTAACTGGACTGTTAGCCGCCCGTTGGGAAGGTGCGAAGGTGATTTTCTTATCGGCAGCTACTTCAGCACCCCAGCGCGGACGGTGGGCGTTTCAGGAAACCAGCACTTACACAATGCCCAGTGAAGTTTTGTCTACCTCTGGCTCACTGTTTCATTACGCGACCAGCATTGAGTCGGGTGAGGAATTACCAGAAATTGCTCGTAGACTTGCGCTTGGGTTGGCACGACCCGGTGGATTTGTGGCTCATTTGAGCATTCCCACAACCCTCCAATCCAGTTTGCTCAAGGCATCATTACCTCCTGTGGCTTTCTCGCAAACTCTGACTACTGCTGGAGAAGATGCAATTTCCAAATCTGTACAACTACTCTCAGAAGCACCGTTTGCCATTTGGGTCGGCTTTGGTGCCAGAGGAGCGGCAGCGGAAATCCGTCAATTGGCTCAGAGAACTGGGGCGGCGGTGATGTCATCGCCACGGGGTAAGGGTATCTTTCCCGAAGACCATCCTCAGTATATCGGCGTGACCGGCTTTGGTGGGCATCCTTCAGTTCTGAAATATATGCAACAGCAGCGTCCTGGGCGCGTGCTGGTTTTGGGAACTCGACTGGGTGAATTTACTTCTTTCTGGAGTCCGGCAATGGTTCCCTCAAAAGGATTTGTTCACGTAGATATTGATCCAGAGGTGCCAGGAACGGCTTATCCCTCAGTGGAAACCTTTTCCATCCAGTCGGATGTGCAAGTCTTTGTCAAGGCGCTACTCCAGTACTTCCCCAATCGCCCCGGTCAGTGTCTTGTACTGCCTCATCCCCAGCGTGTGACCCTCACTCCCCGCGCCGAAGATCTGGTACGCCCTGATGTACTGATGGATACCATTCAACGGGTGTTTGTTGAGGGCAGCGATGCCGTGGTGATGACTGAAGCTGGTAACTCATTTGCTTGGGGAACTCATACCCTGCGATTTAGCCAACCTGGTCGGTATCGGGTCAGCACCGGGTTTGGTTCGATGGGACATGCTGGCACGGGGATCGTGGGTACTGCCCTAGGGCGAAATGGTAAAGCCGTCGCCATTCTTGGGGATGGTGCCATGCTGATGAACAGCGAAATTAACACCGCTGTCAAATACCAAATTCCCGCCGTCTGGATTGTCCTGAATGATTCACGCTACAACATGTGCGCTCAAGGCATGTCCTTGTTGGGATTCAATGGCATCGACACGCAGATGTCACCCGTAGATTTTGTGGCGATCGCTCGTGGCATGGGAGCCGATGGTATCCGGGTTGAACGCGAAACTGACCTCCAGGTTGCACTGGAGCAAGCACTGACCTCGAAACAGCCGTTTGTGGTTGATGTTCAAATCGACCCTACCCAAACGGCACCGTTTGGAAGTCGCATTCAAAGTCTGATTGAACAAGGCGCTAAGTAATTCACTCAATCATCAAAAGGAGATTATCATGTTGAACCAAAGCATAGGAATTCGCTCAATTGCCGTGACGTTTCCCAGCATTGTACGGACAAATGATTATTGGATGAATAAGCATCCGGAGTTAGTGACGAAAGCTGAACAGAAAGCCTTATCTAAACTGTTTTCAGCGAACAACTCTAACGACAAAACTTGTGAGTTCGACCAAGAGATGATTCCTTATATGTCAGACCCTTTCCGGGGTGCGGTTGAGCGGCGGGTATTAGCACCTGACGAGTCTTCGATCACCTTAGAGAAGCGCGTGGCATCTGATGCGATCGTCGCCGCCGAGATGTCCCCCGAAGAAGTTGATTTGATGATGGTCACCTCCCTATTTCCCGAACGAATTGCACCGGGTAATGCTTCGTTTTTGGTGGGTGAAATGGGCTTACGCTGCCCGGCTTGGAATCTTGAGTCAACTTGTTCGAGTGCCTTGGTTGCCCTCCAGACTGCCAGTGCGCTGGTGCAAACGGGAGCTTATCGCAATGTTTTGGTGGTGATTTCGTGCATATACTCTCGCTTTGTAGACGAGGATGATACCCTATCGTGGTTTATGGGTGATGGTGCAGGCGCCTTTGTCGTGGGTGCGCTCAAGCCGAACCAAGGAGTTTTGGGAACTAAAATCATTCATACGGCAGCTACTTGTGGAGCCTTCTTTAACGAACTGACGATAGATAATCAAGGCAACCCACGGATGCGTATCCGGACTGGGAAAAACGCGAGTCAGCAGATTCGCGGTACAGGGGTAGAGTTTGTGCGTGCCTGCAGTCTGGGTGCGATCGCTGATGCAGGTGTGACTCTTGATGACATCAAATTCTTTGCGTTTAATACACCGACTGCCTGGTATGCAAACCTGTGCGTGCGGGCGTTGGGTATCGATCCAGAGCGCACGATCAATCTCTATCCCCAGATTGCCAACATTGGACCTGTACTTCCCATCGTCAATCTGTACTACGGCGCACATAAGGGCAAAGTTAAAGAAGATGACTTGGTTCTTGTTTATACTATCGGTTCAGCCTCTACTGCGGCAGCAACCGTGATGCGCTGGGGCGATGTCAAGCTTGGTCCTCTCCCTGCTCCTGCCGTTTACTGCAATCAGCAGGACGAAAAAATTCCGCTGGTTGTTGGGTAAAGGTATTTCCTGAGTTGGGTATGAGGGTTGGACTGATGATCATATCCGTGACATCCTCCTATAAAGCTAAACCCTCGCCCAATGTCAGGGATGGTTGGAGTTTTCCACCAATGCCACAACCGAGGCACTACAGAATTTGGAGCAAACAAGATAAGACTGCCGCAGCGATCGCATCGCCTTTCTCATGGCATATTTCCAGCCATTAATTGACAATTTTTACCGCCATTATTGCCTGAATAAACTGTGCATAGTTTCCAGTTGAAAAGCTAGCAGAACCGAAACAATTGTTAGTCTGATCGAAAGATTGTGCATTGTCATCAAATCTTGCGAACCTTACACTAAGGACAGTACAGTTTTTAGAACTTGCCAATTAAGTCGATAAAATCAATCCTTATCCGGGCAAATACCATCATTTTGAGGCAAGCAGCATCCTGCTATACATCCGAGTTACTGGAGAAAACTTGTGGACAAGATAAAATTTGTTAATGAAAACAAAGAAATAGTCGTGATGGACGGCACAAATTTACGTCTGAAAGCCATTGAAAGTGGAGTTGATATCTACAAAGGGATAACCAAACTACTCAATTGTCGGGGTAACGGTAAATGCGGCAATTGCATGGTGGACGTCGTGGCTGGCACAGAAAATCTGTCTCCACGGACTCCAATAGAAGAACAGAAGCTGAAGCAAAAGCCCAAGAGTTATCGGTTAGCCTGCCAGACTCTGGTGAACGGGAATGTAGCTGTGAAAACAAAACTCTAAGAATTTGCAGGTCTGAATCTGAGCAATAGCTATTAAGTAGTAATCAATCATTCTTGATCAATTTTTTGTGGAAGGGACACCTATCTATGGTTACGGTAAAAAAGTTATCGATGGTTATAACGGGAGCAGCGCTTTCTGCTTTATGTGTGGGATTGAAAGCTGCACAGGCACATCCAGGACACTCGCCTTTCGTACCCCATGAAATTTCATCACTGCCAACAGCAGAAGGTCAGGATGTTCTAATAGTGCCGCCGGACGCATCAGGTCGTCCAGTCTATTCAGTGTTTACTGGCTTCAGTACCTTTTTAGCAGTGGGTGAAGAAACGGCTGGAAAGTTCTCCCTGTTCGATTTGACCGTTACTCCCCAGAATGGACCTCCACCCCATAGGCACTTTGATCAAGACGAAGCGTTTTACGTTTTAGATGGAGAGTTGGGACTTTTATTGGGAAACGAAACAATTATTGCCACTCCTGGAACCTTTGCCTACATCCCCAGAGGCAGACGACATGGATTTTTTAATCCCAGTACAACACCTTCGAGGTTGCTGGCGCTCACTGTTCCGTCAGGGTTCGAGGGGTTTTTCGCAGAAGAGGGTCGGCTGGTCACAGACCCATCTAATCCACCACCACCACGCACAGATTTTACAGAAATCGCGCCAATCGCTGCCAGGTACGATACAGCACTTGCGTTGGAACCCGAACCTTCCGACATACCTCAAGAACTGCGGGATTTCATCTTAGTGCCACCGAGCGCACCAAATCGTCCGTCGTTCAATGAGGCAGATGGTTTGTTTACTTCTCTAGCTCGCCTTGAAGAAACCGATGGGCTGTTCTCGCTATTTGATGTTTTGCTAACACCGCAAGCTGAACCCAAACAACTACAGCGCAGCGATGGGGAAAGTCAGTCATTCTATGTCCTAGATGGGGAGGTAACCTTCCAAATTGGGGACAACACTACAGTAGGGACACCTGGAAGCTTTGTTTATCTTCCCGAAGGAACATCTTACACCTATCAAAATCTCGGGACGACACCTGCAAGAACACTATTACTTAGTGCCCCTGCCTCTGTACCTGAACCTGCTTCTACATTAGGTCTGTTGGGTTTAGGTATCTTCGGGACAGTTTCTCGACTCAAGCGCAGACAGAAATGAGAAAACCTTTTGTAACTCTCGCGTAATTGCCTACAGCCAACAGTAGAGCTTATTGAAAGGTAACTTTTAAGCTCGGTGACATGAATTGTACAACCCCATGAGGTGAAACACCAAACGTGAGGGGCTATGTCTCTGCCGAGGCAAGTCAAGAGCATCTTTTGTGCTAAATCTCCTCTCTGTAACATCACCTCAACCTGTATGAACGAAAACCAATTCAACGGAGAAAACGCTAATGTCTGTTCTACCTAAATCTACACAGGTGCTTGTTGTTGGCGGCGGACCGGCTGGAGCTACTGCTGCGACTCTCCTTGCGCGTGAAGGTTTCGATGTGACTCTATTAGAGAAGACGGTCGGACCACGCTACCACATCGGCGAATCGCTGCTGCCCGCTGCTCTAGAAGTTTTTGATCTACTAGGCATCCGAGAAAAGGTGGATTCCTATGGATTCTACCGCAAGTCAGGAGCGTTCTTTGAATGGGGTTCTTTGAAGTGGGAACTCGATTTTGAGCAGGTACTGGGTACATACAGCTACCAAGTGCGTCGTGCTGAATTTGACAAACTGCTTTTAGATCATGCTAAAAGCCAAGGCGTTAAAGTCTTTGAGGGGGTTGAAGTTCGCAAGCTATCTTTTGATGGAGAGCGACCGACTGGCGCTATCTGGGCGGAGGCAATCAAGGATGGTAATTCTGGAGAGTTATCTTTCGACTACCTGATTGACGCCTCAGGTCGTGCAGCTTTGATGTCCACACGCTACTTGCAGAATCGACAGTACCATAAAGCGTTTCAAAACTTAGGGATTTGGGGCTATTGGAAGAATGCAGACATAGCGAAAATCCGTCCGGCTGGTAGCACTGTGAGCGCTTCTCTCAATGATGGATCTGGCTGGATTTGGGCAATTCCCCTACATGATGGCACGATAAGCGTAGGTCTGGTCATTAATCAGATGATGTATAAGGCGATGCGAGCTACTGCGGGGCTGGAGGAAATTTACTTCAATGCCATTAATGAAAAGTGTCCCTGTGTAGCCGAGCTTCTTGCTCCAGCCGAATTAGTATCTCCTGTGAAGGTAGATCAAGACTATTCTTACACGGCTAAGAACTTCTGTGGCTCAGGCTACTTTTTATTAGGAGACGCGGCATGTTTCTTAGATCCATTGCTTTCGACTGGAGTACACCTTGCCACTCTTAGCGGGACATTAGCAGCAGCAAGTTTAGCCAGTGTGCTACGAAATGAGGTGACACAGACCCAGGCATACTCTTATTACGATAGAGGTCTTCGTCATACTTACTTACGCCTGTTGGTGATTGTTTCATCGTTATACGATCTAATGCAAAAGCAGGATTTTTCGTCCCAGGAGAAGCCGCAGAGTTTTCAACCTGATGAGAGCAAAGTTGAACTGACTAATCAGACTCCGAACTTACTGCCTGGTCTAGAGGATGTGTCAAAAGCTGAGAATGGTCTTTGCCATCAGGTTACCAAAGAAATGGTGGAAATACTTGCAACCAGCTCTGCTGTTTTGGAACACGTTGAATCAACCTCGAACATGGGAGAAACTCACGCAATATCAATGGATAATGTCTTCAGTTCGCTGTGGCAACAGCTATTCTCATGGTCGTTACCGACAGAAAATGGTTTGCAGGTCATAACGAAACCACAGTTAGGATTAACTGCTGTGAACGAAGATGGCAGTAGCGTAGTGGGAAACAAGGGTGAAACTCTATCAGAGAACACTCAAAGAGTAGATCAGGCAGAGCTGGATGCAGCTCTCGCTCAGGTTTAGAGGGCGTTTATCAATCCTCTTAAAATAGGACGTTAGTTGAACTATTAATCTTCTGTGAAGCAGGCATTATATGACTACTCTAAAAAATTTATCAATGGTTTCCGTGGGGACAATATTGATTGCTTTAGGAACCTCGGATGCAGTGCAAGCCGCTCAATTTTTTGGCTCTCCACAGTCTTTAGGAGAGAGCTTTGTCCGCTCCTTTGTCACCTTAGATGACGTGGGAAAACCCTTAGAAGTTGGTGTAATACTTACCCAAGAAGCGCTATCTTTACCCACCAGCGATACTGCGCCCCATATTTCGACTGTACTTTCTTTGCCGTCTGAGGCTTCAGATGTAGCGATCAACCACTTTGAGTTGACCTATCACCCAGATGGTTTTTCCGGACTCCCAGAAGTTTTGGGTGTACCCAGGTTCACCATTGATTCTTTCCTGATCAGTCCTCAGGAACGTGCTTCAATTTGCCCCAATCTGGACACAACTGTCTCAGTACCGACATGCAAGGGTGAGGAGCTAGCACAGGTTCTCACGCCGCCTCAACCGGGAGTTGTTCCGCCAGGGTTGCAGCCGACTGGAATTGTAACTCCTGGCATCGGAGCGCGTTATTTTGACCCTGATGTGCTTTTTCCTATACTCACGCAGCAGCAGCCATTTACCACGCTCTATGATTATGCTTTCTTTGACGGTCAAGCGAGTGTGATAGGTTTTGGAGCCGCAAAAGCTTTTCTTGAGACGCAATCAAATGTTACGAAACCTATTAAAGTACCGACCTCTTACATAAAGAGTGGGTATTATCCAACCGAATATAGCGTTATGTTTGATGCCGCTTCTCAAGAATACAAGATGGTGCTAGGTGGATTTAATTATCGTTCTGTGCCTGAAATTTCCCCCACATTGGGTTTACTAATGCTTGGAATTTTGGGGACAATTACGCAATGTAAAAAATTACCAAAAGCTTGAGTAGCTGAATTGGTATATATCCTCTAAAATCATTAACTTTAGAGCGTAGCTCTCACCGAAAATCATGACAAGTAAAAAAATCCCAAGCTTCAAAAGTCAAGGAATCATCATGGCTACAATGATGGCATTCAGCTCGATAATGGCAATGGCATCAGCCACGACAGCAGCCACATTAAAGGTTTCTATTGAGAACCTGTCGCCGCCAAATGGTAATGTTTTGACTCCATTCTGGGTTGGCTTGCACAATGGCAGCTTTGATCTTTACGACTTGGGTTCGCCTGCTGCACCAGCGATTAAGGCTTTGGCAGGAGGTGGCATTACTGGTTTTGAAAGCACCATTCCAGGTTTGGTAGAAGGCTTTAGAAGTATCGGGTTTCCAGATTTTGATGGAACCATTCCCAACATTCCACCAGATTCGACGCTTTCGAGTGTATTCGCCAGAAGTTCAGCAGCTATGAACGGTGGTATCCAAAGCTTGGTCTTCACCAACAACCCCTTTGGTCTAGGAACGACCGGGGTTTCAGGTATTTTTTGGCCAAGCTATACTGCTACGAGGATGATCGAACTGAACAACAGTTTTGCTAGCCATAGGTATTTTAGCTACGCTACAAACCTTTATCCTACTAACGATGCCTTCATTGCTAATGATGACCCCATTGAAATATTCGACGCTGAGGGTAACTTCATCGGCGCTGACTTCATCGTTTACGGACATCAAGTCTTGGATGCCGGTACTGAAATAAACGACGAGAATCCGTTAGTGGGTGCTCCACTATTCCACACTGGCATTCCCGAAAACGGTGTGATCCATATTCATCAAGGTGTGAAACCACCTGGCAGTGGAGGGGTCTTGGATTTTGAAGTTCAGGGAAAGCAAGTTTTTGCCAACGCGGACTTCAAGGCTCCAGGCTACCAGGTGGCGCGAATCACAATTACACAAGTGCCAGAGTCTGTGCCGGAGCCAGCTACCACGACAGGGCTGTTTTGCCTAGGCGGGTTATTCATGTTGCGTCGCCGGGTTCGTCAAGGTAGGTGAAATTTTTGTTCGATAGATATTCCATGTTGATGTTTTTTGAAGCTATGACTATAGTGAAAAAGTTATCGGTTGTACTAGCAGGAGCAGTATTTTCCACCCTCTCTTTAGGAGTGAAGGCTGCACAGGCACATGGAGGACACTTACCTTCAGATTCAGGACACTTGCCTTCAGATTCAGAACAATTACCTTCATCAGTAGACCCTCGGTTAGGCTCAGATGCCATCTTCTATGGAGAAGCACAGCCCCTTGGAGATGGAACTATTCGTACCTGGGTCAGACTTGATGATCATGAAAATCCCACAGATATTGGTGTTTCATTTACTGAATCAGCCCTGTTTGGGTTACCCGAAGAATCTGACGATTTCGGAGAATATCCCCTAAAGTTGCCACTCTTAGATGGCATTGGTAACTCCACATTTGAGTATGAGCTTTTGTTTCCTCAAGAAGCTTCAGCTACGCCATTCACTCACCTGTCACTGAACTGGAATCCCCACGGTCATGCACCGGAAGGATTTACAACTGTACCGCATTTTGATTTCCATTTTAACCTGCTCACTCCTGATGAGCGTGACGCTATCACAGCCGATGATCTTGACGATTTCCTGACCAAAGCTTATGAAACACCACCCCCAGAATTGATAGCTGAGGGTTATGGGACAGTACCTAACGCTGCTGAACCCCGCATGGGAGTACATTACATCGACTTTACCTCACCGGCGCTTCAGAGACCCTTTGATCATATCTTCATCTATGGTTTTTACGAGGGAAATATGACTTTCTGGGAGCCAATGATTACCACATCTTTTCTTGAGACAAAGCCCAATATTACCGAAGCGATCAAACAACCATCAGCTTATCCTACCGTTGGTTATTATCCAAACGGATATAGCATAAATTATGCAAATGGAGAATACTCGGTATCTTTGAATGAATTTACATTTCGTTCTTCCACACTCGCCTCTGTCCCAGAATCTAATTTGACACTAGCTACTTTAGCATTTGGTGTTTTCGGGGCAGGTTCTATCCTAATAAGAAAGTGGAAATTCACAATAGGGAATAGGCAATAGGTAATTTAAATGCACATCAGCTTAGCACTAGAAAAGAATAACTTGTATGTCAGCAAACCACACAACAACTACTACGTCTGTCAAAGAAACTTCGACAAATCATAAAACTGAGCCACAAAATACAGCCCACAACATTCTCTCTGTGGAAAAAACAACTTGCTGTATCGTTGGCGGTGGACCTGCAGGAGCTATTTTATCACTACTTTTAGCGCGTCAGGGTATTCCTGTCATGCTCCTCGAAGCTCATAAGGATTTCAATCGCTACTTCCGGGGTGATACACTTCACTCCTCAGTCCTAGAAATGATGGACGAACTGGGTCTGACTGATCGCTTACTACAAATTCGCCATACCAAGACCTATAAATATATCACCCAAACCGCCGACGGTCCTGTGACGTTTGCTGACTTCAGTCGTTTAAAAGGCAAATACCCGTTCATGATGATTATGGAACAGGTACGCTTTCTGGAGTTCATCGTCGCTGAAGCACAACGTTATCCAAACTTTCAATTAGTAATGGGCGCAAATGTACAGCAGCTAATTGAGGAAGATGGCATTATTCGCGGCGTCCGCTACCGAGGACAGGGTGGCTGGCACGAAGTACGATCAGATATGACCGTTGGTGCTGATGGGCGCTTCTCCCGCACCCGCCAGTTAGCAGGTCTAAAGCTAATCGAGCATGAGACACCCATCGATGTTCTTTGGTTTCGCTTACCTCGTAAACCCAATGAACCTGAGGAGGAACTGGGAGAGTTTGGTCACGGTTGCCTTTTAGTTCTCACAAATCGTTTTGAGTATTGGCAAATTGGCTATATTATTCCTAAAGGCTACTATCCACAGATTCATGCCTCTGGATTGGAGGCACTGCGTCAGTCTGTCGCCGAAACCATGCCAATGTTGGCTGATCGAGTGGATCATCTCAAGGAGTGGAAGCAAGTAGCCCTCCTCCCGGTCAAGACGGGTCGTCTCAAACGTTGGTATCGTCCTGGTTTGTTGCTAATCGGTGATGCAGCCCATATCATGTCACCTATTGGTGGCGTAGGCATTAACTACGCAATTCAGGATGCGGTTGTTGCAGCTAATGTACTCAGACATCCGTTGAAGGCTGGTCAGGTACGGCAGCGTCACCTAGCGTCAGTGCAACGTCAGCGTGAATTGCCAACACGAATCATCCAGTGGTTTCAGTCTTTATCCCACGAGCAAATTATCGTCAAAACCCTCAAATCTGGTAAGCCGTTCAAGCCACCGAAAATCATGCTCCTGCCCGTCATGCGTGACCTCCCCGCCAAGCTGATGGGTTATGGCGTTTGGCCTGTTCATGTGAAACGTTAGCTTTTAAGGATTGGGATCAAATGAACGAACAACAAAATGTACAGATCGTGCAGCAAATGTGTACAGCCTTTGAGCAGGGTGATATCGCCACTGTACTCAATTTATTAGCAGAAGATGTGGAGTGGTTTGTTGCTGGATCGCCAGAACATGCTCCCCTTGCAGGTACATATTACGGTCGCGATCGCGTAGCCCAAATTTTTAGTACCGTGGGTGAATACTTAGAGTTACAGCAGTTTAAGGCACAGGAGTTTATAGCTCAGGGAAATCAAGTTGCAGTATTTGGACACGCTCTAGGTCGTGTCAAACCCACCAATCGCTCACTGGAATACGATTGGGTGCATTTGTATACCTTGCAGGGCAGTAAGACGATAAAGTTTCGTGAATACCTGGATACGGCAGCGATCGCAGCAGCTTTTCACGGTACTAAAACCGCTTCTGTTGCGGAGCTTGACTCGGAGCATAAAGAACCCGTAGTGGGTTAAACTATGCCTCTGGTTTGACTTTCTTCCCAATCACTATACCTAAACCTAAATTTCTTCATAATCAGCGGCGCGTTCTGAACCCATACTTGCGTCGCTTATAATGATTAAAAATAGAGGCTAGCCTCTGGCTAACCTCTAATCCTAACCTGCTATTTCGTTTCCGAGAATTCAGCGTCGATGACATCATCACCACCACCGGATTCACCACTGGGAGCCGCAC
>JGI12048J13642_10801474_pt1 | contig 18425 bp, 8 predicted proteins | sample ElkSlonscriptome_16_FD_13642 | JGI IMG/M metagenome (IMG submission 13642)
GCAGAAGACGGCGATCCTCGGACGCATGTGCGGTCCCCTGTGCGATGCGGTCACCGGGGGGTCCAATGGCCACGAGCTTCTGGACGAGATCGCCCGGAACAACCTTTTCGTGATCCGCCTGGACGACCGACAGGAGTGGTACCGATTCCACCACCTCTTCGGCGAGTTCCTGGAACGGCGGCTGGCACAGCGGGGAGAGGAAGACGTCGGCACGCTTCACGACCGGGCCAGCCGCTGGCTCGAGGCTCATGGGCTCGGCGAAGAGGCGATCTTCCACGCCCTGCAGACGCCGGACGTCGAGGGCGCGGCCGACCTGATCGAGCGAAGATGGCGCACCCTCGACCGGCGACACCAATCCGGTACGTGGAGGGGCTGGGTGGAGGCGTTGCCTCCAGCGCTCCTCCGCACGCGCCCGGTCCTCGCCATGGGGTACGCCTGGGCGCTCCTCGATGCAGGTGAGATCGACGACGGCGAGCGCTGGCTGGACCGTACCGACGCGCTCCTCGCCGCCCCCGCCGACCAGCGTGTGGTCGCCGACGAACGGGAGTTCGCGTCCCTTCCCGGGACGTTGGCGGCTGCACGGGCCTACGTGTCGCAGGCCCGGGGCGACGTGCAAGCCACCGTGGCCCATGCCCGGCGGGCGTTGGAGCTCCTGCCCGTCGACGACCCCTTCTACCGAGGCATCCCCGCCGTCACCGTGGGGATGGCCCAGTGGCCGGCCGGTCTCCTGGTCGATGCCGAGAGCTCGTTCCGCGATGCGTTGGCGAGCTTCAGCGCCGCCGGCAACCAGCTCTTCATCGCCATGGCCCTGTACGCCCTGGGTGAGCTCCAACGTCTGCAGGGCCGTCTGCACGAGGCCGAGGCCACCTTTCGCCGGGCCGAGCGCTCGCCCGGTGCCCGGCAGGAGCACCGTGCCCGTATTCTCAGGGGGCTCGGTGAAGTACTCCTGGAGCGAGGCGAGACGGACGAGGCCGCAGGGCACCTCGAGGAGAGCACGCGGCACCTGCCCGACGGGCCCGACCACCGTCTCTGCCTCGCGCTGGCCGACCTGCACGGCGCGAGAAGAGACACATCGGGTGTCGAGGAATGGCTGGGTCGGGCCGAAGAAGCCTTCGCGCCGGAGCTCCTCCCCGAGCCCCGCTCCGTTGCAGGACGCAAAGCCCGCTGGGCGCTGGAGCAGGGCCACCTCGACGAGGCTGAGGGGTGGATCGAAGTCGCCGACCTCGCGGACGCCGAAGCACCCGTGCTCCTGGCATCGTACGACCTGCGAACCCGGGTCGGGCTCCTGGTGGCCCGTGCGGAGGCGGGTGAGACGGCCCTCGGCGAGGCCCATGGTCCCGTGCTCGACCTGCGCACGGCGGCCGAAGGCGACGGGCGCATCGGCGCCGCCGTCGATGCCCTGCTCCTGCAGGTTCGGCTGAACGCTGCCGAAGGTGACGACGACGGGGCCAGACGGCTCATGGCCGAGGCCCTCGAGGCGGCCGAGCCCCACGGCCTCTTCGGGACGTTCCTCCGGCACGGCCCCCCTCTCCACACCTGGATCCGCGACGCTGCCCTCCGGCAACCGGAGCGACGACTGGCCCGTCGCCTGAACGCTGCCGTGCAGTCCCTCGAGGACGACCCCCGGCCTGCCACGGGCGATTCGTTGCCGGTCCCCCTGACTCCCCGCGAGATCGACGTCCTCCGCCTGGTGGCAGCGGGTCTGAGCAACAAAGAGATCGCGAAGCAATGCTTCATCAGTGTGGCCACGGTGAAGCGCCACGCGGCGAATATCTACGCAAAGCTCGGCGTCTCGAACCGTACGCGTGCCGCCGTGCGAGCCGACGAGCTCGGGGTCCTCTGATCCGGCTGCGGCTTCCGGCGGAACAGGACCTTCATCGGGGCCTGCACCCCCCGCTACACCCTCGAATACACCTTTTGGCCGATTCGACGGAGCCGACGGCCCGGTAGCTTGGCGTCACACTTCTCCCATGACACGAGGCTACCGCTCATGCATGCACATAGATCGCACAAGCTTGCCGGACTCCTTCTCGTCGCCGCCCTGGCGACACCGGCCTGGGCCTGTGCCCAGGCCGACGACGCAGGAGCCGTGGACCCCTCCAACACCCGGGGCTTCTTCCTGAACCTCCGCACCGGCGGCTCCGGGGTGGGCTTCGAGGGCGACCGAGACGGGACCGGCGGGGGGTTCGGTGCCCGCTTGGGCTACGGCCTCTCCGAACGCTGGACCCTCTTCGCCGGGGCGGAGGGGGGCATGATCTCCGAAGGGGACGGCTTCGACGGTCTGCCCGAAGACGATGACTACGGTCTGCTGTTCCTGGATCTGGGGGCTCGGATGCATTTCCGGACCGACGCGCGGCTCCTCCCCTTCGTCGAGGGAAGCGTCAACGTGGTCGGCCTCTGGTTCGACGACACGGAAGACCGGGAGACCACCTACGGCGGGGCCGCCGCCTCGCTGGGCGGTGGGGTGCTCTGGTTCGCGACCCCCACCGTCGCCCTGGAGGCTTCCGGGATCTTCAGTGCCGGGGCCCTCATGGACGCCGAGGTCGATGGTATCGACCAGGACGCCGACCTGAAGGTGGCAAGCGTCAGACTGCAGGTCGGGATCTCCATCTACCCGAACCGCTGAAGATTCCATGGAAGGCGGCGCGGCCACCCCGGACCCAATATCCGGTGGGGGCCGCGTCGCCCAGGGGAGGATATCCGTGAAGACCATGCACGCCACCGTGCGCACCCGATACGGTCCACCGGAGGTCCTGCGCCCCGACGAACTTCCCCGACCCGAGGCTGGGGCCGGCGAAATCCTCGTGCGGATCCGGCACACCTCGGTGAACTACGGGGATCTCACCGCCAGGAACTTCAGCGGGCTGACGTCCGACGAGTTCAACATGCCCGCCCCCCTCTTCTACGCCGCCCGTCTGGGCTTCGGCTGGTCGAGGCCCCGGAATCCCCTCCTCGGCAGCGAGTACGGGGGCATCGTCGAGGCCGTGGGCCCGGGTGTCGCCGACCTGAGGATCGGTGACCCGGTGTTCGGCTACCGGGGACAACGCATGGGGGCGTACGCGGAGTACCTGGTGGAGAAGGCCGACGGGATGGTGACCCGGATTCCCGAGGGCGTCACCGCCGCCGACGCCGCCGTGCTGGCGTACGGCGGAACCACTGCAATCGGGCTCCTCGCTCCCCTGGGGTCGCTCTCCGGAGGCCGCGTCATGATCGTGGGCGCGTCGGGCTCCATCGGGATGGCCGCGCTGCAGATCCTGGTGGCCGACGGAGCGCGGGTCACGGCGGTCGCCGGGCCGCGCAATCAGGAGGTGGTGCGCGATCTGGGGGCGGAGGTCGTGCTGGACTACACCCGGGTCCGGGCCATGGAGGCCGGCGCCGGCGAAATGGAGCCGTACGATCTGATCCTGGACATTCGGGGCCGTGCCGGCTTCCGCGCGGCCAGCAAGATCCTCGCGCCCCGGGGCCGCTACTTCCCGGTGAGCTTCAAGACCCCGGCGCTCTTGCGGGCGTTGAAGACCCGCGGGAGCTCGGGACAGAGGGTCATCGTGCGGCTGGCGCCGGAAGACCCCCGCAATCTCGAACGACTGGCGAACCTCATGGCCACCGGGAAGCTGCGGTCGGCCATCGGGCAGTCGTTCGATCTCGATGCCGCGGCACAAGCCCACCGGGCCGTGGAGGCCGGGGAAACGCACGGCCACGTCGTCCTCCACGTCTGATTCCGTCCGGTCGAGAACGTGGCCATGACGCCCACCGAGGGCATGGGGCAGGTGCGGGAAGGAAGCCGCACTCACCTCTGCGCACGCCCCAGCGCCCACGTCGCATGCTCCCGCACGAGCGCGCTTTCGTCCCCCTCGGCCTCGCGCAGCACCGCCACCGCCGCCTCGGGGGGATCCTCCAGCACGGCCAGCCAGTTCCCCATCGCCACCGCGACGTTGCGCTTGAACCCCTCGTAGCCGGCGCGGCGAATGGCCGACCCGCGCGAGAACGTGTCCCAGTCGTCCCGGGTCATATGCATGAGCTCCACCAGCGGCGGCGTCTCGGTCCCCGGATGCGTCTCCGCTGAAACGTCCTCCGCCGGCAACGCCTCCACTCCCACCGGCCGCTCCCCCGCCCCCCGCGCCGCGTACCCCGGCTCCCCGGCCTCCGCCGCGAACCGCTGATTCCAGGGACACACCTCCTGACAGATGTCGCACCCAAAGACCCGGTTCCCCAGAAGGGGCCGGAGTTCTTCCGGGATGGGGCCGTCCTGCTCGATGGTCAGGTAGGAGATGCAGCGGGTCGCGTCCATCACCGGGGCCCCGGTTTCGTCACGCCCCAGGAGCGCCCCCGTGGGGCAGGCGTCCAGGCAGGCCTGGCAGGTCCCGCAGTGGTCCTCTACCTCGCCGGCTTCCTCGGCGCCCTCCACCTCGGCGTCCAGGAGCAGGCTCCCCAGGAAGAAATACGACCCCCGCTTCGGGTGGATGAGCATCGTGTTCTTTCCCTGCCACCCCAGACCGGCCCGCCGTCCCAGCGCACGCTCCAGGAGGGGCCCCGTGTCCACGTAGGGCCGCGCACCCACATCCTCCGGGAGGCTCCGCGCCAGCGCCTGGAGCTTCCGGAGAAGGACCTTGTGGTAGTCCCGTCCGCGGGCGTAGCGAGCGACGACCCCCAGCGAGCGGTCCTCGGGCACGCCCTCCGCGTCCTCCGGCGGGTAGGGCTCCGCCACCATCACCACGGACCGCACCCCCGGGAGCGTCTCCGCCAGCGCCGCCCTCCGCGCCATCGCATCGGGACGGGCCAGATACTCCATCTCCCCGTGGTGGCCGGTCTGGATCCACCGGCGGTAGGCCGCGACGTCCCGGTCCGGGATGGTGGCCGGCGCCACGCCCATCCAGACCAGGCCGAGGTCGGTGGCGTGGCTCCGAAGCCGGTGGGCGAGGGTGTGCGCGTCCATGCCGGAGGGTGCCATCCAAGGGCGCCTTCGTCCACCGGGTGTCACCTCTGCGTGCTGCCCACCTCCTTCCGGACCGCCTCCGCTCGCTCCAGGACACGACGGGCCTCGTCGGGCATCGCCATCGACCCCACCTCCGAGGCCGACACCCACCTCCGAGCGCGTTCCCCCGCGCCCGATCCGCGATCCTCCACCGGCTCCATGAGGTGGAAGACCACCCGCACCTCCTCGCCGCCGGCCTGGAAGCGCGCCTCCCCCACCTCTCCCCGGACCCGCGCCCAGATCCCCGCCTCCTCCCGTACCTCCCGGACCGCCGCCTCCGCCGTGGATTCACCCGCCTCCAGGTGCCCCTTGGGAAGGACCCACTCCGCCGCCGGTTCCGGCGTCCGGGGTCGCACCAGCAGGTAGCGCGCCTCTCCACGCGTCTCCCGCACCACCACTCCACCCCCGTGGGTCGGCGCACCCAAGGCGCCTGGCCCGGTGGAGGACGTGGCCTCCTCCGCCTCCAACGCCAGCACGTGCCAGTAGGCCCGGGCCGTGGACTTGCCCCGCTGCTCGGCATACCGCCAGAGCGCCAGCAGCATCAGGGGCCCGCAGAGTCCGGCCAGGACCGGGCTGCCCTGGAACCATGCCCACGGGCCCAGCACCGCCAGGACCACCACCAGGCTCCGGAAGAACTTGGAGTCGGCCTCGAACCGTTGGACGGAGGCCAGGGCGTCGGGGTGCTCCCGGAGGAGTCGGACCTTGGACCACTGGTAGGCGTTGATGGCATCGACCGCGTCCACGGGCGCCAGGGCCTGCGACTTGAGGGCCACGGTCCGGACCACCGCTCGGTCCAGCATGGAGCTGAAGAGGTGGTCCGCCAGCGTCCGCAGGAGCCGAGGCGCCAGGACGCCACCCCGAGCCAGCCGTCGGACCTGATGCGCGGCGGTGGCCCGCCGGACCGGCGCGTAGACCAGCTCGTCTAGGAAGGTCCCCAGCAGGAAGACGAAGTGGCCCAGCAGGTACGCGCCGAAGAGGAAGGCGGCCCACGCGGTCGCCGGGGGGAGGTCCGGGTAGGCCGCCCCGAAGAGGCCGGGGCCCAACGGGTCCCGGACCATCCAGGTGAGGAGGGCACCGGGGAGGAGGACCGAGAAGAGATCCACCACCCCGAAGAACAACTTGCTCGGCTCGAAGCGCATGCCCCACCTTGCACCCATGGGCCCCGCGCCGTCCAGCCCGCCCGCTGTGGCGGCGCATGGCCACCGGAACTGCCGACGTGTGTGAACCCTTGGGGGGCTTGCCGCGTACACGGAAGGCAGTTGCCACCGTCCCCATCGCCCATGCCCATGCACCTTCTCCGCACCCTCCTCATCCTGGGTCTCGTCACCTCCGCGGCCTGCGCGGGCACCGGGCCATCGCCCTCCGGGGCTCCCGCCGAGCCCGTAGAAACCACCTCGCCAGCCGATGGCCAGGAACCGGACCTGGGGCGGCTGGAGGCCCTCTACCAGGCTCGGGCGGACAGCGCACGCGCCCAGTATCACCCGGCGGACGTGGACTTCATGACGGGAATGATCGCCCACCACGCGCAGGCGATCCTCATGTCCCTCTGGGCCCCCGACCGGGCTGGCAGCGATGCCATCCGGACGCTGGCCGCCCGGATCACCAATGCGCAGAAGGACGAGATCGCCCTCATGCAACGGTGGCTCCGGCAGCGGGACCAGCCGGCCCCCGAGGTATCGCCCGAGGGCCGTGTGTCCGGTCACGGAGCCCACATGCACATGACGGGCATGCTCACCGACGAGCAGCTCGCGCGACTGGAGGCCTCCACGGGCGTCACCTTCGACAGCCTCTACCTCGCCTCCATGATCCCCCACCACGAGGGGGCCGTCACCATGGTGCACGACCTCTTCGCCACCGACGGGGCTGCCCAGGGCGACCTCGTCTTCAAGCTCGCCTCCGACATCCAGGTGGACCAATCGTCCGAGATCGCCCGGATGGGTCGGATGCTCGACGCCATGCGCGCCGGGTCCCCCCGATGAACCCCGTATCCAACGTCTGTCGTCCCCCCAAGGAGAACCCTTCGATGCGTCCCACCTCCCGACCGTCCCCGTCCGCCCGCCGCCTGGGCACCGGAGCCCTGGCCCTCGCCGGGGCTCTGGCCGTCGCAGGCTGCGCGGCCTCGTCCTCCATGGGGGGCGTGGATCTGCCTTCGGTGGCGCCGTCCACCGATGGCCCGGCCCCTCTTCGCATCGACGCCCCCAGCCCGGATCCCCGGGAAGGGCTCGGCGCCGGGCTCTTCGACGCGGAGGAGGCCGCCTGGAACGTGCGAGTCGTTTCCCGGACGCCTCCGGAGGAGCCCTTCGTGGGCCAGACGAACTCGGACCTGGCGTTCAAGGACCACTACGTCTTCCAGGGGAACTACGACGGCGTCCAGATCTGGGACATCACCGACCCGACCACGCCTCGCTCGGTGGTCACCTACGTGTGCCCCGCCTCGCAGAGTGATGTCTCGGTCTACGGCGACCTCCTGTTCGTCTCCGGGGAGGGCCTGAGCGGCCGCCTGGACTGCGGCGCCGAGGGCGTGGACCAGCAGATCAGTGACGAGCGCCTCCGGGGGATCCGGATCTTCGACATCTCGGACATCGACAGCCCCGAGTATGTCGCCAACGTGCAGACCTGCCGCGGGTCCCACACCCACACGGTGCTCAAGGACCCCAACGACGACGAGAACGTCTACATCTACGTCTCCGGCTCGGCGCCGGTACGTCCTTCGGAGGAGCTCCCCGGATGCGTCGGGGCCCTCCCGTCGGACGACCCCAACTCGGCCCTCTTCCGCATCGAGGTCATCCGGGTGCCGCTGGCGAACCCCGAGGCTGCCGAGATCGTGAGCTCGCCCCGGATCTTCGACGACCTGGTGGCTCCCCCGGAGCACGGCCCGGCGCCGGCCGATCTCGAGGCCGTCGAGCGGGCGCGGGAGGAAGGCGCCTTCGTCCTGGAGATCGGAGGAGACCCCACGGTCCTCCCGGACCGCTATGTGGAGCCACTCCTCCAGCAGTTCGTGGAGCGGCGGGGCGGGACCGGGGCCCCCACGGCCCAGGATAGCGCGGCGCTGCGCTCCTACCTGCCCCAGCTCGCCGAACAGATGGGCGGCGGACCCACGGCGGACATGGGGCCGACCCAGTGCCACGACATCACGGTCTACCCGGACGTGGGGCTGGCCGGCGGTGCCTGTGAGGGCTACGGGCTCCTCCTGGACATCTCGGATCCGGTGAACCCCCGGCGGCTGGACGCCGTGTCGGACTCCAACTTCAGCTACTGGCACTCGGCCACCTTCGACAACGCCGGGACCAAGGTCCTCTTCAGCGACGAGTGGGGCGGCGGCGGTGGGCCCAAGTGCCGGGAAAGCGACCCCATGGAGTGGGGCGCCGACGCCATCTTCACCATCGAGGACGGCGACCGGATGGAGTTCCAGAGCTACTTCAAGATCCCGGCGGCGCAGACGCCTCAGGAGAACTGCGTGGCCCACAACGGCTCGCTCATTCCCATCCCCGGCCGGGACATCATGGTCCAGTCCTGGTATCAGGGCGGCCTCTCCATCTTCGACTGGACGGACCCGGCCAACCCCGTGGAGATCGCCTTCCACGACCGTGGACCGGTGAACGCCGAGCAGATGGAGAGCGGAGGCGCCTGGTCCGCCTACTGGTACGACGGCTACATCTACAGCTCGGAGATCGCCCGGGGGCTGGACGTCATCGAGCTCCTCCCCAGCGAAGCCCTCTCGGAGAACGAGATCGAGGCCGCCCGGAGCGTCCAGTTGGACCTCCTGAACTCCCAGGGGCAGCCGCGCTTCGAATGGCCCCACACCTTCGCTCTTGCGCGGGCCTACGTGGATCAGCTCGAGCGGAGTCGCACCGCGTCCCAGGCCTGGGTGGACGGCGTGCGGTCCACCCTGGACGAGGCGGAAGCCATGAGCGGCGGTGCCCGGAGGGACCTGGTGCAGACGCTGGCCATGCAGGTGGAGGTCCAGGCGGATGCGGCCGGCGATCCCGCCAAGATGCGCCTGCTGGCCGACGCGCTGGCAGGGTTGGCGGCGATGTAGCCCTCCCGGGGCATCCGGAGGCCCGGAGGCTTGCCCGGTGGCGGTGAGGTGGGCGTATCAAGGTGATGTAGCTCCGCAACATCCGGCACGATGGAGGTCCAGGAGATCAGGGCCGACATCGGCGCCTGCCCCCCGGAGCGCCGCGTGGATGGCCACGAAGGCACCCCGCTCGCCGGGCCGGCCTCCGCTCGCCCCCGACACAGGGGTTGATGGGTGGCCGCAACACCTCCCGTGCGAGTAGCGGCCCACCGGACTGCAGCATAGCTTGAACCGGATGGTCACCCTGCTCTTCGGGTACCCGACCTCCGTGCTTTGAGGTCGACGAGATCCGGCTTCGCCGGGAGTCCCCTGGAGGTTCCCGCAATCCCGTGTTTGACAGCCCGCCCCCCCTATGAAGTGGTTCCTCAACCGCGATCCGCGGCCCACAGCCCGCCTTCGCCTCGTCTGTCTCCCCTATGCGGGCGGCGGAGCCGCGGTCTACAAGGACTGGCACCTGCACTTCGACGACGACGTCGAGGTCCTGTCGGTGCAGCTCCCAGGGCGAGGCTGGAGGATTCGTGAGACGCCGGGCACGGATCTGAGCCGGACGGCCGACGACGTCACCGAGGCGCTTCGTCCCCTCACCGACCGTCCCCTGCTCCTCTTCGGTCATTCGTACGGGGCCTGGCTCGGGCTCCTCGTGTCCAAACGGCTTGAAGCGTTGGGCACCGCGCCCCTGGCCCTGGCTGCCAGCGGCCGGAGGGCACCGTCCCACCACCGGGCCGATCCACCTCTTCGGGAGCTGAGCGACGAGGAGTTCGTGAAGGAGATCCAGAGCCGGTATGGGCCCATCCACCCGAAGATCCTGGCCGAGCCCGACATCCTCGCCCTAACGCTCCCCACGCTCCGGGCGGACGTGGCTGCCCTGGAGACCTACGACCACGGTCCCGGGCCCCACGTCGAGTGTCCGGTGGCCGCCCTCGGCGGAACCGACGACCCCATCGTCCCCGTGGGGGATCTGGCGTCGTGGCGGAGGGAGACCGGGGGGCCGTGCGAGGTCCGGGCCTTCCCCGGAGGCCACTTCTACTTCGAGAAGGACCCTCGGCCCCTCGCCAACTACCTCCGGGGTCGGATCGACAGCGAATGGACGGCGGAAGCAGGTCGCCCATGAACTCGTCCGGGGGCAAGGTCGCCGTCGTCGGGATGGCCTGCCGGTTCCCCGGCGGGGCCGACTCCCCGGACGCCCTCTGGGGACTCCTGGACCGAGGTGAGGACGCCATCGGGCCTATGCCTCCCGGCCGGTTCGACATCCAGCGGTTCGTGCACCCCGAGCCGCGCACGCCGGGGAAGATCGTGACCGCCGAGGGAGGCTTTCTGGAAGGTGTCGACCGCTTCGACGCGGCATTCTTCGGGATTTCCCCACGCGAAGCCCGTAAGATCGACCCCCAGCAGCGGCTCCTCCTGGAGCTCGCCTGGGAAGCGCTCGAGGACGGCGCCATCGTGCCGTCGTCCCTCGCCGGGAGCCGGACCGGGGTCTACGCCGGCCTGTGGACGAGCGACTACGAGACGGTGATGGCGCGCCAGATCGACGACATCGACCTCTACTCGACGACCGGCGGGGGTCGCTATTCCGCCGCAGGCAGAGTCTCCTTCGCCTTCGATCTACGCGGCCCGTCCATGACTGTGGACACGGCGTGCTCTACCTCACTGGTCGCCCTCCACCTGGGATGCCAGGCACTCCGGACGGGAGAGGCGGACCTCGTTCTGGCGGGGGCAGCCAACCTGATTCTCCAGCCCTACGTCTCCATCGGGTACTCCAGGTCCGGCATGCTCTCCCCGGGGGCGCACTGCCGCTTCGGTGCGCCCTCCCCGGACGGCTACGTCCGGAGCGAAGGGGCGGCCATGGTGGCCCTGAAGCCCCTGGAGGCGGCCCTGAGGGATCGGAATCCGATCCACGCGGTGATCCTCGGCTCGTGCGTCAACTCCGACGGACGTGGCAGCGGAAGCCTGGTGGCGCCCAGCGAGGACGCCCAGGCCGATATGCTGCGGGCGGCCTACGAGAACGCCGGCGTGTTGCCCGGCGACCTGGCCTACGTGGAGGCACATGGCACGGGAACCGCCGCGGGGGATCGGGTGGAGTTGGGGGCCCTCGCCTCCGTGCTCGGACGGAGGGAGCGACCCGTGCCCGTCGGGTCGATCAAGACCACCATCGGCCACACGGAAGCCGCCTCCGGACTCGCGGGTCTCATCCGGGCGATCCTCGTGCTCCGCCACCGGCGGGTGCCTCCGAGTCGGACCTCCTCCGAGCTGAACCCGGAGATCCCCTGGAGCGAGCTCGGACTCGAGCTTCCGGTCCGAACGACCAGGCTGGAGGGCGGGGCGGACTCCCTGATCGCAGGAGTCAACTCCTTCGGGGTTTCGGGCACCAACTCCCACATCGTGATCAGCGGGCCTCTGGTTTCGGCGGATCGAACCACGGACGCCGAGGTCGAGCCGGGGCGCACGGCCCGGATCGTGACGCTGTCGGCGGCGACGCCGGATGCGCTGGACGAGTCGGCGCGGAACCTGCGCCGGTTCCTCTGGCACTCGGAGCAGCCGGACGGCCCGACCCTCGAGGACCTCTCGTACACGACGACCTGCCGCCGCGAGCACCTCCGCCACCGCCTTGCGCTGGTGACCGACTCGACGGCGGCGATCTCCGCAGCTCTCGACGATCATCTGGAGACCCGGGGAAGCCCGGCCATACGCCAGGGTGCACCGGAACCCACACGAAGGCCACGGACGGCCTTCGTGTTCTCTGGCCAGGGCTCCCAGTGGGTCGGGATGGGCCGGGAGCTGCTCGAGGCGGAGTCCGTGTTCGCCGAAACCCTGCGGGCCTGCGACGACGCGCTGTCCGAGGTCGCCGACTTCTCCCTGATCTCGGTCCTGGAGGGTCACGGCCCCGACCTCGAAGCCGTGGATGTGATCCAACCGACGCTGGTGGCCGTACAGATCGCGCTGGCCCGCCAGCTCGAGGCCTGGGGGATCCGGCCCTCTGCCGTGGTGGGGCATAGCATGGGGGAGGTGGCCGCCGCCCACGTAGCGGGTGGCCTGTCGCTTCAGGACGCGATGAAGGTCATCGCCACCCGGAGTCGCCTTCTGTCGGAGATCGCCGGAAGGGGCGCCATGGGGCTGGTGGACATGGACCGGGAGTCCCTGGGCCGCCGCCTCGAGGGTCGCGACGACGTACTCTCCGTGGCAGCGGTCAACGGACCCCGCTCCACCGTGCTGTCCGGCGATCCCGACGCCCTCGATGCATTCCTGGCCGAGCTGGAGGCGGACGACGTGTTCTGCCGCCGCGTCCGGGTGGATGTCGCCTCCCATTCCCCGCAATGCGATCCGCTGCTCCCCCGCCTGGAGAAGGAGCTGGACGGCCTCGCCCCCTCCGCGCCCGAGGTGCCGTTCTACTCCACGCCCCTCGCCCGGGAGATCCGCGAGGTGCTGGACGGCGCCTACTGGGTGAAGAACCTCCGTGGGACGGTCCGGTTGGACGAGACGGTCCGCGCCATGGTGGACGACGGGATCGACACCTTCGTCGAGATCTCTCCCCACCCCATCCTGCTCTCCTCCCTCGCCGACATCGCCGCGAGTGCCGATGGGAGCCTGGAGACCGTGGGCCTTCTTCGCCGGGAGGAGCCCGAGCTGCACCGGCTGCTGGAGGGGGTCGCCGGCCTCCATCTGTTGGGCGTCGACGTCGACTGGGAGGCCCTGGCTCCTCCGTCGGCGCAACCGGTACGCCTCCCCGGGTATCCGTGGCAGCGGGAACGCCATTGGCTCGACCGCTGGGAGGACTGGTCGGGGGACGAACGGGGAGCTCCCACCGAAGGCTGGCCGGACGAAGCTCGCTCCTGGCTGTACGGCCTCGAATGGGAGGACGCCGAGGGTCCACCACCCGGCACTGCGGGCGGCCCCGGAGAGCACTGGGTGCTGGTGGCTCGTCCCACGGACCGGGCCGCCGCCATCGAGCGGACGCTGCGAGCCCGCGGATGGTCCGTGGTCCGAACGGCGCCCAACGGCACCTCCGAGATGCGCGAGGCCCTCGGCGGGGGACGCCCGCCCGACGGCGTCGTGGTGCTCGCCGAGCCGGGCCCCGAGTCGCACCGCTACGACACCGCGCTCGCTCACTGTGACTCCGTCCGACGGCTCGCCCGGATCGTGCTGGACGGAGCCGGCCAGCCCCCGAGGCTGGTTCTGGCCACCGTGGGATCCTGGCAGGTGGACGACGAGCTCTCGGGCGAACTCCACCCCACCGGCGCCGGCCTGTGGGGGATGGGCCGCGTGCTGCGCCACGAACAGCCCGAGCTGGGCGTCCGGCTCCTCGACCTGGATCCCGGAGCCTCCGCCGACGCGACCGCCTCCGTCCTGGCCGCCGTGGTTTCCGACCGATCCCTGGACCACGACCTGGCCGTCCGGAACGGTGTGTACCGCAGCCCGCGCCTCGTGCGACTCGACCCTCCCCCGGTGGAGGCGGAGCGGCCCCGGTGGCCGACGCGCGGCGCCACCCTGGTCACCGGTGGACTCGGCGACCTCGGGCGGAGGGTGGCGGGCCACCTCGTGGATGGGGGCTGCGGTCCCCTCATCCTCCTGTCCCGGACGCCGCTACCTCCCCGGACCGAGTGGGACGCGCTGGATCCGGAGAGCAGGGAGGGGGTCCGGGTGGGCGCGGTTCGCGACCTGGAATCGCGTGGAGCGAGCGTCCACGTGCGGTCCGTGGATGTGGGAGACGCCGGCGCGCTGGAGGGCTTTCTGGAGGCGTGGAGGGCCGAGGCCCGGCCGGAGATCGTCGCCGTGGTACATGCCGCCGGTACCCTGGATGGTCATCTCGTCCGGGACCTCTCCGAAGACGCCCTGCGGCGGGTCTTCCACGGGAAGGTGGGTGGGGCGTTCCACCTCGACCACGCGTTCCCTGATGCGGAGCGCTTCGTCCTGTTCTCCTCGACGGCGGCCATTTTGCCCCAGGCCGGGGAAGCCAACTACGCGGCTGCAAACGCGATCCTCGACGCCCTCGCCGAGAGCCGGACGTCGCGGGGACGGGACGCCCTGTCCGTGAACTGGGGCGTGTGGACGGACTCGGGGTTGATCGCCGACGCCCGAGGAGCTCGGTACGTGGACGGGCTGACCCGCCAGGGCATTGGAACCATGCCGCCCGACACGGCGATCCGGGTCTTCGGACGGCTCGCCCGCTCCTCCACCAGCCGGATCCTCGTGGCGCCGGTGGACTGGCAGGCCTTCGCGGAAACCCGGGGGGCGGACGGCCGGAGCTCCCTCTTCAGCCGCCTCGTGGGAGACACGGCCGCCGGGACGGACTCGGCCCGGGCCCGGATCGAGTCGCTTCCTCCGGCCGAGCGCCCCGAGAAGGTGCGAAGCGAGATCCGTCGGATCCTCGGGACGGTCCTGGACGTGAGCCCATCCGACCTGCAGGCGGGAACGACCTTCGGGGCCCAGGGAATGGACTCCCTGATGGCGATGGAGTTCCGGAACCACCTGGAGGGTGCCTTCGACCTCAACGTCTCGGCCACCGTCGCCTGGAACTATCCGACCCTCGAGCTCCTCACCGGATACGTCCTCGAGCGGCTCGAAGCCGAGTCGGACGAGGAGCGCGTCGCCTCCCCCGCCGACCTTGAGCCGGTCGAGGCCCCCGACGAGTCGATGCCCCCGGGGGGCGGTACGGAGGGGCTGGCCAGGCACTTCGACGAGGTGTCCACCATGAGCGACGACGAAGCGCTCCGAGAGCTCCTGGGGGACCGATGAGCCAGGAAGGAACGTCCCGGGCGCCCATGAGCGCGGTCCGCCTCGCCCTGCTGGGTCGCCGGGCCCGTGGTGAAGGCCTCCACCATCTCTCGGAGCCCCTGGCCATCGTGGGTATGGGCTGCCGACTCCCGGGTGGCGTCGAATCGCCGGACGACTTCTGGGACCTGATCTCCAGGGGCGCGATCACGGTCGGCGACGTCCCGCCGGATCGGTGGGATGTGGACGAGTGGTACGACCCCGACCCGTCCACCCCGGGACGCACGTCGGTGAAGTCCGCCAACTTCCTGGAAGACGTCGACCACTTCGACGCCGCGTTCTTCGGGATCCCTCCCCGGGAAGCGGAGCGGATGGACCCACATCAGCGCCTGGCGCTCGAGGTGGCATGGGAGGCGCTGGAGGACGCCGGTGTCTCCATGGAGGACGTGCGAGGACGGCCGGTGGGCGTCTTCGCCGCCTCCTACAACAACGACTTCGTCCTGCACCACTACCTGCGCCCGGACAGCATCAACGAGCGCACCATCACCGGGGTGGTGCACGCCGTCGTAGCGAATCGGATCTCCCACTTCCTCGGGATCCATGGGCCCTCGGTCACGGTGGACACGGCCTGCTCCTCCTCCCTTGTGGCGCTGCATCTCGCTGCGCGTTCGCTCCGGGACGGGAGCTGTGACCTGGCCCTGGCCGGCGGAGTCAGTCTCATGCTGCGTCCCGAGCCGTTCATCTCCCTTTCCAAGGCCGGCTTCATGTCGCCGGACGGCCGGTGCAAGACCTTCGACGCCCGCGCGGACGGATTCGGTCGGGGAGAAGGATGCGGATTCCTGGTGCTGAAGCGGCTCGGTGACGCCCTCGAGGCCGGGGATCGGGTGGTGGCCGTCCTCCGCGGGTCGGCCGTGAACCAGGACGGACCCTCCACGATTCTGGCCGCCCCCAACGGTCGGGCGCAGGTCCAGGTCGTCCGCGATGCCCTCCGCGACGCTCGCGTCGAGGCGTCGGCCATCGGGTACGTGGAGGCTCACGGAACCGGGACGCGGCTCGGCGACCCCATCGAGGTCGAGTCGATGTCGGAGGCCCTCGGGCCCCCTGCACCGGGCGCTCGGAGGTGGCTCGCCTCGGCCAAGGCCAACATCGGGCACCTGGAAGCCGCTGCGGGGGTCGTGGGCGTGATTCGCGCCGCCCTGGCCATCGACCGAGGCTGGATCCCGCCCCATGCGGGGTTCGAGACCGTGAATCCCTTCCTGGATCTGGAGGACCAGGGGTTCGAGATCCCCACCCAGGGTCGGAGGTGGGACGGACCCGAGCCGCGGACGGCCGGGGTGAGCTCGTTCGGCGTCGGCGGCACCAACGCGCACGTCATCCTGGAGGCCCCGCCTGCGGTGCCCGTACCGGAGCCCACGACCACCGCGCCCCCGTGGCCTCTTCTCCTCTCGGCCCGGTCGGACGAGGCGCGAGACGCACTCGCCCTCCGCTACGCCGAGCTCCTCGCGGGCGAGGACGCGGACCCCGAGCGGTTCCGGGCGACCTGTGCCGCGGTGGCCACGCGCCGAACCCGTCTGGAGCACCGGATGGCGGTCGTGGCATCTTCGGCGGCAGACGCCGCGTCCTCCCTGCGAGAGGCCGTGGACGGGGTGTCGGCCCCGACCTCCGGCATCCGCAGGGGAACCGTCCCGCCGGGCCACGAAGGGAAGCTCGTCTTCGTGTTCAGTGGGCAGGGCTCCCAGTGGGAAGGCATGGGTGCCCAACTCGCCCGGGACGAGGCCGTCTTCCGGGAAGCCCTGGAGGAGGTCGATCGGCTCTTCGAGCCTCGGGCCGGGTGGTCCGTGCTGGCGCTTCTGCAGGGGAGGGACGCGCCCTGGTCGCTGCAGGACACGGCCGGTGCCCAACCCGCCATCTTCGCCATCCAGGTCGCCTTGGCCCGGCTCCTGGAGTCCTGGGGCATCGTGCCGTCCATGGTCGTGGGGCACTCCATCGGTGAGATCGCGGCGGCCAACGTGGCGGGACTCCTGGAGCTGGAGACGGCGGTGGCCATGGTCCACCAGAGAGGCCGCCTGATGCAGGAGGCCGACTCCCGGGGGGCCATGCTCGCCGCGCGCCTGACGCGCACCGAAGCCGAGGAGGTCGCCAGAGAGGCCGCGGGATCCATCCAGCTCGCGGCGATCAACGGGCCCCGCTCCGTGGTCTTCTCCGGCCCAGGTGCAGATGTGGACGCGTTGGAGACGCGGCTCCAGGACCGGGACCTGAGGGTGAAGCGGCTTCCGGTCCGGTATGGCTTCCACAGCGACATGATGACCCCCATCGCCGGTCGGATCCGGTCCGCGTTGGACGACGTGACCCCCGACCTTCGGGAGGGCTCCACACCGGGATGCGAGGTCTTCTCCACCATCACCGGAACCGCGCTGTCGGGCGGGTTCGGCGTGGACCATCTCGCCCGGGGGGTGGACGGACCCGTTCTCTTCGAGCCCGCCGTGTCCCGAGCGTTGGAGCGGGGCGGTACGGCCTTCCTCGAGGTGGGTCCTCGACCCGTGCTCACCGCCGACCTCCTCGACATCGCCGAGACGTCCGGGAGGACGGTGCCGGCCTTCTCCACGCTGGCACCGGACCGCCCCGGACGCGCGGCTCTGGTTTCGGTCGTGGGAGACCTCTTCTGTGCCGGGATCGAGGCAGACTGGCCCGCCGTGACCGGGACGGCTCCCCCCTCGGTCCGACTCCCGAGCTATCCCTGGCAACGGAAGCGGTTCTGGCTGGACACGCCCGAGCGAGCGGCCGCGCCGGCGGGAAGCCCCGCCGGGAGCGGGTTCCTCCTGGGGCGCCGCATGGATTCGCCCGCCCTCCAGGATCCGGTCTTCGAGAAGACGCTGCACGCCGCCGACCCCACCGTGGCCGATCACCGGCTTCGGGGGACGGTTCTGGTCCCTGCCGCCATGATGCTCGAGATGTCCCGACAGGCCGGGGAACAGGTTCTGGGACGACCGGTCGATACCGAGGACGCGGTGTTCCTGCAGAAGGTCGTGCTGGACGACGAGCCACGCCCCCTTCAACTGGTGGTCACGGACGCCGACGGGCCGAGTCCCCAGGTCGAGATCCACGCCCGGGGTGCCTCCGGTAGTTGGTCGTTGGCATTCCAAGCCCGCCTCACCGACGCGGGCGACGCCTCGATGGTCGATGCAACCCCGCCCGAAGCGATCGAGGCGCGATGCCGCGACCGGGTGGACGTGGAGAACCTCTATCGAAGGGCCGCAGAAGCGGGAGCAGAGTTCGGAACCGACTATCGGCGGCTGTCGTGGCTCCAGACGGGAGACGACGAGGCCCTGGGGCGCCTCGACCTCCACGGGGTACGCATCGGCGCCGGGCTCCCCCCGAGCGTCCTCGATGCCGCCCTTCATCCGACCCTGGCTCTCCTGGGCCCCGACGCCGTCCTGCACCTGCCGGCGTCCGTGTCGTCGTTCCGCGCCGACGGAAGTGGTACACCCGCGAGCACCTGGGTACGTGAGGTCGAGGCGCCCGAAGGCGCCCGGGCCTTCGACGTCCGCCTCCTCGACGAAGACGGCTCGGTGGTGGCTGCCCTCGATGGGCTGTTGCTCCGACCCGCCCCGGTCGATTTCGCGGCACTTCAACGCCCGGAAGCCGCCCTGCACCGGGTCGCATGGACGG
>JGI12048J13642_10369948_pt1 | contig 18417 bp, 12 predicted proteins | sample ElkSlonscriptome_16_FD_13642 | JGI IMG/M metagenome (IMG submission 13642)
CATCAATCGGGCGAGTCGGCACAAAATTCATCAGCGTCGTCTGATTGATGTTGCCCCCCTCGGTCAACAATCGACCTTCCTTCTCTAGTCGCTCCCACAACGCTGTGCCGGGTAGGGCTTGCAGCATACTAAACATCGCTAGGGAAATTGACGTGTCTTCCACAAACTGAACGACGCGATCGCCCGCCTGAGGCTGTTCTCCATCAAATCCAACAATGAAGCCTGCCGTCACCCGCAATCCCTGACGCATGATGGATTTCACTGACTCGTTGAGAGAATTGCGCGTGTTTTGGAACTTTTTCGTGAGCGCCAAGCTCTCGGTATCTGGCGTTTCGATGCCCAGGAATACGGCATTAAAGTTGCATTCGACCATCAGCTCCATCAGCTCAGGATCTTGTGCCAGGTCAACTGAAGCCTCGGTGTTCAGGAAGAAGGGATACTCGTGATCAGCCATCCACTCCTTCAGTTCATTCAGCATCAGCTTGACGTTGCGCTTGTTGCCGATGAAGTTGTCATCTACCAGAAAAATACTCCGTCGCCAACCCAAGTCATATAGCCGCTCAAGTTCACCAATCAACTGCTGAGGCGTCTTAGTACGAGGCTTGCGTCCGTAGAGAACAATGATGTCGCAAAATTCGCACTGAAACGGACAGCCTCGCGAAAACTGCACCGACATATTGTCGTAGGCGTCCATTTCTAGCAAGTCATAGCGAGGAATAGGGGTTTGCGTCACATCTGGCTTCACTTCAGATCGAAACGTGCCGCTGGTTTCGCCGCGTTCTAGCGCCTCAACAAACATCGGCAGTGTCATTTCGCCTTCGTCGAGCACCAAAAAATCAGCTCCAGAGGCTTCTGCTTCGTGGGGCAAGGCCGTCGCATAGGGGCCACCGACCGCAACCGGAATGCCGCGTTGCTTCGCTGCTTGAATCTGCTGCCCAAAATCTTCTTTTTGAACAATCATGGCCGACACAATCACCAAATCGGCCCATGCCCACTCAGAGTCTTCGACCTCTCTCACATTGCGATCGACCAGTTTGAAGTCCCACTCTTGGGGCAAAATTGCTGCGACGGTCACCAATCCCAAAGGTGGCAAGAGCGCTTTCCGATCGACTAGATGAAGTGCACGCTCAAAAGACCAGAAGCTAGGAGGGAACTGAGGATAAATCAGAAGAACGTGCATACGCCACACACCTCGATAGAACTTGCCCTCACTTTATCCTGTTGTTGTCTCGCTTCATAGGTGTTGCTTTGACAAGCGGTCACAAGTTTTGAATCGAGGATCGATTATCACGCTCGAAATGGATTTCGTATCACCAGCAAGATGAGAGCCGCACCGACAACACCCAATCCAAAGGCGATCGCCAACACCACACCGAACGGCATCGCAACCGACTCCAGTGTCAAAAATTTCAGCGTCACCAGTTGGGATTGACCATCTTCTCCAGGCACAAACGCGTTCTGTACAGAGATGATGGCGATCGCCACACTCCAAAAGGCAACAATTAGGGCAATCAAAACATTTGCGAAAGATTTCATAGAGGTTCGTCCAAACAGACCGCATCAAATTTCCCTACTTCCCTTGATCCTATCTTGCTTCAGAAATAGTCTCCGACGAACAGAGCTAAGACAAAGAGCGATAACCATCTGGGCAAGAGGAGCAACATGCCGCTATGCTTTGAATCAGGCTCGGAATACCTCTGAGAGGGCGGTTGAAACGTGTGAGATGTGACGCGGGAACTTTTCGATCCCCCTTAAATCCCTTTTAGAAAGGGAACTTTAAAGGCGATTGCCCCTCTCTCAAGAGAGACGAGGAAGGCTCTGAAGTGGCATTAGCAACCTTTCAAATCTCCTCTGAAGCAGGTTTGAGCCTATAAGTTCGAGTTAATTTAGCTAGACGACTGGTTTGTTGAGGATGGTGTTGTGAATTTTCAGTCTGTGATTGAAACACTGAACAAATTTTGGAGCGATCGCGGCTGTTTGATTGTTCAGCCCTACGACACGGAAAAAGGCGCGGGAACAAAGAGTCCCCATACGTTTTTGCGGGCGATCGGGCCAGAACCTTGGTCGGTAGCCTATGCAGAACCCTGCCGCCGTCCGTCAGATGGGCGCTATGGCGAAAACCCCAACCGGGTGCAACACTACTATCAGTACCAGGTGCTGATCAAGCCCTCTCCCGACGATATTCAGGACGTTTATCTTGATTCTCTCAAGGCATTGGGGATCAAACCCGAAGACCACGACATTCGCTTTGTGGAAGACAACTGGGAAGACGCCGCAGTGGGCGCATGGGGAGTTGGCTGGGAAGTTTGGCTGGATGGCATGGAAGTCACGCAGTTCACCTACTTTCAGCAATGCGGCGGGATTGACTGTCGCCCAGTATCCATCGAAATTACCTACGGTCTAGAGCGGCTCACCATGTATCTGCAAAACGTGGATGCCATTTTTGACATCAAATGGAATGACACGCTGACCTACGGGGACGTCTTTTTGCAGAGCGAAATTGAGAACTCGACCTACAACTTTGAAGCGTCTGATCCCGACAAGCTATTCACCTTATTTGACTTGTTTGAGCAAGAAGCCTCGCGCTTGATGGAATTGGGACTCGTGATCCCCAGCTATGAGCATGTGCTGAAATGCTCCCACACGTTTAATTTGCTCGATGCCCGTGGTGTCATTTCCGTGACGGAACGAACCCGCTACATCACTCGCGTTCGCAATCTGGCGCGAAAAGTCGCACAGCTTTATCTCGAACAACGAGAAGCTTTGGGATTTCCGCTGCTTAAGGCATCGGAGGCTTCGAAAGCCGCTTAATTCGAGATTCGAGATGTAGCCAGTAGGTGAGCAATGCCCACCTACTAGCCCACCTACCATACGGCCTGTCCCCCTGTCGGCTAGGCGGCGATCGCCTCCGTCTCAGATGTAGCCTCTTCGAAGCCCAAAGCGGAGCTTGCTTCGCTCTCTGCTTCCCCGTCAGGAACACCGTCCTGTACCAGCGACTGGCTATTTCCCCTGCCCTGAGCAAAATTGCCCACCATTGCCAACAGCGCATCGACTTTGCGCTGACGCCATTCATCAACCATCTCTGTGACCTGCGCGTAGGAATAGCGACGGGTCATGGCCTCAAACAGATAGGCCGCATGACGTTCCTCATCACGAGCCACACTGAAAATTCCTTGACGGAGCTTCTCGCTTTGGGGATCATCGGGGAGCGATCGCGCCATTCGCTCGAAATCTTTACAAGCATCCAGCTCCAGGGTGTAGGTACTGGGAAAGAAGACCCGCCATTCAAAGTTCTCGGCCTTCAGATCTTCTGCCGTGTAGCCTCGAAAATAAGCATCGAAGAAAGGACTGCGGTTTTTCTTCTGAGATTGAGACGGGTTGGCTTCAGCCGCTTTGGCCTCCGCTTCTCGACGCTGGCGTAAGGTCTCAGGATCAATGACTTGTTTGTTGAGGTTCCGTAGGCCATTAGCAAAGATATGACCGTGACGACGCTCGTCATTGGCATGACGCTGGAGCCGCTCCGCTAACCATTCGTCGCCTTCTGCCGCCGCCCGTTCACCCAACGCTTCGAGCAGGGGAACAGAACCCGATTCGGCAAGCTGTAGACCTGCCAGCATGTTGGGACGAGTTTTGATATCTCGCATGTTGCGAGCCATGATGTAGGCTGAAGCACTAGAGCCGACCAACGAAAGCACGGATGTGAAGAGATTCATAGGTCAAAGAAATAGTTGGATCAGGGTTGAAATAGCGTCTGATTGCAGCAGCAGTCGAAACAATGCAGAGAATGAATACCAAAGCAATCTACTCGTTATGCTACTGCGACTTTAGAGTTTAAGCAGAGAAAATTGATGTTGCCGAAGCGTCCCTAGATAAGCGATAGAATCAGCCTGAAATTCTCTGCGAACCCATTCACCTCAAATATCTCAACCTATGGCTGACAAGCGATCGCCCAACTCTTCTCGCCGTTCTGAAGCCTCTTCACGAAACTCTCGTTCATCACCCGGTTCTCCTAACCCAAACTTACCTCCGGACTCAGACGATTTAGAGGCGTTGAGCCGCACATCAGGACTCAGCCGCATTCGTGGTCTCAGCCATCTCCTCGACAATGCCATCCCCGTTCCTGGAACCGATTATTCCTTTGGCCTCGATCCAATTTTGGGTCTCTTGCCAGCAGGAGGCGATGTCATGGGCACGGTATTGTCGGCTTACATCGTGTTGGAAGCAGCACGGTTTCGTCTTCCTGGTGCGACCCTGACGCGAATGGTCTTCAACATCGCCTTGGATATGATCGTGGGAACCGTTCCCTTAATTGGCGATGCATTTGATGTCGGATGGAAGGCCAATGCCAAGAATCTGAAGCTGCTAGAGTCCCATCTAGAAGCACCCACGCCCAATCGAACAGCCGACCGAAAATTCTTCATTCTTCTAGCCTTGGCATTGCTTGCGCTAATTGTGCTGCAAGTTTTCTGGTATGTGACGATCTTCCGGTGGATCGTCGAGTGGCTAAACTAACAGGCTGCTTTTTTCGAAGCTCTAAACGTTTAAGCTTCTCGAATCAGATTGAGCAAGTCATCCGTGGATAGCTTACCGCTGATATCCGCTCCCTCTAGCAGCTGATCTGCCAAATCTCGCTTTTTATGATGGAGGGCCACGATCTTGTCTTCAATCGTGTGTTCCGCCACGAGTCGATAGATGGTGACTGGGCGCTGCTGACCAATGCGATGGGCGCGATCGGAGGCTTGGTCTTCCACCGCCGGATTCCACCAGGGATCCATGTGAATCACGTAGTCAGCGGCGGTGAGGTTAAGGCCTGTGCCGCCTGCTTTGAGACTGATCAGAAAAACATCGCCCTCTCCAGCCTGAAATGCATTGACGCGCTTTTTTCGTTCCTTAGCGGGCGTACTGCCATCGAGATATTGATAGGAAATTTTCTTCTGGTCGAGAAACTGCCGCAAGATCGTTAGATGATCAACAAACTGGCTGAAGACTAGAGCCTTGTGATTGTTGTTCAGCAGATCTTCCAGAACATCACGAAAAACTTCCAGCTTGGCGCTATCGAGATCAGCATCGGGCATGACCAAGCGGGGATTGCAGCAGGCGCGACGGAGCCGCATGATTTCGGCCAGTACCTGCAAATGTTTTTGTCCCGCAGCGGCATCACTGTCAGTGAGTTTGGCGATCGCCTCCCGTCGTAGGGCTTCGTAAAACGCTTTTTCGTCCTGGCTTAGCTCTACGTGTAGCGTCACCTCAGTCCGCGAAGGCAGCTCGTCCAACACCTGACTCTTGGTGCGGCGGAGGATGAAAGGCTGAATTAGCTTGCGAAGCTGGTTACGGGCTTGCTTGTCTTGGTTGCGCTCAATGGGATTGGCAAAGGTCTGGTTAAATCGCTCCAGAGAGCCTAGTAATCCTGGATTGATGAAACGAAACAGATTCCACAACTCGCCCAGATTGTTTTCAATGGGAGTTCCCGTGGTCAACAGCTTAAAGCCGCTTTGGAGTGACATAGCCGCCTTCGATCGCTTCGTGGCCATATTTTTGATGGCCTGAGCCTCATCTAGCACAACCGTTTGCCACTCGACTTGAGCCAGAAGCTGAGCAACATCTTCCTGTTGCAGCAGACCGTAGCTGCATACCAGCATGTCAAACGGTTGCAACTTATCCAGCGTTTTTTGGCGATCGCCCTTATCAAACTGCACAGGACGCAGGGTTGGAGCAAATTTCTCTGCTTCGCTCATCCAGTTCATGCACACCGAAGTTGGAGCCACAATCAGCGTTGGGCCTTGGGGAGCACGAGTGAGAATGACGGCGATCGCCTGGAGAGTTTTGCCCAGTCCCATATCATCCGCAAGACAGCCGCCCACGCCCCAGTGAGCCAGCCGTGCTAGCCACTGAAAGCCGTCCATCTGGTAGTCGCGCAGTTCAGCTTGGAGCGTCGAAGGCAGCTTGGGATTAAGTGTTTTGACTTCTTGTAGGCGCTTGACATGCTCTTTCCAGTGGCGATCGGTTTTGAGTTTGCCAACCTCTTCTGTCCAGTCTTCTAGAGCCAGAGCAGCCAAGGGATGAAACTTGAGACCATTTTTGCTGTTTTCGGAAAAAGCACGCATGTCATCCAGTCGCTTCCGAAACTCTTGAGTCAAGGCTACAAACTGCCCGTCTCCCAAAGGAATAAAGCGGCCTGGAGATCTCTCCAGCAGTTCCATCAGGTGCTTCATATCGAGCACCTGATCGTCATCGATGCGGAGTTCGCCACTAGCCGCAAACCAGTCTTGCTGTTGCCGAATATTCATGCTGAACTGGCTCGTTCCAGCCGGAGATGACACTCGGAAGCGCTCGCCCTCCGGCCACTCGACAATCAGGCGATCCGCCCCCTCTTGCAGTTCGAGCAGCAGTTCCAAGCAGTCTTCCGGCTCGTCAATAATCCACTCTCCATCTTGGTCTGGCAAGCGAGCTAAGGTCGAGCAATTTGCCATGACTTCAGCCGCGAGAGCTTTTTCCTCGTCCAAATCGCGGGTCGTTTGCAAGCGCTTTCCATCAATCTCGGCTACCACCATCCCTCCCCCAACTCCGGGGCGATAGTAGGCTCCCCCCGTTGCAAAAGGCCGCACCAAGAGAGCTACCTTCAACCCTTCTCCGGCAGGCAATAGATGAACATGGGGAGTCGAATTGGCTGCGACTTCCTCGGCGCTCTGCACCGTGCCGCCAATGTCGGAATGGACGGTCACAAGACCTGACACCGCATTGATGGCTGCAAGCACCCGTTCTTGCGCACTAGCAGGCACCTCTAGATGATTTTTGAAGCCGATGATACGAGCAATGTTGAGATGTTCCTCTTTCACCTCTACGACTTTCATGCGGGTCGGTGTTTCTTTTACAAACAAGATGGAGGAATCGTTGTCTTGAATCGAAGGCGAGAATGACAAAACGAGGCGATCGCCTTTGCCTTGGCTCACCCGCAGTTCTGGCTCCCCTTTGACAATTTCAACGCGAGTCGTGGGCGCGTCTTCCCAAAAAACGAAGGGATGCCCTACCAAAAAAAGAAGGGCGCGATCGTTAAAGGTGAGCTGAGGCGAACCGTAGGAATAGCTATTGTCGGACTCAATGCAGGCACAGATCTGCGTATCTTGGGGAGTCAGATAGTCAAAGCTATGCAGTTCTTGAGCGAGCCGCTTGAGTGCAATCGGACGACCTTTACTCCAGTTGCCCTGAGCGTTAATCTTCTGTTCCCGAGGCTGCAACATCCACCCCGCACTGGGGTAAAACGTGAGAAACCAAGCTAATCGACGGGGAGATGTATTCGCTGGAGTCTGGGTCTGAGTCGTGGGTTGAAGATTGACCAGGGCATTGAGACACAGTTCCCATGTATCTTTCGGCTCGACAACATCGACAACAAAAGCTCCAGGCTCGTCTGGTGACCGTGCTTCTAGATCCTTCGCGGCCTGACTGCGGGGACTCAGGCGTGCTAGCAGGGTTCCGGCCTCCAAGGCTAGCCAATCAAATCCAACCTCTTTTGCTTGGGTATAGAGCGGTTTCAACACTCTAGGCAGACGCTTTTTGGCCGTCTCAGGATCAACCCAATACAAACAGAGCGAGCAAAAGAGGGCTTCGATGGCGTGGCTCTTTTCCACCGTAGAAATCGACGCCTCAATGATCTCTTGTCGATAGGCCAGATTTCCTTGGAGAAGCTGCATCACAGCATACAGTCGCTCATACACCGTGCCCAACCAATGATTGGTCTGCTTCATGATGATGGAAGCATATCGTTCAGCCTGCTGAAGGCGATCGCGCCCCCCAGCCTTCATCAAAGTCAGAACGAAGAAGAGTCCTGCCAGGGTTACAAAGTAAGCATGCCTAACCTTCGTTTCCTTTTTCAGAGCCTTGACTGCCGTTTGTCCGTATTGCTCAGCGGTCTCTAAGTCCCCTTGAGCAAAACCCACCCAGCTTAGATTGATCAGCCATTCCGACAGATTGCCTTCAGACAGATTTAGCCCCTGCTCTAAAAATGACTGAGCTGTAGAGGCTTGATGCCTCAATAAAAGTTGCTCTGCAAGGAGAGCGTCTGCCTCGGTCATGCCGTCATGACGTGGAGTTCCGGCAGATACATAGTGCGATCGCAACAGCTCAAATGCGTCGTCAGACGGCAGTAAGTTGAGCATGGAGTGATTGAGCACACTACTCAACACCAGTTCCTTAAGATTCTCAGGTAATGTGTCGGCCCATTTAGCATCAAAAGGATTGTTGGCAATTTTGAATAGCAGCTCGTCTAATGTGACACTCTCCCGGTGATAGACATACCAGGAGAAAGATTGATACGCCTGAACAAGTCCATCAAGGTCATGACGATAAAGAGCGATTCGGAACTGGCGATAAAATTGCTCTCGATTGTTGAAATAGATCGGCCCCCCTTGCCAGCGACCCCGAACGGGGAAAACCTCTTCAACCGCCTTGGCATATTTCTCAAAATGTCCCTGAGCGACAGCATGACGAGTGACGACCTCCACAATTAGCTCGGTGCACTGAAACATTTTGTTTTGAGGTTTAAGGACCAGATTTAGCTCCATCAATTTCTTGATGGCCGCTTCGCCCGATCGAATTCCCGCACGTTTGAGGCACCCGAGCAGAGGCGAAATCTTTACTGAGCTATAGCAAACTGACAGTACCTGAACCACCTGCTGCTCTGTAGGTGAGAGTCGATAATATGACTCTGATAAGTCGGCACGAAGAGTGTCTGTTTGAGTTTCCATTACCTGTTTCCTACAGCGTCTGGCATAACAGTGTCTGGCATCGCCAGAAAAGCTTGGAGGTTCTGAAATGGCGATGCGTGAATGTCTTGTCCCTGAATCATTAACTCTTAGCGTTCAATCGCTCCCACGTAGCTAGCCTTAACGATGTGAGTCGCTGAGCAAACTTACTAGGATTGAACGACAGAATCGAGGAAATGGCAATATCGATTCAAACACTGCACAGACAGAGACTTAGAATGATGAGAAAGTAAACATTAAGCCCTTGCAACCATTGATTGCAGCGATAGCCAGGTATTTGACGTTATGACCACCCACGATTCTCAACTTTCAACCTTTGCCATTACAACGCCGCTGTATTACGTCAACGATGTCCCCCACATGGGAAGCGCATACACGACGATTGCAGCCGATGTCATGGCTCGCTTTTATCGGTTGCAAGGGATGCCTGTCTTGTCGATCACAGGCACCGATGAGCATGGGCAAAAAATTCAGCGCACGGCTGAGAAAGCTGAGCGATCGCCCCAAGAACACTGCGATCTAATCGTCAAAAGCTTCGAATCTCTCTGGCAGAAACTTAACATTCGCTACGACCGATTTAGTCGCACGACCGCCACAAAGCATGAGGCGATCGTCACCGAATTCTTCCAAAGAGTTTGGGATCGTGGCGATATCTATTCGGGGCACCAACAAGGCTACTACTGCGTTGCTTGCGAAGAATTCAAAGAAAAACGCGACCTGCTCGAAAATCAGCATTGTCCGCTTCATCCCAACCTCGAAGCCGAATGGCGCGACGAGCAAAACTACTTCTTTCGGCTGTCGGCCTATCAATCTCGTCTCGAAGAACTCTACGCTCAAAATCCTAACTTTATCCAACCTGATATTCGCCGCAACGAAGTGTTGAGTTTTGTCGAACGCGGACTGCAAGATTTCTCGATTTCGCGGGTCAATCTTGATTGGGGATTTCCTGTTCCAGCCGATCCTGACCATACTCTCTACGTTTGGTTTGATGCTCTGCTGGGCTATGTCACAGCTCTTCTCGATGCTGACGATGAACCTACTTTAGACAACGCTCTGAAACGCTGGTGGCCGATCAATATTCATCTCATTGGCAAAGATATTCTCCGATTTCATGCGGTTTATTGGCCTGCCATGCTAATGTCGGCGGGGTTGCCCTTACCCGGTCGTGTCTTTGGTCACGGATTTCTAACCAAGGACGGCCAAAAAATGGGAAAAAGCTTAGGCAACATCATCGATCCGGTCGCCCTGACCGATACCTACGGGTCAGATGCCGTACGCTATTACTTCACCAAAGAAATCGAATTTGGTCGCGATGGAGACTTTAGCGAATCTCGCTTTGTCAATATTCTCAACGCTGACTTGGCGAATGATTTAGGCAATTTACTCAATCGCACACTGAGAATGGCGCATAAGTATTGCGGCGGGATGGTTCCTGCTGTTCCAGCTCATTCATTGAACGAAACAGTACTGAAGTCTAAAGGGGAAAACCTGGGGCAGCATGTTGCTAATAGTTATGAGCAGTTAGCCTTCAGCCAAGGATGCGGAGCCGTGCTTTCTCTCGTGCAAGCCAGCAACAAGTTTATCGATGACCAAGCTCCGTGGTCGCTGTACAAACAGGGAGAACAAGAACAGGTAGAGTGCGTTCTCTATGCCGTTTTAGAATCGGTACGGCTGTCAGCCTATCTCTTGTCGCCCATTATTCCTGGGTTGAGTACGGCAATTTATCGTCAACTCGGGTACAGTATCGACTTTGATCAGTTTGAGACGTTGTCTGACCTAAGTTACAGCCACCATATGTCATGGGGATTGCTGCCTTCAGGCCAGTCTCTACATGAGCCCAAACCAATTTTCCAGAAACTAGAACTCCCTGAATAGAGACATTATTGTCTTCTCTCAACGCCGGGTAGATCATTCGATTTGTGTGAGCCATTAAATTGACGACGTAGGCGATCGCACTAAGACTCAATCTCAGTGCGATCGCCTCACTTGTGTTTTTTACCTCCGCTCGAAGTTGTCCACAAAACAAGAACAAAAGCTCTACGAACAACAATTACTGACCAAACGGCTTCTGGGAAATTACAGAAAAATCAAATACTTTTTCCCTGAAACAAGCTTTAGTATGGACACATAACCAGAATCAAACGTTTCAATCGTTGTTTGGTAGCCACTTTCATAAGTTCATCGAATATCAGTCATAAGATCAGCAGATTAAAAAATAGATTCCGACTTTTTTAGCGGTGGCAAAAATGTTTTGGCTCATTCCATAAGAGGAAAAAGGTCAAGTTTTAAGCTGCGAAAAGAGTAGCGCCAACTCACAAAAATGTGAATCAAATATCAAAACAATCAAAGATGAGGCCGTTCTCGGACGAATTCCTGCCCTAGCAGTTAGAATTTGAAAAACGATGATCAAAGCTCAGTAGCTTAACCAGCAGAAGATCAAGTTTTTCGACGAGCCTCCGCACATTTAAGCCGCACCTAAACCATTAAATCCTGGCTTTTATTCAACTTAAACTCAAAACAACTTTTAACATACGCGGGGTTCACGTTCCATATGATGAATGAACAATTTGAAACTAGTAATTTATTTACTCCTGAGCAAGTTTTAGAAAATAGAGGAAGAGTTGCGATTTTCATTGATGGCTCTAACTTGTTTTACGCAGCTCTTCAACTCGGTATTGAAATCGACTACTCAAAGCTGTTGTGTCGCTTGACCAGTGGCTCTCGTCTGCTGCGATCTTTTTTCTACACAGGAGTTGATCGAACCAACGAAAAACAGCAAGGATTCTTGCTGTGGATGCGCCGAAATGGTTATCGTGTCATTTCAAAAGATTTGGTTCAGCTTCCAGATGGATCCAAAAAAGCGAATCTTGATGTTGAAATCGCTGTAGACATGATGGCGCTCGTCGGTTCCTATGACACAGCTGTACTCGTCAGTGGCGATGGAGATCTCGCATATGCAGTGGATGCAGTCAGCTATCGGGGCGTGCGCGTCGAGGTCGTGAGCCTACGCTCGATGACGAGTGATAGTTTGATCAACGTGGCCGACCGCTATATTGACTTAGATTCTGTCAAAGAAGATGTTCAAAAATCCCCTCGTCAACAGAGCTATACCTATCGGCCTCTTTCGGGATTGGGAATTGTGGATAACTCCGACAGCCTAGACTAGAAAAGCTGCACATTCAGGAACTGAATTGCAATCCATTTCGTCACATCTCATTCTGAGCTGTTTGCTCTCATCCTTATTTCCTAAAGCGGTTTTTTATGAATATGCAGCCCTGGTTTGCCATGTTCGGCCATGCTCTGCTTATGCCTTCCAAGCGGATGCTGAGACTGCTGCTGATTGGAGTGGCGATCGCAGGTTTGGGCACAGGCACGGCGGCTTGTCGCGATCGCACCACTCCTGAAGTCGAGTCCGATGAAGACGTCAGCGAGCCTGAGCGTAACCTCACCTTCGACAACATCACCCTCGAACAATCAGGAGAAGACGGTGATGTCGTTTGGCGAATGACAGCGGATCGCGCAATTTACAGTCAAGATCGACAATCTGCAGACATTGAAAAGCCATCGGGAGACTTTCTTCGAGATGGAAAACCTACTCTCAAAGTCCAAGCTGAATCGGGCAAAGTTCTAAACGACGGCGAGCGCATCATCCTCAAAGGAGAGGTCATCGCCACTGATGTGGAGTCGGGAGCTGTGCTGCGCGGAGATGAGATGGAGTGGAGCACCGGAGAAGACCTTGTCGTCGTACGCAACAATGTCATCGGAACGCACCCTGATTTTTCGATCGCAGCGGATGAAGCTGAAATCTCTCTCGATGAACAGCGGATTGAAGTTTCAGGTGATGTGGTCGCCGTGTCAGAAGAAGACAACATGCAGCTTGCCGCAGAAAACCTTGTTTGGTTTTTAGACGAAGAGCGGTTAGTCAGCGATCGCCCCATTCAAATTCAGCAAACAGAAGGAAGGCGAGTGACTGGAAGGGCTTCGGGCGATCGCGCAGAATTCGACATGGCATCGCAGGTCGCACGCCTAGAGGAAAACGCTGTCATCATCGCTCAAGATCCGCCCATTCGCGTTGAAGGCGACTTCCTACAGTGGAATATGGAAAACAACAGTGTCCGAGCCAACCAGCGATTTACGGTTGTCCATCGGCAAGAACGGATCACCATGACCGCTGACCAAGGCCAAGGAAATCTTGAGACCCAGGTTTTTCGGATGAACGGCAACGTCATTGTCGATGCCCAGCAAAACCAAGGTCGACTGACCTCGAACCAGCTTACTTGGACGATTCCAACCCAAGAAATTTTGGCAGAGGGAGATGTCGTCTATCGTCAGGCCAATCCTACATTCAACCTACGAGGCGAAGTCGCTGAGGGTAAGCTAGAAAATCAGGTCATCGTGGTAAGCGGCGGTCGAGTTGTGACGGAATTTGTCCCGGAAACAGCAAACTAACCCTAGTATCACCAACTAAGCGAAACCTACTGACCTCTCTGCAAGTCAGAAGCATTGCATGTTCATCCATTTTCTGACTGAAAAAATGAGTTGAATTTGAAAATTGCTGTGGCGATCGCTCACAAGGCATTGTGCTTTGTATCCTTAGGTATAGTGCTACGCGCTGATATAAAACCAATAGTTGATGGAGAAGCCGCGCGTGTGCGGCTTCTCCATCAATATCTGTCCTAACCTATCTGCGCATTGCTATAGCGCAGCAATCAAACCAGCACGGAGAAAGATTTGATACACTGCAGTCTGCGGCACTACTGACTTATCAGCAACGCCGTAGATTAATTAAATGTCAGAGACCTAAAGATTCAGAGACCTAAAAATTCAGAGACCTAAAGAGGAGGAAAGACGATGACCAATCACCAACGCGGAGTCACACTTTGGTTCACTGGACTGAGTGGAGCCGGAAAAACCACCATTCGGATGGCGCTAGAGCAAAAACTACGCAACCGAGGATTGAAACTTGAGGTACTAGACGGCGATATCGTGCGTCAAAATTTAACCAAGGGACTTGGCTTTTCCAAAGAAGATCGAGACGAAAACATCCGTCGGATTGGCTTCGTCTCTAATCTGCTGACCCGCAATGGTGTAATGGTTATGGTGTCAGCCATTTCTCCCTATCGCGACATTCGAGACGAAGTTCGGAATCGCATTGGCGATTTTGTCGAAATCTATGTCAATGCGCCATTGGAGATCTGTGAAAAGCGCGATGTTAAAGGGCTGTACAAACGCGCCCGAGCAGGTGAGATTAAACAGTTCACCGGCATCGATGATCCCTATGAGCATCCTCTCAATCCTGACATCGAGTGTCGCACTGACCTAGAATCTCTAGATGAAAGCGCGGAAAAAGTGTTGAAATATCTAGAAGAAAAGGGTTACGTTCCGGCTCCAGCTAACGCTAGCGCCTAAGCTCTGAAGCATATTTTAGCCAAAATTTTTCGAATAATCGGTTTGATTAGGTAGGGGCGCAAATTTCTGTACCCCTACCCGCAATTGAGCTAGTCAGCGATCAAAACAATCCAGTTAATCATCCTACTGAGCTAGGATGATGAGCCGACCGGATTCAATCTGCTGTCGCTAAAAGGCTGTCGTAGAAGGACAAGCATTTCTTTGCTAGGGCGCGATTGGTATAGTCGTCCATCGCTCGTTTATATCCACGGGAAGCTAGCTCTTGTGCATAGGTCGGCTGATTCATCAAGAGCATCAGGCGATCGCCCAGAGTAGCTGCATCTCCTTCTGGAAAAATCAATCCCGCTTCTTGAATCACGTGGGGAATCTCGCCAGAATCAGACCCAACGACAGGGACACGACAGGCCATCGCCTCAATCAATACATGACCAAATTGTTCCTTCCATCCAACCGAAGTGAGGGTTTTGAAGCGGTCAGATGTTTCTGACGGTAACACCAAAACACTCATTAGATTGATGTAGCGAGGCACATCGTCATGGGGCACGCTTTCGACCCAAATGAGGCGATCGCCAATGCCCATTTTTTGTGCTTCGTCCATTAACTGCTGTTTGAGAGAGCCTCGCCCTAACAACAAGCATTTCCAGGGGCGATCGCCCAGTTCTCTTAATGCACTCCACAGGGTCAACAATCCCTTCTCTTCAACAAAACGTCCTACAAATCCGATCACAAACTCATCGGGTTGAATACCCAACTTCTTTGCCAAATCAGGCTGCGATTCAGGCTGCGATTCAGGCCGAAACAACGTTTCATCTACTCCAAGCTGGGGCATCACGATCGCATCACTCATGTAGCCCCGCTCGCGCAAAATATCAGCACCATCCTGATTGCCCGCAATGAGTCCGTGAGTATGGCTGAGGTTGTATGATTCCAGCCATGAGACAGGTGGTTTCAGTCGATAGGGCAAGTTCCACCAGGTAAAAAAAACATTTTTCGCGTTCAGCCCCAGCATTTGATTCAAAGTAATCGTCTGCGCATAAGCCAAAGACTTGGCTCCCTGCTCCACTTGAAGAATGTGAGGACGAAACTCCCGCAGCAGATGGAGCAAATCGACTCCAAACGTCAGCATTCCTTGATTGTTTTGACTGAAGTTCCTCACAGGCACCACCCGAAAACTGCCGTCTTGCCAAGGCTGCGACTCAATTGTTTTATTTTGGACGCCTCCCGGTCGCCATCGCTGAGGAACCACGACCGTTACCTCTATTCCAGGCTGTAGCGAAGCGAGGGTACGCAGTTTTTCACAGTTCAGCTTGACAATGTAGGTGTGACTAACAACGAGAATTCTCATAGTCATAGCACGCAGGTCTGACTCCTTTCACCAAGCCCTGACACCAAGCTCTGAAGTGGGGCGATCGCACAGTCTCGTTGGCGATCGCCCCAAAATTATTCCCTTCACTGAGAAATATAAACTCTACAGCATCGGAATCAGCGCATTCAGCAGCATTTGATTTTGCTCTTCAGTTCCAACTGTAATTCGCAGCTTGTTTTCCATGCCCGAATGGTTGAAATAGCGAACCAAAATGTCCTGCTCTTTCAGCCCTTGATACAACGCAGCAGCATTGGCATTAGGCGGAACGACAAACAAAAAGTTGGTCTGGGAGTCAGTGACCTGAAACCCTAAACGACGTAACTTTGAAGCCAGGGTCGCGCGCGATACCTTGACCTTTTCAGCACATTCATTCTTATAATTTTGGTCCCGAATGGCGGCAGCACCGACCAGACAGGCGATCGCATCAATGTTGTAGCTGTCTTTGACCTTGAAAAATCCGCTCAGTAGCTGAGGCTGGGCGATCGCAAACCCCAATCGCAGTCCCGCCAGGGAATATCCTTTCGATAAGGTGCGGCTGATGATAACGTTCTCAAATTCGTGCACTAGCTCTAAAGCAGTGCTATCGGCAAAATCAACATAGGCCTCGTCAATCAGCAACACTCCCGTGAGACGTGACGCCAACTGCCGCAAATCCTCATTCGAGACGACATGACCAGAAGGACTGTTGGGAGAGGCGATAAACGTTACAGCTCCATCTGCCTCTACCAGAGCATCGATCGGCAGTCGATTCTCTTCAAGATACGGAACCTCAAATACAGTAGCAGGCTGAATCTCTGCCAGCGTTTTGTAGAGCACATAAGTTGGAGTTGGATAAACAACACCTCTCCGATCCCCTTCCGCACAAGAGCGGACGGCGAGGTTGAGAATTTCATCGCTGCCGTTCCCTGCCATAATCCAATCGAGGGGAACGGCAAACACATCGCTAATCGCCTGACGAAAGTCATCTGCATAGGGTGTCGGATAGCGACGGAGCCATTCTGCATCAAGGTTGCGCAACGTCTCCATCGCTCTCGGAGAAGGAGGGTAGGGGTTTTCGTTGGTATTTAGCTTGATGACTGGAGTTCCAGGACGCGGTTGCTCGCCCGGAATGTAGCCAGTCATCTCATCAACATTTGCTCGAAAATATGAGGTCTTCATTATTGACGACTACGATTAGCAGCGCTGGTAAACAGAGGGAGAGAGAAAACGCCTTCTCAGCAATATGGCGCAGAGAGCTTACTTGAATTGGCGGATCTCTGAGGATTGTGACATGGATAATAATTGTAACAAGGCAAAGTTCAGAACTTAAGTGAGCACAGCGACCTGCAAATTTTGCGGGTCGTTTTTTTGCTTTTTAGAAATTTAATAATAAGGCTTGCTACTTGAAAGCTGCCCCAATCTTTCATCGAGACAGCTTCTGTAGGTCTTTTGGTTTTGATATGAGGTCAATGCGGATGGCGAGACTCGAACTCGCAAGGCCGAAGCCACACGCCCCTCAAGCGTGCGCGTATACCAATTCCGCCACATCCGCGCATAAATGCTGAGTAACGACAACAGCGCACTTCAGCAATCCCAGTTAATAAGAATAACCCATAATTGAGTTCTTGAGTCATCCTGCCACAAAATACAGCCATTCTCAATTTGGCGACTTGGCTATCTGGCTACGCTTCCGAGCTGCCCGCGAAAAAATGCGGACTAATTAATGCAAGCCAGTTGGGGCTAGATCCGTCGGCTATCAGTCCTGAAAAGACTTGATCGTCTGTAGCCGACAATTGATTTGTGGTGTTGCGGTTACGTTCCAAGGTCTATGAACAGGTTGGGGATCACAGCAAATCAAGTTTCGAAGAGACTGGCATCAGGGACTGAAATCCAACTGTTTTAGCCCTGACGGAGCTTTCACTGATCGGCCCAAAATTCATTTGCGGGCAGGAACAAACGGGTCTCCGAATTCTAGCCTGTCCCTCGGAGTTGTTATGCTAGCTGATCAAGGAAGTAATGTACATCCAGCGCCAGCTTTTGCCCCACAAGGAGGAGCTTTTGCACTTGTATCAAAGGCAGACACTGGGTAGGGTCGCTCATCTGAGACGCCTCTAACTTGCAGGCTAGCAGGTCGGGCAAAACGGTTGTATGAATGTAGTCCCAGTACAGTTCTTGAGCACGGTCGAGAGTCATTCCAATTTGCAGGCGATCGCCCAAATCAATCAGCCGATACACACAATCAATCCAGGCATCCAAAAGATCAGCATCATGGCTTGCTGCTTCATCGTGAATTACATGCCAGAGCGATTGTAAAATCAGCGTTTCAATCAGCTGACGAGCCTGGGGCAGATTGAGATTGCAGTTGAGGTAACGCGCTTCGTTGGCGATCGCCCCTAGCTCTGTCAAATATTTCAAGCCTTGCTGATGGGGCATTTCAGAGTCTACTAAGTCTCGCTCTAGCATCCGCAGAGCATTCGTGACTTTTTGCCCAATTGCAATTTCAGCCGCGACCTGAAGCTCCTTAGGAGTATCGAGATGATCGCGGTGGAACGCCATCAGCATACTGTAGTTGTCGTGATAAACCTGGGTATACAGCTGATCAAGATGCACCAGCGTATTTTGGCTGAGCAATGCCATGAGTCGATGGCGCTCTTCGGCAAACAAATTCTGAAGGTTATAGGAGCGATTGCCCAGAACCTGATTCATACACAAGATCATCTGTGCAATGTTGCCCTGAGCCAGCATCTCAAAAAGGCGATCGCGAGCCTGGGTATAGGCTAGCCGTCCGGAGAAGGGCTTGATGCAGCAGTGGAAGTCCCAGCCGCCCAGATGAAAAACCCCGAACACCAAGTTAGCGCTTTCTTGAGTGATGTCAGACGTTAGCTGAAGCTGACCAACAGCAAG
>JGI12048J13642_10254206_pt1 | contig 18398 bp, 13 predicted proteins | sample ElkSlonscriptome_16_FD_13642 | JGI IMG/M metagenome (IMG submission 13642)
GACCGGCCGGCCAGTTAGTAGTATGATCCGCGCATGAGCGAACCGCAGACAAGAGATTCCGAACTGACCCGAGCCCGAATCCTGGACGCCGCGCTGGATCTTTTCGTCGACAAGGGCTTTGCCGACGTGGCAATGCGCGAGATTGCCGAGCGCTCGGCAGTGACCAAGAGCCTGATCCACCACCATTTCGGCAGCAAGGACGCGTTGTGGAAGGCGGTCAAGGAGCACGCTCTTGGAATTTATGCACAAGAGCAGCGCGACGAGCTCGAAAACGCTGAAAATCCCGATGCGGACTTGCTGCGTCGTGGCGTGGTCAACTATTTCCGGTTCCTCAAGGACAACCCGCAGGTCGTACGTCTTCTGGCCTGGACCCACATCGAGGGGGACGCGAGCTGCGGCGAGATGGACGCCGAACTGGTTCGCCTGGGTGCCGAGCGCATCCGTCAGGGTCAGGATGGAGGCCTGTTCCGCGACGACGTCAACCCAACCCATGTGGTGACAATCTTCGTCATGACCTGCTTGCAGTGGTTCGAGGCGCGCACGCATCACGCACAGTGGCCGGGCGTGGGCAGCGATGACGAGTTTCTCGACGACTTCCTGAAAATCTTCATGCGCGGACTCACGCGCAGCGAATCAGTCTCGACGCAACCCTGAATCAAACCATGGACTTCACGACATGATGTTGAATGCATATTTAGTTGACCGGCCGGCCAGTTTGCGAACGCGGCGTGCTTCGGCGCCAGCCTTGCCGCTTGCGGCCATTCTGTTTCTGGCAACGACGCTGCTCACCGCCTGCGCGCCGGACACCGGGCCGACCGTTGTCCAATCGCCCTCGGAGCGGCCGGTGCGTGTCGCCGAGGCTCGCAGCAACGGCGTCAGCGAACGCATCCGGCTGCCCGGCGCGCTGCGCGCCACCCAACGCGCGGACCTGGCATTTCTCAACGACGGCACCTTGCAGCAGCGCCAGGTGCAGCTTGGCGAATGGATCGCCCAGGGCGCGCCGCTGGCGACGCTCTACAACCCGGCGCTGCAGCCAGGTCTTGCAGCCGCGCTGGCCGACGTACGCGAGGCCAGAACTCGACTCGAGCAACTCGAAACCGATACCCGGCGGCAGTCGGCGCTGGTCGAACGCGACCTGATTTCCGAGGATGACCTCGAACAGACCCGCACGCGCCGCGATGCTGCGCAGGCTTCTCTTGAGCAGGCCGAGGCGCGCCTGGACCAGGCCCGCGCGCAGCTCGATGACGCCGCGCTTCGCGCCCCGTTCAGCGGCCGCGTTTCGCGCTTTCACGCCGAGCCCGGCGATTTCGTGCGCGCCGGTCAGCCGGTCATGATGCTGATCGGCGAAGCGCTGGAAATCGAAGTGCAGCTTCGTCCGGCCACCGCAGTCAGGCTGGCCGTGGACGCTCCGGCCGAGATCCTGCTGCAGCCGAGTGGAGATCGACTGGCCGGACGTATTCGCGAGATCGGACGGGGTTCGCCGGGTGCCCCGGTACCGGCCGTTGTCGCGCTCGATCCGGTCGACGATCCTCGAGTCCAGGCCGGTGCACCGGCCTACGCGATGTTCGAATTGGCGGGCACCAGCGTGGCATCGGTGCCGTTGGCCGCGGTCATCGATCCGGGCACCGGCTACGGACGGATCTTTCGCGCGGTCGATGGTCGTGCCGAAGAAGTCTCGGTCCAGCTCGGACGTCTGGCCGGCGGCTGGGTTGAGGTATTCGGGCCGGTCGCCGCCGGCGATCGGATCGTGGTGGCGGGCCAGTCCAACCTGCTCGACGACGAACCGGTGCGGATCGTTCGATGACCGCAATCTTCTTTGCCCTGCAGCGCCGCCGCCTTATCCTGGCCTTTGCCGTTCTGCTGTCGCTGATCGGCGCACTGGCCTGGCAGCAGATGAATCGCCAGGAAGATCCGTTCTTTCCGTACCGCTACGGCCAGGTGCTGGTTGAATGGCCCGGTGCTGACCCGGCCGAAATCGAGCGGCTGGTGCTGGATCCGCTTGAAGAAGAACTCGCCCAGCTTGAGGAAGTCGCCGAAATTCGCGGCACGGTTCGTCTGGGGGTGGCCCACCTCTGGATCGGGTTGCAGCAGCATATCTACGACACCGATACCGCCTGGGATCGCATCCGCAACGCCGTTGCCGACGCCGAGCGCGAGTTTCCGCCCGGACCGCATCCGGCCGACGTGCGCGACCGTTCCATGGATGCCCACGCGGTGACCCTGGTGGTGACCGGCAGTGACGATTTGCTCGAACTGCTTGACGCCGCGCGGGAACTGCGGCGTGACCTGTTCCGGTTGCCCGAAATTTCGTCCGTGGACGTGATCGCCGACCCCGGCGAGCAGCTTCTGGTCACGGTCGACCCGGCGGTAGCGATGGCCACGGGCCTGGATGCCCACAGCCTGGCCCAGCAACTGGCCGCCGGAAATCGCACGCTGGCCGGTGGCACGCTCGAGATCGAGGGCCGAAGCCTGGTGTTGGACCCGGGCACGGAATTCAGCAGTCTCGAGCAACTTCGCAATATACCGATCCGGACCTCCGGCGGTGAGGTGCTGTCACTCAGCCAGGTCGCCGATGTCGCGTTGACCCCGGCCCAGCCGACCACCGAGCGCATGTGGGACGACGGACGCCCCGCGGTCGGGTTGGGCATCGTGTTTCCGCCCAACCGGGTCAACGCAGTCGACGTCGGCGACGCGATACGCAAATTGATCGACGAAGTACGCGCAGACTATGCGCCGCTGGAAATCAGCGAGATGTTCTTCCAGCCCCGCTGGGTTGAGGAGCGGTTGTCGGAACTGGGGCGCTCGCTGCTGATCGGTGTGGCCGTGGTGGCGCTCGTGCTGCTGGTATTCATGGGGCCGCGCATGGGGCTGCTGGTGGCCAGCCTGCTGCCGCTGGTCACGTTCAGCGCCCTGGCGGTTTTTGCCCTGGGGGGCGGCGTGCTTCACCAGATGGCCATCGCCGGCATGGTGATCGCGCTGGGCATGCTGGTCGACAACGCAATCGTGATGGTCGAGAACCTGCAGTGGCACATGGACAACGGCCGCTCCAGGCGCGAGGCCTGCTCGGCTTCGGTGCGTGAACTGGCTACACCGCTGGCCGCCGCCACCGGCACCACGCTGGCCGCGTTCGCCCCGCTGCTGCTGTCGGCCGGCGACACCGCAGACTTCACCCGCGGCATTCCGATCATGGTCATGCTGACACTCACCGTCAGCTACTTCTACGCGCTGCTGGTCACGCCCATCCTCGGCGCGGCGTTGCTCAAGCCCGTGCCGGAGCGTGATCAGCCCATCATCGAGTCGGTCGGCGAGCGGCTGGCAGACATCGGCTACCGGCACCCTGCGGTGGTGCTGCTCACCACGGTTGCGCTTCTGGCAGGCAGCGTCTTTTTCAGTCAGTGGCTGTCGCGCGACTTTTTTCCGTCCACGGATCGTAATCAGTTATTGGTTGACATGAACTTTCCGGAAGGTACCCACACCGACCATTCGGCATTGATGGCCGGCGGCCTGGCCGAGCATCTGCGCCAACGCGACGACGTCGAGGAAGTGCACGTCTACGCCGGCTCCAGCGGGCCGCGCTTTTTCTATAATCTGGCGCAGATTCCGGCCTCGCCGCATTTCGCCCGACTGGTGCTCATTACTTCAAGCAGCAGCGCCATTCCGGCCATCGCCGACGAGGCGCGCGCGCGTAGTGCGGTCGACGTGCCCGAAGCGCAGGTGGTCGCCCACCGCCTGGGGCAGGGGCCGCCGATCGATGCGCCGGTCGAGATTCGAATATACGGTGAGGACACACGCAAGCTCCAGCGCGTCGTAGACCAGGTAATGGCCGCAGTGCGAGCCACGCCCGGCGCGGTCGACGTGCGGCACAAGCTCGGCACCGGCATCCCGACTCTGGAATTCGAGATCGATGACGCCGAGGCGGTGCGCTACGGCGTCACCCGCGAAGAGATCGGACAGCTATTGGCCGACGCCACTCGCGGCCGCGAGTTTTCGACCTGGCGGCTCGGGCGCGAGCCGGTTCCGATGCGGATTCGCAGCCCCGAGGGCGAACAGTTCCCGGCCCACGCGCTGGACGGACTGATGATCGAGACATCGGCCGGCAAGCTGCCGCTGGCCCAGTTTCTGACGACCCGAGTGGGTTTCCAGCCGGCGGTAATCGAGCACTTCGATCTCAGGCGCGTGACCAGCGTGCTGGCCGAAACCGCCGATGGGGCGACCTATAACGACGTGCTTGACGCGCTGGCGCCGAAACTTGACCAACTGGAGCTGCCGGATCGGATAGCGCTCGAAATCGCCGGCGCCGCCGAAGAGGCCGGTTCGGCCAACACCGCGCTGTTTTCGGCGCTGCCGATCGGCATCCTGCTGCTGTTGGCGTTCCTGCTCTGGCAGTTCAATTCATTCCGATTGATGACCATCGTGCTGATCACGGTGCCGCTGGCGGTTGTCGGCGTTATTCCGGGCCTGATTCTGGCCGGCCAGCCGTTCGGATTTACGGCGATGCTGGGCATCGTCGCGCTGGTCGGGATTGTCGTCAACAACGCGATCGTGCTGATCGACGTGGCCGAGCAAAGGCGAACCGAGGGTGAATCGGTGGCTGTTGCAATAGCTTCGGCGGTCAAGCGTCGAACACGTCCGATACTGCTGACCACGACCACCACCGTGGTCGGGCTTGCGCCGCTGACCATGACCGAGTCTACGCTCTGGCCGCCGATGGCCTGGGCCATCATCTCGGGTCTGCTCGCCTCGACCGCGCTGACGCTTCTGGTGATTCCGGTGCTGTATCGATTGCTGATGCGCGTGCGCGTATTCCCGGTCGGATGATCTGCGCGTCAGGACGCTGGATCCCGGATCAGGTCCAGGATGACAGGACAATAGTGCGTCCGAATTCGTCGCCCCGGATTTGATCCGGGGCCCGGTGGCTTTTGCTTCTGGTTTCGATGCATCAAGCGAGCCTGCTGATATACGGCGCAAATCAGCAGAGGATTCATGACGCGGTACACTGGCAACGAGCTCACGACAATGCGAGATCAAATCATGCGCGAATTTGATATTCCCGCCGCCGTGCCCCCCAGTCGGTCCGCTTGGCTGGCGCCGATTTTGACTTTCGTAATGGCCGTTGCAACGACACCGTCCCTGGCCACAATCACAATCGCCGGATTGGAAATTCCGGGTTCACTCGATGCCGGCGACCATACGCTGCAGTTGAACGGCGCCGGCATGCGCAAAAAAATGTTTGTCAAAGCATACGTCGCCAGTCTGTATGTGCCCGAACCCGACAGCGATGCGGAAGCCATACTCAACGCAGACGAGCCGCAGGCGATAGTCATGCACATCACCTCGAAGTTCGTCACCCGCGAACGCATGGCCGCGTCGCTACCGAAGGATCTGCGAAGATCCACCGGCGATGACCTCGCCTCGATTCGGCCGCAGCTCGACCTTATGCTGGCCATGTTCGAAGGAGAAATCGTCCCGGGCGACACATTCAGATTGATTTACCTGCCGGGCAAAGGCACGCAAGTCTGGCACAACGACCGATTCAAGGGCGCCATCGAGGGCCATGACTTCAAGCGCGCACTTTTCGGCATCTGGCTGTCGGAAAATCCCGCCCAGGAAAGCCTCAAGGACGAACTACTGCGCGCCGACCCCCCATACTGATTCACACGACCAGGTTTTCAGCGGCAGATTTCGAATCCGCCAGCCACTCGCCGTCGACGAGGAATTCAGCGTATTCCTCAAGCAATTCAGGCTTCTCGAAATGCAGAAAGTGCCCGACATCTTCGATCAGACGCAACTCACAGTTGGCAATGAGCTGGGCGGCCAGGCGCATGTCCTCCAGGTCGATGATCGGATCGTCTGCGCCGTTGATGATCAGCGTCCGCGCCTTAATCCGCGTCAGGTCCACCGAATCGTCCAGGTGCCCCAGCGTAAGGATGTTGGTGCAGTGCTGATAGAAGACCTCGGCACTTTCGGCCGACAGGTTGCGGAACTGGGCGACGATCTGCTGCTTGTAGACCGGTCCCAGATTGCGCCCGAACACTTCGAAGATGAGTTGCGCGCCGCCGGCATAGTCGCGGGCATGGTAAAGATCGGTGGCGCGCTTGACGACGTATTCCATGCCGGCGTTCGGCCGCATGCCGAAACTGCTCAACAGCAGAAATTGGACCGCGTCGGGCTTTAGCGCGGCGTAGCTTGCGGCGATCGCGGTGCCCCATGAACTTCCGGCAAGGGCCAGTTCACCGCCGGTTCGGGTGAGCGCGACCAGCCCGTCGAGCACCTCGACCTGTTCATCGACCGTGACGTGGCTGCCGCCGGAGAGTATTCGCGAACGCCCCACGCCCGGCATGTCGAACAGCACAACCGTGTAATCGCTGGTGAAGCGCTTGACCACCGAGCGCCAGATCGACATCGTCTGCATGGCGCCGCTGACACAGACAAGCAGTTTGTTGCTGGTGCCGTAGACCCGATACGGGACCTCGAAGCGCCCGATGCACGCGATTCCTTTGGAAGTTTTCAAATCGTTTCCTTTGCCTGGAGTTGTTGTGCCCGCCGCACCGCTTGCCGCTGCTTCCAGGAAAACCAGCGCTGGCCGAGCAGGCGATTGGCGATACGATCGGTCGGCGAGACTGCCAGAAGATTGGCCGCGCCGCGCAGCCGCAATCCGAGCCGAGGTGCCGGCGTGCGTAATGAAACGCCGATGCCGGGCTCAAGATAGTGAAACTCGTGCCACCAACCCGGCGGCATGAACAGTGTCTGGCCGGGCTCGAGCACCAGTTCGTAGCCTCGGGCCCGCGCCAGTCCCGGCCAGGCAATAAAGTCCGGCGTGTCCAGATCGACATAGCTCCTGACCGTGAACGGGTGACGGTACAGCGCCCTGGACTGGTCCGGCGCGAACAACCGGATCCTTCGCCGGCCGAGGATGACGGTATGGAATACCTGTCCCATGTCGATATCGTAGTGCAGCGGCGTGGTGGAGCCGCGGCAGCCGAAAAACGTGAATACGAAGCGGCGCGAGAATTCAGGCCCGATATCGGGGAAAACGATGTCGTCGAGCAGCTCGGGCACCTGATGCGAGATATTGTAGAGAAACATCCGCAAATCCCGGCCCTGCTCCAGCACCTGGTCGAGAAACCTGGAAAAAGGCATCGAATCGACGCTGCCCATGTAATTTTTTCCCGGTTCGCCGAACGACGCATCATAGACCCGCACCTGGCGGTCGCCGACGCGCCTGCTCAGGCGCTTCGGAGTCCAGCGACGCAATGCCGGCCAGGCGGCAGAAAAATCGTCAATGACGACCGGGCGACCGCGTTCGATGCACGCCCGGACGTCATCTGTTCCATCGGCTGTGAACGACAGCCTCGAAATGTTCGAATCGAACATTTCGGGCCGGGCGGTCGCTGCCGAAGCACCGAGCGGCGCCGCGTTTGTCGTCGAATTCAACGGGGGATCCAGGTGATGTACCGGGCAGAACATACACAAGCCGGGCCGAACAAGCAAGCCGAGCCGAAAAGGCCCGGCGGAATGGCTGCAACAATTGTCGCCGAACCGAAATGCCGGTATCATTGCGCGCCTACGGAAGGGCGATTAGCTCAGCGGGAGAGCACTGCCTTCACACGGCAGGGGTCGCTGGTTCGAACCCAGCATCGCCCACCAGAATTCTTGTTTGAGGCTTTCTCCGGCACGCGCCATGCGGCGCCCGGCGGTGGCGGGAATCCCGCAATCGACCTGCTCGCAGGCTTTGTGGCGCTTCACGGCGGCGCGCTGTATGCCCGCATGGATGTCGGCAAAACCATTTTCGATCCCGCCGACGCAGCCGTCTTCGACGGTCTGGGAATCAGTGCTTGAGCGACCGGAACCGATACGAGTGTGGTGTATGCCGACATCAGCGGCAACTCATTGGTGGGGCGTGCGGGGGCGTCGTTAATTCGGTTACCGGCCGGCGTCGCGGCAGTCAGCATCTTCGGCTGTTCGGCTATTGACTTCAAGCGGGAGGGGAACAGCGTCCTGCAAAGATTCGACCTGCTGGAGGTCGGCCGCCCGCGATACGCGGGCGCTTTCAACGCCTGATGCGACCAGCCGATCGACGACCGAGCGCGCGCGGTAGTTCGCCAGCCTTGCAAGCGCGCCCCGGGACACGACGGCATCGGCGACCAGCGCTCGGAATATAGCCTGATAGAAGGCCGCGTCCTGTTCCGGGAAGCGCGCCGACACGGCGTTTCGTGTCGACTCGGTAAGCCGCTCGGTCGAGAATTCATCCAGGACTGTATGCGTTTTGGCGTCGTCGAAGTCGAGCGTTTCCCGGCGGGCGCGGCCCGGTGGGTTCGCACTCGTCGCCAGCACAACATGCAGGCGGGTCTGCTGTTCGGCCAGCGCGTCACGGTCGGCGGTCGGGTCGAAAGCGGGCGCTACGCTCAAGTCCAGGCCGGGACGCTCGACCAGCGCTGCGCCCAGGGCGCCCAGCCGCGTATCGGCGGTAGCCGTGATTTCGGCTGTGCCAGGATCAAACATGATTTGATCCAGCGGCATTTCGGGCTCGCCGGCAACCTCGGCCAGGGTCCTGAACGGCCGATTGGCGCGCGCTTCAACGAAATCGCGCAGCGAGTTGGCCAGCGCAGCAATAAACGGGGACTCCGGCGCGCGATCGGCGCCGGCTTGTCTCGGCTCGGCATGCAGTTGCCCGGCGATCCCGCCGTCGCTGTCTTCGAGCAATGCCACCGCCATGTCCAGCGGCCAGGGCTCGTCCGTCGTCGCCCGATCGCAATCGCCCAGTGCCAGGTCATGGACGCTGAAATCGACATTCGTATCGGCCCCGTCCCGGCCCTGCGCGTGGCTCAGGGTCAGTTCGAGGCGACCGGCATCGAGCCCTCGTCCGGTCAATCGACGAAAGTAGGGCGACAACAACGGCAGCCCGACCTCGACCAGCGTAAGTTCCAGTGCCTCGGGCCGCGCCGGATCCGACGACGGCCAGCTTCCGGCAATGCGATTGATGCCGGAGCCGGGCAGACGTCCCTGGAGCTGAATTTCGAGCGAATGTGATTGACTGCTGCCTCGCGGCGTCAGCACACCGTTCATTGAATCGAATTCAAGCCTCGGCGATGCGTCGGGCAGAACGTCGACAAAGGTCGCCGAACCCGCCGAGATCTCGACGCGGCCGATCAGGGCCGCCGCAGCTGCCGAGCCCTGCGCCAGCTGAACGATCCAGTCGGGCATTGCGACCTCGCCGGTCGAGTTGCGCGCCAGGCTTAAATGTGGTTGCTGCAGGTGCAACGAATCGACCAGAGGCCTTGGTCTCGATGTGTCGATGCGCATGCCGGCGACATCGACGACGGCGCTCGAGAAGAACGGACTGCCGGTCGCCGGCGCGGCAATGGCGATATCGCGCAGTTCAAGATCGCCGTCAACGCGTAGATACCCGTCGACGTATTCGATACGGCCACTGCCGTCGAGCAGGGTGGACCGCTGGACGGCGGCAGTCACGTTGAAGCGCCGGCCCGGTGACCCGGCTCCGCCGGACGTACCGACGCTGAGGTCGAGTTCGGCGACATTCGGAGGACCGGCCGGGGGCGCACCAGGCGTATTCATTCGGATGGTGCCGCGCCGAACGACAATTTGACCCACCTCCGCGAGCTCGAGAAGACCGCGAAAATCGGTCGTCCAGCGTGCCAGCACGGCATGGACGGTGGAGCGACCGGGGGGCGCCAGGTGCCTCGGCGCGAGAAAGAAATCGGGTCTTTCGATAATCAATTCAGGCACCTGTGGATCGAGCGTCAGCAGAGCGCCGGGGTCGAGGCGGGCGTGGATTTCGGGCACGGAAACCCGCATCAGGCCGTCGGCATCTGTCAGCGTCGACTGCTGCAGCCGCAGGCGAAACGTGTACGGATTGAACGAGACCGACTGAACCACGAGTTTGTTGTCGGTGCCGCGGGTCGCCGCCTGTTCCAGCCGATCCTCCAGCCAGAGCGGGGCGAGAAAAAACCCGCACAGCGTGTACAGAACGATCGTCAGGCCGATTGCGCAGACGATCGCGGCCACCCGCTTCAGAACCGGGCTGTACCTGACTTGGCGCTGCTTTGATTCGGTCACCGGGATATTCGTTCCAAGCTGGCCATTTAAAGCCGGACTAATGGTTTCGGGTCCATCATCCCGGCGGCGCGTCCGGGATCGGCGCGTACCCGGCGCGGCCGGGAGAGTCGAGCGGCTTTAAAAACGCTGGCTCGCGCTGTAGACTTTAACCCAGCCTGTCAATAAAGAGAGAATCGCCTGAATGCCACATCTTCTGAATCGAATCTCCCGGACCGGGGGTGGCATCGACTGGCGATTGCTGGCCCTGGCCGCACTCGCAGTCGTCGCGGTCGTGGTGGCAATCGTTGTGTTCATGCCTTCGGGTTCCGACCCCGAACCCGTACCTGAGCCCGCACCGCTTCCAGAGAGCGCGCCTGAACTGGAAACGGTCGCGCCGGCACAAAACGAGGAACAACGAGGCGATTCGGCCCGCGAGATCATCGACCGGCTTCGCTCGGCGTCCGGCGGGCCGGACTACGCCGAGGCCCTGGAGCGGGCTCGCGAATTTCAGGTCCAGGATCGCGCGGCCGACGCGCAACTGCTGTATTTCTTCGCTGCCCGCGGCGGCCATGCCCCGGCGGCATTCGAGATGGCTACGTTTTACGATCCGAACCTGTATTCGAGCGATACATCAATCGTCGAGGAGCCCGACCCGTTCCAGGCCTACAAGTGGTACCGGGAAGCGCGCGACGCTGGCGTCGAGGCGGCCGAGGATCGGCTGACCGACCTTCGCCAATGGGCCGAGCAATCGAGCGCCGACGGAAATTCCGAGGCTCGGCGCCTGCTGCTGCAATGGGAGTCATGAACGTGTTTACCGAATCCAGAAAACAACGCGGCGGACTGATGATATTGGTTGTCACGGTCCTGGTTGCGGTGAGCTCCGCGGCCGCGCAGGGCGAGCGCCCACTGGTCCAGGACGGCAAGGAGGCCCTCTACCAGCGCGTGATCGCCGTGCCCGGTGCTTCCCTGTTCGACGAGATCGGCGAGACCAGCGGGGCCCGAAAGGTGCCGCCATTTTCGACCTACTACGTCTACGAGCGGCGTACGTCGGCCGACGGTGCCTGGCTCAGAGCGGGCAGCGACAGCAGCGGAGCCATCGTCGGCTGGCTGCGCGGCGATGAAGCGGTCGACTGGAACCAGACGCTGACGGTGGCATTTCGCGATCCGGCCGAACAGAACCGGGTGCTGCTTTTCGGGGAACGGGATGCGCTCAGGGACATTGTTGAAAACGACGATGCCGACGGCTATCGCCAATTGCGCGAGCGGGCCGAATCAGGCGTCAGTGCGGATTCGCCGGTCGTGGCCATACAGCCCGAGCAGTACGTTGATATCCGCCGCGATTTTTACCTCATGCCCATCCTGCAGCATGAAGACGTGCTGGTCGACGGCCGGCAGTCGCGATTACTGCAGGTAGCGACAATACCGCTTCAGGACACGTCCACGATCACGGCCGCCTACCGGACCGGCATCGTGTTCGTCATCGACGCCACGGTCTCGATGCAGCCCTATATCGATGCGACACGGTCGGTGATGGAGGGCGTTTACGCTTCGATCAATGATGCCGAACTGGCCGACCGCGTCAGCTATGGTCTGGTCGCGTTTCGCGACAATACCTCGGCTGTGCCCGGCCTCGAATACGTGACGCGAACTTATGCCGAGTTGGGGAGCAGCAGCGATGAATTCCTGTCCAAGGTCGAGGCCGTCGAGTCGGCGCCGGTCTCTAGCCAGGGATTCAACGAAGATGCTTATGCCGGGGTCGACGAGGCGCTGCGCGCGACCGACTGGGAGGACTTCTACGCGCGCTACGTGATCGTGATCACCGACGCCGGTCCAAGGGATGGCAGCGATGAACTGTCGGCCACCGGACTGGATGCCGCATCGCTGCGGCGACTCGCAGCCGACAAGAACATCGCGCTCAGCGTGTTTCATCTGCGCACGCCCCAGGGCGAGGAAAATCACGCGTATGCCGAAGCGCAATACCGGCAGCTTTCTACCGTAGAAAACATCGGCGATTTCTACTATCCGGTCGCGACCGGCGATGTCGAACGGTTCGAGACAGCGTTGACATCGCTCACCGACCGGGTGACCGCCCAGGTTCGCGCCGCGGCCAGCGCTCAGCCGCCCGAGCAGGTTTCGCAAACCACGGCAACCTCGGAGCTCGAGGAATTCGAGCAGAAAATCGATCGGCTCGGCTACGGCCTGCGCATGCGTTATCTAAGAGAGCAGTCCGGCGCCGCGGTGCCGTCGCTGTTCAACGCCTGGATGGTGGATCGTGATTTCGAATCGCCCGACGAACGCGCGCTTGACGTGCGGGTGTTGTTGACGCGGGATCAGCTAAGTGACCTGCACGAAGTGTTGCGCCAGGTGTTGATCACCGCCGAGGAAGGCGCGCTGGCACCCGAAACCTTCCTCGACGAGCTCAAGAGTCTGGCGGCAAGCGTGAGCCGCGACCCCGAAGCCACGAAATCGGCCACGCGCGCGGTCGGCGGCCAGAGCCTGGCCGACCTGGGCTACATGCGCGAATATCTCGAAGGTCTTCCCTATCGGAGCGAAGTGATGTATCTGGATCTGAGCGTCTGGGAGCAGTGGCCGGCCCAGCGACAGTTCGAATTCATCAACGAGCTCGACGGCAAGGTGGCGTATTACCAGGCCCTGCACGACAACGTCGACCTCTGGGTCTCGCTGGACGGCGATCCGATCGACGGCGACTCGGTCTATCCGCTGCTGCTGGAGGCGTTGCCCTGAGTCGACTGGTCTTTTCGCTGCGTGATGTCGTCAAGGGCTTCGAGGCTGGCGGGACCGAATTTCGCCTGAACGTCCCCGCGCTGGACATTCGGCCGGGCACCAAGCTGGCGCTGGTCGGGGAGAGCGGATCGGGCAAAAGCACGCTACTGGAACTGCTGGCAATGCTGCTAAAGCCCACGCGCAGCGGGCGGTTCGGTTTTCAGCCGGTCACCGAAGATGAGCCGTACGACATCGATGCGGCGTGGAATTCGGCCAATGCAGACCTGCTCAGCGAGTTGCGCAGCCGGCATATCGGCTACGTGCTGCAAAGCGGGGGGCTGCTGCCGTACCTCACGGTTCGCGAAAACATCAGTCTTTCGCGCCGGCTGCTGCATCTGGAGACAAAAGAGGCTGCCGATTACTGGGCCGACCGGCTCAACATCTCCGCACAGCTCGACAAGCTGCCGCAGAAACTCTCGGTCGGCCAGCGCCAGCGTGTGGCCATCGCCCGCGCGCTCGCCCACGAGCCTACTGTCGTCATCGCGGACGAACCGACCGCGTCGGTAGATCCGGTCAACGCTGAGCGGATCATGGAGCTGATGGTGCGACTCGCCGACGATATCGGCGTCACGCTGATCGTGGCAAGCCACGCGCACGAACTAATGCAGCGCGTGGGGCTGCGCATGATCGAACACGAGGTCGACCTCGGGGAAGGGGACTCGATGCACGTCACGGTATCCGATGTCGCATCGTAAGCCTCAATCCGGTCTCATCTGGAAGCTTGCGCTCCGGGACTATCGCCACGAGCGCATCATGTCGTCGTGCTTTATTCTGGCGCTCAGCGCTGTTTTACTGCCGCTGATGGTGTTGTTCGGTCTCAAATCCGGCATCATCGAAAACCTGCTCGCACCCCTGGAAAACGATCCGCGATTCCGCGAGATCCGCCCGGTCGGCAGCGGCCGATTCGATCCCGAATGGTTCGAAGCGATGGCCGAACGCAACGACGTGGCATTCATCGTGCCGCGAACGCGCTCGATCGCCGCGACCCTGCGACTTCGCGCCGGGGGTGAGGATGCCCGGCGCATTATCCAGGCTGAACTGATTCCCACCGCACCCGGCGATCCTGTGCTGCCGGGCATCGATGCGCCGTCGGATTCTTCCCACGTCGTGGTTTCCCTCAACGTCGCCGAGAAACTTGGGCTGGCCCCGGGCGACAAGATTGAGGGCATCGTGTCGCGAACTTATAAACACGAACGAGAAACGGAGCTGCTACCCCTGACGGTGAACGGCGTTGCGTCGGCCGCGGCGTTTGCGCGCGACGGCATATTCGTATCGCACGAACTGATGGTTGATGTCGAGGATTTTCGCGACGGCCACGCCGTTCCGGAACTCGGCTGGGACGGGGATCGAGAAGACCGTGGCGCGCGTCGCTTTGCGGGGTTCAGACTCTACGCCCAAACCCTGGACGACGTCGCGGGCTTGCGCAAAGCGCTGTTGGCCAGGGCAATCGACGTGCGCACCCAGCAGGGCGATATCGACCTTGTCAGGGCGCTGGACCGCAATCTCGGCTACGTGTTCTGGATTATCGCCGCGATCGCGATCCTGGGCTATGGCATCTCGTTCGGCAGCAGTGTCTGGGCAAATATCGATAGGAAACGCTACGAATTCGGCGTCCTCCGGTTGATCGGTTTTCGCACCCATGCAATCGTCTGGTTTCCGATCCTGCAGGCAATCCTGACCGGCATCCTGGGGTGGTCGATTGCGGCCGCTGCATATTTCGGCGTCGAGGTCGGTCTCAACGCGCTTCTGGCCGAGACGATCGGAAACGGTCAGCCGGTCTGTCGCTTGCGGCCCCTCCACTTTTTTATCGCCCTGTCAATCACGCTTGTTGTCGCGGGCCTGGCAGCCGCGCTGGGCGGCACGCGGCTGGCGCGGCTCGAACCCTCGCTCGCGTTGCGTGAGGGATGACGGTAGCAAGCGCCCCTATGCCCGAACGGGGTCTGCCATAAATATTGAATGGCGAACGGGCTTGTCCATTTGCACATCCTGGATTCGGTTGACTTACCATGACGTCCCTGATGACAACCTGGCGAACGACACAATGCGATCCGTGACGAACAAACATTTATTTGTCGTTGGGCTGTTGATGCTTTCGACACTTTCGTTTGGGCAGAACACCAGCGGCGTCTTCGGCCCGGTGATTGATGAAGGCGAACAGGGCTGGGAGTATCGAGCGAGTTTCGACGACGATTCAAGCGAATGGAACCAGCGCTTTCACTACCAGCGCGCGATCAACGGGAGCCTGCGTTGGCGCATTGTCGGCCAGGTACGCGAGACCGATGATTCCAGTTTCGACGAGGACTATCTGCGCGCTGAGCTGGTCTGGCAGGTGTCGCCGGACGACCGTGATTACCAGACCGGCTTCCGGTTCGAGCTGCGTCATCGTTTCGAGGATCGCCCCGACGAGGCGACCGTGCACTGGATCAACCAGTGGAAAACCATCGATCGCTGGACGTTCCGTGCAATCCTCGGCGCTACGCGTCAGTTCGGTGATAACCATGCCGACGGCATACTGATCGAAACACGCTTGAATGCCTACACGTCGATCGCCGAAAGCGTGAGGCTCGGCGTCGAAGCATTCAGCGATTACGGCTCCACCACCGACTGGCTGGACACCGATGACCAGTCGCACCAGCTCGGACCGTTTGCGGTCTGGGATCTGGGCAATGACTGGAGTCTGTTCACCGGCGGTTTGTTTGGCCTGACCGACGGCTCGGACGACGCCCAGCTCCGATTGAGGCTCAGCAGGGATTTTTAGTAATACTTCTGATTGTATTGGTGGGCTGGGGTTCTGCCCGGCCATTGGAGCGTGCAGCATAGCAATCATTCGAGGCGAGACATCCGCAAATGCGAGAACACCAATCCTGTATCGGAAGTATTTTCGTTAAGATGTGTGGGTCCGATTTGCTCTTCCCACCGGTTGTTGCGCGTTGAAGAAGTCTTATTTGGCCAGAAAACGCAAGATGTTTCCGCGGTTGGCATGGGTGCTTGCCGGCGCATGGCTTTCGGCGTCTTTGGCCGCCACAGACACCGGCGATCCACTGGAATTGCTAGGGCTGCGCGCCACCGAGGGGGCGGCGGCCGGGTATGTCGACGACGATGGTTGTCGGCGCTGCCATGCGGTCAAGTTCGATTCGTTCCAGCACGTCGGCATGTCGCAGTCCATGCGGCGGCCGGCCGCCGAGGTGATGATCGAGGATTTCGAGAACAATCATTACTTTCATGCCCCATCGGCGCGGCATTACGAAATGCATTGGGACGGCGAAGTTCTTCGATTCGAGCGCTACCAGTTGACCGGGGAAGGCCGGCGCATCAATACTTTCGAAACGCCCGTCGAATGGATTGTCGGCTCGGGCAACAAGGCGCGCAGCTATCTTTATCGCACCGCAGGCGGTGAACTGTTTCAGTTGCCCATCGGCTGGTATACCCAGGATGGCGAATGGGGCATGTCTCCGGGCTTCGAATTCGACAACCATTTAGGCCTCAATCGAGCCGTGAGGCGTGAATGCCTTTTCTGTCACAACGCTTACCCGGAGGTCGCTGCCGGCAGCGATCTGCGCGGCGAGGCGCATCTGTTCCCTGAAGAATTGCCGGAAGGCATTGGCTGCCAGCGCTGCCATGGGCCCGGCGCCGACCACATTCGTTCGGTGTTGCGCAAGCAACCGGCGGAGGAAATTCGCGAAGCCATCGTAAATCCGGCCCGCTTGCCGCCTGCTCGGCGCGATGATGTTTGCTACCAGTGTCATCTGCTCCCGGCCGTATCGATGATCGGCGTCCGGCGATTCGGTCGGGCAGACTATTCGTTTCGGCCCGGCCAATCGCTTTCCGACTACCTGCTGCATGTCGATGTCGACGTTGCGGCGAGCGATGGGCAACAAGAAGAACAACAAACTGACGTGCCTCATCGCGATCAAGGCGACAATCGAAACGACAATCGAAACGACAATCGAAAAGACAATCGAGGCGGCCATGCACCTGGCCACGAACGCTTCGAAATCAACCATCATGCGTATCGGCTGCGCCAGAGCGATTGTTTCCAGCAATCCGATCAGGCGCTGAGTTGCCTGTCCTGCCACGACCCGCACCGCAAGATTGCACGTCCGGCCGCGCGTGACCATTTCCGTGATGCCTGCCTGCAGTGCCACCAGCGCCATGACCAGCTGCCTGCGGCCGGCCGACTGACCGATGACCCCGAAGACTGCGTAGCGTGTCATATGCCGCAGCGCCGCACCGACGACGTCGTCAAGGTCACCATGACCGATCATCGGATTGCGAGCGGTCCATTCGACGCCGACGCGTTGACGGCGCCGAAAGACAAGACAGTTCCGATCATCGAAGACATGAACTTCTACTTGCCGGAACAGGCGCCACAAGGCGCCCTGGGCGAGCTCTACCGCGCCATCACCGTTCTGCGCGCCGGCTTCGACGCCGGGGCAATGCGACATCTCGCCAACCAGCTTGGAAAGGTACGCCTCGACAGCGCGATACCGTTTCTGGAATTGGGTAAGGCGCAGCTGACCGCCGGCGAGCTTGAATCGGCTGTTGCAACCCTGCGGTGGATACTGGAGCGCCGACCGGATACACAAGCCGCGCGCCAATGGCTGGGGATTGCCTTGCTTCGCTCCGGCAATCTCGATGCCGCAGTGGATGCGCTGGAACAGGCCGTGAACCAGCGTCCGGAAAATCCCGAGATGCTGCATAACCTCGCGCTGGCCAGGATTAAGCAAGACAGAACCAACGATGCTCTGGAGCTGCTGCAACGTGCGCTTGTACTAAGACCCAATATGGCGACGTCCTGGTATTACAACGGCATGCTCTTGCACCAGCTTGAGCGCACCACCGAGGCAGAGGTATCGCTGCGTCGCGCGCTTAGCGTGGATCCCGGCCACAGCCGGTCGTATCAACTTCTTATACAAGTGCTTCGAACGCTCGGCCGACACGATGAAGCCGCGCGCTATCTGCAACATGGCCTTTCGCACGCCGACGATCCCGATATTCTTCACGACCTGACCGGAACCGAACAAGCCGAATCCGAAAGCACGCCGAACGCACCCCGATAATCAGGGTGCAGGATTCGGCGCGGGCGGCGTGCAGATCCAGCCGGTCATAAACTCGCTGCTGTGCCCCGTTGCCAAGATAAGCATAGGTGCGGTCGGTCGGGCGCTCCGGGTCCAGGTTACGGAAATATGCCAGTGCGAGACCCTGAATCTACGTCATGCCGCCGAGGTTGGCATTAGTAAGCGCCCGATTCTGCTGTTTCCGTCATCATCCGCTCCGGCAACCGGCCTGCGCTTGACCGGGTAGCCGAAAGGACGGGGCACCCACCTCGATGGTCCGCCCGGGACCGTAGGAATGTTCAAGTCCTGTGTGTCTTCGTTCTCCTTTTCCGCGCCTGGCGCTGATGAAGACCGGCAACCTTGGCTTGATCGGTTAGTCCTTGTGTGCCCCGTCGTTAATCCTGTGACATTCAGAGTGTGACTGAGTCGACAGTGCAAGACGCGTCCTGCAGTGAATGGCCCGCCCTTTACACCGGGCGCAACGCCGCAATGTCGACTTAG
>JGI12048J13642_10543079_pt1 | contig 18370 bp, 15 predicted proteins | sample ElkSlonscriptome_16_FD_13642 | JGI IMG/M metagenome (IMG submission 13642)
ATCTTCAACACCGACCAGGGCGCGCAGTTCACCGGCGAGGCCTTCACCGGTGTGCTCAAGGCCGCTGGAGTCGACATCAGCATGGACGGCAAGGGGCGGGCTACGGACAACATCATGGTCGAGCGGTTGTGGCGCTCGGTGAAGTACGAGGAGGTCTACCTCAAGGACTACCAGAGCGTGGCCGAGCTGGTTGCGGCGTTGCGCGCATACTTCGCCTTCTACAACCATGAGCGCCCGCACCAGTCCCACGATGGGGCCACACCGGCGGAGGTCTACCGTGGCGAGATCGACCTGCCGCGAGCGGCTTAAGTCGCTGAGCGGCACGAAAACGAGTCGTGGATAAGCTCATGGACGGCACAGTGGACAACCCGATGGACAACCTTTCAGGTTGCCCACAGGTTGACACACTGGCCGCCCACAAGCTTACCCACGACGGGTTATTCACATTTCAACAACAGGGCGTTTACATCTTATTTTCGGTGAGGAGCTGTCTTGACAGGGGGTACCACCTCCACCGTTCCGACTGGTAGGGTCCGCTGTGCGGACCTTCCGCAATCAAGATAGCGACGGGTAGTGGTCCGCACAGCGGACCCTACTGCTGCACTCGGCGCTGGGGCGGCCCGTGCGCTCATGCAGGCCGTGGACTTGCCGTTCAACGCTGGAGAAGGGTGATGCATATCGTCGATGGAGCCTTGAGCACGCCGGTCTTGATCGGCGGTGGCATCGCCGCCGTCGGTGGCTTGGCGCTCGGGCTGCGCGCGCTGAGCCTGGAGAAGATCCCGGCCGCTGGGGTGCTGAGCGCGACCTTTTTCGTCGCTGCCCTGATCCACGTCCCGATCGGGCCGTCGAGCGTACACCTGATCATGAACGGTCTGGCCGGTCTGGTGCTCGGCTGGGCCGCCTTTCCGGCTCTCTTCGTCGGGCTGCTGTTACAGGCGGTCTTCTTCGGCTTTGGCGGGATCACGGTGCTGGGGGTGAACACGGTCAACATCGCGCTGCCGGCGGTCTTGGTCGGGCTCCTGCTCCGCCGCGGCGCGCGCGGTGCCGACCGCCGCGTCGCCGCCCTCTCGGGCCTGCTCGCCGGTGCCCTTGCCATCTTGCTCACGGCGCTCATGGTCGCCTTGGTGCTCTGGCTCTCGGGTAATGAGTTCATCCCCGCCGCAAAGCTGGTGGTGCTCGCGCACCTGCCGGTGGCCGTCATCGAGGGCCTGATCTGCGCCGCCGCGGTGATCCTGATCAATCGCGTCAAGCCCGAGCTGTTCAGCGCGCTGGTCCCACCGGCGCCACAGGTCGCGCTCCGCTGAGGATTGCCCATGGGCCACGTCCTCGATGCGACGGCAACACCGACGCCACCCGACGCGATGGGCGCGGGGCCGGGGCCGGTCCGGGCGCTGGACCCGCGCACCCGCATCCTCGCTGCCGGTGCCTTCGCCCTGGTCACCGTCGCCATCGACAGCCTGCTCGTGCTGCTGATCCCGTTGGCGATGGCCGGTGTCGCGCTCCTCGCGGCACGCCTGCCGATGCGACAGACCTTGAAGCGCATGGTGGCCGTGGATGGCTTCATCCTGTTCCTCGTCGTGTTGCTCCCGTTCAGCGTTCCGGGGGAAGCGGCCTTTTACCTCTTCGGCTGGCCGGCCTCCTGGGCCGGCATCGCCCAGGCCGGTGCCATCGCGCTCAAGGCCAACGCCATTGTGCTCATGCTGCTCGCGCTGGTCGGCTCGATGGAGCCGACGGCGCTCGGCCATGCGCTCGTGCGTCTGCGCGTCCCCGCGCTGCTCGTGCACCTGCTCCTATTCACGGTGCGCTACATCGCCGTCGTCGACGGCGAGTACCACCGCCAGCGCCGCGCGATGACGATGCGCGCGTTCCGCCCCGGCACCAACTGGCATAGCCTGCGCAGCCTCGGCTACCTGATCGGCATGCTGCTGGTGCGCGCGCTCGAGCGCTCCGAGCGCATCCTGCAGGCGATGAAGTGCCGCGGCTTCACCGGCCGGTTGCCGCTGCTGAGCGACATGCGCTTTCGGCGGCGCGACGCCCTGTTCGCGGCCCTGCTGTTGGCGATGCTGACCGGGCTGTTGGCCTTGGACCGCCTGCATGTCGGCGCTCATTGAGGCCGCCGATCTGCACTTCGCCTATCCGCAGCGCCCGCCGGTGCTCGCGGGGGCAAGCCTGTCCCTGAGCCCGGGCGAGCGCCTCGCGATCACCGGGCCGAACGGCGCGGGCAAGAGCACCCTCTTGCAGATCCTCGTCGGTCTGCTGCGCCCGCAGGCCGGGCAGGTCCGTGCCTTCGGCGCGGAGCGCTGCGAGGAGGCCGATTTTCACGAGGTCCGCCGCCGTGTCGGCTTGGTCTTCCAGGATCCGGACGATCAGCTCTTCTGCCCGACGGTCGCCGAGGATGTCGCCTTCGGCCCGCTCAATCTCGGGCAGTCGCGCACCGATGCCCTGGCGATGGTCGACCAAGTCCTGAGCCAACTCGACCTCACGAGCCTCCGTGATCGCGTCACCCACAAGCTCTCGGGCGGCGAGAAGCGGCTGGTGTCGCTCGCCGGCGTGCTGGCGATGGCCCCGGATGTGCTGCTGCTCGACGAGCCAACCAACGCCCTCGATGAGGAGACGACCGCACGCCTGATCGAGATCCTCCTCGAGCTGCCCCAGGCGATGTTGATCGTCTCGCACGACCCGCACTTCCGCCGCCGCGTCGTCACCCGCACACTGCGGCTGCGCAACGGCGTGCTCGCGCCACCCGAGCCGGCCTGCGTGCCAATTTGAGCTTCGGTCTCCGCGCCTACTTCGGCACGGCCCAGTTCTGTACTCCCACCCGTTCGCCATCGACCTGCACCGCCCGCGCTGACCGCATCGCCGGCCAGACGTGGATCAGGCGCCCACATAGCGGAGGACCTCGTCGAGATCGAGGTGCTCGGCGAGGAGATCGGCCATCTGCGCGTAGAGGCCATCCTTGTACGCCGTCCAGTCGCGCACCCCAGCGCGGTAGGCGTCGATCCCCGCGGCGGCGGCGAGTGCCTCGCGGGTGGTCGCCGTCTCGAAGAGGCCGTGCAGGTAGGTCCCCCAAACATTGCCGATGCGCAGTCCTTCTGGCAAGGTCTGTCCGACCTCACCGATGGAGAGCAGGGGCGAGGCCGAGCTCGTGACCTGGCTCTCGCCCATATGGATCTCATAGGCCGTCCAATGGGCATCGCCGAAGTGCGCTTGAACCTGAACGACCCGCTTGTGCGCCGCGAAGGTCGTCTGCAGCGGGAGGAGACCCAGGCCCTTGACCTCTCCCGCGCTGCCGGCCAGGCCGTGCGAATCGGCGAGGCTGTGGCCGAGCATCTGGTAGCCACCGCAGATCCCGACGACGGGCAGCCCCGCACGGGCGCGCTCGCAAATGGCGTCGGCGAGCCCGGTCTCCGCTAGCCAGCGCAGATCCGCGAGCGTGTCCTTGCTCCCGGGCAGGATGAGGATACGGGCGTTGGTCAACTCGGCGGGCTTGCTGACCCAGCGCACCTGCACCCCGGCATCGGTGCACCAGGGGTGCGCGTCTTGGGAGTTGGAGATGCGGGGGAAGCGGATCCAGGCGACCTCTGCGCCGCCGCCACCGTCCGGGTTGACGATTGAGAACCCATCCTCGGTCTCTGGCTGAAGGTCATAGCGCATCGGCAGCACACCGAGGTAAGGCGTTGCGATGTGCTGGGCAAACTGAGCCCCGGCCCCATCGAAGAGGTTGAGGTCGCCGCGGAACTTGTTGACGATCAGGCCGAGCCCGCGCTCCCGGCTGGCCGGCGGCATCAGCTGCACCGTCCCAATGGCCTGGGCGAAGACGCCGCCGCGCTCGATATCGGCGACCAGCAGCCAGCGCCCATCGAGGTGCTCCACCGGGCGCAGGTTGACGATGTCGCGGTCCATCAGGTTGAGCTCGACGGGACTGCCGGCGCCCTCGAGGACGAGGACGTCGCAGCGTCCCTGCCACCACGCGAGGACATCGACGATTTCGGCCCAGAGTGGCTCGAGATCGCGATAGTAGCTGTCCGCACGCAGGTGCGGTCCCGGTACGCCGCGAATGACAACCTGTGAGATCGAGTCCGCCGAGGGCTTGAGCAGCACTGGGTTCATCTCGGCGATGGGGCGCAGCCCGCAGGCCTCGGCCTGGACCGCCTGGGCACGACCAATCTCCCCGCCCTCCAGTGTGACGTAGGAGTTGTTCGACATGTTCTGCGCCTTGAACGGGGCGACGCGCAGGCCCTGGCGCCGCAGGAAGGCACAGAGCGCGGTTGCGACCCAGCTCTTGCCAGCGTTGGAGCCGGTGCCGAGTATGGCAAGGGACTTCATCGGCGTTCGCAAACCTGATGCGATGGAAGACTTCAGGCGATACGCTCCCTGGGAGCCGGTCAACTGCTACTTCTAACCCTTGGCCTGGGCGGACTTGGGGTAGGGGCTGCGCGCCTCGGCCCAGAGCCGCGGTTCGCCATTGACGTCCTTGATCTTGTAGTCGCCGATCAAGCGGTCGTCGTCGGCGAAGCGGCGGGAGCGCTTGCGCTCTACCAGCGCCTTGACCAGGACAATGCCCGCCGGACTCGACAGCGACGGATCGAGCAGTTTGTCGAGGAAGTCGGTCCTGCCGACGTAATCGGCATAGACCACGGCATTCCAGACTCCCCAGCAGACCTTGAGAAGGGTATCTCGCTCGCGCTCTCCCGGTGGCATACCCATCTGTTCCAGGCTAGGGGAGACAAGTGCGAGAAATGTCGAGGATATTTTCTTGTGTTTCGTGTTTTTGCTCTTCAGTACGGACATGGGTAATCGATAATACAATCGGTGTTGAACGCTTCTTATCCGCCGGGAGAGACACGTCGGACCGCTCCCCCGCGCTCCCCCTCCGCTTGTTCCGGTCCGACGAGCTCAAGCCTTCCCTTCACGCCACAACGCAGCCGATACAGATCGCCGCGATGCAGGATCAGCAGTTCGCGGTCCTCGCCAAGCAGTTCTACGCTGTAGACGCAACATGGCTGCGCGGCGGCGCAGAAGTTTTCGCTGCATGAGCGTTTCGTCACTTTCGGGTCTCTGAAACGCGATCCAATGGCAATCGATGGCTCGTCGAGGCTTGACGTGCCCACTGCGATGTAAAATAATGATAACCGTTCTCAATATTAAAGGCAACGGTAGATTCACTCCTAATTCGCCTTGGTGTTGGTGACAGATGCGTGCAACGGTCCTGTTCCATTTGAGCGAACGAAAGACGAAAGTCACTGCTCGATCGATGCGGACACTGATCCCAGCCGTGGCGATGACAGCAGCAATCCTTGCCGTGTTTCTGCTGCTGGAGGGCGGGGATACCACCGCGTCGACGAGCACCGCCCAATTGGCTAGAGCGGGCGCTGTCCTTGGCGCCCGCGATCTGCCCCTGTGCGGCGCGGCGAGACCTCCTCCTCGAGCTGCTCCGCTGCTGCGAGCTGATGCTTCGACGCGGGGGCATTGGCCCGGATACCGATCCTTGGCAAGTACACCCGCAAGGTCAAACGGACAACTGTTCGGGACAATTTCCTAATCTAAAAGCGCTAGGGGCGACCCAGGGCGAGGTCAACCGCTGCCCCGCGCAGGGGCGCTCACGCTGCAGCAGAATATCGGCGAAAGAGAGAGAATCCGGCCCAAGAGTGAAGCGCTGCCGATGAGGCTCTCCGGTCAGCCAGCGAGCTTGCGGTTGATGTGGTCCATTACCGGCGTGTGCTCGTTTTGCGGGCTGAACAGCACGAACTCCGCGTCGGAGTCGACCCGGATCGAATGCCCCGGTGGCCAGTAGAGAAGGTCGCCGGCATCGGCGTGCTCGGCGGAACCGTCCGTGTAGGTTACGGTGACACGGCCCTCGATCAGGTAGCCCCAATGGGGGGCGTGACACATGTCGTCCTTGAGCCCCTTGAGCAGGGGCTCCAGATCGGTGCCTGCGGCGACTCGGAAGTGTTCGCCGCCGATTGCGCCGTAGCCCGATGCGTCACCGAAATTGGTCTTCTGGCGCGCCACGGCGCCGGGTGCCTCGATCTTGACCGGAATCTCGTTCTTGGCGATGCGCATTGGCTGCCTCCGTCTCGTTCGATTAGAACAGCTTAAGCCTCTGACGAGGGAGAGGCTGGCCGTGTTCCGCAGGATTTTGATTCTGATGAGCGCTGGGCTCAGCTCAGGAATCGCCCATGCGGCACGCACAGCCTTGACCTCCTGCACGGGCCTTCCGCATGCGTGCGGCCTCGTCAATACCGGTGCAGGCATGATGCATACCAATGGCCGCCACGCGAATCGAGCGCCGAGCTTTGATAACGATCCCGCTGTTTCTTCTATGGTCGGTTGGAGAGCTTCTGGTGGAAAACAGCCGGCGCCGGACCAAAAAGCCCGGTCAATGGGGGGAGGCGGAGGCCTTCAGCATGACAGCCCGGGCACCGGGAAAGCGCAGCAAAAAAGCCGTCAGTTCCGATCAGTCGCCGGCCGCCTGGGTCTGGTTTGCGAGCCGCCCACCGTCCAAAGAGTACGGGGTCTTGACCGCTGAGGCCGTGCAGATTTCGTCAGCGGACGCCCGGGGTGCAGGACAATGGTGAGGGCTCTCGTCGAAGGCGGTGATGGTGAGCCGGGCCGCGTTCGACCGCTGGTGGCCGTGGGGGTCCGCCTACCTTAAAACGGCGCGATCCGCGGCTAGCGCACGCAGAATGGCTACCGTACGGCTACAAACGTCCCGCGAATACGGCGACGAGGATGCGGGGAATCTCTCAAGAGATTGATTCTATTGGAGCCGATGAGCGGATTCGAACCGCTGACCTACTGATTACGAATCAGTTGCTCTACCGACTGAGCTACATCGGCGTTAGGAAGCTCGCTAGTTTAGGAGATTTCGGGGTCGGGCTCAATGAGCCGACCACGCGAAATGGCGCCGGGCATCGCTGACACGCGATGGCGGGGAGGCGCCGCAACTGGGAGCGCCGAGCCCTAGCTCGGCCGGAGGTTCGGCACTCGCGAACGCCACACCGAACAGAGTTGGGGCTCGGCGCTCCCAGAGGAAGGATTAGGGGCCTTGGCTCTCCCGGCCGACGTCGAGAGCGTATGGGGCGGGGGACAGGATGGGCTCGCGGCCGAGGATCAGGTCGGTGACCAGTTGGGCGGAAGCGGGGGCCATGGCGAGGCCGTTACGAAAGTGTCCGGCATTGACGTAAAGACCATCGATGCCGGGGTGGCGTCCGATGAAGGGGATCCCGTCCGGGGAGCTGGGTCGCAATCCGGCCCAGTGCTCGCCGATCGGGCAACGCTGCAGCAGCGGAAAGAGTGCAATGGCCTGGTCGTGCAGCTCTTCTTTGGCTGCGGCAGTCGTGGTCTTGGCGAAGCCCGTGTGCTCGAGGGTGCTGCCGAAGAGGATGCAGCCGTCGCGGCGGGGGATAGCATAGTGACCGCCGGACAGGACGAGGTGCCGAATCTGGCCTGGTTGGGCGTGAAACAGAATCATCTGGCCGCGGACTGGATGGATGGTGGGCCGTTGGCCCAACTGCTCGAGCAGCCGCGCCGTCCAGGCGCCGATGCAGACGACGACGCGATCTGCTTTGTATACACCATATCGGGTTCTGGCGCCGGTGACTCTGCCATGCGAGGCCATCAGCTCGGTCACTTCCTCGTGCTCGCGCAGCTTGATCTGTCGGTCGATGGCCTGGCGGAGCGCCTTGATCAGCCGCGGGTTGCGCACGTGGGCGACTTCGGGCAGCCAGAGGGCCCGGGCCGGCTGCGGGCCGAGTCTTGGTTCCAGGGAGCGGATCGCGGGCGCATCGAGCCCCTCCAGGACGGCTCCATGGCGCTGGGCCCAAGCCGAGGCGCCGACTTCCTCGTCGCTGTCGAGGATCAGTAGGCCGTCTTGGCTCAGCTCCGGATCGATCCCAGTGGCCTCACGGAGCGCTGCGCATAGTTGCGGATATTGCAGCTGACTCCACTGCGTCAGGGCCGTCACCGCCTCGGCGTAACGCCACGGATAGAGCGGCGAGAGGATGCCGCCGCCGGCCCAGGAGGCCTCGCGGCCGGTTGCGCCCATCTCGATCAGTGTGACCTCGGCGCCGGCCTCGGCGAGCGCCCGCGCCGTCAACAGACCGATAATCCCAGCGCCGATGACCAGGGTGTCGCTCATGCAGTGGTCGGGCTTGGCTGTTGCTGCTCGGCCTCTCCGGCTAGGCTTGCGGTCATCGGGCGGAAGGGGAACGCCCTGATTCTGTGAGCTCGCGCGGCAGGGCGAAGACGACCTCCTCGGGGACACCCTCCTGCTCGGCGACGGACACCGCGCCCCAATCCTTGAGCCGCGCGATGACCTGCTGGACCAGGATTTCGGGGGCGGAAGCGCCGGCAGTGACGGCGACGCGCGGCGAGCCGCTGAGCCAATCGCGCTGGATATCCTCGGGCCCGTCGATCAGCTTCGCCGGACTGCCACGGCGCTCGGCGAGCTCGCGCAGGCGATTCGAGTTGGAGCTGTTCGCCGAGCCGACGACCAAGACCAGGTCGGCGCGTTCGGCCAGGTCGCGAACCGCGTCCTGGCGGTTCTGGGTCGCGTAACAGATGTCGCTCTTCTTCGGGCCTTGGATCGCCGGAAAACGCTCGTGCAGCGCAGCGACGATCGCGGCGGCATCGTCGACCGAAAGGGTCGTCTGGGTGACGTAGGCGACGCGCGCGGGGTCGCGCACTTGCAGTTGCGCGACGTCCTCGGCCGTCTCCACCAGGTGGATCGCGCCGTCATCGCGGCACTGTCCGAGCGTCCCGTCGACCTCGGGGTGGCCGCGATGTCCGATGAGGACGACATCGGCACCGTTGCGGCAGTGTCGGGCGACCTCTAGATGGACCTTGGTGACGAGTGGGCAGGTCGCATCGAATAGCCTAAACCCACGGGCCTCGGCCTCGCGGCGCACCGCTTGAGAGACGCCGTGAGCGCTGAAAACGAGGGTTGCGCCGTCGGGGACCTCGTCGAGGTCTTCGATGAAGACGGCGCCGCGCTGGCGCAGCCCGTCGACGACGAAGCGGTTGTGCACAACCTCGTGGCGAACGTAGATGGGCGGGCCGAAACGGTCCAGGACCTGCTCGACGATTGCGATGGCACGATCCACGCCCGCACAAAAGCCACGCGGGTTGGCGACGACGACATTCAACATAACTGAAGCCTAGAAGATTCGCTGTGGTGGAAACAACTTTGGATCGCTAGGGATTTTCGCCGCGGTAGGACCCGGCTGACCTCCTGAGGCCTGGCGACCTGGCCGCGGCGCGCATTGCAGCGGCTGCGCCTTATCCGCGATCATGCGGCAATGGACACTATTTACGATGAAATTCGCGCAGCGCGTTCGCTCCCTCGCCGTCCGGGAGAGGGTTGGGGTGAGGGAAGGATCAGGGGCGAGACGACATTTCATCGTCCGGGGTGGCTCGGCTCGCCCCATGATCGTTAGGCGAAGCCATGCAGGTTGATTCACAGGCCCCACAAATCGGCTTCGTGAGTCTCGGTTGTCCGAAGGCGACCGTGGATTCCGAGCTCCTGCTGACGCGCTTGCGGGCCGAAGGCTATGGCACGGCACCGACCTACGCTGAAGCCGATCTGGTCATCGTCAACACCTGCGGCTTCATCGACGCGGCGATCGAGGAGTCGCTGGAAGCGATCGCCGAGGCCCTGCAAGAGAACGGCCGGGTCATCGTCACCGGTTGCCTGGGTGCCCGCGCCGAGGTGATACGCGAACGTCACCCGGAGGTCTTGGCGGTCACCGGGCCGCAGGCCTTTGACGCCGTCATGACGGCGGTGCGCGCGTCCCTGCCGGCGCCGCACGACCCGCTTCTGAGCCTGCTCCCGCCTCAGGGAATCAAGCTGACCCCGACGCACTACGCCTACCTCAAGATCGCCGAAGGCTGTCATCATCGATGTCGCTTCTGCGTGATTCCGAGCCTGCGCGGCGACCTGGTCAGCCGACCGATCGGCTCGATCTTGGACGAGGCTGAGCGTCTTGTCGAGGCCGGGGTCCGCGAACTCATCGTCATCGGCCAGGACACCGGCGCCTACGGCTTTGACCTGCGCCATCGCTTGGATATCTGGCGGGCTCGAGCGCTGCGCACCGATCTTGCGACCCTGGCGCGGAGCCTTGGTGAGCTCCCGGTCTGGGTCCGCCTCCACTATGTCTACCCCCACCCCCAGATTGATGAGCTCATACCCCTGATGGCGGAGGAGGCGATTCTGCCGTATTTGGACATGCCATTGCAGCACGTCAGTCCGCCGGTGTTGCGCGCGATGCGGCGCCCGGCGGCAGGCGAACGGGTGCTGGAGCGGCTGGCGCGCTGGCGTGCCCAGTGCCCAAGCCTGGTCGTGCGGAGCAGTTTCATCGTCGGGTTTCCCGGCGAGCGCGAGGCGGACTTCGCCGCGCTCCTCGACTTCTTGCGGTCGGCGCAGCTCGATCGGGTCGGCTGTTTCGCCTATTCGCCGGTCGCCGGTGCCGCGGCCAATGCCCTGCCAGATCCGATCCCAGAAACCCTCAAGCAGGAGCGGCTTGCGGAGCTGATGGCGGTGCAGACAGAGATCAGTCGCGGGAAGCTTGCCGCGCGTGTTGGGTCGCGCATGACGGTGTTGGTGGATGCAGTCGAGGATCAGCGCGTACTGGCGCGCGGTCCTGGCGACGCCCCTGAAGTCGATGGAGCGGTGATCGTGCCGGGCGCCTGGGAGCTCGAGCCCGGCGACTTCATCGAGGTGCGAGTGACCGCTGCCGGCGTGCATGACCTCTGGGCCGAACCGGTGGAGTCCGAGTGAAAGTCCGCCTCCGGATAGGTCGCGCCTGGTCGGAGGGCAAAGGCGGTTCTGTGGGATCGGCGTGTGGTATGCGCGGCGCTCGCCGTTGCGGCCAAGGATCGTGGGACGAGGCGAGCTACCCCAGAGGATGAGATTTCCCCTCGCCCCAGATCCTTCCCGCAAACCATCCCTCTCCCAGGAGGGCGAGAGAGAGAACGAGCTTCGCAAATTTCATTGTGTAAGGATCAGGCACCGCCCGATTGTGACGCCCAGAGCGATGCCTTGCAGGCGCGATCAGAACGCGGAGCCCGGCTGCTTGCCCAAGCGCTTGAGGATGACCGCCAGGGGGCAGAAGCCGGTGAAGGCGGACTGCAGAAGGTTGGCACCGACAAACGCCGTGAACAGGAGCCAGTAGGGGCTGTGGACCTGGGAGAGCACGACGGAGGCAAGGATGAAGGTGCCGGCGAAGGCCAAGACGATACGTTCGATGTTCATGGTTGTTTTCGCTGCGATTTGTTGAGCCTGAGTCTGTCGAGGCGCTGAAGCCTACTCAACGAGGCACGAGGGATCAACCCTGACCCGGACGCAGCCTCGCGAATCACGCACCCAGCACGAGGCGGAGCGATGACCGAAGGCCAAGAGGATTTCGAGAAGCTTCGCGCGGGGCTCACTCATCCGCGTGCCTACCCTCACCCGGTAGAGCGAATCGACGAGATCGAGACCCACATCTCGCTCGTGCTGCTCGCCGGCGACTACGCCTATAAGCTGAAGAAGCCGGTGTCGCTGGGCTTTCTCGATTTCTCGACGCTCGCACGCCGCAGGTTCTATTGTGATGAAGAGATGCGCCTCAATCGCCGCCTCGCGGCCGGTATCTACCTGAGCGTCGAGGCGATTAGCGGTCCTGCGGAGCGGCCGCGCATCGGCGGGGCGGGGGAGGCGATCGAATACGCCGTCAAGATGCGGCGCTTCCCGCAGGAGGCGTTACTCGATCGCCAGGCACCGACCCCGGGGTTGATCGACCGGCTCGCGGCGCTCGTCGCGCGCTTCCACGATGCCATTCCGATCGCGGCGCGGGACAGCGGCTACGGCAGCAGGCAGGCCGTCATCGGGCCCATGCGGGAGAACTTCGTCCACATTCGTCCGCGCCTGGCGAGTGCCGATCAAGATCGTAGCGATCGCCTCGCGACCTGGACCGAGCAACGCGCGGTGGCTTGCGGCGCGCTGATCGACGCGCGACGGAAGGCGGGACGTGTCCGCGAGTGTCATGGTGACATGCATCGCGGCAACGTCGCGGTCGTCGACGGTGAGGTCGTCGTCTTCGATGCCATCGAATTCAATCCGGACCTGCGTTGGATCGACACCATTAGCGAGGTTGCCTTCCTCGTCATGGATCTCGAGGAAGGCGGCTACGCGCGGCTGGCGCGGCGATTTCTCAACCGCTATTTGCAGCTGGGGGGGGACTACGATGCCCTGCCGCTGCTTGACCTGTATAAGGTCTACCGTGCAATGGTGCGCGCCAAAGTGATCGCCATCCGCCTCGGCCAGGATCAGGTCGCCCCGGGGGAGGAGGCGCGCGAGCGGCGCGACCTCGAGCGCTATCTGGCCCTGGCAGAAGGCTTCACGTGTCCGACCAAGCCGGTTTTGATTCTCACCCACGGCGTCTCCGGATCCGGCAAGAGTTGGCTTGCGACCGCTCTGCTGGACGTGCTGGATGCCGTGCACGTGCGTTCGGATATCGAGCGGAAACGCTTGTTCGGGCTAAGCCCCGAGGCGGACTCGACCGTCATCGGCGATATCTATACGAGCGAGGCCTCGCAGCGCACCTATGCGCGCCTGCTCGACGTCGCGCGCGCCGCCCTGAACGCGGGCCCGCATGTGATCGTCGACGCGGCCTTCCTGCGACGGTCGCAGCGCAAGCCCTTTCTCGAGCTGGCCGCCATGCTCGAACGACCCTGCCGCATTCTATCGGTTTCGGCGTCGGCGCCCGAGCTGCGGCAGCGGTTGGTCGCGCGGCGGAGCGCGGGCCGAGACCCCTCGGAGGCCGACCTCGATGTGCTGGAGCGCCAGCTTGCCAGCAGGGAGCCGCTCGACGATGCCGAGCTCAGGCAAGCCATTGAGGTCGATACCAGCGCCGAGCCCGAACTCGAGGAGCTGGCGATGCGCCTCCTCGCCGGCGACGCAGCCGACGACCTATGACCCCGAGGCGACCGGCGGGCGGCTATGCCAGATTTCGGCCCCGGGTGCAGGGCGATATCGGGCAGATCGTGCGGTGGCTGTAAGACGCCGGGTTAGAGCCCGCCGACAGATGGCCCTTGTGTGCGGCGTCCGGAGACCGCGATGGGTCCTTCGGGGTCCGCTACCCTGACCGCGGAGCTCGTGCAATCCCCGCCAGCCCAGCTTGACGCGGTGGCGTTTCTTCCCTAACTTAGCGCCTCTAATCAAACGGCTACATCGCGTCCCTGGCGAATCCTCGAGTCCATGCATCGCTTGGAACTCCTCCGGCGTGGCCGCCTCTATAGGAACGGGCTCGGGGCGATACTCCGGATACCGCGCTGGGGGCACAAGCTCGAGAAGGCCTCTCCACTCCGGACACCGCCTGAGACTCAGGGGGTCCGGCTCGTTCCATTGTCATGCTCAGAAGTGCCGCGCCATGGTGCATGGCCGCGGAGCAATGGGGTATTGGCGCACCCTGGCGGGACTCGCTTGCCTGCCAATTACGACCAAATCGCTGCGGGTAATGACCCTGTTACCTTGCCTCTTTAGAATAAGGTCGTATCATAGAGACGAGCGGGTTGGGGACCCGGAGAATCAGCAATTGCGCATATAATTTAAGAGAGAGATTGCTATGAAGACCGAAGCACCAGCGATTAAGCAATCACTCCCAAAGGGGGTCATGTTCAACGCCTACCCTGATAGCATCGGCGACAAGCTGTCTGACGCAGTCGGGCTCCTTAAGCGTCCAGAGCTGGAAGGCGCTTTCTCATTGTTCTATATCCTGCCAACCTTCTTTAATAGCGATCTGGATCGCGGCTTTTCGGTTATCGATTACAATCATAATCCAGAGCTTGTATCGGCGAGCGACCTGGAGGAGTTAAACAAGCTCAACATTCAGTTCAAGTTCGATTTGATACTGAACCACTTGTCGGTGCGCTCGCCGCAGTTTCAGGATTTATTGCAGCATGGCGACGCGTCCCCGTACAAGGACTTCTTTATCGACTGGAACGAGTTTTGGCAGGGCCACGGGACCCTGGGGCCCGACGGATACATCGTGCCGAAGCAGGAATTCCTCGAGAAGCTCTTCATGCGCAAGCCCGATTCGCCGGTGCTCAAGGTGCGCTTCCCCGATGGCAGCGACCGGCCGTATTGGAATACCTTCTATCAGCAGGTAACCTATCGCGAGGTTGCGCCTGAGGAATTGGCCGGGATCCCGGGTCTGACCGACAGCGCGAGGGAGACGATCGCGGCGCGTATCAATGACGCGATCGAGTCGTGCGGTAAACCGCGCGGGGTCGACTTGAGTGACTTTCCAGAGCAAGCGGACGCAATCCGCGCCGTCGTCGAGAGGAATCGCGATTATCTCGGCCAGATGGATCTGAATGCGCGCTCGCAGCTGGTGTGGGACTTTTACGAGGATACCCTGAGCAAGCTGCGCGCCTACGGCGCCAAGATCATCCGCTTGGATGCATTCGCCTATCTGCACAAGGAACCGGGCCAGAGAAATTTCTTCAACCGACCGGGGACCTGGGATTACCTCGAGCGGCTTCGCGGTATCGCCGAGAAGTATGACCTGATCATCTTTCCGGAGATTCATGCCGAGTACGGGTGCGGCTTGCACTACGAGGTCGCCGAGAAGGGCTATCCGGTCTACGACTTCTTTTTCCCCGGGCTGGTGCTCGATGCGCTGGAGCGCGGTACCGGCACCTACCTGTTGCGCTGGGTGCGGGAGATCGGCGAGAGGGGCATCCGCACGATCAATATGCTCGGCTGTCATGATGGCATCCCGGTGCTCGACCTGCGCGGCTCGGAGGTCGATGGCATAAGGCGCGCCGGGCTCCTCGAGGACGAACAGATCGATGCCGTGATGGGCCGGGTCACCGAGCGCGGTGGCCGGGTCAAGAACCTCTACGGCGCAGATGGCAAGAAGATTTCCTACTACCAGGTGAATGCGACCTTCTTCAGCGCCCTGGGCGAAGACGAACGCAAGCTCCGGCTGGCGCGTGCCATCCAGATGTTCATGCCTGGGATACCGCAGGTGTGGTACCTGGACTTGTTTGCGGGCGTCAATGACTATATCGCGGCCGACCACGGCGGTGCGGCAGGACACAAGGAAATCAACCGCACGAACCTGTCGCTCGAGGATGTCGAGGCCGGCCTGCAGAAGCCGATCGTGCACGATCAGCTGAAGCTCATGCGCCTGCGCAATACCTCGCCGGCCTTCGACGGCGAACTCACCATCGGCAAAACGGACGACCACCTCCTGCACCTCATCTGGCGCAATGGATCCTATGCCGCCGTGCTGCAGGCCGATTTGCTTGAGCACCGCTTTACCATCGCGCATACCGACGGGCATGGGGAAGAAAGCCTATTCGAGTATCCTTGAAGGCGTTATCGCGCCAAACCAATCACGATACGGAGGACAACGATGAAAGTACTGGCGACGGATTTGGACAGGACCTTGCTGCCAAACGGCCAATGGCCTGCCGACGACGCGGCAATCGAATTGTTCAACTCGCTGACGCAGGAACACGGTGTCATCGTTGTCTACGTGACTGGGCGCAACTTGGACCTGACTGAGAAGGCGATTGCGCAATACGGTATTCGTCACCCGGATTTCTTGCTTGGGGATGTCGGGACAACGATCCGACGGTATGAAAACGGCGCCTGGACATTCGACGAGGGCTGGATTCGCCACGTGCGCGAAGCCAGCCCCAGGTGGGATGCCAATGCGATCAGGGCGCTCCTCCGCGACCTCGATGGCGTTCGGGAGCAGGAGGCCGAGCACCTGAATCAATTCAAGCAGAGCTACTACGTTGCGCACGACCAGCGCGAGGCGATCCTCGGAGAGGTCGACCGGCGCGTGCGTGATCGTTTCGACGAGGTCATCATCTACAGCTACGACTCTCAGGACGGCAAGGGCTTGCTCGACTTCCTACCGAAGTCCGCGACCAAGCAAACGGCGCTGGAATACGTCGCCGAGGCGCTTGGCGTCCAGAAGAGTCGCGTCGTCTTCTGTGGCGATAGTGGCAACGACATCTTCCCGCTGACGGCTGGCTTTGCCGGCGTACTCGTGCGCAATGCCGACGAGCAGCTCGTGGAGAACGTCAAGCGCGCCCAGGCGGAGTGCCCGGATTTGCGGCTCTACTTCGCCCAGGGCGGGTTCCAGGGCCTCAGCGGCTACTACACAAGTGGCGTCCTCGAAGGCGCGCATCACTACGGCATCTTCGATTGATGTGGTGCAGCCGCGCGGTGTGGTAGCTCAGCTCGAACAGCTCATCGGCCCTGCCCGCGAGGACCATGACGGTCAGTATTGAGGGTTGCAGAAGTAATCGGAGACGGCTCGCTGCGGCACGCTGCAAGGACATCCGTGTCAGCTCGACGGCGGGATCCCTCCCGCCGACGGTCGCCGCGACCCGCCTCCGATTACTTTCGGGACGATTGATATCTCCTTTTCCGAAGTCTCGCCGATACCGCGAGGGCATCAGGCCGACCTTGAGCCCTTCCATGACGAACATCATGCCGAGGATGAGGGCGAGGAGGCCGCCGGCAATGATCCAGGCGTCCGCGACACGATATCTCTAGGATGCGCAGCTGGAAGCGCTTGAGGTAAGAGGGCCAGTGGTGCGACCGCACGAACCTGTTCCCGGAGCCGGACGCCGACCCAGGGCCGGATCAGGCGATAGGCATCGATGCGGGCAAGCCGATGACGAGTAACCAGAACGCGACAGCGTCGACCGTGCTTGGGGTCGGCATCGCCACGCTCGACCTGATCAACGAAGTCGCGACCTATCCAGAGGAGGACGCCGAAGTCCGTGCGAGCGCCCAGCGGCGGCTGCGCGGTGGGAACGCGACCAATAGCCTCGTCGTCCTCGCGCAGCTCGGTCATCGATGCCGGTGGGTCGGGACCCTCGGCGAAGACGCGGCGGGCGACCTGGTTCTCGCGGATCTTGCGCGTCACGGGGTCGCTGCCAGCGATGTCGTGCGCGTGCGCGGGGGCACGACGCCGACCTCCTACGTCGTGTCGAGTCGCGCCAATGGCAGTCGCACAATCGTCCATTTCCGAGACCTTCCCGAGCTCGGGGCCGATGCCTTCGAGCGCGTTTCGCTTGACGGTGTCGACTGGGTCCACTTCGAGGGACGCAATCCGCGCGCGACGGCGTCTATGATTCGCCGTGCTCGAAGGGAGCGGTCGGCTCTCACCATCTCGCTGGAGCTCGAGAAGACGCGGCCGGACATCGATTCGCTGCTCGACGGCCCGGATGTCCTCCTCGCCAGTCGCGGGTTCGCCGAGGGCAGCGGGTTCAGCGACCCTGAGCCATTCCTGGAGCACCTGCTTGCCCGCACCACGGCCGAGCTGTGCGTCGTCGGCTGGGGGGTGCATGGCGCCGCCTATCTCGCCTGCGGCGGGATCGCCGCTCGGCTTCCGGCGCATGTCCCGCCACAGGTTGTCGACACCCTGGGTGCCGGGGACGTCTTCAACGCCGGGGTCATCGATGCCCTGCTGCGTGGCAGGCCCGCGCGCGAGGCCGTGGCCGCGGCCATCGAGCTTGCCGGCCGCAAGTGCGGGCATTGGGGCTTGACGCTGGCAAAAGAAGGCGTCTGACCGCATATCGCGACGGCCGGCGAGCGGGGGCTTTGCGTCCACCCGCTCCCGTTCATTCGCGTGACCGTGGTTGCCGCCATGGGTTGTGGCTTTGGCGCCATCGGTTGTAGCCCGTGACCCGCCGTGGTCAGTTTCCGGAGGAGCAGAGATGAGCCAGGGTGGTCGTTTGCCCGATTTGTCCGAAGACGAAGACGCGATCGTCGGCATGCCGATTCGGGCTCGTCGCAGGTTGTTCGCGCTCCTGGTCCTCGTCACCGTGACCGGCGCCACCGCGTTGATGGTCGCCAGCCTGTCGGTCGGCGGCTTCGATGGCGTCGACACCGTCATGACGGCACTGTTCGCTGTGACCCTCCCGTGGACCGCTATCGGATTTTGGAATGCCGCCATCGGGTTGATGGTGATGCGCACCAAGGCGGATACGGCCCGGGCGGTGTGCCCACCCTTGGTCGACAGCAGCGACGGTTCCCCGATTTGGGCCCGCACGGCGATCCTGAGCTGCATTCGCGACGAGGACATCGAAGCAGTGGGGCGGAATTTGGACCTCATGATTGCCGACTTGGTCGCCCAGGGCCGCGCCGATCGCTTCCACTTCTTCGTCCTCAGTGACTCGCATCGCCCAGAGGCGATCGCTGCGGAGCAGAGTCGCATCCGGCGTCTGACGGCGCGCTGGCACGGCCAGATGGGTATCACCTACCGGCGGCGCGAGCACAACACCGGTTTCAAGGCCGGCAACATCCGCGACTTCTGCGACCGCTGGGGTCTCGCCTACGACTTCATGCTGGTGCTCGATGCCG
>JGI12048J13642_10328718_pt1 | contig 18364 bp, 16 predicted proteins | sample ElkSlonscriptome_16_FD_13642 | JGI IMG/M metagenome (IMG submission 13642)
GATTCTTGAAATACATGGGTCAAAGCTAATTTAGAATTCCTTCTTACTGAATGACCACTTTACGACTGCCCGCGCGGTTTTCACCGATCAATCGGATGAGGTAAACTCCTCGATCCAAATCGCTCAAGTCCATTCGATAGTCTCCCTTACCGCTTAATTTGACTCGTTTTGCCTTGAGCCTTTTCCCGGCAAGGTCCAGAACCTCTATCATGGCCTCACCCTGTATTTCAGAAGCTGAAATATTGACCCGGTCCTGAGTCGGATTGGGGTAGATGTTGAAATCCGCTCTTTGTAGATCATTTGACGAAAGGACATCCTGACAATTTTCAATTATCTCTCCCGGAAGCGCTACGGCGTCAATTAAGAGTGCTGATTGATCAAATGAATTATGATGACGGAAAGCAATGTAGATGATTTCCCCCGCGAATTCACTCAGGTCTACAGAGCGACCACCCCATTCGGTCGAGCTCAGTGTTTCGGAGAATACTTCTTCGAAATCTTCGGGCTCGTTTCCGTTGATAGCTACTTCAACGGAATAAAATTCGTTCGGAAAGAAATTGGTCAAAGCTGAAACCACATAGTACAGTGAATCACCCTCGCTGACGGTCAGTGGAGGTGAAACCAAATAATTATCCGGCGTCAGTCCACCTATTCCCGAAACGAACGAATTGCTCTGCATCATTCGGGCACCATCAAAAGCAATCGAATCGCCGTTGAGAAACCACCCGAATACATCGCCGTCTTCATTGTAGGTCGTCCAACATCCCGGGAGGGTATCGGCTTCAAAGCTTTCGGCACCCTCCAAAACTACAGGTGGCAGCGGACAATCGGTTCCTCCTGAAATGGTTATAAATGAGGGGAAGCCGTTGTTGGTTGTTCCCGCTATACCGCAGCTATCTGCTTCATTTATTGCTACAGTATACGTTCCCGACTCGCTTGCCGTCCATGATATTGAACAGCCGGTACCCGCGCCGAAAGCATCTATCGCACCGGAGGGAGCGAAGACCGTGTATTCGGGTATCCAAGCTCCGGATCCCTCGCAGTGATTAAATTCATAAGTGGCACCTGCCTCCAAATTGTCAATCTCGTAAGCATCCGATTGCCAGATTTCAAAAGAGGTGTTGAGGGTGGTGTCGCCATTGCATGGAACTGCGGAAAAGACGTTGTATCCGACTTCGGAACTCGGATTCGACCATTCCGTGCATTGAGAAAAAGTATTCAGCCATATTAAGCTGAAAAGACCAACAAGTAAGGTGATTTTTGGCATGAATTGCATTTGAGGTGCAAAGAAATGGAAATTTACAGAGCTTAGTCTCAGAGCTGTTGTTTTTCGGCTTCAAATTTACCACCGCCCTGATACAAGATGAGGCTTTTCGTTTCACCGTTTTCGTCGAACGTAAAAGAAATCTCAATGCCAAATTCCTGATTGAAAAAGTCTTTTCGGTTTTCGGCGAATAGCTCGAAAGAGTTTTGGCCCGTAGCTTGCGCCATGAGTTTTTCATCTTCCACAAAAATGCGCAACTCAAAGCCCTCTTGGAGTTGATAGGTGCCCGCCAGCACTTCGAGATCGGCCTTTTCGAGTTTTACTACTTTTCGGTTTAACTCAATGCGAGGGGCTCTGGTTTGTCCTCCCCCTTGATAAAGGGTGAGTGCCGTAGCGGGCTCGGCTCCATTAAAGTGAAAGATTATTTCAATTTCCGCAACCGTGGCAAAAAAGGTCGAATCATTTTCTGCAAATAATTCCAAAGAGCCTTGCCCCGTGGCTTGTGCCATCAGTCGATCCTCTTCCATAAAAATATCCAGGTTAAACCCTTTTTGCAATTGATATAAGCCTACGGTTCTTTCCAATTTATCTTGGCTCAATTTTACTACCTCCCTGGGCTTGGGCACGGTTATTTCTTTTCCGGAATGGGCGTGAAGTATAGCATCCAATACGGCATTGTTATCAGACCCGGAGTAATTTGCCAATACGATGGCATGCAGATCCAAGTCTGGAAAATAGTTCCAATTAGCTGTATATCCATCTATGTCACCGTTGTGCCCGATAAAAACTTCTTCGTCTATTTGTTCAGCAAAGACGCCCATGCCGTAAAATCCCTCATCAAAATTGGTCATTAACTCGTAGGTCGCTTTATTCTCGAAGAATGCTCCGTTAAAAAAGGCTTTGGAAAAAGCGTATAAATCTTCAGTCGAACTGTAAAGCGCCCCTGCTGAAAAGGGTACGGACTTATCGACTTTACGGGCATTAGTCCAACCTTGTGCAGTTGGAAGCAGACCCTCTGAAAGTCGTTTGGCCTTTTTATAATTCATACCCGTATTGTCAAGTCCGAAAGGTTTCAAGACATTTTCTTCCAAGTATTTTTCATAATCCAGGCCCGATACCTGCTCAATAATGATTCCCAACAGGAGATAATTCGTGTTGCTGTATGAGTACATAGTGCCGGGCTCATAGGCCAAGGGATAGTCCATTATTTTTTCGATGAGTCGCAGGGGGCTTATTTCTTCGCTCATCAAGGTTTGGATTTCGGGAAGCTCCGTATAGTTTTTTATTCCTGAGCGTTGGGTGAGCAAATGGCGGACGGTGATCTTTTCTGAATTTGGAAAAAGCGAAAGATATTTACTCAGTGGATCAGACAGAGTGAGTTTCTCCTTTTCGAAAAGCTGCAAGATGGCAATGGCCGTAAATGTTTTTGTAATGCTTCCAATCAAAAATTGAGATTCAGGCGTGTTCATGCGCTTTCCATCCGCTGAAGCCGGACCGAAACCTTTGTGGAATAGCAATGAATCTCCTTGAGCCACCAATACGCTGCCGATAAATTTTTTCTGCTCAGCGAGAGTAGTCAGATAAGAATCAAACTTGCTGTAGTCTTGGCCCGAGCCAATGCTGCCAATCAAGAGTCCGGTAAGAATCAAAAATGAAGAGAGAAGCTTATTCATAAAGCAGATTAATTTGAATGAGTTGCCAAAGATGCACATTCATTTTTTCACCTCAAACGGGTTTGTAAGAGCGAGGCGAATGAAGTATGTTTGTGCCCTCGAAAATAAGAAACCATGAGCGTATTAGTCAATAAGAATTCAAAGGTAATCGTACAAGGATTTACGGGCGGAGAAGGAACTTTCCACGCTGGTCAAATGATTGAATATGGCACCAATGTGGTGGGAGGTGTTACCCCCGGAAAAGGTGGTCAAACACATTTGGACAAGCCTGTTTTTAATACCGTACAAGAAGCCGTAGATAAAACCGGTGCTGACGTAACCATCATTTTCGTGCCGCCGGCCTTTGCTGCGGATGCCATCCTTGAAGCGGCTTATGCCGGCATAAAAGTGATCGTTACTATCACCGAAGGAATTCCCGTGAATGATATGGTAAAAGTGAAGGACTATTTGGACGGAACGGATTGTACGCTAATCGGACCTAACTGTCCCGGAGTAATGACTGCCGGCGAAGCCAAAGTTGGAATCATGCCCGGCTTTATATTCAAAAAGGGTTCTATCGGAATTGTTTCTAAATCGGGAACTTTGACCTATGAGGCGGTAGATCAAATCACCAAGGCGGGTATGGGTCAAACCACGGCTATCGGTATTGGAGGAGATCCCATAATCGGCACAACTACACTCGAGGCGGTAAAGCTGCTTATGGCTGATGACGAGACCGAAGGAATTGTAATGATCGGAGAGATTGGAGGGAACCTCGAAGCTGAAGCGGCCCGCTGGATCAAAGAGAACGGAACCAAACCCGTCGTTGGTTTCATCGCCGGTGAAACAGCGCCAAAAGGAAGAACTATGGGTCACGCAGGAGCGATAGTCGGAGGAAAAGACGATACGGCTCAAGCCAAGAAAGCCATCTTGCGCGAATGTGGCGTGCACGTAGTTGATAGTCCCGCTGAGATCGGAAAGAAAATGGCAGAGGTATTGGGCGTTACTGCTTAATTGCAAAGTTCTCGACCCTCCTGAGGCGGACGAGGTACAATTTTTTCTCTGAAAAAAATTCACTCGAACTGACTACTTACGATTACAGAAAAGTATAAATACCAACGTAAAAAGCGACTCAGATTCTGAGTCGCTTTTTCAGTTTATTTGGGGTGGTGAAGATGTCGCCCCGCCAATGTAATCATCCAATTCCTTTAGTTTCTTCAGATAGGGCTTTACCGCAGGCCAATCATCTTTAAAAATGTCAATGTACCCCTGTCTTTGAACCACAGACTCCATCATCGCATCTTTCATTTGTTGCTTCTGTTCGTCGCTCAGGAATTCGTTTGCGTCAAACTCAGCAAATTGTTCTTCCCTTTCAGAATTCTCATCGTCTAATTCTCTCTGTGCTTCAATGGAACTGACCACACCGAGAATCCATTCTTCGGTAGCGTCAAATTCTTCACCTGTCCAGCCTTGTGATTCCAACCATTCGTTGCGCTCGTTGAAATAAGCCATGATCACGTCGTCATACTTATCTTCATTTGCCTTGTATTGTAGCTGTAGGTCGTGGGTCTTTACCCTTGTTTCAATGTAATTCTCAACCTTATCCTTTGTCAATGGAATTCTCTGTGCTAAACTGCTTTCGCCGATAAACGTGAGGGCCAAAAGAAGGGCAAATGTCTTGAACATAAGTCATGCTTTTGGCTCGAACATACAAAAAGATCAGCCTGATAATTAATCGATCACCAGTTTTCGTGATGTTCCGACATTATCTGCACCTTGAACATTGAGAATGTATAGTCCTTTTGCAAACTTCTGAACGTCGATTCTGACCTGCGATGTGACTGAATTCGATTCATAAACCGTTTGCCCGGCTACATTGACAATTCTGACGATTGAGTTTGGAGTTACTCCATCAAGAATTACCTGATTGCTCGCAGGATTTGGGAATAATTCGAGTTCTTGCTTTATCAATTCGTCTCCATTGCTGAGTGGACCTTCAAAGCCCATAGCATCGATAGATATCCAAGCTGTTCCCGGAACCAAATCGCCTACTTGGGCTTCTACTCTTATCACCGCATGAGTCATCACGGGCTCTATTTGTTCGAGTGGAATTGAGACCAATGTCCATTCATTTATCGATGTGCCGCTGTTCCACGATTCAGAATAGAACATAATTTCATCATTGAAGAATGAGATGGTTACGCTTACTCCGCCAAATTCTGCCAGAGATTTAACGTAGAAATCCAAACTGGCAGGAATGAAGGTATTTGGAAAGGTGCATTCGGCCCATCCATATGCTCCCAGTCCATTGTCTAGAGCATCCACACGCATGGCAAAATTACCCTCGAAAGCATCTTCGTCTTGAGTTACCATTGCAAACTGGTTATTCCCATTGGTCCATCCTTCAGGATCGAGGAGCCAGTTACCGACTATCCATGATTCAAAACCGGGATTTGGGATTTGGGCAGATAAAGTAGAGGATATAAGGATAGAGAGAAGTAAAAAAAGTCGCATAGTTATGGTTTTAGAATTTGATAGAAGAGTGCTAATAATTACAAAAGGTTACAGATACCTTTCTTGTTTGATTGCTCATCCCCTCAAGTTTCTAACTTTGTCGGCGTTCAAAATTGAAAACATGAAATTACTTGAAGGAAAAGTTGCTTTGATTACGGGAGCTTCGCGAGGAATCGGGAAATCCATTGCCAAAACTTTCGTTGAACATGGAGCTACGGTTTGTTTCAGTTATGCCAGTTCTGACGAGAAGGCTCGTGCTTTGGAAGCCGAACTGTCTGAAGCAGGCGGAACCGCAAAAGGCTTTAAGTCTAATGCCGCTGATTTTAACGCAGCGCAAGAACTGGTCGATGCTGTCGTATCCGAATTTGGCACGATAGACGTTTTGGTTAACAATGCGGGAATCACCAGAGACACGCTCTTGATGCGAATGACTGAAGAGCAGTGGGACGAAGTAATGCAAGTTAACCTGAAATCAGTTTTCAACCTAACCAAAGCTTCTTTGCGTACCTTCCTGAAGGCACGTAAAGGATCGATTATCAACATGAGTTCAGTCGTTGGGGTCATGGGAAATGCGGGTCAAGCCAATTACGCAGCTTCGAAAGCCGGAATTTTGGGCTTCACCAAGTCAGTTGCGTTAGAATTGGGCTCTCGAAATATTCGATGCAATGCCATCGCACCCGGATTCATCGAAACAGAGATGACGGAAGAGTTGGATGAGAAAACCGTTCAAGGATGGAGAGATGCCATTCCACTTAAAAGAGGAGGAACACCCGATGATGTCGCCAACTTAACATTGTTTTTAGCAAGTGATTTGAGCACTTATATCACCGGGCAGACGTTGAATGTAGACGGAGGAATGTTAACGTAATTGGAAGATCTCACTTTTGAATATCCCACCTGGGCTATAATACTATGCCCTCTCTCAGGCTTTCTCTTTGCAGGCCTTCTCTATTTTCGCAATCGGTCTATAGCTGAGCTGTCGAAGAAGGCATTGTGGAGCCTTAGTATTCTCAGATTTTTAGTGGTGACTTGTCTCGCCTTTCTATTACTCGGTCCCCTCATTCGTTACTTCGATATCGAAATAGAGCCGCCTTTGATCGCTGTTGTAGCGGATAATTCGACCTCTATGGTTTTGGGTGAAGACTCCGCAGAAGCTTCTAAACGCATAAGGGAAGCCTTTGCTGAGCTCAATGCAGGTTTCAGTAGAGACTATGAAGTGGCTTCTTATACCTTCGGAGCTGAACTTTCTGAAGGAAAGGATTTGGACTTTACCAATCCCGTCACAGATCTTTCGGCAGCATTCACTTCACTCAATGACCGCTACGCCAACCGTAATTTAGGAGCGGTGATATTATTGTCGGATGGAATTTATAATCGCGGTCGGAATCCACGATACTTAAATACCGGATTGAAAGCGCCCGTCTATTCCGTGGCCTTTGGTGATACTACCCTGAAGAAGGACGCGCGAATTGCTGAGATAGCTGCAAACCGCATTGCTTTTTTAGGAAATAGCTTTCCGATTGAAGCAGTGATTGAGGCGGATAAAATGCAGGGTTACGCTGCTCAGTTTTCCATTTCCCGGCAAGGGGAAATCTTGTTTTCCGAAAGGGTAGATTATACTAGCGAGAGCTCTTCCACAACGCTCCGCGCTATTTTAGAAGCGAGCGAGCCTGGTTTGCAGCGCTATACCCTCAACCTTCAATACTTGGACGAAGAATCAACGGAAGTGAATAATTCGACTTCTGTGTTTATCGACGTCTTAGATGATCGCCAAGAGGTATTGATTTTGGGAAATTCACCTCATCCCGATCTCAAAGCATTGCGCGAGGCCATTGTCTCCAATGAAAACTACAAAGTCGAAGTTGCATTGGCTAATGAGTTCGAAGGCAGTCTTTCCGATTTTGATTTGGTTGTTTATCACCAATTGCCTGCAGCCACTCAAGCGGGCAGAAAGATGGAAAAGGCCCTCACGGATTCAGAGGTTCCCGTTTGGTTAATAATCGGTAAGCAAACTACTTTAAGTCAATTGCAGAGCCTGAATGTAGGCGTGTCAATTCAAGGTCGATCGAGTACAACGAATGATGTGAAAGGATCGGTAAATCCGAATTTCACATTGTTTAAGGTAAATGATGGGCTTAATAGCTTGATACAAGATGCTCCGCCCATCCAAATGCCTTTTGGTGATTGGTTGGTTTCGAATTCTACCGAAACTTTACTAAATCAGAAGGTGGGACGAATTAATACGAAGGATCCACTTTTGGTCGTCAATCCCTCGGACAGGCGAAAATCTGCCGTTTTGTTGGGAGAGGGGCTTTGGCGCTGGCGATTGACCGACTACGCTATGAATGAGAGTCACACTATTTTCGATTCTTTCGTAGCGAGCTTGGTGCAGTACCTTGCGGTAAAGGAAGACAAGCGACTCTTCAGAGTGTATGGACCTGAATTAGCGATGGAGAATGAATCGCTGATTTTTCAGGCAGAATTGTACAATCCATCTTATGAAGCCATCAATGAGCCCGAGGTAGCTTTGACCATCAGCAGTGAGGACGGTACCGAGTTTCCGTACTTCTTTTCGCGTGCCGGGGAGGCATACAGGATAGATGTCGGTAGTTTGCCTGCGGGAAATTATACCTATGTAGCCTCGGTAGATGCAGGAGGAGAACGCCTTACCGATTCAGGTAGCTTTGGTGTGAAGCCGTTTGCTCTGGAAGGTGCCCAACTCAGAGCTGACCATCAAACGCTCAATCTTCTGGCAAGCAATACGGGTGGAGAAATGTACTACCCTGAAAATGTAGCCCTGCTCATTGAAGAGTTGAACCGAGATCAAAAAGAATTAAGTCCCGTAAGTTATACCAACGAGGTGTTTAGCTCGATTCTGAATTTCAGATGGATTTTCTTCCTTTTGCTTATTCTCCTGTCTGCCGAGTGGTTCATCCGAAAATACCTCGGTCGATATTGAGCAATTGACCGATCTTATTCTTGTGAGGTGACAACCGCTTTTTCTCGAAAGTAAGCACCATTTACACCTAGAACTTCCACAATGTATAGTCCCGATGTCAACGCAGCGGTATTAAAGAAAGTCTTATAGCTATTCAATCCTTGCTTTTGTGCGACTAGCTTTCCGCTGATATCATAGATGCTCGCTCGACTGATTTGCTCATTTCCGGCATCTATCTTCAAGATGTCAGTGGCCGGATTAGGGTACAAGGTAAAGGCCCTCTGATTGAGGTTTTGAGTGTCGAGGATTGTGCAGATATCAGTAGATTCAAAAGCGGTAAACTCTCCTCCCGAGGCTAAAACCGTTCCGAATTCATCAACTACAAAATACTCCCCAATTCCAAAACCGCAACAAATTCCATCGCCACCGCCCGGTGCGGAGTCAAAAATGGTAAATGTATGGCAGCCGTCCGGTAAGCAAACTTCCTCAGCTACAGGGTCATCTTCGTCCGTATAGGGGCCTCCAAAATAAATGACTTCGTCAAATTCATTGGTTATGGCCCAAGTCGTTTCATTTGGATAATCATCCAGATCAATGTTCACCGTAACTTCCGTTGAAACTTCATAGGCTTCGAAAATCCTGTTTGCGGTGTTTCCCAGATCATCCGTGTCTTCGATTCCGTTCACGGAAACGATCTCTACGGAAAAATTATTGGTTCCATCAAAAGGAGAAAAAGTACCCAACGAAAGGAATGTATTCTCTTGAGGAAGAATCGTACCCGTCCATTCCAAGTTTTCCGTGTCTCCGTTTAGGCCCACCGCTAAGGTGATGCTCTCGATGGTTTCGATACCCAAATTGATAACACTGATTGAAGGTGAAAACGCTGTAAGCGTACAGAAGCTTTCGGGAATTCCGTTTAATACACCCAAACTGGCATTGACATCAGGAAGGTTTGAATTGCAGGAATTCGGAACGATCTGAGAGCCGGTGTTTGCAGGATCAAGCCAAAATCGAATAGCATTAGAGGGGGTACTGCCGAAGTTCCAAGAAACCCCCAACCGGCCATAAAAATCAAAACTTCCATTGTTGACATCACCAATGCAAGCTGCCTGGCCTCCAGCCAATTGGCCGATTAATAATCCGTTTTGGTTGAAAAGAGGCGATCCCGAAGAGCCGCCCTCGGTTACACCAAGTTCCCATTGATCGATAAACCACGTTTGATTGACGAAGGTTCCTAAGTTTTGATGGAAAGGCGAGTCTTCTTCAAAACAGATTTTTTTTACGTCTCCGCTGGGATGGTGAATGCCGTAAGCAGAACTTACAGAACCTTGTGCGTCTGTGGCATCCCATCCTGAGTAGCAAACATTGTAAGACGCGGGTGGTGTATTGTTGAGTTCCAAAAGCGCGTAATCGCTCTCAGCATTGCTCGAAAGAAGGGTTCCTCCTGAGATGCTTTGATTCGTTGGTCCCGTATTTCCCGTGCAGCCCGCCGTCTCATGGTTGAAATAAAAAACCCAATTTTGAGTATTGTCGCTATTAAACGGCAAGCAATGATTTGCGGTAAGGAATAGAGGAGTACCGTCTTGTAGGACGTTATTGACCAGTGCTCCGGAGCACACGCCGCTATTGCCTACAACTATAATGGCAACCGATCGGCTCTGAAAGTCGACATCAACATCAGATGGACAGTTTACGTTGATATTACAAGCTCCTGAGTTTCCAAACGGCCCTTTTGCTTCACTTTCTACATTTACCAATATATCTCGATACCCATGTGTTACATTATTGATATGTAGGTATCCTTCGCCTCTCACGGCGGCCGGTTCGTGATACTCGATAATTGCCTTATCGGCAAAAATCAGTCCCACACCCATGGTATTGAGCTTGCTTGCATTTTCAGAAGTAAAGCTTCCGAGAAGCTGCTCTTTGTCTTCCGAGTAAACAAAGATTTCACCTCCCTCCGGCACAAAGTAAGCGTCAAAGACAAAATTCAAACTAGTTGCACCGGTAGAGTTCAGTGCCAGCCTCCAGATACCATCGCCGTTATCGAGTTCTGTCCAGATTCCGTCATTGTACAAGTCCAGGTCCACTTCAATATTCTGTCCGAAACGGTAGGGAATGCTCTTATCCAAGTCATTTACAGCATCCTCAGCGTGCAAGGTGCTGAGATTTACTTTAGGAAGCTTTATAATTTCATAGGGCAATTCACTCTTCGATTCCCATTCATATGGCTGACCTCCGTGACTGATTTGGGAAAATGAATTGAAAGAGAAGAGAAGAATGAAAAAAGATAAAACTGCGTACTTCATGGGCTTTAATAATTGAAATCTAAAGTAGTGTCGGTATTCGTGAAAATCAATTTGATGCGATTCGTTCCGGAGTATTTTAGTGGTGTGAGGCTAAACCAAAGCTTCGTGTCCATTACTCCTCTGCATCGATCGCCGTTACTATTGTGTTTTAAGGTAACCTCAACTTCGGGAGGATAGGTCGAAGAGAAGTCACCACGTGACTCTAATTGAAAAATGTGCTCTTCACATCCACCTGAATAAGATACATCTATCACTACGAAATCCCCCATTTGGCGAGCATCTTTAAAGTTAAATGGATCAACACCTACGTTGTGCTTTATCGAGGGATCTACGATGATCTCCTGACTATTTGCAGGAGGAGTGGTTCGCATCGGGGTAGAATTTACGGCACATCCGACAAATACTAGCACGATAGAATAAAAGAATGGTTTGAGCATTGCGTTTGGAAAGGTAAATCCATCCGGGAAAACTGTCATCGTCAAACTTGAGCAGTTTTTGGATTCTCAGTGATAAAAAAAGCCCCGACTTCAGTCGGGGCAAAGCTTATTGAATACTCAATTTCTTTTCCAAGTCTTCCAAATATTTTCGAAACTGCTTGTCGGTTTCCTGCAAATTATTGACGGTTCTGCAAGCGTGCAAAACGGTGGCGTGATCTTTTCCTCCGCAGTGCATTCCGATATTTGCCAAACTACTTTTCGTCATTTTCTTGGCAAAATACATGGCAATCTGTCTCGCTTGAACGACCTCTCTTTTTCGCGTTTTTGATTTAAGCAATTCAATCGGCAAATCGAAATAATCGCAAACGACTTTTTGAATGTAGTCAATGCTCACCTCGCGAGCCGTGTTCTTCACGAATTTGTCAATCATTTGTTTCGCCAGCTCCAACGTTATGGCTTTTTTATTGAGCGACGAGTGAGCGATAAGCGAGATCAATGCACCTTCCAGTTCCCTGATATTTGTCGTGATGCTGTAGGCCAAATACTCTACCACATCACGTGGCAGGTCTATTCCATCGGCGTACATTTTCTTTTCCAAAATAGCGATCCGCGTTTCCAAACCGGGAATCTGAAGATCTGCCGAAAGCCCCCATTTAAATCGTGAGAGCAGACGCTGCTCCATCCCTTGCATTTCTACGGGCGCTTTGTCACTGGTAAGTACGATTTGTTTACCCGTCTGGTGCAGGTGATTAAAGATATGAAAGAACATATCCTGCGTTTTTTCTTTACCGGCAAAAAACTGAACGTCATCAATGATGAGGACGTCAATCATTTGATAAAAATGGCTGAAGTCATTGACATTATTGTTTTTTACTGCGTCAATGAACTGGTGAATAAATTTTTCCGACTCAACGTAGAGCACGGTTTTTTCCTGAAATCGATTTTTAATCTCAATACCAATGGCTTGTGCCAAATGGGTTTTTCCTAAGCCTACTCCTCCGTAAATAAGTAGGGGATTAAATGCGGTTCCGCCCGGATTTTTTGCTACTGCATATCCTGCTGAACGCGCCAGTCTGTTGCAATCTCCTTCTACAAGGTTTTCAAATGAATAATTGGGTTTGAGATTTGAATCTACATTGATCTTTCTGAGACCCGGAATGACAAAAGGGTTTTTGATCTGCTTGCTTCCGATGTCCATCGGAGCAGCCACGGGAGTGTTTTTAATGGCTCTCCTATTGGTTGTAGGTACTTTTACGGTGTATGGACTCGAACCGTTGTGGTTGTTTTCCATGATGATGCTGTACTCTAACCTGCCATCTTCCCCGAGCTCCTTGCGGATAATCTTTTTCAGGAGATGAATGTAGTGCTCTTCCAACCATTCGTAAAAAAACTGAGAAGGAACCTGGATGGTCAAAACCTGTTTATCCAACTTTACGGGCTTAATCGGTTCAAACCATGTTTTGTATCCTTGGAGGCTAACGTTGTCTTTGATTAGGCTAAGACAGTTTCCCCACACTTTCTCGTGTTGATTACTCATTAGTTAGTAAGTCTTGAAATGGTTTATAATGCGTTTTTAAAAAGTTTGGCATAATTCCCAAGCGCATCAGCCAATAGTGAGACAAATGTTTGAAGAAAAAAGTGAAAAAAAAAGCGAGTAGGGGGTTGCGGAATAAAAAAGTTTTACAGTTGATGTTTTTTTTCACAAGGCCCGATTTTATTGAGTTTCGTACGTTTTTTCCATTACATTACCACCGGGTACAAATGAGGTAAGTGGCTTATTCTCTCAGAAGTAGATAAAGTCCCTTCGGCGTTTTGCCAGTGATGCAGGTTTTGGGAAAGTAATTCCCCAATATAACAGATATTTCTTCATAAAATGTTAATCTGATGTTTATTAACAATTGTTTTTATCCAAGCTGTTGAAAAATGACAATAACAACAACTTTTAGAGTGCGCTATTCGGAGACGGATAGAATGGGCTATATGTACTATGGAAACTATGCTGCGTGGTTTGAAGTGGGACGTGTAGAATTATTGAGAACCTTAGGTATGACTTATCGGAAAATGGAAGATGACGGGGTTATTTTGCCGGTCAGAGATTTTTCGGTTCGGTACTTTAAGCCCGTTAAATATGACGATGAGGTTTTTTTGAAAACAGAGTTGGTCGAGTTGAAGGGTGCTAAGATTACGTTCGATTTTACCCTGAGCAATGAAGTCGGTGAGACCATGTGCACCTCAACCATTGTACTCGTTTTTTGCGATCGAGAAACGGGGAGGCCTACGAGAGCTCCCAAACAATTGCAGGAAAAAATCAGCAGCTAGAGTTCTTTCAACAATGCTTTATAGAGCTTCTGCATCTCGGCTATATCATCCTTATGAACTTTCTCGCCCGGTTGATGATAGTTGTCTTCCGGTGGTCCGATGAAACACCAATCCCATGCATACGAGCTGTCCTGAAGTGCATTACCGTCGCTTCCACCTGCTTTCTCAACTTCCAGTTGAAACTTCACCTTGCTTGCTTTGGCAATTTCGATGATTCGATTCACGTAGCTTCTTCTGGGAATTCCTCGATCTCTCATCGAAATGGCTACCCCTTTTTTATGCTTGATAGATTCTGACAGTAAGGTGACATCGGATATTAAGGCTTGCTGAACACCGAAGTTGTCTTGAAGAAACTTTCCGGCAAATTGAGCGCCACCTCCTCCGTGTTCCTCATAGGTTGTGAAAACCAAAGCACCATCTTCTATTGTTTCTGCTAATTGTAATGCATTCCATACACCAAGTCTGTCGTCCAGGTAGGCACTTTTGACATATTGTTTGGTTTCATTCCAGTCAGGAGCATAGGTCAAATTGGTCCCCGGTTCTATCTTCCGATCTGCTTCGTACTTATAAATTTCTTCTTTCTCCTTAGCCTTTTTGGCTTTTTTCTTCTTCTCGATTTTCAAGGTGCATTCAATTTTTCCCTTTGAATCTTCACCGACCAATTTGGCACCTTCTTTAGCCTTCGGATTTCCTATTTTATACAGCTCGCGCTTATAGGCCACGGTATACCCCACCGTATCGGTATGGGCCAAGACTGCCGTTCTCGGTTCCCCGAAAATGGCGATCACCATATCTTGAAATCCAGCCCCTGAATAAATCTTTGGGGTTACCTTAAAGTGCTTGGAATTTTTGGAGAAGTAATCTAAAAGAAACTCTTTCATTTTTCCTTCGTCGCCGGCGGTCGAAGGTATGGCGCAGAGTTTTTTAAGAAGCTCGGTGTTCATGGTCTAACTTATTCCTAAATATTCGATGCGAATATCGTTAAAGGCTTGAAAAGATTGAGAAACTTCTTCTTTCTTTTCCGGAAGAACTGCAATATCAATCTTACAAGTCGTCTTAAAATCTTGATTTGATTCTTCCCAGTCATGCGTGCGCAGCGCCAGCATAACCTCGCTCATCCGCTCATAGCCAAAGTACAAACGATAGTTGGCCATCAATTGTCGCTCTTTGATTCGGCTATCTTTTATAGCCAGCTCGGCCGCCGTGCGATAGGCATCAATCAAGCCCCCTACTCCCAGCTTGGTGCCGCCAAAGTAGCGCACCACGGCTATCAGTGTATTGGTTAATTCATATTTCTCGATCTGTCCTAATATGGGTTTTCCTGCTGAATTCGAAGGCTCTCCGTCGTCATTCGCACGGTAGCGATCCATTTCCGGGCCCAGTCGCCAAGCATAGGCCACGTGGCGCGCAGAGTGATGCTCTTTCGCTACTTCGTCAAGTGCAGCCGCTATGTCTTTTTCCGTTTTGACATGAAAGGCATAGCCAAAATGCTTGCTGCCTTTTACCTTGTACATTCCTGTTCCGGTCTTTGCTATGGTCTTGTACTTATAATTCAAGGGCTCAAAATTGTCAATAGCGCAATAGCTACCAAGGCCAATAATATCCCCCAGAGTTTCCTTGCGCTAAGTTTTTCTTTGAAGAGAGCGATTCCCACAATGGCAGAAAGTGCCACTACGCCCATATTATTTGCCGGAATAACAGCCGACCGATCGATGAGACCACTTCCCAGAATACGAAGCAGGAAATAAATAGAGCCATAATTCACCAAACCTAAAATGAGACCGGCTATGATGTTTTTTAGATGAAGTCTGCTTTTTTTCGCAATACCTCGATAGATCAAAACCACTGTACCGATAGTTGCAGCTATACCAAAGGGAACCGGAACAAAATCTCGGTAGGCGGTTTCCGTTGTCAAGTGGTTTTTTTCCGTTAAGGCAAGAAAGAGATCTAGCAGACCGCTGCCTACAAAAAGAACTACCGGGGTTAATGCCGCCAATTTGAGCTTGCCGTTTTTCTTGCCCGAAATGGTAGTCAGTAAAACCGCGATAATTCCAAGTGCAATACCCGTAAGCTTTGCCCAGTGCCAGGTTTCATCTTCATCAGCAATTAGAAAGAAAAATACCGGTATTACCATGGACATTTTGGTCGCGATTCCCGTTACGGTTACCCCGTGTCGTTGACTGGTGATGGCCATGATATAAAAGAGGGTAATGAATAACACGCCGACAATGGCCGCATTGAGAAGCCATGGTTCGGAAAGGGTGTAATCACCGCCTCCGTGAGATCCTGTGTAAAAAAATCCAAATCCCGATGCTACGAAGTAGTTTACTACGATGGCTTGGAAGGTGTCTATCTTGTATTTGCCGAAAAGGCTGAAAATAGCATAGATAGCCGTAGAGCAAAAAATACTGAGGAGCAGGTAAATCATGCGTTTCGATAGAAAAAGACCTTGTCGCGTCCGAATGGGAGCACTTCGGTATGTTCAAAAGGAATTTTAGGAGCGGGAAGTCCGCCTTCCAAGGTGCGCGAAGACTGAATGATGCGCGCTTCATCCCATATTCGTGATTCTATAAAATGCTGCAGGGTAAAAGCTCCACCCTCTATAATCACACTGCTAACATTTCTTTCGTAAAGCGCCTTCAGAGCAGCTTCGGCCAAGTCTTCATTTTGCGGATCGAAAAACTCGGTTGATTCATTTTCAAAACTTCCTGGCTTTCGGCCAATAATTAGGTTTGGTTTTCCATCGGTAAATACTTTTTGATTCGGGTTGATTTCTTTGTCGCCCACCAAAACGACCCGCAAGGGGTTTTTCCCCACGTAATCTCTCGTGTCCAGCGAGGGATCATCTACATTCAGCGTTTTATTTCCAATCATAATTGCCCCTTCTTCCGCGCGCCATTTATGCACTAGTTTTTTTGTCTCGGGAGACGAAATCCAAAAGATCCCTTTTTTATTGCCCATGCGCACGCTGTCCATGTATCCATCCGCGGTCATCGCCCATTTCAAAATAATATAAGGTCGCTTTTTCTCGTGAAACGTCCGAAACCTCCGATTTACTTCTTTGGCCTCCGTTTCAAGAACCCCCAAAGTCACATCTACACCTGAAGTGCGCAATTTTTCAATGCCGTTTCCTGCCACTTTCGGGTTCGGATCTGATTGTGCAATAACTACCCGAGGTATTCCTTTTGCTATGATTAAGTCGGCGCATGGCGGCGTTTTACCTTGATGGGAACATGGCTCGAGGCTGACGTATAATGTAGCCTCTTTCAGCAACTTCTGATCAGCCACCGAAGCAATGGCATTTACCTCGGCGTGAGCTTCACCAAATTGGTGGTGGTACCCCTCGGCGATGATGCGGTCGTCCTTTACAATCACACAGCCCACCATTGGGTTTGGTGAGACTCGTCCTATTGCTTTTACTGCCAGCTCCAAGCATCGACGCATGTAGTATTCGTGGTTTTTCACATGGCAAAGAAAACAAGCTGAAAGGAGATATTGCCTCAATGATTGAAAAAAAGAAGGTATCTACTTTACTTCGATTTTTATCCGCTCTACCTTGGACGCTCAATAATCTCGAAACTATGCCCACTATCGCTGATCTGAAGCGCAAATTCAGAGAGGAGCTGAGTCATATATACCCAATTCCCGAAATTGATCAGTTTTTTATCCTTACGGCCAATGAGTATTTAGCCTACTCGAAGCTCGACATTCTTTTGAAAAAGGATGAAAAAGTGAATTCGGTCAATCAAAAGATGTTTGAATCGGTCCTGGACGGCTTGAAAAGACAGGAACCCATCCAATACCTCTTGGGCCATACGGAGTTTTATGGGTTGCGGTTTAAGGTGAGTCCGGATGTGCTCATTCCCCGGCCGGAAACAGAAGAGTTAATTCGATGGATTCTCGAAGAGACCAAATCGAAGGTTCAGAGTATTCTAGATCTCGGAACGGGTTCCGGTTGTATTGCGATAAGCCTGAAAAAAGCGTTGCCACATGTACAGGTTTATGGAATAGATAAAAGCGTGAGGGCTTTGAATTCCGCGAGGCAGAATGCCGAATTAAATGAGGCAGGTGTCGAATTTTTTGCATTTGATCTGCTCGAGCAAGAAAGCTTGGGTTTTATGAATTTTGACCTCATGGTCAGCAATCCGCCTTACGTTACCGAGACCGATAAATTGAGGATGGACAATAACGTCCTGAATTTTGAGCCTCATGCCGCCCTATTTGTTTACGATGATGACCCTTTGATTTTCTATCGAAGGATTGTAGACCTGGCAGATGGCCACCTCAAGCGAGGAGGAAAATTATTCTTTGAAATTAATGAACGTTTTCACGCTGAGATTCGTTCTTTGTTGAATGACCGTGGATACACATCCGTGGAAATCAAAAAAGATTTGAATGGCCGATATAGAATGGCCAAAGGCATTAAACATTGAGAAAACGCTTCTGCTTATTTTTCTTCGTTATCCTTTTTGCCGGGTTGGGGGCAAAGGCTCAGTTCGGGCAGTCTACTAAGGTGAGGCTCTTGGATGGTGAGCGTGAGCTGCTGCCTTATCAAAATAAACTCAAGCCCGATTTTAGTTTCGACGCAAGGAGAACCCTCTTTCAAAAGCGCTGGGTACTGGTAGGTGGTCTCAAGTTTGGCGTGCAATACCGAAGGATACATCGATTTGGTATCGGTGTGTATTTTTTGAATACACGCATATTTGATGATGATGTAGAGTTTCTCTTAGAGGCCAATAAGATTGAATACGATTTTGATTACAGCACGCTTTACTATGAGCGAGTCCTGTACTTTGACAAAAAATGGGAAGTTGGAAGCACCCTCCATTTGGGTGGAGGGAAGATTAAAACCTATTATGAAAACGAGCTCAATCCAAACGAGAGAAACAAAGGGCCTGAGATAAATTTCAGCGTAGCCGAGTTGGTGGCTT
>JGI12048J13642_10462793_pt1 | contig 18364 bp, 9 predicted proteins | sample ElkSlonscriptome_16_FD_13642 | JGI IMG/M metagenome (IMG submission 13642)
GGAACTAATAATAAACTCAGCAATAAGGCAATCATAATATCACTGGAATATTGCTTGAGTTCTGTGCCATAATAAACAATATAAGGTAAACTGGCAAACAGAGCGATCGCTATCGGTGTCGCCCATTGAGAGGCATAACGTTCAGCAAAGAAAAATAAAGCGACAAGAGAGACAATTCCGGCGATCAAAGGAAAAAGTCTCAGTGCATATTCATTGTTTCCCAAAATTTGAATCGATAACTTTTCAATCCACAAAAAGCCAGGAGGTGCAGCTTGATTATTATCGAGGGGAGCGAGTAATTGTAGATAGGAACGGTTAACAATATTTAAAGCTAAGTTAGCTTCATCAAACCACAAAGAGCGATTACTAAGATACTGAACCAAACGCACCACAACGCCAAAAATAACAAATCCGACAGATAGAGTTCTAGATTTGTTAAGATGAGATAGAGACTTCATTCGCCAATGCTACTATTTGTCTAACAAAGACTTACAATAGCTCATCAGGGTAGCAATACGCGATCGCATTTGAGTTTGCCGAGTTTGCAGGGTTGTATTCTGACGAGAGGTTTGGAGAAAGCGAAAATCCATCTCCAAAAGTCGCATCTGTTTGTGAATTTCTGTTAAATAGGATTGTAGAGGTGATACCAGCGAGGGGTCTACATCCTGATCCCCCAATTGCAGGATGTTCTCTAAAAGCTGTTGGGCTTGTTTGAAAGTCGTTGTCAGGGTAGCTTTGTCGGGATTCACCTCTGTTAACTGAACTGAGAGTCGTTCGAGGGTTTGTTGCAGTTTAGCGATCGCTTGACGATGCTGTTCAGGTAACATAATGTTAAGAAATTCGTATATACTGTCAATATTAACCAAAGCTTAAAGCTTTAGAATCTTAAGATTAGGCAAATTTCACTTACAACCCCCCAGAGACACAAGCCATATTCGGTAGCGTCTCTAGGCTTTACAATCCCCGTACAACGCTTAATTCGGTGAGTTAGCATCAAGCAAACGCCGTGGTGTGGTTATACCCAGTTTGCTAACTCAAATATACTGACTCACCTAAAACAAGATGAAGAAAGAGTTATCAGTACCACTGAGAGAAATGAGAACTCTCCCAGTCTGTCAGATCAGGAAAACGGGGATAGACAGACTCAATATCAGTCCACACGCTAGAACTGATTAAAGACAACTGACAACGGGTAACTTCGTCGAATCATCACAGCTCGCTGACCCCCGCAGGGTGAGAAAGCGGCTTCACACTTGTCATGCTGAGTAGCGGAAAACTGCTCTATACTTCAATCTTTGCTGAGGATTCTGGACTAACACTGAGAAGTGCGACTGTTGCAACTCAGTCACAGATTACTCCGCCCTCCGGGTTCGGCAGTTGCGTGACTTTCGGGGAACCCGCCCAACGCACTGCTCTCACCGTAAAACGACGGAGACGGCACGGACCGTTGGTCATTGTTGTCATTGAAATTCTAGCAGGTTGCCCGATCTTCTAGATCAGAGCAACAGGGCAGAACTTCTACTCACCCTTTAATTTTGTATCAAAAATGCAAGATCTATGTCGCTTGCAGGTTGTGAATTTTTATCTGTAATTCTTAGGTTTAATGATCATGAACACTCGGACTATAACAACCCCAATCAACTCCGACTGCGCGATTCCAGACTGGTTACAACAGTGTTTGCAGCAATATCATAACAATAATTCTTGCTCAGATCAGTCTTGTCCTGACAGTGAAATAGTTTGTCGGGCTTTTGAGTTTGCCTACAAACTACACGAAGGACAGTATCGAAAATCCGGAGAACCTTATATTAATCATCCCATCGCGGTTGCTGGATTATTGCGTTATCTAGGCAGTGAAGGGACTGTAATTGCCGCAGGTTTCCTCCATGATATCATCGAAGATACGGAAGTTACACCCGATGAACTCGAAAGCCATTTTGGTTCAGAAGTTAGACAACTGGTAGAAGGTGTAACCAAACTCTCAAAGTTTAATTTTTCTAACAAAACAGAACGCCAAGCCGAAAACTTCCGCCGAATGTTTTTAGCAATGGCAAAAGATATTCGGGTGATTGTCGTGAAGTTAGCAGATAGACTTCATAATATGAGAACCCTAGAGTTTTTACCCGATCACAAACGTCGGAGTATTGCTCTAGAAACCCGAGAAATTTTTGCCCCTTTAGCCCATCGCTTAGGGATTGGTCGATTTAAGTGGGAATTAGAAGATTTATCCTTCAAATATTTAGAGCCAGAAGCCTATCGTGAAATTCAAAGCTTAGTTGCAGATAAGCGCAATATTCGCGAAGAAAAATTAGCAGAAGTTGCCGATTTTTTGAGAACTCGACTAGAGAAAGCCGGGATTAAATCTTATGAAGTGACTGGCCGACCCAAGCATCTTTATGGCATTTACCGTAAAATGCACCACCATCAAAAGCAATTTCACGAAATTTATGATTTAGCAGCCCTGCGTGTTATTGTAGAAACCAACGAAGAATGCTATCGGGCTTTAGCCATTGTCCATGATGCTTTTCGTCCGATACCAGGTCGGTTTAAAGATTATATTGGTTTACCCAAACCTAATCGTTATCAATCCCTACATACCGGGGTAATTGGCAGTACAGGTCGTCCAATAGAAGTGCAAATTCGGACGGTAGAAATGCACCATATTGCTGAATACGGGATCGCCGCACATTGGAAGTATAAAGAAACAGGCGGTTCCAATTATGCCAAGATGAGCAATAGTGATGATAAGTTTACTTGGTTGCGGCAATTATTAGAATGGCAAAATGATCTCAAAGATGCCAATGAGTATTTAGAGAGTGTCAAGAATAATTTATTTGATGAAGATGTCTATGTCTTTACCCCAGAAGGGGATGTCGTGGTTCTTTCTCAAGGGGCAACAATGGTCGATTTTGCCTATCGGATTCATACCGAAATTGGCAACCATTGCAAAGGAGCAAAAGTAAATGATCGGATTGTTCCTTTGGATACGGTATTGAAGAATGGGGATATTATTGAAATTCTCACTCAAAAAAGCTCTCATCCGAGTTTAGATTGGCTCAATTTTGTCCGCAGTAGTACCGCTAAAAACCGGATTCGTCAATGGTACAAGCGATCGCATCGGGACGAAAATATTGATCGAGGGCGCAATTTACTCGAAAAAGAAATGGGTAGAAATGGCTTTGAATCCTTGCTCAAATCTGAAGCCATGCAAACCGTTGTTCAACGATGTAATTACCATAGTGTTGATGATTTGTTAGCCGCTTTAGGATACGGTGAAGTGACTTTAAATCATGTGGTCAATCGTCTGCGAGATGCAGTCAAAGGTCACACTCAGATTCCAGAAGCATCCCTAGAAGAATCTCAAACCAATCTTCAGGTAGCGAACATGGTTCCTCCGGCAACTCCTGCTTCTTCGAGTAAATCACCGATTGCGGGAGTTGAAGGATTGTTATATGGAATAGCCGGTTGTTGTAGTCCAATTCCAGGTGAACCGATTATTGGGGTTGTGACTCGAATTCGGGGAATTTCTATTCATCGACAGGGTTGTGAGAATGTCAATAAAGTCTCAGGCGATCGCTTAGTTCCGGTGAATTGGAATCCTGTCATTCAAAATGGAAGTCGTCCTCAAACCTATCGAGTCAAAATTCAAATTGAAGTGTTCAACCGTGTTGGTGTCTTGAATGATATCTTATCCCGATTAAAAGATAATAATGTCAATGTTTGTAGCGCTCAAGTGAAAACCTTCCGAGATGCGCCTGCATTGATTGAACTCGGGATAGAAATTTGCGATCGCGATCAACTTGAACATACTTGTGTTCAGATTAAAAATATCAGCGATGTCTTGAATCTAAGACGGCTGAATAAAGTTCTCAAATAAGCTGAATGGATTTGAAGTTCAGGTTGGTTAACTTCTGACTCAAAAACCCCTCGATCTGATTCGAGGGGCTTTATTTTAGGAATTGATTTGATTAATTAATGAATTGAAAATTAACCGATCCATTCTAAAACGGCTTCTTCTTTTGTATTGGTGTGACGTTCTGGGGTTTCACGATTAAAGTTCATGTGAATAGAACGAGTTTGTTCACCGTCAGCAGCCACCGCCATAATTGGATAGTCAATCACACCATCGGGGAAGGAAACTTGAATGCGGAACGTACCATCCGGATTCAGTTTAATGGGTCGTCCACCAATCGTAACCGTTGCATCGGGTTCAGTCGCACCGTAAATGATTAATTCGGCTTCCGCAACTAACCAGAACTTACGGGGACGAACAGGAGGTATAGAAGCCCCCATTCCCACACCGGACATTCCAGAACCGGACATGGTTAAGCCCATTCCATAACCCGACATATTCATTCCCGCACCAGAAGCCGTTAAACCAGCGCCAGAAGCGGTTAAACCAGCACCAGAAGCCGTTAAACCAGCGCCAGACATCGTTTGTCCGACACCAGACATATTCATTCCCACCCCAGACATCCGTTCTCCAATTGCCGCACCAGAAGCGGTTAAACCAGCGCCAGACATCGTTTGTCCAATTCCTACTCCAGAAGTGGTTAAACCAGCGCCAGAAGTGGTTAAACCAGCGCCAGACATATTCATTCCTACTCCAGACATCCGTTCTCCAATTGCCGCACCAGAAGCGGTTAAACCAGCGCCAGACATATTCATTCCCACTCCAGACATTCGTTCTCCAATTGCCGCCCCAGAAGTGGTTAAACCAGCGCCAGACATCGTTTGTCCGACACCAGACATATTCATTCCCACTCCAGACATTCGTTCTCCAATTGCCGCCCCAGAAGTGGTTAAACCAGCGCCAGACATCGTTTGTCCAATTCCTACTCCAGAAGTGGTTAAACCAGCGCCAGACATCGTTTGTCCAATTCCTACTCCAGAAGTGGTTAAGCCAGCGCCAGAAGTGGTTAAACCCGCACCAGACATCGTTTGTCCGATTCCTACTCCAGAAGTGGTTAAGCCAGCGCCAGAAGTGGTTAAACCCGCACCAGACATCGTTTGTCCGATTCCTACTCCAGAAGTGGTTAAGCCAGCGCCAGAAGTGGTTAAACCAGCGCCAGACATCGTTTGTCCGATTCCTACTCCAGAAGTGGTTAAGCCAGCGCCAGAAGTGGTTAAACCAGCGCCAGACATCGTTTGTCCGATTCCTACTCCAGAAGTGGTTAAGCCAATACCAGAAGTGGTTAAACCAGCGCCAGACATCGTTTGTCCGATTCCTACTCCAGAAGTGGTTAAGCCAATACCAGAAGTGGTTAAACCAGCGCCAGACATCGTTTGTCCGATTCCTACTCCAGAAGTGGTTAATCCTACTCCAGAAGCAGTTAATCCTACTCCAGACATGGTTTGTCCAATTCCAGACATGGACTTCGCCATTCCTACTCCAGAAGCAGTTAATCCTACTCCAGAAGCAGTTAATCCTACTCCAGACATGGTTTGTCCAATTCCAGACATGGACTTCGCCATTCCTACTCCAGAAGCAGTTAATCCTACTCCAGAAGTGGTTAAGCCAGCGCCAGACATCGTTTGTCCGATTCCTACTCCAGAAGTGGTTAAGCCAGCGCCAGAAGTGGTTAAACCCGCACCAGACATCGTTTGTCCGATTCCTACTCCAGAAGTGGTTAAGCCAGCGCCAGACATCGTTTGTCCGATTCCTACTCCAGAAGTGGTTAAGCCAGCGCCAGAAGTGGTTAAACCCGCACCAGACATCGTTTGTCCGATTCCTACTCCAGAAGTGGTTAAGCCAGCGCCAGACATCGTTTGTCCGATTCCTACTCCAGAAGTGGTTAAACCAATACCAGAAGTGGTTAAACCCGCACCAGACATCGTTTGTCCGATTCCTACTCCAGAAGTGGTTAAGCCAGCGCCAGAAGTGGTTAAACCAGCGCCAGACATCGTTTGTCCGATTCCTACTCCAGAAGTGGTTAAGCCAGCGCCAGAAGTGGTTAAACCAGCGCCAGAAGTGGTTAAGCCAGCGCCAGACATCGTTTGTCCAATACCAGAAGCCCATTGACCCACACTAGAGGGTAAGACGTAGGAACTTACCGTTTCTTCGTGTAAGGAAACTTGGTGCATGGAACCAAATAATGAACCTGTAACTCTTGTTGCTTCTAGATCATCTATACCAAAAATCTCTTTGTAGAGGCGATCTTCAGTATCACTTCCAGGTTGAGTGGGTGGGGTCAATTCTGCAAAGGTTTTACCCTGAAGTTCCTCATCCCAAGATACGGTGATGAATTGATCCTCGATCCAGTCTGAGGGATATATGGGCGGAATACGAATCGCCGCAGAACGAGCCAAGATCAACCAGCGACCATCTGCACAACGATAACCAATTTCTATCACATATTCGCGATCGCTAACAGGAATCGGTACATACCATTCCCGAGCAAGTTCATCACAGGGATATTCCTGAATGCTGTGGGGACTTTGATAGGCTAGGTTAATCTCTGTAACATCGTAAATTCTCAGAGTGAGTTGTTCTCCTCCTTGGCGGCGAAATTCTTCTTTGTGTTCGCTAGAGACATCCCAGTACGCATAAGCCCATTCTGGATCTCTGGCCATCAACACAATGCGACTTAAACCATATCCGATGGGTAAATCAGCGAGTTCTTCGTCTACAGAGGACAAAACTTCATCTACTTGTTCTGCTTGACCGACTGAAAATTTGGCAGCTTCTACCTCCTCTTGAGACTTGAGTGTTGAGGCGGAGGGACTGGATAATCCCATTCTTTGGCGTTCAATTTCTTGAATAGAGGCTAAAAGCTGTGATTTTCTCATTCGACTATAACGCGAGATTCCGTATTCACTCGCAACTTTACGCAGTTGTCTCAATGTCATCTCTTCTAAGGGGGGACGATCTTTAACCATGAGCTTGATGTTCTCCACTTCTAACAACAACAATTTAGGTGTATCTGTAGCTTTTCTTTGGGATCGTGGGGATCGCTTAATTACTCAATATATTGAAGAATATTTTTCGAGTGGTCAAGGGGGGAGTGCAACAAATTATAAGTAAATGTACGGATTTATCGGCAACTCGGGGATCGTATTGTCATCAAATGATAACATTTTAGCAAATTGGGGATCAGCTTTGACAGTCACCTGTGAGCAGTCAACAGTAGAAAATCAAAAATCTGTAGAGACCAACCCATACGGATCTCTACAGAAGTTGAGAATTATCTAGAAAACGGTAAACTGTAAATTCAAAGCAGAAGTTGTGAGGTCAAACGCTTTCTAAACTTAGGTTTGACCCAATTGTGGGCGTTCTAATTGCCCGCCGCGACGCTACACTATTTATCGAACGACCCGCCAATCCTCGATTTGCCAGAGATCCTGTTGTTTGACAAGCTGATATCTAACTCGGAGTGTTTCATCGCGAGAATCAACAGGTTGACCATTTTGATAAAATCGAGTCGTCTCGCTCACTTGAGCATCAATGACAGCTTGATTGGGATCATTAGGATCAATCTGAACATCATTAATTGTGAGATTATGTTGATAATTGCGATAAGAATTTTCAGATTCAATACTTTGGGCAATTGCCACCCACTGCGCTAGAGCGGGATCAACCAATATGTCTCGTAAGGCTTCGATCTGATGTTGGGGGCCTAATGCCGCCGCCTTAGTATCTAACCATTTCTGAACCACTTGTTGAGCAACTTCGGGAGTGAGTTCTGCTGTTAAAGGATTTTGAGGTTCAGGCGTGGGTATGGCAACAGGAGGCTGATCAAGTTGTACCATTGCCTGTTGATTACCCCCTCCAAAAGCGCCAGAGACTAAACCCCATATAGCAGATAGGATTAACCAAGCCAACCATAGCCCCAGAACACTAGCCGCACCCAATAGCAGTAAACGACGAAGCGTTGAAGGATCAAACTTTGTAGAGTTGTTGTGGCGTCGTGTTCCTGGCGTTCGTCCTTCAGTAGAACTCTCTTGACCCAATACAGGGCTAGTAGATACCGTTGTTGAAGATGAACGGCTAGACCCCGACCCAGATGACTTAGAACTACTCGGGATGGGTTCACTCAGTCGCGGCGGCATCTGTCGGGAAGCTTGAGAAAGTTCTGATTCTGTCAGGGGTGGGGATGCTGATAACTCACTTTTCACCGTCGAGGAGCGTGACGGCGAGGGAGAAGACACTCCCGTTGCAGGTGAAGGTGTTGCCGCCATTGAGGAGGTCAATGTCACCGTCGTCGTTCCGGCACTTGCTCCCCCTAACTTGGAAGTTGGGGTTTTCACAGAGGAGCTTTGAGACTGAGAGCCTAACATCGGTTTTGGAGTCGCGACAGTACCGCTAGAAGGGTTGTTACGACGGGGTTGTACCACGACCCACTCATTAGCAGTTCCCACTTCCGAGGAGAGGGATTCTAAATAAGATTGAACGTGTTCATCAGCAAAATAATCTTTGAGAGAAACAGAACGATTGACTAAATCCCGAAAATGAGGAAATACCTCATCTTGCAACCATCGTTCCGCATAGAGACACAATCCCGGTAATAAATCGGGAGAATCTTGAGAATTTTCGCGAATATAGGCAATAGGTTCGCGTTCCTGGCTCAACTCTAAAGCACGACTGGCTTCTTCAGTTTGACCCAATAATAACGAACACACCGCTTTTTCCAGATGCACATCTTGGCGCCGACCCAACTGCATTAACATCAATTTTGCTTTACGAATTAAAGCCGGTTGTCGGTTGGCAAACCCTTGAGCAATTTGAGCATAAACCGCTAAATAAGTCGCTACCGCCGAGGGACGACGAGCTTCCGTTTCAAAAATCGTCTGTTGTTCAGTTGTCGTCAAATAGCGGCGTAATTGTTGGACAAAGCGGAGAAAATCTTCAACACTCAAACCCGACTGATCATCGCCGTGGCCGTCAATTCCTCCCCGTTCGTGCAGCATTTCACGTAACAGTTGCATTCCTCTGCGTCGTTCAGCAACTTTCTCATCTGGCTGCTGCAACAGTTCTAAAATGCGGTAAGGTCGGAGTTTGTAGAGGTCAGCTTGCATTTCCCCTCTCAAACTGGCAAACAGATTTTCTTGTAACAAAATCTCTTGGCCGGTTTCTAGAGATGCAGCGGCTTTTTCGTACTGACCCTGTTGCCATTGTTCGCGCCCCAACTCCAAATAAGCCAGAGCAACAGTCAAAATCACATCCGGCAGAATCAGGTTGGGATCACCAAAACGACCGTCTTTGATGCCCATACTCCCATTGCCGAGATAAGGGAGAGTCAGCTTGATGACTTGCTCATATTCTCCTAACTCTTGCAACACCAGTAAAGCACCAACAAAATCTTGATCATCAATTTCGATACTCGGTGTATGAGTCTCATTGGCTGATCCAGAAGATGAGCTTTTGGAAAGAGTAATGCCAACAGGGGCTGAAGCTTTAGGGTCTTCAGTGTCGTAGGTTTTCGCTAAGAAGCCCATATCATAAGCTTGACGCTGATCCGTATCGGACAGCACCCCATAAGCTTCGTCAATCAATCGCTTGCGCGATCCGATCGCCACATCAGAATACTCCCGTCTGGGTAGTTGCATGGTGCGATCGCGGTGAGCCTGCTTCAACTGTTCAGCAGTAGCCTGAATTGGTAAACCTAAAATTCGGTAATAATCGAGTGGAATACGCACGGGCGACTTCCCCAACGGCGAGCGACTGATGTAGCTATACTAGCGAAGTTTGTCTCAGATGAGGAATTTTTCTAGGAAACACTCTATTGAGCTTTTCAATTCATCGACCTGTTGACAACTTGAGGCCCTTGACCCGGATATACAAGATAACCAAAGTTCAGGGAGTGTTCGTTATTTTTGCTACCCGATTAGTGTACCAGAATCTTTCTATAAATAGTGCAAGAAAACCTCAGCTCGCGCGCAATCGTATCGTCTTCAGCATTGGAAGTGCTAACGTATACAGGGTTATTCTTGCTGAACTCAATACATGGGAAGTCCCGTGGGCGACGGGATCAAAACTGAGCCAAATAATAGATGAGTATTGAACTTATCTGTTTTGCAGTTTTCTATTGCCATCTCAAGTTTATTCGTTTATTTTGAGAGAATGCTGATCTCAATAGCAATTCGCCATCAGTCAATGCCACGCTGGGTCGTCACAGTTCGCAGATATCTTAGCTGATCAATAGTGCAAACCTCTCGTCAGGAAAGCGTCAGTAGTTCACAATAGTGATAATTAGTCATAATTTTGTCACTCCGGCATGGGTCGGTTGGGATCTAACAACATTTCTACACAGGTATTAAGACAACAATGGTTTCCGAACGCGAACGTACATTACCGACTTTTGAGGCTGATCACGCCAGCATTACCCACGAAGAAGGTTTAATCCTCTACGAAGATATGGTTTTGGGCCGCTTGTTTGAGGATAAATGCGCTGAGATGTATTACCGAGGCAAAATGTTCGGTTTTGTTCATCTCTATAATGGCCAGGAAGCGGTGTCGAGTGGCATTATTAAAGCGATGCGCCCGGGTGAAGATTTTGTATGTAGTACCTATCGCGATCACGTTCATGCTTTGAGTGCAGGTGTTCCCGCCCGAGAAGTGATGGCTGAGTTATTTGGGAAAGAAACGGGTTGCTCTAAAGGGCGTGGCGGTTCGATGCATATGTTCTCTGCTCAACACAAACTCCTGGGTGGTTTTGCTTTTGTGGCTGAAGGTATTCCTGTGGCGACGGGGGCGGCTTTTCAAACTAAATATCGCCGGGAAGCCTTGGGTGATGAAAGTGCCGATCAAGTCACGGCTTGTTTCTTTGGGGATGGGGCTTGTAATAACGGCCAGTTCTATGAATGTCTGAATATGGCAACTCTGTGGAAATTGCCAATTATTTTTGTGGTTGAGAACAATAAATGGGCGATTGGGATGGCCCATGAACGGGCGACTTCTGATCCGGAAATTTATAAGAAAGGCCCGGCTTTTGGAATGCCTGGATATGAAGTCGATGGAATGGATATTTTAGCCGTTCATACCCTCGCCAAAGAAGCGGTTACTCGCGCCCGTGCTGGTGAAGGGCCGACGTTAATTGAGGCGCTCACTTATCGCTTCCGAGGTCATTCTCTGGCTGATCCTGATGAACTCCGCGATCAAGAAGAAAAAGAGTTTTGGTTTTCTCGTGATCCGATCAAAAAGTTAGCTAACTATTTGATTGAAAAGGATTTAGCAAGTGCTGAACAACTTAAGGAAATTGATCAGAAAATTCAAGCTGTGGTTGATGATGCGGTCGAATTTGCTGAAAGTAGTTCTGAACCTGATCCGAGTGAACTCTATCGTTTTGTGTTTGCTGAAGATCAATAAACTCAAAAACGATTAAAATTGGGCTGCGTTTGTCGAGTTTTGAGTCAAAAAAGAACTGAAATCGTCAGAAACCCAAATCCTCAAAATTAATGATTTTGTTCTTCTTTTGCTAACGTCTCATCTACAACGCAGCCCTAATATTAAGTCCCCCAACTTTCACGGCTGAAGTTAGGGCTTCATTATTCATAACTTATAATTCATCATTTAGAATTCATAACTCATAACTCATCATTTAGAATTCTGTTCAATTTGAGATCCGGAGAGAGGACAGGGGAAACCGTAGAACCATGTTAAAAGCAGAAGCGAAGGGATAAACATGGTACAAGCTGATCTATTAATTCAGGCAGGTCACGAAGGACGAACTTCAGGGGCAACTGGGGCTGATGGCCCGCTCGGGGGTGAACAGGAGTGGACTCCAATTGTGGCAGATGAAGCCACTCGCATTTTACGGGAAGCGGGAGTAAAAGTTATTCGTGAAGATGCTTTTTTAGGGGGCAAGTATGATGTAAAAGTTGCAGTTTTTGTTCATTTTGATGCGTCTAGTCCGAGTTGTAGCAGTGGTGCATCGATTGGGTATGATGATAGTACAGATCAGGATGCAGCTAAAGCCTGGAAGGAACTTTATTCTCAGTATTGGCCGTTTAAGTGGATGCCGGATAATTTCACTTCAAATTTAAAAAATTATTACGGTTTTAAGTATACTCGCACTTCTGACGCTGAATTGGTTTTAGAGTTTGGAGAACTGACTTGTTTAGAACAGGCTGAATGGTTAAAGCCGCGTTTAAAGTGGTTAGGAGCGTTATTAGCTCACTTTTTAAGTCAACGCATTAATAAAGGTAATATTGCCGATCCTGGGCCGTTTGGAGTGGGTTCAGAACCGCATTCAGATCCGTCAAACTGGAGTCAATTTTATGCGGGTTTACAACAGGAAGGCTATATTATTCCTTATCAGGGTGTGGAAAATCCAACCTTAAGACGGAAATTAGGGAAGATTAAAGAGCCTTTTGGTGAATTAGTTGAGTTTAAAGATCAGAAGTTTGTTCAGGGAAAAGTGGCTTGGTTTGCCGGGAAAAAAGATCAACTGATTGCTGATGATGAAACAGCGACTTTAACCGGGGAAGTCTTGCGGTTGCTGCCAAATGATGACTATTATTGTGCGATGCGTTGGAATTATCAAGCGGGAATGCAGTTTTGGAAAAACCGTCATTTACTGGTTGTAAATCCCCAAAATGATCGGGCGGTTGTTGTACGAGTTATTGATTGGGGGCCAAACACAGAAACCGAACGAATTATGGATCTTTCTCCTCAAGCTTTAGAATCGCTGGATGCCAAAACGGATGATGTTTTACTGTGTGCTTTTTCTAATACGAATCCAACAAGTCAAGTTTTAGGGCTGATTTCTTAAAAGAGTTGATTCTTGTAGGCGATTGCTTTTCGGGAGTTGGAGTAATCGCCGATTGGATTAGACTGGAAATCTTAATTTTTGATTGCCTCAGTTTGAATTTTATTTAAAATCTGCTCAAAATGGTATTGTTAAAGTAGACAACTTACTGGATAATAGAAAATCTAAAGTTCATCTCAAGAAATAGTGACCCGTGAACAAAAAAGCCAATAATCAAGGAGTTTGCAACTTGCTAGAGATTGGGTATCCGATAATGATCAAACTCAGTCAACAATTAGCTTAGGGTTCAGGGCCACTTAATTTTAGGGGGAACTCACTTATGACAGTTCAAAAAGCTGTGTAAAAGCTGATGAAGCTGTTGTTAGAGCGTTCGTAAAGATATAGCGACGCTAAAAGTAAGTTTTCGCAAGATCTGGAAAAAAATTTTTTTTAGGGTTAATCTGCGAAAAAGATAGCGGCAATTCCTATAACTAAATACCAGTCTATGGACAACATACACACTCAACTCCGTCAACTCGTTGCCGAGGCTTGTACCTATCCTCCTGAGAGTGTAGAACGTCGGCAAAGACTCAATCAGATTATTCGTAAAATTATGCGTTCGGGTAAGCTGTGGAGAGAGAAGACCGAATATTATAACGACGCACTTCAGGAAACTTGGGAATACTGCTGTGGGCATTTAGAGGAGTACGATCCGGAACGGGCCAGTGTGATTACCTGGCTTGACAACCACTTAAAAAAACGGCTGAGAAGTTGGCGCGATCGCGCCTATCGGCAGCTAAACCGTCAAATTACTCCATCCAATACTGAAGCAAACTTTACAGATCCCATCGAGAGAGTAGTGGCTGAATTTGATATTCAACCCGTTCTCGAAATTTGGGAAAAAACCACAGAATGGGTCAACAAAGATCCCGATCACCTCTTATGTAAAACCTGCTTTAGAAATTGTCCTGATGTTAACTGTCAGGTTCTCTTTCTCAGACGGTTTCCATCAGAGACACCCTGGAATGATATTGCCTCAGACTTTGACCTCACACCCGCAGAAACCAAAGATTTGCCGAAATTTTACAACCGTAAGTGTTTACCCCTTTTACGAGAATTTGGTACTTCTCAGGGGTATATTGACCCTGCTAAAACTCGGACCAAAAGGAAATCATGATCAGTCAATTTATGCAAACCCTAGATGATTTCTCCATTCCCTTATTTATCCCTTCTCAAGCTAAATCATTAGCTGAACAATTTGCCGCCCAACAACCCACTCCGCAAAAAGCGACTCAGGTTTATCTCAATACTCTGGCGGTGTGCATCGTCAATAACTATTTGCGAATTATGGGAATTCCCACCAATTTAACAACCGGAGATAGTTGGAACCCCTCTGTTCGTTTGTATGCAGATGTGGCAGACTTGGAAGTTGTCGGTCGAGGTCGTTTAGAATGTCGTCCCATTCAGGTTCCTGAAGATCTCAACTCAACAGCTTGTTCGGTTCCTGGTGAGGTGCAAAGCGATCGCATTGGTTATGTGATTGTAGAACTGGACTTAGAACAGGAATTAGCCACATTGTTGGGCTTTGTGGAAACGGCGAATGATTCGATCTCGCTTAGACAATTGCGATCGCCGGATGAGTTACTCGAACATCTGCTCTCATCCCCCCAGGCTGAAACCGTCCCAACTTCGGTCAATTTACGTCAATGGCTGCAAAATACAGTCACCACAGGTTGGGAAACGGTAGAAACTCTATTATCTCCGGCTGAACCCAGTTTTGCGGTGCGGGGAGGAGAGACAGCCGTGATTGAAAATCCTGATTCTGTGGCGTCTGTGATCCGGTTATTAGACCCCGATCAAAGTGAGGAGGTTCGCGCTCAAGCGGCGGGCGACTTAGGTTACATGGGCGTTAGCAATTCGACAACGATTAACGCTTTAACGGAACTCTTGGCAACCGCAGAAGACGAAGAAACCCGTTGGCAAGCCGCTTTGAGTTTAGGGAAACTAGACCCCAATCATCCTCAAGCCGGAATTCGACGAGTCAGGGCGATCAATTTGACCTCGAAACCGAACTCCGAACAAGTGGCGTTGATGGTGGCGATTATGCCGAAAGCCAATGATCGGATTGGAGTCTGGCTGCAAGTTGAACCGCTAGGGTCTTTGACGGTTTTACCAGGGGGTTTAGCATTGAGAGTGTTGTCGATGTCGGGAGAAACTCGTCTACAGGTAGAAGCGAGAAGTGATCGTCAAGGGTCTGGTTTAGATCGAACCATTGGACGTCGTTTTAGTCCACCCCCAGAAACGGGTTTTCAGGTGCAATTGCAATTCGGTTCAACGATTGTGACAGAAGATTTTCTGGCCTAGTGGTGATTGTCTGAAAGAAATTTAAAAATGCAGGTAAAAGTACCCAATGCAAGAGAATAGAGGGGAGAAATTGCGATCAACCCCTCAAAAGAAAGATTTGCTATAGATTTTGGCTATCTGTACAATATATTGAAAGATAGCAATAGTGGGACTCGTAAAGCAACAGATCAAAATGTTGTCTCATTTTAGAACCCCCAATGGGTGCGGTGTGCAGAGTCAAATCGATAAGATAGGATAGCCTCTATGGGCAAGGTCGCAATACTGAAGGTTGGTCATGGTAATTTCGAGCAAGGCTTCGATGTTTTGCTTCAGATCAAAACCGATGATAACTGTCTTTTGGCTGAACTCGAAGGTCAACTTCCTCCAAACCCGGGTTTAGAAGGATGTTATGTGAGTTGGCAAACTCGTTTTCGGCGTTTGCAAGGCGCGAGTCAGTCGAGTCGGCGTCTTAACACTGAAACTGAAGAAGCTTGGGAAATTGATGAAAGTTTTCAAAGTAATTCTTCGGCTGTTGATGATTTTTCTCGCTGTCAGCGTTTGGTGCGAGATGTCGATAAACGCATGAAAAAATGGCTGCAATCTTCTACTCCGAAATGGCAATGTATTCGGGAACGTTTGAGGGTTGAATTTGCTCAAGGTGAAAGTGAAATTCGCCTTATTATTCAAACCAAAAATCCTCGACTGTGGAAGTTACCCTGGCACGTTTGGGATTTACTCGAAGAATATCATACTGGCTTGGGTTATACTTTACCGGGATTTAGTGCCAATTTTACGCCTGTAAACCGTTCAAGTCGCTCCAATAAAGTCAGAATTTTGGCGGTTTTAGGAGATCAACGCAATCTGAATTTACAACCCGATCAAGAAGCGATTCGGAAGTTGAAAGGTGCTGAGGTGACGTTTCTACATCAGCCTCGTTCTACACAGTTTATTAAGACGCTTCGCCAACCCAAAGGTTGGGATATTTTGTTTTTTGCCGGACATAGTAAGACGGAAGAAACCACGGGTCGAATTTATCTAAGTGAGAAAGAAAGTTTAAGGCTGGATGAGTTTAAAAATACTCTCAAAGAAGCGATTAATAATGGTTTAAAAATTGCGGTGTTTAATTCCTGCGATGGGTTGGGATTAGCCCAGGAGTTGATTCAACGAAAAATTCCGGTTGCAATTGTGATGCAGGAGTCGGTGCCGGATGTTGTGGCTCAGTCTTTTTTGAAAGAGTTTCTGGCAGAATATTCGACGGGAAAACCTTTATATAAATCCGTTTATCAAGCTCAACAACGACTGGAAGATTATCAAGAATTACCCGGAGCAACTTGGTTGCCTCTGATTTTTCAAAACTTAGCGGATGTGCCTCCGAGTTGGCAACAGTTACGCCAACCGACAGTGAAAAAGAAAGAGATTGAAGATCGGGAAATATCCGAAGCTAAAGTCTTGAAGAACCGCAAACAAAGGCGTCGATTTCTTCGCATTATTATGGCGGTTAGTGCGAGTTTAATTGCAGCTTTTTTAGTGATTTTTATTCGAGATTTTGGGCAGTTAGAGTTTTTAGAGTTGAAAGCTTTTGATCATTTCATGCGATCGCGTCCGGCAGAAACGCTAGACTCTCGAATGTTAATTGTTGATATTACTCGCCAGGATGTTAATACTCAAATTAGACCGCCTAACGAAGGAAAATATAAGTCTCTGAATGATGGCTATCTCGAAGAATTAATTGAAAAACTGGCAGTATTAGAACCCCGTGTGATTGGCTTAACCCTTGATCGTGATTATCAACTCAAACCGGAATATAAGAGGCTAATTAATCGCTTTAAAGATGATGATCGATTTATTAGTCAATGTGATGTCGGAGAAGATGCCTTAGATTTGGGTCGCGCCCCTTCTCCTCATGCAATTCAAGGTGCAAACTGGAAACATAGAATTGGATTTAGCGATCAGGTTATCGATACAGATAGAATCATTCGGCGTCAATTATTGAGTCTAGAACCTCCAGGAGATCGGCAAATTTCGCCCTGTCAAAGTGAGTTATCTTTTAATTTGCTGATGGCGTTTCGTTATTTGGCGGATGAGGGGATAATTACCGAAGAAATTTATCAAGAAAGACGAGATTTTGAGTTGGGTAATGTCACACTGACTCGTTTGCCGATGAATACGACGATCTACGATGATCAACTTATTGATGTGGCTCATGCACAATTGCTGTTAAACTATCGGGCAACAGGCGGTGAAATTGCACCCAAAACGAGTCTAACTGAAGTCTTAAATGGTTCAGTTGATCCGGCTTTAGTCAAAGATAAAATTGTGTTAATTGGCACGAGTGTTCCCGAATTTGAAACCGTTTATTCGACTCCCTATGGAGAAATGTCCGAGATTTTTCTTCAGGGTCACATGATTTCACAACTGGTGAGTGCTGTTAAAGATCAACGACAACTGTTAGGATGGTGGCCTGACTGGAAAGAGAATATTTGGATTTTAGTTTGGGCGTTAGTTGGCGGTTTACTCGCCCGTTGGTTCCGTCCTGCGATTGCGGTTGGGGTTGCAGTACCGATGCTTTGGGTTTTGCATCGTTATAGTTATATTTTGCTGATTGAACAGGGATTATGGATTCCATTTGTTCCGCCTGCATTGGCTTTAGCAGCAGCATTAATAGCAACTACATTAATTTATCGTCTTCTCAAAGTTTAGAAGCGTTTACTGATGAATTAAAGCGGGGTAATTGCCAGTCTTCGGGTTGAAATTCACTTAAAGAATTGAGAATTTGATCGGCTTCGAGATAGAGTTGTTGATCCATATCTGCTGCCGGAACAGCCACCACAGCCATTCCTGCTGCTTTGGCGGCGGCAACTCCCGCTAAGGCATCTTCAAACACTAAACAATTTTCCGGTTTAGCCCCTAAACGTTGGGCGGCGAGTAAGAAAATATCGGGTGCAGGTTTGCCATTTTTGAGTTGGGGATCATCACCCCGAATAATACATTGAAACATCGAAAACCATTGCTGATGACTTTGAGTTTTGGCCGCATAGGGACGACTACTCGAACTGGTGGCGATGGCTTGAGGAATGCGATGAGTCGCCAAATGTTGGGTGAGTTCAACCGCACCTTCTAAGGGCGGAACATGGGCATAATATTGATAAATAATCGCATCTTTTTCGGTGAGATACGCTTCAACGCTTAAGGGAATTTCGAGCATTTCAATAATGAGTTTTGCTGAATCATGGGATTTTCGACCTCGCAATTTACACATTAAAGAAGGCTCGATCAATTTGTCATAACGACTCGCCAACATTTGGTTAACTTTGGCATGGAGAGGTTCTGTATCT
>JGI12048J13642_10041055_pt1 | contig 18354 bp, 10 predicted proteins | sample ElkSlonscriptome_16_FD_13642 | JGI IMG/M metagenome (IMG submission 13642)
CACCAGTTGCTGCGGCCATCGCTGCGATAATGACTTCTGGAAGCGAAGTCGTCTAACTTGACTGTTCAGGAGTTCGGAGTGCTCGCCAACGAACCGTTGACCACTGGATGGCTTTTGACTATCGCCGGCCTGCTGATGCTGGCGAGCGTGTTGTTCAGCCGCCCTTCCGAGCGCATCGGCTTTCCAGCCGTGCTGCTGTTCCTCGGCATTGGTCTTCTTGCCAGCTTCTGGACACCTGCCGAATTCGTCGATCATTCGCTGGCGTTCCGTATCGGTACGGTCGGCCTGGTGCTGATTCTGTTCGACGGCGGCCTGAATACGTCGTGGCGCGCGGCCCGTCCTCACCTGGCCCCCGCGGCCGTTCTGGCCACCGCGGGCGTGGTCGGCACCGCGGCCATCGTGGCGGTGGCGGCGCGCCTGCTCGGACTGGGCTGGCCGGAAGCGCTGTTGATCGGCGCAATCGTCTCGTCTACTGACGCGGCCGCGGTCTTCTCGGCGCTTCGGGGATCAAACGTGCAGCTTCGCCGCCGGGTCGGCGGCACGCTGGAACTCGAATCGGGCCTGAACGACCCGATGGCGGTCATTCTCACGATAACGCTGACCGGCACGCTGCTGGACGCCGGCGACTTCGAGTGGCTGGCGTTCATCGCCAATGTCGGCATGCAGCTGGCCGTGGGACTGGGGGCCGGCCTTGCCATCGGCTGGCTGGGTCAACAGTTATTGCATCGTATTCGCGTGCCCGCGGCCGGCCTCTATCCGGCCATGACGCTTGCCCTGGCGCTGCTGGCCTTCGGTATCCCTACGCTGTTCCTCGGATCCGGGTTCCTGGCGGTCTACGTCGCCGCGCTGATGCTGGGCAACCGTCGCCTGCCCTACCGCGCCGGCATACTGCGCGTACACGATGCGCTGGCCTGGCTGGGCCAGATCACCATGTTCCTGGTGCTCGGGCTGCTGGCGGTTCCCGGCCTGCTGGCGTCCTCGGGCCTGATGGGGGTGGCGCTTGGGCTGGTGTTGGCGCTGCTGGCCCGTCCGCTGGTGGTCGCACTCTGCCTGCTGCCGTTTCGCTACGAGAAAACCGAAACCGCCTTCATCGCCTGGACGGGCCTGCGCGGCGCGGTGCCGATTCTGCTGGCCAGCTATCCGGTGATGAGCGGCGTTGATGGCGCGCTCGAGCTGTTCCACCTGGTGTTCTTCATCGTGGTGTTCAACGCGGTGATTCCGGGTGCCACGATACGTTGGGCGGTCAAGCGGTTTCGCGTCGAGCGGGCCGGGCTGCCGCGACCCACGCCGGTTCTTGAAATCACCGCGACCGAAGCATTGCCGGTTCGCGTCCTTTCTTTCCTGATCGAACCGGCCGCCCTTGTCGCCGGCAGCCGCGTCGAGGATCTGCCCATGCCCGACGGTGCCGATATTCTGCTGCTGGTGCGCGAAGGCCGTGTTCTGCCGGTAAGGGACGCGACCGTGCTCGAAGCCGGCGACCACGTTCACCTGCTGATTGCGCCGGAGCAGATTCAAGCAGTGTCGCTGCTGTTCGGGTTGCGGGAAGAGGACTAGTGTCCCCCGTTCGCAGGGATTCCAATCAGCGCTGCATCCGGTTCTTCAGCGCCTGGCGGATCATGGCTTCGGCGCTTGTTGATTCATCGCCCACGCCCTTGATCATCTTCAGCGCCTCGGCCGGGGAATAACCCAGCGCGATCAGACCCTCGCGCGCTTCGCCCGACGCATTGCGCTCGCCGGTCGCCGATCGGCCGGTACCGCCGGCGCTGCCGGGACCGAGTTCGAGGCCGTCGAGCCGGCTTTTCATTTCCAGGATCAGCCGCTCGGCCGTCTTCTTGCCGATGCCCGGCAGTCGAGTCAGCGACTGGCTGTCGCCGGATTCGACCATCAGCGCGAAATCGGCCGCGGAGACGCTGGACAGGATCGCCAGCGCCACCTTGGGCCCGACCCCCGAAATCTTCAGCAGGCTGCGGAACAGCTCGCGGTCGGAGGCGCTGGTGAAGCCGAACAGCAAATGGGCGTCCTCGCGGATCACCTGGTGGATCAGCAGCGTGCAGGGTCGGCCGTTTTCCGGAAGCCTGTCGAATACGCTCATCGGCGCCTCGACCTCGTAACCCACCCCGCCGACGTCGATCAGAAGGTTGGGCGGGCGACGCTCCAGCAGGGTTCCGGAAAGCCTGGCGATCATCGCGACACCTCGAAAATCATCCCGACACCTCGCAAGCCATCAATCATCGAAGCACCACGCCCTGCGGCAGTCGCCTGGCGGTGCGCGCCGAGTGCAAGTGGCACAGCGCCACGGCCAGCGCATCGGCTGCGTCGGCGCCGAATCTGTCGGTCGACTTGAGCAGTACTCGAACCATGTGCTGTACCTGTTCCTTGTCCGCGCCGCCGCGCCCGACAATCGCCTGCTTGATCAGCCTCGGCGCGTATTCATGCACGGCCAGGCCGGCGTGGACGGCGGCGCAGATTGCCGCACCCCTCGCCTGTCCCAGCTTGATCGCCGATTGCGGGTTGCGGCTCATGAACACGGTCTCGATGGCGACCACATCGGGCCGGAATTCGGCGATGGCGTCGGTGACGCCGGTAAAAATCCCGGCAAGTCGATCCGGCATCTCACCGCCGCCCAGGCTGAGCTGTCGGGCCGCGACCAGCGACTCGCCGTCGATGATACCGATACCGGTGATGCGCGAGCCCGGATCGAGACCAAGGATGCGCATCAAACGACGAAGATCACTCGTAGGCCTCGGCCGGGATATCGGCGTTGTGCCAGACGTTCTGGGTGTCGTCGATCTCTTCGAGCACGTCGAGGAATTTCAGAAGTTTTGCACCAGACTCCAGGTCCTGGTCGACCAGCGTCGTCGGTCGCATCGTGACCTCGGCCTCTTCAGGCTCCAGGCCGGCGTCGCGCAGCACGCCCAGCACGCCGGAAAACTCTTCGGGCACGGACAGAACCTCGATGCTGCCGTCGTCGTCGGTCTGGATGTCCTCGGCGCCGGCTTCCAGCGCGGCTTCCATCACCTTGTCCTCGCCGGTGCCGGGCGCGAAGGTAATCACGCCCTTCTTTTCGAACAGGTAGCCCACCGAGCCGTCGGTGCCGAGGTTTCCGCCGTACTTGGAAAACGCGTGGCGAACTGCTGCGACTGTTCGGTTGCGGTTGTCGGTGACGGTCTCGACCATCACGGCCACGCCGCCGGGCGCGTAGCCCTCGTAGGTAATCTCTTCGTAGTCGACGCCCTCGAGCTCGCCGGTGGCCTTCTTGATGGCGCGCTCGATATTTTCCTTGGGCACGTTGGCCGCGTTGGCCTTGTCCCATGCAAGCCTCAGCCGCGGATTGGCCTCAGGGTCGCCCCCGCCCTCGCGAGCGGCAACCGTTATTTCGCGCACCAGACGGGTAAAGACCTTGCCGCGCTTGGTGTCCTGGGCCTTTTTTCGGTGCTGGATATTGGCCCATTTGCTGTGACCTGCCATGTTTTGAGTTCTTCCGGTTATATCGACCGACGAATTTTATCACCTTGCAGGTTCAGCTTCCGGTCAGGTTTTGGCCTTACAATTTAGAAGAGCGTTCAATTTATCCAGAGGTTTGGCATGATTTTTCGAAAGATTTTCGCAGCAGCACTCCTCGCCGGCGCGGCCGCAGGTACCCAGGCGCAGACGGGTGAACTCAATCTATTGACCGATCTTGGGACGCCGTTCCCGCCGGGCTGCCTGTCGATCGATCTCCCCGAGCAGCCGCCGTCGGACGATGCTCTTCTGGTCGACAACATCGTCTCGGCCCCTACCATCAACAGCAATTCCCGGGACGGCTCGGTAAGCTTGCGCATCTGGCGCGTGGCGTGCGACGACGATGGTTTTTCCGTGGTACTTGTTCGCATGAGCCAGATCGGCGGCACCAACCCGATCGTCGTGCCAACTGTTTTCGCCGACGCCGGCGATGTGGAGATACCGTTTCACGAAGCCCAGTTACTGCTCCTGCCAGGTGCCGGCAACGTCGGCGCCACCGGCGGCATCATTACCGAGGACGGCACGACGTGGATGCTTGCCGTTGATCCGATTTCCATCGACGGCGTGACGACTTTCCTGCCGGATAACTACAACTCGGATTTTACCGTCGAGCTCAACTGGGGAAGCTTCGCCACCGCACAGCCGGAGGGTACGCGTTTCGTGCTCGACCGGTTCGAGCCCACGCTTGACCTGCCGCAGTTCGACCAGCCCGTACTCAACGGGCGGTATTCGGGACAGTGGACGCTGGACGGCGCGCCGCGTCAGGGACTGGTCCTCCAGATCGCCGAGCAGATTGATGAAAACTTCGTGTTCGCGATCTTTTTCACCTACCTGGACGGCGAGCCGGTCTGGTTGGTCGGCAACACCCTGGCCGGGCTGACGCAACCCGGCGCTGTGACCGTTCCGATGATCGTCAATCGCCAAGGCGCATTCATTTCCGATCCCAACCAGCCGGCGCCCGGCGACGTCACGACCGACCCGGCCGGCAGCATCGAGATCGAAGTCATCGACTGCAACACGATCCGGGTCAATTACGACTTCACGCCGCTGGGCAAGGGGTCGGGTTCGATGGTGCTGGAGCGATTCATCAGGATTGCCGGGTACGACTGCAATCCGTGGCAATAGGATTGTCTGTCCGGTAAAGTCATCGCGGCCCGGTTGATCCGGGCCGTTTTCTTTTCACCCGCTGCAATATCCAGAGCATCGCCCCGGTCCAGTGGCCAATCGTAACGCCCCTGTCCTGCAATACCTTGTAGTCTGAGCGATTGCCGGAATACGCCCAAGCCACTGGATTGACATGCGACCTGCCCTGACCCGACTCATCGTTCTTGTTGTTGTAGTGCTGCTGATCGGCAGCTATTTCTGGTTCGACCTCGGCCAGTACTTCAGCCTGGCCGAACTGCGCGAACGCCGCGACCAGTTGATGACGTTCATCGACCGGAACTTCTACGGGATGCTGGCGCTTTACATGGGCGTCTACATCCTGATGGCGGCGCTGTCGCTGCCCGGCGCGGCCGTGCTGACGCTCGCCGGCGGCGCGCTGTTCGGGCTGGCGGCCGGCACCGTGGCGGTCTCTTTCGCCTCCTCGATCGGCGCGACGCTGGTGTTTCTGGCCGCCCGCTTCCTGTTTCGCGATGCGATCCAGAACAAATTCAGGAAGCGCCTGAAGACCATCAACGAAGGCGTCGAGAAAGACGGCGCGTTCTACCTGCTGGCACTGCGGCTGGTACCGGTGTTTCCGTTCTGGGTGATCAACCTGGTGATGGCGCTGACCCCGATCCGCACCTGGACCTATTACTGGGTCAGCCAGCTCGGCATGTTGCCGGCCACGCTGGTTTACGTCAACGCCGGCACCCAATTGGCCGAGATCGAATCGACCGGCGACGTCCTTTCACTGGAACTGATCGGCGCCTTCGCGCTGCTTGGTCTGCTGCCGCTGATACTGCGCTGGATTCTGCGCCTGCTCAACCATCGCAAGGTCTATGCCGGCCACGACAAGCCGAAATCATTCGACTACAACATTATCGTTCTCGGCGCCGGGTCGGCCGGGCTGGTGTCGTCCTATATCGGCGCCACCGTCAATGCAAAAGTTGCGCTGATCGAAAAGAACAAAATGGGCGGCGACTGCCTCAACACCGGCTGCGTGCCGTCAAAGGCGCTGCTCCGAACGGCCCGCCTGGTGCAGGAGGCGCGCGACTCCGAGCGCTTCGGCATCAAGTCGATGACCGCTGATTTCTCGCTCGCCGACGTCATGGCGCGGGTGCGCCGGGTCATCACGAAGATCGAACCGCACGACTCGCCCGAGCGCTACCGCGGGATGGGCGTAGACGTCATCGAGGGCGCCGGCACGCTGGTCTCGCCCTGGGCCGTGGAAGTGGACGGCAGGACCATCACCGCGCGAAGCATCATCCTGGCCACCGGCGCCGAACCGCTGGTGCCGCCTATCGACGGTCTCGAGGATATCGAATACATCACCAGCGACACGATCTGGGAACTGCAGGAACTGCCCGAGCGCTTCGCCGTGCTCGGCGGCGGGCCGATCGGCTGCGAGCTGGCCCAGGCGTTCGCCCGGCTGGGATCGAAGGTGACCATTATCGAAATGGACGACCGCCTCGTGCCGCGCGAGGATCGAGACGCCAGCGAGGCGCTGATGAATCGGCTCGAGGCCGAAGGCGTGAAGATTGCCACGGGCCACAAGGCGAGCCGCTTCGAGACCGGAGCCAACGGCGGCGGACGGGTGGTCTGCGAACACGGCGGCGAAAAAGTCGCACTCGAATTCGATCGCGTGCTGGTCGCGCTGGGGCGCAAGGCGCGAACCCGTGGATTCGGGCTCGACGACCTGGGCGTGCGCGTCGCCGACCGAGGCACCATCGAAACCGACCCATGGCTTCGCACCAATTTTCCCAACATCTATGTCTGTGGCGATGCCGCCGGCCCTTACCAGTTCACTCATGTGGCCGCGCACCAGGCGTGGTTCGCCTCGGTCAACGCCCTGCTCAGTCCCTTCTGGTCGTTCCGGGTCGATTATCGGGTGATTCCGTGGGCCACGTTCACCGATCCGGAAGTGGCTCGCGTGGGCCTGAACGAGACCGACGCAATCGCGCAGGAGGTCGACTATGAGGTGACCACCTACGGCATCGACGACCTTGACCGGGCCATTGCCGAAGGCGCCGACCAGGGTTTCGTCAAGGTTCTGACCGAGCCCGGAAAGGACAGTATTCTGGGCGCGACCATTGTCGGCGCCCACGCCGGCGAGTTGATCGCCGAGTTCATCCTGGCCATGAAACACGGCCTGGGCCTGAGCAAGATCCTGGGCACCATCCACATCTACCCCACCATGAACGAGGCCAACAAGTTTGCCGCCGGCGAATGGAAGAAGGCGCGCAAGCCCGAAGGCGTGCTGAAGCTGGCCCGCAAGTTCTTCGCCTGGCGCAGAAAATAGCCTGAAAGCCGCCAGCGCGGGGCTGCCTGTTGCCTTTGGTGATTTGGTGTGTTAGTCTACTACCACACTAAATGACCATTACAGGCCTTCGTCATGTCGAGTTTTCCGCTCCGCCGCTTCAGCAAGACTGGTCTCGTCCGTTTGGTTTTACTGTCGAGCGTTCTGGCAGCCGTCCCGTTCATGGCAGGCTGCGGTGCAGATGCCAACTCTTCGAGCCCGGAGGAGTCGGAAGATGCACCGGTTTCCATCCCGGTCGAAGTCTCCGAAGTGGCCTTTGGCGACGTCAGTTCGGCCTATTCCGGCACCGCCACGCTTGAGCCCGAACGCCAGACCAGTGCAGTCGCCAAGCTTGGCGGCATCGCGCTCGAAATTCTGGTTGAAGAAGGTGATCGGGTCGAGGCCGGCCAGGTTCTCGCCCGAATCGAGCGTGACCGATACGAATTGCAGGCCCGACAGACCGAGGCCCGCCTGCGCCAGCTCGAAAACGAGCTGGAGCGCGCCCGCGAACTCCACGAACGCGACCTGATCAGCACCGACGAATACGAACGCATTCGATTTGATACCGAGGCGCAGCGCGCCGCGAATGGGCTGGCCCAGCTCGACCTGGCGCACACGCAAGTTCGCGCGCCGATCGCCGGCGTCGTTGCCGAACGGATGGTCAAGGTCGGCAACCTGGTCACGCAGAACCAGCCGCTGTTCATGATCGACGACTTCGATCCGCTGTGGGCGGTGCTGCACGTGCCCGAACGCGAACTCGACCTGCTGGCCCCCGGTCAGAAGGCGGTGCTGCAGGTGGACGCGTTCCGTGGACAGGACTTTTCCGGCGAAGTGCTTCGGATCAGTCCAGTGGTGGATGCCGCAACCGGTACCTTCAAGGCCACCGTCACCTTCAGCGACGACAGCGGCCGCCTGCGGCCCGGGCTGTTCGGCCGCGTTCGAGTCGTCCACGACAGTCGCTCAAACGTGCCGCTGGTGCCGCAGACCGCGCTTTTGAGTGAGGACGGCGAAGTGGCCGTTTTCGTCGCCCGCCCAGGCGACGACGGGGACGGCTACAAGGCCGAGCGGCGTACCATCAGGACCGGTTACTCCGGAGCCGCGGGGGTCGAGATCCTCGACGGTCTGAATAAAGGCGAGTTTGTCGTCACGGCGGGCAAGAACAGCCTGCGCGACGGCGCCGGAATAAGGATCATAGAACCCGGGGTCATCGAATCCGGCATGGTCGAAGCAGAGATGGCCGAATCTGGAATGGCCGACGCCGAAATAGCCGAGCCCGGCGATTTCAGGTCATGAAGTGGATCTCGGTCGCCGTCCGGCGTCCTGTCACGGTGATGATGGGCGCGCTGACGCTGCTGCTGTTCGGGCTGATCTCGCTGGGCAGCCTGAGCGTGAACCTGCTGCCCGACCTGAGCTATCCCACGCTGACCGTGCGGGCCGAGCTCGAGGGCGCCGCGCCGGCCGAGATCGAGACCCTGCTGACCCGGCCGATCGAGGAAAGCGTGGGCACGGTCAACAACGTGCGCAGCATCGATTCCGTTTCGCGCACAGGTCAATCGGACGTGATCCTGGAGTTCGCCTGGGGCACCGACATGGACATGGCCGGCCTGGACGTTCGCGAAAAACTCGAAGTACTGCAGCTGCCGCTTGACGCCAGCCGCCCGTCCCTGCTGCGCTTCAACCCGGCCACCGATCCGATCGTTCGTCTGGCGCTGGGCTTCGAGGAAATTTCCGAGGTCGACGGGCGCGCCCTGAAGGCGCTGCGCCGGTACGCCGATGAACAACTGAAGAAGGCAATGGAACCGGTGGCCGGCGTGGCCGCGGTAAAGATATCCGGCGGCCTGGAAGACGAAATCCAGATCGAGATCGATCCCGAGCGCATGTCCAGGCTCAATATCGACGTGGCCGAACTGGCCGCCCGGCTGGCCGCCGAGAACGTCAACGTCTCGGCCGGAAGGCTCGAAACCGGAAACCAGCGCTACCTGGTCCGGACAATGAACCAGTTCAATAGCGTCGACGAAATCGCCGGCATGATTGTTGCCGAGCGCGCGGGTCAACCGATTTATCTGCGCGACGTGGCCGCAGTGTCCCAGGGCTTCAGCGAGCGGGAGGCCGTGATCAGGCTCAACGGGCGCGAAGCCGTCGAGCTGGCCGTCTACAAGGAAGGCGACACGAATACCGTGGGCGTGGCCGAGGCCGTGATCGAAAGGCTGGCGTCGGTGCGCACCGATTTGCCCGAAGGCATGCAGCTGGTGGTGGTCGAGAATCAGGCCACTTTCATCGGCCGGGCGATCGATGAGGTCGTCGGCAATGCCCTGCTGGGCGGGCTGCTGGCCATGCTGGTGATATTCGCGTTCCTGCGCGACTGGGCGTCGACGCTGATCGTGGCCGTGTGCATACCGGTGTCCATCATCGCGACCTTTTTCCTGATGGCCGAGACCGGCATCTCGCTCAACATCATGTCGCTTGGCGGAATTGCGCTGGCTACGGGCCTGCTGGTCGACAATGCGATCGTCGTGCTGGAGAATATTTCCCGACACCGGACGAAAGGCGACGTCGCAGGCAGTTCGGTGGCCGAATCACGCGCCCGAGCCGCCGTTCGCGGCGGGTCCGAAGTTGCCGCCGCAGTACTGGCGTCGACGCTGACGACCATCGCGGTCTTTTTCCCGCTGGCGTTCGTCGAAGGCATCGCAGGACAGCTATTCGCCGATCAGGCCCTGACGGTCACTTACGCGCTGGCCGTCTCGCTGCTGGTCGCGCTGACCCTGATTCCGATGCTGGCCGCCCGCCTGGGCGGACGCGCCGGCAAGCGGCTGGATGCCGGCGACTCAGGCGGCGGGCGCGTGATGCAGGCGGTCAGCGCCCGGTACCAGTCGGTCCTGGCACGAGCGCTGGAACACCGGGCTGCAGTCGTGGCGGTGGCTCTGGCATTACTGCTCGGGTCGCTCGCATATCTGGTGCAGCAGGACACCGAGCTCGTGCCTCAACTGGCCCAGGGCCGCTTCGAGGTCACCGCCGAAATGCCGCCCGGGACCCCGCTGGAAGAGACCGATCGGGTCATGCGCCGCATCCAGTCGGCGGCCGAACCGCTGGCCGGTGTCGATTACGTCTTCGGCGTTGCAGGCAGCGGCAACCGCATCGACGCCAACCCGACCGAGGCGGGCGAGAACATCAGCCGAATTCTGATTGCGCTGGACGACGTGACGCCCGCCGCCGAGCAGAGTGCCATGACCTCGGTGCGCGCAGCGGCCGAAGGACAGCCCGGACTCAGGACGCGCCTGTCGCGACCGGAGCTGATGAGCTTCGACAAGCCGATCGAAATCCGGATTGCCGGCTATGACCTGGACGAACTGAAGGAAGCCGCCAACCAGGTCATGAGCCGACTGGCCGACGCCGACCAGCTGGTCGACCTGGCGTCGAGCATGGATCGGGGTCACCCTGAAATCCAGGTACGTTTCGACCAGGAACGCATCGCCGCGCTGGGCCTGACCGTGCGGCAGGTGGCCGATCAGCTCGTCAATACCGTCCGCGGTACGGTCGCGACCCGCTACAGCTGGCGCGACCGCAAGATCGATATTCTGGTGCGGGCCGGCGAGTCCGACCGGTCATCGATAGACGACATCCGCGGCCTGATCGTCAACCCCGGCAGCGCCCGGCCGGTCCCGCTTGACGCGGTCGCCGACATCGTCGTGGCCGAAGGACCGTCGGAGATTCGTCGCGCCAACCAGGAGCGGGTCGCCGTCATTTCGGCAAACCTGGCCTACGGCGCGCTGAGCGCTGCGGTGGATGACGTCAACTCGCGCCTTTCAGACCTCGCGCTGCCGCCGACACTGCGACTGAGCGTGCTCGGGCAGAACGCGGATATGCAGGCCTCGATCAGGTCACTGCTGTTCGCCCTGGGGCTTGCGATCTTTCTGGTCTATATCGTCATGGCCTCGCAGTTCGAATCGTTGCTGCATCCGTTCGTGATCCTCTTTTCGGTACCGTTGGCCGCCGTGGGTGTTGCCCTGGCGCTGGCGATCACCGGCACGACCATCAGCGTGATGGTATTCATCGGAATGATCATGCTCAGCGGCATCGTGGTCAACAACGCCATTGTCCTGGTAGACCTGATCAACCGGCTGCGTGCCGATGGCGTGGAGCGAACACGCGCGATCGTTCAGGCCGGCAGTCTGCGCCTGAGACCGATCCTGATGACCACGCTGACGACCGCGCTGGGGCTTTTCCCGATGGCGCTGGGGCTGGGCGAAGGGGCCGAGATCCGCATGCCGATGGCCATTACCGTGATCGGTGGCCTGCTGGTGTCCATGGCCCTGACGCTGATCGTGGTGCCGGTGGTCTACACGCTGCTGGATCGCTCCGGTGCAGCTGTCTCGGAACCGGCCGGCGTACACGCGTCGATGGGTGCCTGAGCCATGAGTTCACCGGCAGAATTCTCGATTCGCCGGCCGATCACGATTGTTATGGCATTCGTGTCGCTGGTATCGGTCGGCATCATCTCTGCGCGCCTGTTGCCGCTGGAGTTCTTTCCCAGGCTCGATATCCCGTTCGTCGTGGTACAGGTGCCCTACCCGGGCTCCACGCCGGACGAGGTCGAGCAGGAAATCACCCGCCCGATCGAGGAAGTGCTTGCAACGCTCAGCGATGTCAAGCGCCTGTCCAGCACATCTGCGGCCGACATGGCCAGCTTCCGTATAGAGTTCGACTGGGGCGAAGACGTCGCGATCAAGGCGGTCGAGGCGCGCGAACGGATCGAGGCCGTGCGCGACCAGCTGCCCGATGACGTGCGCCGGATCCAGGTACTGAAGTTCAACACGGCCGACCAGCCGGTGCTCACGCTGCGGATATCTTCGCAGAGAGATCTTTCCAACGCCTACGACATGATCATGCGCACCCTGATCCGGCCGCTGGAGCGTATCGAAGGCGTCGCCCGGGTCGAGCTGCAGGGGCTGGAGCCGAAGGAAATCAACATCGAGTTGATCGCCGACCGGGTCAACGCGCATCGCATCGACCTTCAAACGCTTCAAGACCAACTGCGCGCGGTCAATTTCTCGACCTCAGCCGGCATGTTGACCGACGCCGGCACGCGCTACCGCGTCAACCCGCGCGGGGAGTTCAGCGACGTCGAACAGTACCGGAATCTGGTAATCGGCGAAGGGCTTCGATTAAGCGATATCGCCGAGGTCACCTACGGCTCGGCCGAGCGGGATTACGCCCGCCACCTCGATCGCGAATACGCCATCGGCGTCAACGTCCTCAAGGAAAGCGGCGCCAACCTGGTCGACGTCGGACGGCTGGCGATCGCGGAAGTTGAACGGATCGGCGCACAGCCGGAGATGAACGGCATCAACCTGTTCTTCATGGAAAACCAGGCCGAGGGGGTTGTCAGCTCATTGACCGACCTGCGAAACGCCGGTCTGCTGGGGGCGCTGTTGTCGCTGTTCGTGTTGTACTTCTTTCTGCGCAACGCGGCGATGACGCTGATGGTGGCGCTGGCGGTACCGGTATCCCTCACCATCACGCTGGGCGCGATGTACTTCCTCGGCGTCTCCCTGAACATCCTTTCGATGATGGGTCTGATGCTGGCCATCGGCATGCTCGTCGACAATGCCGTGGTGGTCAGCGAAAGCATTGCCACCGAGCGCGAGAAAACGCCGGGGGCGGAAAATATTGTTGCAGCCACCGAGCGCGGCGTGCACAGCGTGGCACTAGCCGTGGCCGCCGGCACGCTGACCAGCGCTGCGGTATTCCTGCCCAACATCTTCGGCGAGCAGAACGAGATTTCAATTTTCCTGTCGCATGTGGCCATCGCAATCGTCGTCTCGCTTGCGGTATCGCTCGTGCTGGCTCAGACGATGATCCCGATGATCGCCAGCCGCCTGAAGCCGCCGGCGCGTCAGACCACTTCACCTGCGCTCGACCGGATCCGCAAGCGTTACCAGACAGTGCTTCGCTGGACGTTGCGGCATCGCTGGAAAAGCGCCGCCCTGATCGTGCTGACATTTGCTTCGATCGTGATCCCGGCCGGTATGGTCAAGACCGACATGTTCCCGCCCGAACAGGACCGCGACCTGTTTCTGCAGTACAACCTCGACGCCCACTATCCGCTCGAGCAGGTCAAGCGCGCGGTTGACCGGATCGAGGACTACCTTTACGAAAACCAGACGCGACTGCAGATCCGATCGGTGTACTCCTACTACAACGAGTCCGGCGTCGCCCAGTCGTCGATTCTGTTGACCGAGGGCGCCGACAACGAGCGCCCGGGTACCGAAATATCAGACGAAATCATGGCCAATATGCCCGATATCGCGATCGGCAAACCGAGCTTCGACCAGGAGCGCGCCGGCGGTGGCGAGGGCGTGGGCGTCACTCTGGTTGGCGCCTCCAGCACGCAATTGCGCGAGCTGGCCGAAGAGGTCGTGCGCCTGCTTGAGCCGATCGAAGGCCTGGAAGGCGTGCGTCTGCCGGAATCTCCGAACGAAAGAGAACTTCAAATCCGCATCGACAGGGAGCGCGCCCGGCTGCTGGGCTTCGACTCGGCACAGATCGCGACCACAATCGCCACGGCGCTCAGAGGCGTGAATCTGCGCGAGTTTCAGGGCCGCCAGGGCGAAGTGCCGGTGCGCATCCGGTTCCGCGATGAAGATACGCAAACGCCCGAGGCGCTGGCCGGCCTGCTGCTGACGCGCCCGGACGGCCGTCAGGTGCCGATCACGGCACTGGTCGACCTGGTCGAGGATCCCGGACCCGGCCGAATCAATCGCGTGGACCGGGAGACATCGCTGACCGTCGAGGCTGCGGTCAACGACATCACGATGCCCGAAGCACGCGAGCGGATCGAGGCCGCGCTCGGCGCAATGTCGATGCCGCCCGGATACGAATGGCGCCTGGGGCGCGGTTTCAGCCGCGAGGACGATACCGGCCAGCGTATGCTGATCAACATCCTGCTGGCGCTTGTGCTCATTTATATCGTGCTTGCCGCACTGTTCGAATCGCTGCTCTATCCGGTCACCATGATCGTGTCCATCCTGTTCTCGGTCGTTGGCGTGTACTGGTTCTTCTTGATTACCGGCACCACGTTTTCGCTGATGGCGATGATCGGCATCCTGATCCTGATCGGTGTCGTCGTGAACAACGGCATCGTGCTGATCGACCATATCAACCAGTTACGCAACAGCGGCGTCGAACGCGACGAAGCCATTCTGCAGGCCGGGCGAGATCGGCTGCGACCGATCCTGATGACGGTGGGCACCACCGTGCTGGGCCTGGTGCCGCTTTGCGTCGGCACCACACAGCTGGGCGGCGGCGGACCGCCCTACTTCCCCATGGCGCGCGCCATTGTCGGCGGACTGCTGTTTTCGACGGTCGTCAGCCTGATCTTTCTGCCCACCGTCTATTTATGGCTCGACATCGTGCGCCACTGGCCGCGCCGCGCATGGCGGTTCATGGCGCGTGCGATCTCGCGTCTGGTGAACTGGCGACCGCTGCGGCTGCGCACCGGCTAGCGTACCCCTGAACAACGCTGCGCGGAACGCTGAGTTCTTCAGAGGTTACATAACGCTATAGAATGGTGCGGTCTTCAAAACCGGAACAAAATCCATTCCATGAAACAGTCCATGTTCAAGTTCTTTTGCGTGATCTGCCTGTCGCTACCTGCACTCGTCGCCGGCCAGGATTTTTCCCAGGTGGAGATTCGAACAACCGAGGTCTCCGAAGGTGTCTATGCGCTGCAGGGCGAGGGCGGGAATCTTGGCCTGATCGTCGGCGAAAACGGCGCGTTCCTCGTCGACGACCAATACGCCCCGCTGACCGACAAGATCATTGCTGCGGTCGCCGAGGTCACAGACCAGCCGATTCGCTTCGTGTTCAACACGCACTGGCACGGCGACCATACCGGCGGCAACGAGAATATGGACGAAGCCGGGGCGCTGATCGTGGCGCACGACAACGTACGCAAGCGCATGTCGGCCGGCCAGTTCATGGAATTTTTCGATAGCGAAGTGCCGCCCGCCGCCCCGGGCGCGCTTCCGGTGGTCACGTTCAACGATCGCGTGTCGTTCCACATCGGCGGTCACACGGTGCACGCCATTCACATTCCCAGTGCGCATACCGACGGAGATGCGATCGTGCACATCGAGGAAGCCGATGTCATCCACACCGGCGACATCGTCTTCTACGGTCTTTACCCGTTCATCGATTACGGCAGCGGCGGCAGCCTGGCCGGCATGGTCGCGGCCACCGACCGGATGCTCGAAATGGCCGGTGAAGACACCGCTATCATCACCGGCCACGGCGGACCCGTCGTCGACAGGTCGCAGCTGCAGCAATACCGCGACATGCTGGCCGCGGTGCACAAACGATTGATCTCGCTGATCGTGCAGGGCAAGACGCTCGAAGAGGTTCAGGCCGAATCGATAACCGCCGATTTCGACGCAGACTGGGGCCAGGGCTTCATTGGCCCGGAACGATGGGTGGAGCTCAACTACACGGGCATGACGGCGGACTGAAAATCCGCCTGACGGGATTGGAAAACGATTATTGTCGAGCAGATAATCGTCACCCCGGAGCACAAAACCGTCATTCCGGACGAAATGGAATCTCCATCCCTGAAAAAGAAAAAATCGCCATCCCTGAAAAAGAAAAAATCGTCATCCCGGAATCGCCGAAAGGCGATATCCGGGATCTCGAGACGCTGACGGCATGCCGACGATCCGCAGAACCAGAGCCAAACCGGCACAGCCGACGCCCCCGAAATCCGCGCCGCAACAGCAGACCCCAAAGTCGCGCAATGCAATCGGACGCAGGTTCACGTGCAGCACACCGCATCCTGTGCCAGGAATTCGAACTCAAAAACAGGACCAACCACCATGCCCAAGCAAGCATTCATTCGGCTGTTGCCGTTCCTGGTGATCGCCTTGTGGGCCACGCAAGCCCCGATGGCCGCCGCCCAGGATCAACCCACCGGCGCCGAGCAAACCTCTTTCGCCGAGGCCACGGCCGGGCTTGCGCTTGCCGAAGGCTTCATCGATATCTACAGCAGCGCAGATAAAGGCAAGGTACTCGCGCTGCTGCCGGCCGCCGATTCGGACAGCACAGATCCGGGCATATTGCTGCGCTTTATCCACGCCCAGCGCCTGGCCGCCGGGCTGGGCTCCAATCCGCTGGGCCTGGATCGCGGCTGGGGCAATTCCGGGCGCATTCTCAGCTTCCGGCGCATCGGCGAGCAAGTAATCGCAGAAGTCGAGAACCATCGCTACCGTGCGGTCACCTCCAACGCGCTCGAGCGCCGGGCGGTCAGCGAATCGTTCGCTACTTCCTTCGTATGGTCGACTGCAATCGTCGCCGAAAATCAAGATGGCCGCGTTCTGATCGATCTGGCCGGCCTGCTGACCGCCGACACGCTGGGCCTCGCGCAGACCTTGAGCGGCGACGGCGGCAAATTCTCGCGCGCCGGCGACCGCTCGATGCCCGATGCCGATTCGGTGCTGGTATTTCCCGACAACGTCGAAATCGACGCCTGGATCACCTTCACCGGCGACGAACCGGGCCGGGAAATACGCGCCACGGCGGCCGATTCCAGTGCCGTGACCTTGCGCCAGCACCACAGCTTCGTGCGCCTGCCCGACGACGGCTACCGGGTGCGGCGCGCCGATCCGCGCACCGGCACCTTCGCGCTGGGCTTCTACGACTATGCCGCCGACCTCGACGCACCGGTTGTGCGGGCATATGCGATGCGCCACCGGCTGCAGTACAACCGGCCCGGCGACCCCGAATCGGGCATACGCGAGCCGCTGGTGTTCTACATCGACCCGGGCGCACCGGCACGCATTCAGGAGGCGCTGATCGACGGCGCTTCGTGGTGGCGCGACGCGTTCGCCGCGGCCGGCTTCGAGGATGGATTCAGCGTCGAATTGCTGCCCGAAGATGCCCACCCGCTGGATATACGCTATAACGTGGTGCAGTGGGTACACCGCCAGACACGCGGCTGGTCTTACGGCGGCGGCGTCATCGATCCGCGCACCGGGGAGATGATCAAGGGTCACGTGATCCTCGGTTCCCAGCGGGTACGCCAGGACCGGATGATCTTCGAGGGCCTGGCCGGCGTCGACGCAGTCGGCAGCGGCTCAGACGACGACCCGGTCGAACTGGCGCTGGACCGAATCCGGCAGCTGTCCGCGCACGAACTGGGCCACGCACTGGGTTTCGGCCACAACTTCGCCGCCTCCACCAACAACCGCGCGTCTGTCATGGACTATCCGGCGCCGTGGATTCAGGTCGACGCTCGCGGCGAGCTTGATTTTTCCCGCACCTACGACTACGGCATCGGTGAGTGGGACAAGCAGGTTGCCCGGTGGCTGTATTCCGAGTTCGCCCCGGAGACAGACGAACAGACGGAGCTGGATCGCATCGTCGCCGAGGCGGCCGGGCAAGGCCTGCGCTTCGTCGCCGACCAACACGCGCGCAGCGTGTCCACGGGTCATCCGTACGGCGCGGTCTGGGACAACGGCCCCGATCCGATCGAAGAGCTGGGCAATGTGCTTGAGGTCCGGGCGCTGGCGCTGGAAAGGTTCGACGCCGACAGGATCGCGACCGGTCGCCCGCTGGCGCAGCTGCGCGAAGTGCTGGTGCCGATCTATCTTTATCACCGTTACCAGATCGACGCCGCGGCCAAGTCACTCGGCGGCATCCGTTTCAGCTATGCCCAGAAAGGCGGCCCCGGCGAGCGGCCCACCCCGGTGCCGCCTGAAGATCAGCGCCGGGCGCTGGCAATGCTGCTGGAAACGCTGGACCCGGAACGGCTGGACCTGCGCGACGACGTCATGGAAATGATGCCGCCGAGCTACACCGGGTACTGGTTCGACGCCGGCAGCGAAACTCTGCCAGGCCGCACCGAACCGGCGTTCGACCTTTTTACCGCGGCAGAAACTGCTGCGGACCTGAGCTTCCGGGCGCTGCTGGATGCAACCCGCGCGGAACGCCTTGTGGCGCAGCACGCGCTCGATCCGGCCATGCCGTCGTTTTCCGAAGTCGTCGCAGCCGTGCACGAGCGCCTGTTCGACGACCTGACGGACCCCGATTCTGGTCGAATGACCACCATCTCGCAGCGACTGATGGCCCGCTTTGCCGCAACGCTGATGGAACTGGACAGCGGCGTCAGCTCGCCCCAGGTCCAGGGCATCGCCAGAGCCGGTCTGCGCAATCTGGCCCGGGAGACCAGCCGTATCCGCGGCATGCGCGCGTTCGGCGACTGGATGACGGTCCGAATAGAAAGCCACCTGGAGCGCCCTGCACCGCCTTTCCGTCCGTCAGCCCCCGGCCCGGATATCCCGCCCGGCAGTCCGATTGGCAGCGGCGCGGGTGCCCGCTCGCCGGCGCTGCTTCTGGAATGGATTGCTGAGGATTGCTGGCATTGCCCC
>JGI12048J13642_10234443_pt1 | contig 18340 bp, 10 predicted proteins | sample ElkSlonscriptome_16_FD_13642 | JGI IMG/M metagenome (IMG submission 13642)
GCACCCCGGTCGGTCGCGGCGGACCTCGAGGCCATTCCCGGCGTGGCCCGGGTCCACACGCGCATCTCGGCCGGTGCCATGATGCCGCTCGAGACCCAGACCGATCCCGTTCGCGCCCAGGTGATGAGCGTCGCGCCGGGGCGTTCGCCCCTCAACGAGCTCGAGCTCGTGCGGGGTCGCATGGTGGAACCGCACCACGCGGACGAAGCGGTCCTGCTCCATAGCTTCGCCGCCGCCAACGACATCGACGTGGGGACCGAAGTCCCCGCCGTCATCAACGGTGTCTGGCGTCGACTGCGGGTGGTGGGTCTCGCCATGAGCCCCGAATACGTGATGGCCATCGGAGCTGGCGACATGACGCAGGATCCGGCTCGGTTCGGCGTGATCTGGATGAGCGAAGATGCCCTCTCGGCGGGCTTCGAAATGGACGGAGCCTTCAACGACGTAGCCCTTCAGCTGCAACCCAGCGCCTCCCTCGACCGCGTCATCGACCGCACCGACCGCTTGCTCGCCCCCTACGGCGGACTGGGGGCCATCTCGCGCGCGAAGCAACTCTCCAACTACGTGCTCGACGGCGAGCTGATCCAGATCCAGAGCATGGCCAAGGTGGTGCCCGCCATCTTTCTCGCGGTGGCGGCATTGCTCCTCAACGTGGTGCTCTCGCGCCTCGTCCACCTGCAGCGCCCAGAGATCGCCACCCTCAAGGCGGTCGGCTACACCGACCGCGAGGTCGGCCTCCATTTCTTCAAGCTCGTGGCCATCATCGGGCTGACGGGCGGGCTGCTCGGTGTGGGCCTCGGGGTGTGGATGGGCGGAGGCCTCGTGGATCTCTACGGCGCGTACTTCAAGTTCCCCGATCTGCGCTTCGTGCTCGACGTCGGCTCGGCGGGGACGGCGGTAGGGATCTCGCTCCTCGCCGCCGGCGTGGGCGCCTTCGGCGCGGTACGCCGCGTGATGTCGCTGCCTCCGGCCGAGGCCATGCGTCCCGCCGCACCCGCGCGCTACCGGCGCTCCATCGTCGACGTGCTCGGCCTCGCCCGGCTGTTGGGTCCGAGCCTTCAGATGATCGTTCGCGAGCTCGAGCGGCGCCCGCTGCGTACCCTGGGGAGCTCGGTGGCGATCGCCGCCTCGGTGGGCCTCATGGTGGTGGGCGGCTGGTACCAGGACGGGCTCGAAGCCCTCATGTACACCCAGTTCCACGAGGTGATGCGTGAGGACGTGATGGTGACCTTCACCGAGCCGCGTCCGCAGCGCGCCGTGTGCGAGCTCACCCACCTGCCCGGCGTGCTCGACGTAGAGGGGCAACGTCACGTCGCCGTGCGCTTTCGGTCCGGACACCACAGCCGCGACGCGAGCATCATCGGCTACCACGAGCGGCCCAAGATGCGTGCCCTCCGAGACAAGTGGGGACGCATCGCGCCGTTGCCGCCGCAGGGGGTGGTGCTGACGAAGATCCTCGGTGAGATCCTCGACGTCTCGATCGGAGAGACGATCACCGTCGAGCTCAGGGAGGGGGCCCGGCCCACCAAGGCGGTGAGGGTCGTGGGCTTCGTCGATGAGGGTTTCGGTCTCGCCGGGCACATGCACGCCGAGGCGTTGCACGCCTTGGTGGGCGAGGAGCCCATGGTCACCTCGGGCTTGCTGCGGGTGGACCCGCAACAGGGCTCGGCGCTCGACCGCGCCCTCAAGCGCATGCCCTACGTGGTCTCGGTCACCCGTCGCGACGCCATCTTCGAGCGCTTTCGCGAGCAGAGCGGTCAGATGATCGCGACCATGACCATCCTCATCACGCTCTTCGCCGCGACCATTACGGTGGGGGTGGTCTACAACAACGCGCGCATCTCGCTGAGCGTGCGCTCGCGTGACCTGGCCAGCCTGCGGGTCCTCGGCTTTCGACGCCGCGAGATCAGCACCATCCTCCTCGGCGAGATGGCAGTTCAGGTTCTCCTCGCCCTGCCCCTCGGACTCTGGTTCGGCGGGGTTCTCATCGACGGCATCGCCAACTCCGTCGATCCCGAGACCTACCGCCTCCCCATCATCATCACCGCGCGCACCCACGCCTACGCCGTCGCCGTGGCCCTCGCCGCGAGCGCGGTGTCCGCCCTGCTCGTCCGCCGCAAGCTCGACCAACTCGATCTCATCGGGGTGCTCAAGACCCGGGAGTAACGTCCATGTCCACCGCCATGTCCCGTCAAGCCATCACCGACGACCCCGACGCGCCGCATGCGCCGGGCCATGGGGGATCGGCCCCGGCGGGGCCGCCCATCGAGCGGCCTCGCGACGAACGCCCCCGGCAGCGGAAGCTCCGGCGGCGAGCCGTCGGTCGTTGGGTCAAGCGCATCCTCCTCGCCATCGTCGTCCTCGGCTTGGGCGGCGCCATCGTGAAGGGCATGTTGCCCAAGCCGGTGACGGTCGACATGGCGACGGTGGCTCGAGAGCCGATGCAGGTAACCATCGACGAGGACGGCCAGGCACGCGTCATCGATCGCTATGTGGTCAGCGCCCCCCTCATGGGCAGGGTCGCACGTATCGAGCTCGATCCAGGAGACGAGGTGAGGGACGGCGACGTGGTCGCACGCATCGTGCCCCTCGACCCCCCGCTGCTCGACGACCGTACCCGCAGCCAGTCCGAGTCTCGCGTCGCCCAGGCCCAGGCCGCCCGGGCCCAAACGGCGGCGCAGATGGCGCGCGCCAGAGCCTCGCTCAGCTTCGCGAAGACCGAGGCCGGGCGCGCGCGCGAGCTCTTCGCGAAGGGCGCCATCCCCCAGCAGAAGCTGGAGCAGGCCGAGATGGGCGAGCGCACCGCGAAGGCGGATCACGACTCATCGAAGTTCGCCTCACGCGTCGCGTCCTACGAGCTCGAGATGGCGCGGGCCGCGCTCGGGCACCTCGACAAGAAGCACGGGCCCGGAGACCAGCTCGAGGTGCCGGCTCCCGTGTCGGGGCGCGTGTTGAAGGTGCTTCAAGAAAGCGAGGGCGTAGTGCAGCCGGGAACGCCGCTGTTGAGTGTGGGCGATCCCAGCGCCCTCGAGATCGTGGTCGACGTGCTCACGAGTGACGCGGTGAAGATCACCCCTGGCGCCCGCGTTGCGATAGACCGCTGGGGTGGCGAATCGGTCGAGGGCCGCGTGCGGCGCGTCGAGCCGTCCGCCTTTACGCGCCTCTCCGCACTCGGGGTTCAAGAGCAACGAGTCAACGTCATCATCGAGCTGACCGCCCCACGGGAGAGCTGGGCCAACCTCGGCGACGGCTACCGCGTGGAGGCCCACATCACCATCTGGGAGCAGGCCGACGCGCTCACCATTCCCGTCAGCTCGGTCTTCCGCCACGGCGATGGCTGGGCCGTCTACCGCGTCGATGATGGCGTGAGCCACCTGATCCCAGTCGATCTCGGTCAGCGCAATGGTCGGGTCGCGCAGGTCACCACCGGGCTCGAGGCCGGCCAGTCCGTCGTCGTCCACCCCAGCGACCGCATCCAGGATGGGGTCCAGGTCACGCCGCGCTGAGTCATCACACGGGGGCGTCGATGCCCATGTCTCGGATCTTCTTGTAGAGGGTGGTGCGCGAGATACCGAGGAGCTGAGCGGTGGCTTTGATGTTGCCGCGTTGCTCGCGCAGCACGCGGTTGATGTGCTCGCGCTGGACGTCTTCGAGGGTGGCGAGACTCTGAAACTCTCCCGTGTCGTCGGGCGGAACGCCGCTCTCCGGGGGTACGTCGCTCAGGAGCTCGACCTCGGGCAGGTGCTCGGTTCCGACCACGCCCCCCCCCGCCATGACCATGGCCCGCATCATCACGTTCTCGAGCTCGCGCACGTTGCCCGGCCAATTGTACTTCTCGAGCTGGGCCAAGGCCTCGCTGGTGATGGACGGCGACGCCCCGCCCGCGCGCCGGAAGCGCTGCACGTGCATCTCCATGATCGCTTCGGCGAGGTACTTGAGGTCGCCCTTGCGCTCGCGCAGCGAGGGAACGCGGATGGGGAAAACGGCGAGACGGTAGTAGAGGTCCTCGCGAAAGGTCCCCGCGGCGACCATCGCCTCGAGGTCGCGGTTGGTGGCGCTGATGAGGCGGTAGTCGCTCGAGCGCTGCGTGGGATCTCCGAGGCGCGTAAAGGTGCCCTCCTGCAGGAAGCGCAGCAGCTTGACCTGGTTCTGCAGGCTGAGGTCAGCCACCTCGTCGAGAAATAGGGTGCCGCTGTCGCAGCGCTCGACCAGCCCCACGTAATCGGAGATGGCGCCGGTAAAGGCGCCCCGAACGTGCCCGAAGACCTGCGATTCGAAGAGGGTCTCGGTGAGGGTGGCGCAGTTGACCGCGCCAAAGAATGCCTTCCGCCGAGGACTGATGTCGTGGATGGCGCGGGCCACCAGCTCCTTGCCGGTGCCCGTCTCGCCGCCGATGAGCACCGGCACGTCGATCCGCGCCACCTGCCTCACCAGCTCGAAGACCACCTGCATCTTCGGGTCGACGCCGATCATGCCGCCGAGCAGATGGTGTCGCACGTGGCGCTCGCGTCGAACCTCGTCGGCGTGCTCGTCGACGAAGGCCGTGAGGCGCTTCTGCACCTCCGGAGGCATGCTGGTGCTCACGCGGTAGCGCGAGCCGTCGAACTCCACGATCCCGTTGCGAACCATGGGCGCGAGGCACGCCTCCACGTCCTGGCGGTAGCGGCCCGTCCGCAAGACGGCGTCGTCGAGCGTGAGACCGACCTCCCCGAGGTCGATGAGCTCAGCCGCGAGCCGGAGCCGGAGGGGTGACGAGAGCTCGTGCTCGAGCTGGCCAGCGAGGCCGAGGCGCCACTGCCGCGCCCGGTCGACGTTGGGGGTGGCGCTGTTGGCGAGGAGGCGCAGCATGCCTTCGTCCCGACGGGTGAAGATGGCCTCCTGTCCGCTGCTCGCCGCGAGCACGCCGGCGACGGAGCCTCCCACCAGCATGGGCACGGCCAGCAAGGAGCGAACGGGGAAGCCGGGATCGTGGTCGCCGTACCGCGCATCCTGCTTCACGTCGCCGATGCGTGCGCTGCGCCCCGTGTCGCGCACCCATCCCGCGAGGCCCTTGGCGATGTCGAGGGCGACTTCGTCGGTCTCCCCGCGGCCCGCCCGGGCCCGCGACACGAGCTGCTCGCCGGTGTCGTCGAGGAGGAGAATCGCCGTGTGATCTGCGGGCAAGAGCCCGAGCGCTCGATCGGCGACGTGCTGGAGCGCCGCTTCGAGATCGGTCTCTTCGGTCAGCTGCCAGGTCAGCTCAAGAAGCCGATCCAACGGTCGTTCATCCATGTCGTAGGCCCAGTCTACGCAGACCACGTTCCAATACCAAGCACGTTGTCTACAAACTGGACACCTGTGACCAAATGTACCAATACAAGCCAAAGAGCTTCTCGTGTCCACCCTTGTATGGGATTCGCCAACGGCGTTCGAAGCTCGCGCGAAGCCCGCAGGCGCCCCTGCTCACGGAGAGCGGTAGCTTCCCCGCGGTGGGACGTGACGAGCCCCAACCGGGCGTTGACTATCCCCGGGACGAGGATGACCTCGAGCAGATGTTCTCAGCCGAGGTCGACGTTCACCGTTATCTGGAACGGATCCGTTACCCGAGGGGCTTCGCGTGTGCAGCTTGCGGCGATCGGGCCACCCCGTGGCGCAGTGGCACCGGTCTGCTGGCGTGCACCGCCTGTCGCCAGCCCGCCCCCCTTCGGGCCGGCACCATCTTCCAGGCGAGCCCCATTCCCCTCCGACAGTGGCTACGGGGCCTGTGGCTGCTCACCGCTTCGGAGACGAGCGTCGGCGCGCACGCATTCGCCCACCAGGTCGGGGTCGACGAAGCCCAGGCCGACAAGCTCCTCCGGCGGCTCCGCGGAGCCATGGCGAGGGCCGATGCGCCCCCGCTCGAGGGCCACGTCTACGTGGCCACGTCACGCCTCGCCGAGAGGGAGGGGCGCCCGAGCGCGACCTCGCCCCTCATCGCCATGGCGGTCGACGTGGAGCGCACCCATCGCCCACGCGTCCGCCTTGGTCAGCTACCTCGGGTCACCTCCCGCGACATCCAACGCTTCGTGGTCGATGCCGTCGCACCTTGCAGCAAGGTCGTCACCGCGCCTTGGCGCGGCTTCTCCCTAATCACCGATAGCGGCTACGAGCACGAGGTCCGCGACAACCCACCGGGCCAGATGAATGGCGCCGTGGCCCCGTCCGATGTCTGGGCGTTGCTGCGCCTCTGGGTTTGGAGCACTCCCGAGCTCGACGTCGACGACCTTCAGCCTGCCCTCGACGAGTTCGCCTTCCGCTTCAACCGCCGGCACTATCGGCCGGGGCAGCTCTTCTACCGCCTCATGCGAGGGGTCACCGAACTCGACGCCGATCCATGCGCGACCCATCGCGCTGCGAGCTGAGCTTGCCCCCTTCAGCAGAGCGCGACTAATTGTAGCGCGTGCGTCGCATCGTCGTGGCCGTGCTTCTGGGGCCCTTGATCGCCCTGGTCCTGCGCGTGGCGAGCGACGACTACGCTTTCGCGCAAGCCCCCAGTGCCACGGCCACCACCACGGCCACGGTCCCGCCACCTCCTCCGGCCCCGCAACCTCCGTCTTCGCCCGAGACCGAGGCGCTAGCCGAGCGCGAAGCCCGGGTGCGAGCCCTCATGACGGGGACCCTCGATCTGTCCATCGAGCCTACCGATCTGTTTGCGGGCCTCGACCTGAACCAAGCCAACGCCGTCGCGGTGGAGGTCCGCCGATTGAGGGCGGTGCTGGCCTCCGCCCAGGCCGACGCCGAAGCCCGAAGGCGGGCCGAGAAGGCGGCCGAAGGCGGTGCTGGCGGCGCAGCGGGGGGTGGCGGCAGCGGTGGTGCCCCCCCAGAGCTCCCGGCGCTCGACCCGGCCGAGGAAGCCCTCTGGGAAGCCCAGCTCTCGCTCGACGAGGCCCAGCTCGCTTTCCTCTCCGCCTCGCGCGAGCAGCGTGCACAGTGGCTCGAGCAACACCTCGAGCGTCAGCTGCAAGCCAACGAAGCACAGAAGAAGCAGCAGCAAGCCGAGGCGCAGAAACGTGAGGCCGAGGCAGCCCTCGAGGCCGCGCGCGAGGCCGAGCGGATGGCCCAGAACGAGGCCCAGCGACAGGTCACCGGAGAGATCCGACGGCTGGCTGAGATCCGGGTCAAGAACAGCGAGTACCTCGACCGCCTGCTCCAGCGCGAACGCGCCCTCGAGGCGCCCCTCGAATCGTTGCTCAAGCGAGAACGAAACGTCGACGAGCTGCTCGAACGTCGCCCCGTCGACCCAGCTGTGGCCGACGCACTCTACGTCGACGTCGACGAGGCCCTCTCTCGGCGGCGTGACGAGCTCGGCGACCGGCTCCGAGACTACGCCGGTAACCAGACCGAGGTGGTGCCGGTGGGCGATGACCCGCTGGCCGAACTCACCCTCGTCAACACGAGTCAGGTGACCACCGAACGAGCCGAGGTCGCGGCCGAGGCCGCCAAGATCCGGGCCACCGAGCGCGTGCTTCTCGCGCGCGAGGTCGACGTCCTCGTCGATGTGACCCGGGGCCTCAACGGGTTGCGGCTCCGGCTGCTCCCTTTCGTGCCCGAGGCGCGCAGCAAACCCCTGTTCGACTTCGGATCGCGCGGACGAAGCCAAGCCAAAGCCGAGCTCGACCTGCTCGCCACGGTCCTTCGTTACCACTTCACGGTCAGCACCAAGTGGGTGCAGAGTCTGCCCGAGACCCACCCCGACGACCGAATCGCGGCCTCATGGCACGCCTTCAAGATCGTCGCTGCCTTCCTCCTGTTCCTACTTTGGACGCGGCGGGCCGAGTCGCTCCTGAGCGAATGGCGACAGCGAGAGATCGACCTATCTCGCCAGCATCAGAAGCGCCGCAGCCTCGAGGGTCTCGTGCGCTTCGTCGAGCGGGTACGCCGCTCGGTCGAGTTGCTCGTCCTCTTCTTGGTGGTACTCGCACTCCTCCCCGATCGCGCCACCGAGCTCGACGAGGTCCAGCTGGTCGAGATCGTCCTCTGGTGGACCCTCGGCGAGGCCGTGGTCGTCAATCTCGTCAATGCCGTCTTCGCTCGTCAGCGTCGCCTGCAAGGCGCTACCGACGAGAAGACCAACGCGCTTCGCCTGAAGTCGCTCCATTTCGTCGGCCGCTGGGTCGTCGCCTTTGGTCTCGCCCTCGCCCTCACCGAACAACTGGTCGGTCGCGGCACGATTCACCATTGGGTGAAGCTGGTAACCATCTACTCGACGATCCCGGTGCTCGCCGTGGTGCTTCACTGGTGGCGCCCCATCATCTTCGAGCGTATCGAGGGAATGGGGAACAAGAACGCCGTGCTGGCGTGGGTGACCAAGCATCCTAGCGGCGCGCTCGCCTATCCCGCGGCCGCCCTCGGTGCAAGCTACCTCCTGCTTCGTGCGGTCTACCGGATCCTCCGTGGCTACCTCGGCGGCTACGACCTGGTGCGGCGTGCCCTTGCCTATTGGTTCCGGCGCGAGCTCTCGAAGCAAAACGAAGCCAAAACCGCCGACGACATGCAGCCCCTCGCTGGCGCCGCCTACGAAGCTTTCGACCCGGCGCAGTCGGCGATGGTCATCGTGCCCAGTGTGGCTGACCCCGAGCTCGACGACATCATCCGCCGTATCGACCTCCCGGGCGGTGGCGTCTTCGCCATCGTGGGAGAACGCGGGGCGGGCAAGAGCAGCCTCCTTCGCCGGATCCAGGAGAGCTGCCGAACGCGCCTCATCGACTGCCCGGAGCACGTCGAAACCTTCTTCGCCCAGTTGCGCGAGGCCTACGACCTCCCGCGCGACGCAGACCAAGCCGGGCTGGTCGAGGCGCTCGAGCAGCTCGGCGACGACACGGCCCTCCTCATCGACGACGCCCATCACCTCATCCGGCCCAAGATCGGCGGACTCGACGACTTCGAGCGCCTGCTCGAGCTCGCTCGCCTGTCGAGCGTGCAGGCTTGCACCTGGGTCTTCTGTCTCGACGCGGTGATCTGGCAATACTTCGAGCAGGCCCGCGGCGCGCGGCCCCTCTTCGACGACGTCATCGCGCTGTCACCCTGGTCGGAGGAGGGGATAACCCGACTCCTGCGCCAACGCACCGAGGCGGCCGGGATGAAGCCGCGCTTCGACCGCCTTCTCCGTGAGCACGAGCTCGGGGGCGACGCGACCGAGCGACGCCAATCGCTCCATCGGGCCGAGCTGAACTACTACCGGCTGCTCTGGGACTACGCCAATGGCAACCCCGGTGTCGCCCTGCAGTTCTGGCGCGACTCGTTATGCATCGATGACGAGGATCGCTGTTGGGTTCGTCTGTTCGAGCCGCCGAGCACCAGCGACATCGAGTCGCTCCCCGAAGAAGCCATCTTCGTGTTGCGCGCCGTGGTGCAGCTCGAGCGAGCCCGCGTGGCCGATATCGCTGCCGCCACCATGCTCACCGAGAGTCGCATTCGTGACGCGCTCCGCTACGCCCTCGCCCGGGGCTACGTAGCGACGGAAGCGGGCCGCTACCGGGTAGAGTGGCGTTGGTTCCGGGCCATCACCTCCGTGCTTCAACGACGGCACCTGCTCACCACCCGCTGAAGGTCTCCCGATGACCCATCGAATCGTCTTTCTCGTCTTCGCTGCCATCCTCCTCGTGACCCGCGACGCGGCCGCGCAGGACATGCCCAAGAGCGACGACCTGGTGAAGCTCATCGGGTTCATCCGTCCTCTCGGGGTGTTCATGTCGGTCTTCGTCGTGCTCGGTGGCAACCTGCTGCTGCGCTTCGTCACCGACAGTGCGCAGAAGATCGCCGAGCGGTTCCCCGCCCGACGGCTTCTGGCCCAGAAGATCGAGTCGATTCTGCGCTTCTCGCTCTACATGACGGTGGGCCTCACCGTCATGGGTCTGAGCTTCGAGATCAATACCGAGACACTCCGCTTGGTCGCCCTCGTATTCGGCTTCGGTATCGGTCTCGCCATGAAGGACGTGGCCGCGTCGGTCATCGCCGGAATCACCATCATGTTCGACCGGCCCTTCCAGGTGGGAGACCGGGTCAGCTACGCCGGCGAGTATGGCGACATCATCCAGATCGGTCTCCGGAGCGTGCGCATGCGCACCCTCGACGACAACATCGTCACCATCCCCAACAACAAAATCCTCACCGAGGTCACCTCGAGCGGAAACTACGGCGCCCTCGACATGCAGGTGGCGGTCAACTTCTACGTGGGCGCCGACCAGGACGTCGAGCTCGCGGAGCGCATCGTGCGTGAGGCCATGCTCACCAGTCGCTATGTCTTCCTCGACAAGCCGGTGGTGGTCTTGGTCAGCCAGGAGATCGTGGCCGACATGGTGGTGGTGCAGCTCCGGGCCAAGGGCTACGTGCTCGACACCCGCTACGAAAAGGCCTTCCAGACCGACGTCTGCAAGCGTGTACTACTCGCCTTCCCAGAGTACGGCGTGTTGCCGCCCGCCGCCTTCGAGCGAGCGGTTCGCCCCGACCACATCCCCCACCGCGTTCTCGCCTCATGAAGCTTCACCTCGTCGACGGTACCTACGAGCTCTTCCGCGCCTTTTTTGGCGCCCCTTCGGCCGAGAGCCCCGACGGCCAGGAGGTGGGCGCCACGCGAGGACTGATGAGATCGATGGCTCAGCTCTTGAGCGAGCCCGACGTCACCCACGTGGGCATCGCTTTCGACACCGTCATCGAGTCCTTCCGCAACGAGCTCTTCGACGGCTACAAGACGGGCGCTGGCATCGAGGAGCGCCTTCTCTCGCAGTTCCCCCTGGCGGAACAGGCGACCGAGGCCATGGGCATGTGCGTGTTTCGCATGGTGGCATTCGAGGCCGACGATGCCATGGCCAGCGCGGCCGCGCAGTGGGGCGATCGCGTCGAGCAAGTCATCCTCTGCTCCCCCGACAAGGACCTCTCGCAGTGCGTGACCGGCGACCATGTGGTCTGCCTCGACCGCATGCGTAAGAGGTGGCTCGACGAGGCGGGCGTGCACGAGAAGTTCGGGGTCGGGCCAGCGTCGATCCCCGACTATCTCGCGCTGGTCGGCGACAGCGCCGACGGGATCCCCGGCATCCCCAAGTGGGGGGCCAAGAGCACGGCCACGGTGCTCGCCCACTACGCGCACCTCGACGCCATCCCCGACGCCGCAGAGCAGTGGGCCGTCGAGGTTCGCGGCGCCAAGGGCTTGGCCGCGAACCTGGCCGCGCAGCGGCAGGATGCAGAGCTGTACCGCACCCTGGCCACCCTGCGCCGCGACGTCCCCTTCGAGGTCGAGCTCGACGACATGCGCTGGACGGGCCCTAGGGTCGAGCTCGACGCCTTTCGGGAGCGAATCGGCCTGCGACGGCTCAACCTCCCGGCACCGAAGGGCTGATGGACGAAGCACCTGCACGATGCTGTCCATTCGCTAAGATGCGCCGTGATGGAGATCCACGCCGACCCTTACGCGGAGCCCCCGCCGCAAGCGCCTGCGCCCCCTCCTGAAGCGCCGGCGCCTCGCCGGGGCCGGGCGCAGCGGGTTCTCGCCGCGCTGCTACTGGGCCTCATCGCCGTCAACGTCGGGCTGCTCGCCTGGCTCCTCAATCGGTCCGCAGAGCAGAAGCCCCTCACGGCGAGCCCGCAGCTGCCGACCTTCGAGGTCAAGGTGGGAAAGGGGGTCGACCCGAGCCCTCTGCCCAACGATCTATCGAAGAGCGAGGAGCGCAACATCGAGATCTTCCGCCGAGCCGCGCCATCGGTGGTGTTCATCACCAACCTGGCGGTGAGCCGCGGCTTCCTCAGCCGTAAGGCGACGGCGATCCCCAAGGGTACGGGCTCGGGCTTCGTGTGGGACGACGAGGGTCACATCGTCACCAACTTCCACGTCATCCGCGGCGGCAACGCGGCGAAGGTCACCTTCGCCGATCAGAAAGAATACGACGCGCGCATCGTGGGTACCGCGCCGGACAAAGACATCGCCGTGTTGAAAATCGACGCGCCGGAGGGTGAGCTCACGGCGCTCCCTCGGGGCGCTTCCTCCAATCTGGTGGTGGGACAAGAGACCTTCGCCATCGGCAACCCGTTCGGCCTCGACCACACCCTCTCCACCGGCGTCGTGAGTGGGCTCGAGCGTGAGATCGACTCCCTGGCCGGGCGGCCCATCTTCGGCGTGATTCAAACCGACGCCGCCATCAACCCCGGCAACTCGGGGGGCCCGCTCATGGACTCTAGTGGTCGACTCATCGGTATCAATACCGCCATCTTCAGCCCCTCGGGGGCGAGCGCCGGCATCGGCTTCGCCGTACCCGTCGACACCGTGAAGCGCATCGTCCCTCAGCTCATCGAGCACGGGAAAGTCGTTCGCCCCGGCCTCGGCATCACCTTCGACCCGGTGCTCAACCAGCGTACGGGCCTCAAGGGGGTCATCGTCCTCACCGTCCAGCCCGACTCCGCTGCCGACGAGGCGGGGCTCAAGCCCACCGTGCGCGACGCCCGCTCGGGCGAGATCATCCTCGGCGACATCATCATCGAGATCGACGGCGAAAAGGTCGAGAGCGACAAGGACCTCTTCAAGCAGCTCGACGACAAGCAAGTTGGCGACACTCTGAAGATCAAGGTCCGCCGCGGCGACGACGAGACGTCGGTCGAAGTGACCCTCAAAGAGCTCCCCACCGACTGAGGGCCGCTCGGGCGCCATCAGGGGAGAACTCGGCCGCCGCGTGGTATGGTTTGCTGATCTGGGGAACTTTTATGAACGCACTGCGCTTGAGCTTGGTTGGTCTAGGGATGATTTCATTCGCCGTGGGGCTCGGCGGAGGCTGTTCTGCGGCCACCATCGAGGAAGACGACGGTGATGGCACCACCACGACCACCACCAGCGGCTCTACTGGAACCGGGGTGACGACCGGCGGTGGCAACACGGGCACCGGGGGTCAGGGAGGCGCGGACCTCGGTCCCTGCGGCCAGGACTGCGGGGCCATCGAAGCGCCCCCCTGCTTCGAGTCGGTGTGCAACGACGGCACCTACCCCGGGCCCGTCGGGTCTTGTGTCGTGGTTCCGGAGGGCGCGGGCGTCGGCTGCGACGACGGAATGTTCTGCACCGTCGACGATGCCTGCGACGGCACCGGCGTCTGCATGGGCGGCGGGGCCAACGACTGCGGCATGACCGCGGCCGAGTGCAACGAGATCGTCTGCGACGAGCAGAGCAAGAGCTGTAGCAACCAGGCCGTGGCCAACGGGACCACCTGCACCACGAACGACCTCTGTCTCACCGCCACCACCTGCACCAACGGCATATGCGGCGGCGGTACCGCCAAGGACTGCTTCTTCGAGCCGGTCCCCAGCGAGTGCTTCGTGTCGGTCTGCAACCCGATGAACGGCATGTGCGAGCCGGAGCCGGGCAACGACGGGCAGACCTGTACCGACCAGAACGACCTGTGCAGCGTGGGCAACACCTGCTCGGCTGGCGTGTGCTCGGGCGGCATGCCCAAGGACTGCTCCAACCTCACGCAGGGCTGCGCGCTCGGGGTGTGTGACGCCGTGAACGGCAATTGTGTGACCATGGCCGTGACGAATGGGGGCATGTGCGACGACCTCGACGCCTGCACCACCGGCGAGCTCTGCACCAACGGCATGTGCAGCGGCGGCTCCCCCGTCACTACATGTACCGGAAACACGGCCGACGGCTGCTGTCCCTCGACCTGCACGCCCACCAACGACATCGACTGTGCGTGCGGTCTCGACAAGATCTTCATCGCCGAGAACCACATCGGTAGCGACTACGCGGTCCTGCAGAATCCGACGACCTGCGCGCTCGATCTCGGCGGTATGGAGGTCATCTTCGACGACTCGGGCCTCACGGACCTCACCTTCGTGATCCCCGCCAACACCGTGGTGCAGCCGGGCGGCACGCTTCTGCTGAGCGAGTCGACTTCACCGCCGCCGGGCGGCATCTACGTGGGCGGCAACATCTTCTTCAGCGGCACCCGGGGTGGCGCCGTCATCCTCTGCGACGGCTCCTGCAGCAACGCGGCCAACATCGTCGACTACATGGCCTGGCAGGGCAACGCGCCTCCGCCCGCGCCGCCGGCCGGCATCACGTTCAACCCCGGGCCCATCACGGGGGTGACCAGCAGCAACGAGAGCACGACCAGCCACATCCGCGCCGCCACCAATGGTCAGGCCCCCAACTTCATCCTCGCCGACTGGACCACCGGGCCCAAGACGCAGCCCTGATCGGCGCCTCGATCAGATCAAGACCCCCGGGTTGAGGATCCCCCGGGGGTCGACTTCACGCTTGGCGGCGCGAAGCATGGCCGTGAACAACGTCGGGCGCTGGCGCTGGGCCCACGCGCGATGGTCGCGCCCCACCGCGTGGTGATGCGTGATGGTGCCCCCCTCGGCGATGAGCACCTCGGACACCGCCGCTTTGATCTCGTCCCACTGAGCTACCGAGCCACCGGGCTTGGCGGGAGCGATGACGGTGAAGTACGGCGCCGCACCGTCGGGGTAGACGTGGGTGAGCCGGCTCGAGACGAGGCCGCTACCGCATATACGCGTCACCGCGTCGGTGGCGGCCTCCTTTACCTTGCGATGGAAATCGGGAAAGTCGCGCCAGAGGACGGCGGTCTCGAAGGTCTCGGTGATGGCGCCGAGACGCACCAAGCCGTCCCGTAGATAGGGCGCGCGGAGGAACATCTTGCGCCAACGTTGGGCCGCGTCGTCGGCTTCATCGGCCACCACGTCCAGCCTGGGCTGAGGCGCTTGACCCTTGGCCACCACTCCGCCTACGGCCTCGGCGATGCCGACCGCGCGGTCGAGCCAGGGCTGACGCGGTTCGTCCTGGCCCTCGAAGGCGAGCAGGAGAAAGGCACGCTGACCGTCGCCGACGCCATTGATCATGGCCTCGTTGGGATCGAGCACGCGGCAGTTGGTGGGGTAGAGCGCGGCCTGAGCGACGAGGCGTGCGGCCTCGGCCGCGGCGTAGAAGTCGGGGAAGGCCACGGTCGCCGACACCTTGTGCTTGGGACGCGCCTGAAGCCGCATCCAGGCTTCGGTGATGATGCCCAGGCTTCCCTCCGACCCCAGCATGAGGCGATCTGGAGACGGCCCCGCTCCGCTCGCGGGGAGTCGACGGCTCTCGAGAATGCCGCGCGGGGTGACCACCCGCATCGACTCCAAGAGATCGTCGATGTGGGTGTACAGGGTGGCGAAATGGCCCCCGGCGCGCGTCGCGAGCCAGCCGCCGAGGGTCGAGCGCTCGAAGGACTGCGGGTAGTGGCGCAAGGTGAGCCCCTGCACCGCGAGCGCCGCCTCGAGATCGGGACCGAAGGTACCGGCCGCGATGCGCGCGGCTCGGGAGGTGACATCGACCTCTTTCACGCCCGCGAGGCGTTCGAGGTCGAGGCTGATCGCGGCCGGCACGTCGTCGCGAAATCGAGCCTCCACCCCGCCCACCACCGAAGAGCCCCCACCGAAGGGCACCACCGCCATCGCTCGAGAATCACACCAGTCGAGCAAGGCGATGAGCTCGGCCTCGTCACTCGGTCGCGCCACCGCATCCGGCGCAGCCGAGAAGTCACCCTCGAGGGCCCGCACCACGTCGCGAAAGGCCTGTCCGTACGTGTGGCGGGCACGGTCGCCGGGCTCGGTCGAGAGCTCGATGGGAGCGTCCGACACGTCGCGCGACGGCGGTAGCTCGATCGTCTCGACGGGCTTCGGGGTCCGTGGCGACAGCCTGCCCACATCCATCTGCGTCGACAGCAACATCCCCAGCTTCTGACGGGAGCCCTCGTCGAGTGCCGATCTCTCGAAGCCCCACCCCCAGTAGCTCAGCCCATGCGTCACGGCTTCGCCAAGAAGTCTTCGAGGCCAGCGCGAGCGGTGCGTCGGATCTTCTTCTGTACGAAGGGCGTCCACCCGAGCACAAGCCCCATGGGGCCGAGCGCCATCCGGGTCCAGGCGTAGAAGTCGAAGTCGTCGACCTGCGCCACCACCTTGCCGTCTTGGAAGGTGAAGGTGGACGCGACGGTGTTGTGAACCTTTCGCCCGGTGCCGCTGAAGGTATACCAAGCCTCCCACCGCGCCCGCCCCGTGGTGTCGTCGGCGCCGAGCACTTCGTACTCTACATTCAGGTCCTTGCCCCGCTTGCAGAGCATCTGCCACATGCCGCCGACCTCGCGGCCCTTGAGATCGGTGAAGACCGGATCGGAGAAGGTCGCATCCTGAGCGTAGATGGCGGCCATGCCGTCGCCATCTTTGGTCTGGAAGGCGCGGTAGAACTGTTCGAGAAGCTCGGCGTTGGGATGACTCACGGCCCCTCGTTGCTAACACGGGTCGTTTCCGACGGGGCAACGCGACGGTGCCCCGCATCGAGGCGATGCACGGTGAGTCGGTCTCCCAATGCTTCCTCGGCGAGCTCGACGTGGCGGGCGTGATGGGTGAAGAGCAGCACCTGCCCGCGCCGGGTCAGCTCGCCCAACACCTCGAGGGAAGCCCGGGCCCGGTCTTCGTCGAAGTGGATGAGGATGTCGTCGGCGACGACGGGCAAGAGCTCGGCGCGCTCGGCAAAGCGCTCGAGGCTCGCGATGCGTAGCGCGAGGTAGAGCTGGTCGCGGGCCCCGTCGCTGAGACCGTCGAGGCCGACCTCGCTGCCGTCGCTGCCGAGGCAGCGCAGCTCGGGGCGGTCGTCGTCGCCAAAAGCCACCCGCAAGCCCTGGTACTCGCCGAGGGTGAGGCGAGGAAATAGCTCGGCCGCCCGGGCGACGACCGGTCCCTGGTGGCGCTCGCGATAGGCCTCGATCTCCTGCGAGAGGATTCGCTCGGCGAGCTTGAGCTTGGCCCAGCGCTCCGCCTGGTGCTGGTAGGCGGCGAGGTGGCTCTCGAGCTCGCTCTTGGCCCGGGCCGCCCCCTCGCGCGAAGCCATGCGCTCGAGACCGGTCTGTACGCCGCCGATGTTCTGGTCGACCCGTTGCAGCTCTTCCTCGAGCTGCTCGCGCTGGGTCTCGAGCTCGGCGATGCGGAGCGCCGACGAGTCGGGATCGTAGTCTTCGACGAGAGCCTCGAGCTCGTCGAGGGTCCCTTCCTCGAAGAGGGACTCCTCTTCCTCCCGCTTGCGCCGGGTCAGCTCCGCGTGCTCGCGCACCCGCTGCTCGACCTCGGGCAGCTCGGCCGGATCGTCCACCTCAGCGGCGCGCAGCAGACCGCGCAACGCGACCTCTGCTTCTCGCGCCACACGCTTCGCCTCGGCCTGGCGTTCGGCCTGCTTGGTGTCGCGCCCGTCGAGATCGTCGCGGCGCCGCGCCGCCTCCTCGGCCTTTCGGGCGGCGATGAGCAATGCGTCCGCCGCCGCCGCCGGCGCTTCCCCTGCGAGCGCAGGACGATATCGCGCCACGAGCTCCTCCACCTTGGTCTCGAAGGCAGCGGCGTCGCGATCCATCCCCCGGAGCCGTCGAATGAGTCCCTCGGCCTCCACCGACCGGGCGAGCAGCGCCTGGCGCGCCTCGAGCTCTTCCTGCACGTCCTCCACCGGCGTCGCCGGGTCCAGACCCAAGGGGGCGACGGCCTGGGCCCAGGCGTCACGCCAGGTTGCCCATTTGGCCTCCACCGCCTCGCATTCGGCGGCGCGCCGCTCTTCGTCACGGCGCTGCCGTGACTGTATCTGCTGGTATCGCTCGTGCGCCTCGTGGGCCCGCCGCCAGCCGTCACGGCGAACCTCGCCCCGCTCGACCCAGCCGCGAAGCGTCTCGTCGTCGTCCTCGCCCCCGAGGGCGCGCGCGAGGGCGGCCACCCGCTGGTGACGGGTCGAGCGCATCGCCGAGAGCTCGGTCGACAGCGCCGCACGCTCGTCTACGGCGGCCACCAGCCGCGCATGACGCTCGAGCCAAGACAGCCACGCTCCGGGGGCCTGTTCCATCAGCGCCGGTGCTCCTTCGGGCCAGGCCGCCTCCATCTCTTCGGCCAGCTTCGCCTGGGCCGCCTCACGCGCCGCGACACGCGCGCCGAGCTGCTCGAGTTCGCTGTGAATCCCCTGCCCCTCTGCGGTGAGCCGAGCGTAGTGCGCGACCCGCTCGGCCTCGGCCCGCATCCGGTCGACCACGTGGTCCGCCGCCTCGATGGCCCGCGCCAACCCCTCGAGCTCTCCCTCGTCCAGGGTGTGCCCTGCGCTCCAGCCCGCGACCACGGCGTCGCGCCGGGCGCGCGCTCCGCGCAGCTGCGCCGCGGTGGGAAGCTCCCCCAGGGTCGTAAGCTCGGTGAGGGCCTGCTCCGTGCGCCGGGCCTGAGCCTTCAGCTCCGCCTCACGTCGCGCGTCTTCCCGCCCCTCCTGCTCGGCGCGTCTCGCCCGCTCGTGCCACGTCGTCACGAGCTCGGTCGCGGGCACCTG
>JGI12048J13642_10431255_pt1 | contig 18340 bp, 15 predicted proteins | sample ElkSlonscriptome_16_FD_13642 | JGI IMG/M metagenome (IMG submission 13642)
CGTTCTGGTCCACTACCGGCGGGTTTGTGGTGGGTGACTAGTCATTGGTCATTGGTTCAGAGTGTAGCTTCTTAGCGATTGAGAGCGGGGGGGGTTTGAGTTGGCGGAAGTCTCGACTGCAGCGGTTCGCGGGAGAGCTTTTAATCCATTGGGGGTTCGCCATTGCGACTGCCAACTTCGCGGCTGGCGAGTTCGCGGCGAAGTTCGATCACTTCTAGGCGAAGTTCATTGTAGACTTCGGCAACATCGCTCCAGTGGTCGTGCTCGCGAAAGTACAATTCATGCGGACTTTGATCTTCCACCAGCAACCGCATTTCACGCCGCAGCCGACAAATTGGGCCTGCGAATCGGTTGGTCATCGTTACTAGATCGTAGGCCGCTATCGGTCCAAGCACCAATAAGCCTGGCAACCAAGTGATTGCATCATCGACGAACGTCAGTAACCGATCGGCAATCGGTGTTTGGTTTTCCGAGATACAGACCGAAAAAAAGACCACGACGACGTAGTAGGCAAACGCAGCGAATGCGTACAAGCCGACTCGCCGTAGAATCGCACCTTGCACATACGGATCGGCAATCAGAAATTTCCGCGTGGATAAAGAGGGAAGCAATTTCCAATTCATGGGATTAGCTGCCAAATGCGCCTGTGATCGCCGTGGCAGAATCATCAAAGCTTTGGCGTGTCCTGTCGGACATTACTCCCACGGTCCCAACACATGTCAGCACGATGAGTGCCAACATAATAGCATACTCGACCGCCGTTGCAGCGTCTTCTTCGGTCAAGAATGCCAGAACGGCTTTTCGTGCAGATTGCTGGGTCATGGTTTTGCTCTTGATTTCACGCGTCAATGGCTTCAAAGTCCGCTGGCTATCGGAACCTTAGTGCGCTCCACGACGTATGGAGGGTAGAGGGCGAACAAATCGTTGCTGAAACTAGCTGGTTCGATTGCAAATTGATTTGGTTTTTCCGATGATGACGGTCACAGGGCTCACCCAAGCGGCCACGGTTTGGTAATCTACTCTCTGGGAAGTGTCTTTTTCTTTACGCTGTCTTAGCCCACCCATGTTTGGACCTGTATTTAATCGCGAAGCATCGGTCGTCCCGTTGCGTCCGAAAACCTATCTTAGCCGAGCGGTTTATGTTCTGGTTTTATTTCTGCTACTCTGCACCGGCTATTTGGTACTCGACGGTTCTCGATCGCTATTGGCGACCTCCGATTCGGCCCGTTTTGGCGGATGGATGTTCGCATTGTTGTCGCCGCTGCAATTGTTGGTCCTTGCCAGTTTGGCGGCCGTAGGTGCGGCCAGCAGTGTGGCCCAGGAAAAAGATCGCCGAACTCTGATCCTACTGTTGATGACTCGGCTCAGTGGATTCGAGGTCGTTGCCGGGAAATTAACCGCCAGTTTGCTCAATCCCCTGGCAATGTTGTTGGCAGCGCTACCCCTCTTCTTGGTACTGCCCTTGATGGGTGGGGTGTCACCCGAGCAAGTGTTGGGCGTTTTCATCGTCACCGCAGCAGCCATTGTGTTCGCTGCCAGCGTCGGGACCGTGGTCGGTCTGTGGCGCGAGAAAACGTTTCAAGCCATCGCGCTAACCGTGCTATTACTGTTGATGTACTTGGCCGCAGGCGAATGGATAGCGACCGTGGGTAACCTTCCCGAAACAATCTCATTGGCATTTAGCCCACCGCGCGCCTTGTTTGCTGCGTCGTCCCCGTTGGCGAGCTTGTCAAACCAAACGGCGATTGGCGTTCAGTCGTTTGTTGTGATGTCGGTTGTCTTATCGGTCGCCGTGATCGCTTTTGGAATCGCCAAGGTTCGTGTTTGGAACCCGTCCCGTGAGCTTCGACAAACTCAAGTTCAAAGCGAAGCACCCGAGCAGGGTGAACCAGCAAGTTGGAAGGTGCGTCAACCAAAGCATGTTTGGAAGAACCCCATCCTTTGGAGAGAGATCAATACTTGGGCCTACGGACGAAAGGTCGTATTGATTCGTACGGCATTTGTCGTTCTGTTTTTACTAACCGTAGCGACCATCTTTTTCCAGGTTCAAAGTGGGGTCGCATTCGAACCAGCGGGCCGAGTTGGACGTGCCTTGCCAGCGGCGACTTTACCGTTGGCGTTGCTTGGCGTCATCAGTTTGGTCCTCGTCAACGCATTGGCAGTCAATGCGGTCACGGGCGAGCGGGATGGATTGGCATTAGATCTTTTGCTCGTCACCGATATTTCGCCACGCGAGTTCGTGTTTGGGAAACTGCTGGGCGTACTCTACGTTGCCAAAGAGATGATCGTTTTGCCACTTTTGTTAGTTGCCTACATGGCATATGCAAACGTCATCACGGCTGAGAATGCGACGTATCTATTTGTCGGCGCAGTCGTCCTCTACCTTTTTGTTACGATGCTTGGAATTCATTCGGGGCTCAACTACGTCGCTGGCCGAACCGCAACGCTGGCAAGTCTCGGAACCGTGTTCTTCTTGTGTGTTGGAATCGCCATTTGCATGACGATCATGGTTAGTTTCCGCGGTGCGTTTCAATTGCAATTGGCTCCCTTCTTAGTCATGATCCTCGGAGGTGGCGCGGCGCTGTTCGCATCACTGGGTTGGCGGAATCCGTCGTCGGCAATCTTCTCGGCTTCGTTCTTGTTGCCGCTGATTACCTTCTATGCCATCACACAATTTCTTCTACAAACCGATCATTTGTTGGTTGTCTTTCCATTGGTGGTCGGCTACGGCTTTACGATTGCAGCGATGATGATTCCGGCACTTAGTGAATTTGATGTCTCGCTTGAAAAAGACCGTGGTGGGGCAGGAGATTCCGCTTGAGCGCGCTGTCCGATGTATGGATTTGGCTGCTGGCGATGACGCTATTGATGGTCATGAGTGCCCTGTTTAGTGGCAGCGAAGCAGCCTATTTTTCACTACCGCATCGTGAACGACTTCGCCTTCGACGCAGCGGTGTTCCCGGACGTATCGCGGCGAGTCTGTTGTCCGATACCGATCGATTGTTGTCGGCAATTTTGTTTTGGAATCTGCTGATTAACATTATCTATTTTGCCATCGCTTCGATTGTAGGTGGCAAGTTGCAAGAGCATCCATCGGCGGGTCCGTCGGTCGCAATCGGATTTACTTTCGCCAGCGTGATGTCGTTGATCTTTTTTAGCGAAATGTTGCCAAAAAGTATTGCGGTGCTCTCCCCAAAGCGAATTTGTTTGATCGTTTCGGCTCCGCTAAGTGTTGCGGTCAAGATTGTCAGCCCCGTGCTGCCCCTCGTGCGGACGACGAATTTGGCCGTCAGCCGTCTCCTTTGGCCATCGTTTCAACCAGAACCCGAAATCGATCTGGCAGATATCGAACGGGCGATTGAATTGGGAACCGACGATGCGGCACTGCTGCAGCGAGAACGGCTCGTCCTACAAGGGCTTGTCGAAATGGCCGAAATGCGAATCGGCGAACTCATGCGGCTTCGAAGCAAGTTGCAACTTTGCCGCATCGACGACCTGGGAAAGAAGCCCCTCAGCGAGAATCCTCCCGGTGGCTATCTGATGGTCACCGACACCGACGGCGACCTGATTACCGGGTCGGTTCCCGTTCGATTGCTGCGACCGAGTCAAATGGACGACTGGCACGATTCGATGGAACCGGTAATCTACGTTCCCTGGTCCGCTCGTACAGCACAAGTTCTCGATCAACTCAACCAAGACGACCGCAGCGTTGCGGTCGTGGTTAACGAATTTGGTGAAGCTCTCGGAACGGCGACGATCGACGATATCCTCTCGCGAGTTTTTGCAGCACGGCAAGATTTTGACGATGAAGTGCTAGGAGAAGCGTCTTTCCAAGAACTCGCCCCCGATCATTATCGGGTTTATGGATCGGTTAGTGCGCGTGCTTTGGCCAAACGCTTGAATATCGAAAGCCGAGAAGAAGGGGTCACTACGGTGGCCGGGCTGATCCAACGTCACAATGAACGGTTGCCGAGAGTGGGCGACCGAGCACCACTGGATCGGTTTTCACTCGAAGTCGTCGAAGCGGTTGATAGCGGGGTTTGGGTCGAAGTGAAAGCGGTTGAAACCGTCGCTTCGGAGGAGACCAACCAATGACGATTGCCATCATCACCTTCATCGTTGGTATGATGCTCAGCGCATTCTTCAGCGGCAGTGAAACGGGTCTGTATCGTGTTTCGAGAACTCGCTTGGTACTCGATGGACTTAGTGGTTCGCGGATGGCGCGCGCCATCGTATGGCTACTAAACCATCCCGCGATCTTCGTGGCGACGATGCTCGTTGGCAACAATATGGCGAACTATTTGGTTTCGTTTGCAATCGTTTCCATCGCCGTTCTATTGTTCGGAGCCGACTCGATTGCCGAAATCATTGGGCCGATTCTACTTACTCCTTTCGTGTTTGTCCTAGGGGAACTTCTACCGAAATACCTATTCTTCCATGCTCCCTATCGCATGTTGAACGCCACTCGCCCAGCACTACTATTAGCGACTCTCCTGTTTGCCCCGATCACAATCGTTTTGGGATTACTTGGCAACGTACTTCGTTGGATCACCGGGGAAACGCCTTTCCGTGTCCGCTTGGCGATGGCACGCGGTGAATTGGATCAAGTGCTTAGCGACGGCCATGCGGCAGGCATTTTGTCGACCGGGCAAAGAGCGCTGGCACAAAATCTGTTTGAAGTGGGTAACCTACCTGCGGTCTCCTTCGGAGTCGCCCCAAACCGGTTGGCGATTGTCGACATGCCAGTCGACTTGAAAGCAGCTCGGCATCAGGCCAGGAGGCGGAATCACCCGATTGTCTTGGTTGAACGTCAAGGACGTATTATCGGCTATGTTCGTTATGCCGACTTGTCATTGGCAGAGCCCGTCATCGATATTCGCCCCGTCATTCGTGGTCGGGTAGGCGATCGACACTTGAGAATTCTGCTGAGGCTCTTTGATGCTGCCACCGACGTTGCCGTCTTGTATGATGAATCCGGTGATATGCGAAGCGTCGTCACTCAGCGGCAACTACTACAACCACTGATCAAATAACGGAAGGCCTACCGGCGTTTAGGCTCTGACAAGGAGTTTTGCGACGCCGACCCGGCAAGAAGCCGTCCAAAGGGGGCTAGCTCGCTACAGCGAAGTTTAGAATAATTGATTCTCGATGATTGACTACAGCGACGATGAACTGACAAAACTTCAGGCCGATGCATTGCTCATCGAAGTCGATTGTCTCGGTAATCTTGTCGGCGATCTACATCACACAGTCCAACGTTATCTGCCCGACGTTTTTCTATCGTTCCGAAAATATTTTGATGAGGGCCATGTCGAGCCCGGTTGTCTGTTGATCCTGGAACGCACCGATCAAGTGCCAGGGTGCGTATTTTTCTTACCAACGCGAGTTCACCCCCGCGGAAACGCTCGAATTGCATTTTTCGACTCGGGAATCGGTCAGTTGATCGAGCATGTACTACGAATGGGAATCAAATCGATTGCCGTTCCTCCATTCCAAGCGGACGTGGAAAAAGGAGCTGCCGATTTTAAGCTTCGATTTTTATCCGCATTCGCTCGCATTCCTCAAACCAATCTTACCTTCTTTCCGTCGCAAAACGAAAAGGCAAAATCAAAACGCGTTACTATTTTCACCGACGGCGGAGCAGAACCGAATCCAGGAGTCGGCGGGTATGGAGTCGTGTTAAGAAGTGGAACCTTTTATAAGGAAATCAGCGAAGGTTTTCAGTGGACAAGCAACAATCGAATGGAGCTACTCGCTGCGATCAAGGGATTGGAGGCACTCAAGGAAACTTGCCTCGTTCGCTTGCACAGCGATTCCCGATACGTCATTGACTACGTCAACTTGGGCATGTTGTTTCGACTGGCCGCAAAAAAATGGCGAGGCAAGAAGGCACAGAATATCGATCTATGGAAACGATTTCTCGATGCCTACTTGAGGCATCAGGTTGAATTGGTGTGGGTCAAAGGACACGCGGGTATTACCGATAACGAACGCTGTGATGCACTCGCTAGCGAAGCGATCCGTAGTCGCAACTTACAAGTCGACGAGGGGTTTTCCGAAACGAAAAAAACGACGACCGACCCAGCGAGCGTCTTGGTGAACAACACCAAGGACCCGAAGGCGACAAATTCAAAGCCCAAGACGGAGGGTGACCTGTGTCGCAAGTGCCACACCCCCTTAATTCGCCGCGAGACCAAGAAACATCGGGCTGGTGCAGCTTTCTGGTATCAGTGGCATCTCTACTGCCATACGTGCCAACGCATCTATCATGTGGAGGAGGCGAAGATCTTGCCCCCTTCTGACAAACCCGCCAAGTGATTGACACTTCCACGAAGAACATCGCGGAGGCCCCCTCCGAGGCTTCGCCGAGTCGGACGACCGTCTCACACACCAGTCGCTCGCGTTTGCCTAGGTCCAAAGGCGTTTTCGCCCGTTTTGCCATGAAACAATCTCCCACGTAAGCTCGGCCAAAATTTTAGCGCTTTGCGGTAGAGATCGCTGAATCGCCATCATCATTTGGCAGCCGAATCGGTTGACGTTTTTGTCATGCCGTGAATGGAAGCTGTGACAAAGCACTATCGTTTTGAAAACACTCGTTTTAGCTCGTCCAAACTTGTTAATCCTCGGGCGACCGTCAACACCGCTTCCGCTTGAATCCCGCGATGTCCTTCCTGTTTAGCGACACTGTAGAGTTGTGCCGTATCACGGGTCTTTAAGACAGCCCCACGCAATTCCTTGCCGGGTCTCAGCAATTCAAAAATGGCGATTCGCCCCATATAGCCGCGACCATCACAAGCATGGCAGGGTTCGATCGGGGCGGGACGTCCATTCTCATCAACCTGCTGTTCAATTGGCGGAGGCACGAACGGCTGGTACAACATCGCAACTCGGCCTGCTGGAATGCCAAGCTGGGCCAATAGCTTTGGTGGTGGCTCAAAACCGACTTTGCAATTGTCGCAAAGTCGGCGAACCAGACGCTGGTTCAGAATGCAACCGATCGCCCCAGCGATCTCTTTTGCCGAATCTTGGTACTTGGTGACCAATTGAACGAGCCCATTCATCGCATTGTCGGAGACGAATCGCGTGTAGATGCTCTTTTCCAACTTGGCAACTTGCTGAAGAGACAACTGCATCGATTCAGGCTGGGGAAATTCGGGAAAAACCAAAACGTCCGGTTCCTTCAAGATCATCCGCTTTAGCATGTCAAGCTGTGTCATCCCGGTATCTCCACCGTAATAGTTCGAGCTGACGTTGATGATCTCGGGTTCGGGGTTCGCTTGATCTTCAAAGGATTGAAAGTCGCGTACGAATTTGTCGGCTGCTCCCAGGACGACATTCCAAGAAGTGGTCAAGCCTTCGCTTTTCGGGGCAGTGATGGCGACCATATTCCCCGGTGCATTGAGTTGCTCTTTCAACTCCGAGATCATCCTGTCTCTCATGCCAAGATCCGCCAACGTCTCAAACGGAATTTTCTCCGCTTCGATCTTGGACAAAACCCGCTCGCCCGTCGGCACACCTTGCGATTGCATCGTCAGCCGATACTTGTCTTTCGCCAACTTCAATTTCATCTTGCCTGTTTGCGCACTGCGTCGATCGGCAGGATTCATCAAACACAACTGCTTCAATGCGTACAACATCGCATCACCCGTTTCACGGTCGAGCGGCGGCAGTTGTTCCCAATTTCCGTCGACTTGATAGCGTATCGCACAGGCATGTTGGGAAAAATCCATCAGGACATGAGTCGCTCGCGATTGAATCGCATGAGAAAGTTGCCCTCCAGCGACTTGGTATCCGGCACCTTGTCGGGTCGAAATCAGCAAAGCTTGCGTTTCATTTCGATCATTCACTTCGGGGATAAATTCAACCGGCTGAACGGTTTGCCATAGTTGGAGTTCAATTTCTTCGGCCATCAGGACGTCACGATTCTCGAGGTAGATTTTGTGTTTAAGGTAATTTGCTGAGCAATAATGTTTGGATTCATCCGGCTAAATAATTCCAGGCGATTTCACGTCGATACCCTTCAGTGCCATCTTCAGTGCATCTTTGTTCGGTGCGACCGCAAATGCGGTAGGACGATCGATCAATTCATCATCAATCAAGCCTTTCAAACTCATCGTAAAGTCCTGCATTCCATCCTCGGCACCAATTCGAATTGCGTCGGGCAATTTGTTGTCTTGCCCTTCGAGTACCAATTTTCGAATCATCGGGGTGAACGTCATCACCTCGCAAGTCGGCACCCGCGAAACGCCTGGCTTAATACTGCGTAGCAATTTTTGTGCAACGATTCCTTTCATGTTAAAGGCGATGGCCGAGCGGATCGCATTGTGCATCTCTTCGGGGAACAAGTCCAAAATACGACCGATCGTTGTCGATGCACTCGCCGCGTGAATCGTACCAAAAACCAAGTGACCTGTTTCTGCCGCATGGATCGCCGTCATAAACGTTTCCTCATCGCGAAGCTCGCCGACCAAGATGATATCGGGGTCTTCCCGGACCGCGTGCTTCATCCCGATCGAAAAGTCCTTGACGTCTTGTCCCACTTCTCGCTGATTGATCAAACACTTGTCTTCGGTGAAAATAAACTCGATCGGATCCTCCAACGTCAGAATGTGCTTCCGGTAGATGCTATTGATATAATTCAGCATCGAACCGATCGTCGTACTTTTCCCCGACCCGGTGACGCCAGCCAAAAGGACCATCCCTTGGTCGAAATGACACAAGGTTTCGATCGAATCAGGCAGAAACAGACCGCGGAAATCGGGGATCCAATTGCTAATACGCCGTGCGACCAAACCGATGTTGCCAAGCGATTTGAGCGTGTTGACACGAAAACGCCACTGAGTGCCATCGACATGACACAGGTGCGAAAAGTCAGCCCCTCCTTCAGCTTCAAAGATCGCTAGGTTCCGTTCGTCCATCATCGGAATTAGCAGGTCGACCATCTCTTCATTATTGATCGGGGGCCGATTAAGGGCTTTCAGCTCACCCCCCACACGGACCATCGGCGGTTGACCCACTTTGAGGTGCAAGTCGGAGCCTTCGAGTTTGACGAGTGCCCGGAAAATTTTATCGACTTCGAGTTCTTTCTTTTCGTGCAGCAAACTGGCCTTTAGCCGAGCCATCATGACCGCTCGATTGTCCTCGGCCGCCGAGATCGCTGATGGCGGAATCGGGCTCGATTTGGAGGTTTTACTACTACTGGACATCGTTAATTTCCTTGATAATCCTGGCAACTCAAAAAGGAACAGACTAGGTCGGCTGGCACTATTGTAAACCGCCGTGAAGAAACGGTCTCCGGGTAGACAAGAATGTTTGAACAAACGACAGAATATTTAGGAAATAACGCTGCGATCGCTATTTCCGAAAATTGTGGATTTTTGTTAAAGCTCGAGTATCCATTCAAATTTGCCCGATTTCCTTCGATTCTTCGGTACTCGAAATGCGAAAAACACGCTTCGCAGCCTGCACCCTCCTGCTAGTATTCGTCGCGGCTGGTTGCCGGCAAACGAGCGGTCCGACCGCTGGTAGCCCCTTGACTCCGATCGGCCCGCTGGCCCCAGTCGGCCTGAGCCCGATCGGTGCGCCGCCTGCGAGCGCGTCGTCCGCCATGGGCTCTCTAAGTGCACCGACCCGCGTCCCACCGCCACCGAGCAATTCAGCGAACACCCAAGCGGGAGCATTTGTACCCTACGGACAAACCTCAAGTCTCGGTCCGCCCCCCGCCGTGGACAGTTTTCATTCGCCAATCGGTTCCGGTGTCGCTACCGCCGGATGGACCGAAACGAATACCAATGTGCCGACAAACAACGCGGCTCATTACAATCAGTCGGTCGCTTCGGGCATCCGCTTTAATGGGATGCAGGTCAATGATTTGACTAGTTCGGCTCCTCCGACCTCGCCCCCATATCTGGCACCGCTGCCACCCGTGCAACCAGCGATGAGTCATAGCTACTCAGCACCCGCTGCAGCCGTCCCACTTGCTCCAAACCCAAATTTTCAAGCAGCCCAACGGTTTGAGCAACCGGCACAGTCAATTTCGCCCGGGCCCTCTACTGAGCCACTTGGATCGACGCCGTCAGCGGGTGATGACAATCTTCCCTGGCGAAGGCCTGGGACGACCTATTAGGACGTTGGTCTTGGTCGCTGAGTATCGCCGAGACTCACAACGCGGCTTCGCCTCAATGTCGCTTAGCTTACCGCACCAGCACATCGACCCAGACCAAGCGATGATCGGAAGCCGAGAGCCAATTTGACGTTTCACTGGTTGCCTTGGGCCAAAAAACCCCGCTTTCGACCACCCGAAGCGATCGACTTGGCAAGACGTAATCGACTCGCATGCCGCCGTTTTTCCCAAAGGCCGCTGTCGCCCGAGCAGGCGGCACCGTGACCTTAAATTCCCCGTCATTACCAACCGAGACCTGTTTCGGCTTGGGGTCCGTGAGCGTCGGAAGCTCGAGTAGCCACGTAATGCCACTTTGGCGGCTGTCCCCTTGGATCGGATCCGAATTAAGATCCCCAGCAATGACGAAAGATTGATCACTCGACAAACCTCCTCGCTTTCCCGCATCATCAACGTGATAGTCCGGCTTGATTTCGTCCACATAGTCGGACCAAAACCGAATTTCGTCATGGTTGCGGCATCCATTTCGGTCTTCACGACCATCAAAGACGGGTGGCGTCGGATGAGAAGCCAACAAATGGATCGTCTGTTCCCCGATTCGAATGGGCACGTCGACATGATTTTTGCTCGAGAGACGAAGCGAATTCCAGACGTCCTCAGCGTAGTAGTTTTCGCCTGTCTCTGGATCGACCGGTTTCATCGCCGCTGGCATATCGGACCAACAAAATTTTTGGAACGTTCGAATGGAGTCACTGTCGATTTCGTAGCGGCTGAGCACTGCCATTGCGTATTGTCCCTCGTACATACCGAAGCCCCACGCATCATTGGGTAGACTGATTTTCGCATCGCCATTGATGTCTTGATCCGACGACAATCCGGTATTGGTCGGTACGCTGTAGCGATAGCGATACTCAATCCGTTCGGTATTCTGGTGGGAAACTGCCAAGTATTGATCGACAAACAAGTCGAGCAGCGTCCCGTCTTGGTCATAATCGATTTCATTAATCAGCAGTACGTCGGGACGAACCGTTTGAATGATTTTTGCCAACCGGGTTGCCTGTTGGTCGCCCCCCCGCTTGAGTCGCTGTTCGACTTCGCCAGCTCGCTCACCGTAGAGCGAAACGTTGAAGGTGGCAAACCGAACGATCAGCTGTTCGCGTTTTCCGGCACCCGGCTTTTCGGCCACTCGTGCGTCCTCGGCTTGCGTTAAACTCTCGCCAACTAGAAACGAAGAAACAAGAAACCACGCAATGCCAATCCAAACGCCTGATTTCCGGCGAAGTCGTCTCGCGGTATGATACGCAGTGATCATCTTCACCTCGCTGAAGTTATTTTTTGAATAAATCTCATTCTCGACGACCATTGTAACGCAAGAGCCTATCTCTGATGAAAATCAACACCGATCTTTTTGGAACGACCAACACCGGACTCGAAATCTCTCGTTTTAAGCTCGTTAATTCTGATGGTAACGAAGTACAGTTGATGAATTGGGGAGCAACGCTTCTTGACGTGATCGTCCCCGATGCAAAAGGCGAGCGAGACAATGTGAACGTCTCGTTTGCAACTTTACAACCCTACCTCGACGGACACCCCTATTTCGGGGCGACGATCGGAAGGTTTTGCAATCGGATTGGCAACGCCTCATTCGAGATCGGTGGCAAGAAGTACTCGTTGACTCAGAATCATGGCGATCATCACATTCATGGCGGCACCAAAGGCTTGACCTACAAGCGGTGGGAATCCGAACCCTATCAAGAAAGCGATTCGGTCGGAGTCCGCTTTACCATCAAGAGCCCTGATGGCGAAGAAGGTTATCCCGGCAACGTTGCGGTGACGGCTGACTACAATTGGAACAACAAGAACGAATTGACGATTGTCTATTCCGCAACGACCGATGCAGCGACCCATATCAATTTAACGAATCATTCCTATTGGAATCTAGCCGGAGCTTTTAGCGGTACGGCGCTTCATCATGTGGCAGAAATTATGGGAGACCAAATTTTGAAGACTGACGATGACCGCATTCCGACGGGCGAGTACTTGGATGTCAAAGGCACCGCATGGGATTTTGAGACACCGACCGCGCTCGGTGCCCGCATCGAGCAAGTCAATGCCGGTACGGGTTACGATGATTGTTATGTCGTGCGGGGCCAAGTGGGTCAACTTCGCCGTGCCGCCCGGGTTGTCGATCCGCGATCGGGCCGAGTTCTCGAAATTGAAACCACGCAACCTGGCGTGCAACTCTACACGGCAAACTTTTTGCCTGGCAACGAACAATCCAATGGCGTCGGCGGTCATGAAGCGTTCTGTCTTGAAACACAACGCTACCCTAACACTCCCAACGTTGATCGTTTCCCAAGTACGCGACTAGAGCCCGGCGAAGAGTACAAAGAAACGACGGTCCATCGCTTTTCGGTCGCCTAAGGGCGAAGCCTTGATGCAATGGAGTCAGTCACGACGAAACCAGCCACGACGATAAAAGCCGAATAACATGGTGCTCGCAATGATCGCCATTAAAAACAAAGCAAACGGATACCCGTATCGCCATTCTGTTTCGGGCATGTTGTAAGGCGATCGTTTGCTGTCGAAATTCATTCCATAAAGCCCAGCCACGAACGACATCGGAATAAAAATCGTTGAAATAATCGTCAACAGTTTCATCACGTCGTTCGTTCGTTGACTGATACTGGTAAAATAGAGCTCGCGTAAATCGGCAACAACTTCGCGAAACGATTCGGTGACGTCGACAATTTGAGCCGCATGGTCGACACAATCTCGCAAAAATAGTCTTGTGTGATCGGAAAAATGCTCGTCACTGCTTTGCAATAGCCGCTGCATCGTATCACGGTGTGCCCATGTCGTTTTTCTCAAATGAGCGAGTTCACGCTTGGCATCGCGAATTTGCAATTGTTCCGTCGCTCCTGGCGAATCGGTCACCGAATCCTCTAAAGTCTCCAGCATGCGCCCGTACTGTTCCAAGAGTGGGAAGTAAGCATCGAGGACAGCATCGATCAAACAATAGATCAAATAGTCGGAACCGTGTTCGCGAATGCGTCCAAGCGAATTGCGGATGCGGTGGCGTACCGATTCGAACGGATCGCCTGCGTGTTCTTGGAATGATAATACCGTACGTCCACACAATACCAAAGTAACCTGTTCGAGTTGTAGCGGTATTTGTTGGTCCGTCATGCGCATCATGACAATCAATCGTTCTTGAACGGTTTCCGATTTTGGTCGCTGATGCGTATGGACGATATCCTCCAGAATCAGTGGGTGAATCCCGAAGATATCACCTAGCGTCTCGATCGCTTTCTGATCTGCCAAACCGATGATATTGACCCACTGTGTTCCGCTGGTCACGTCCGCCAATGTTGAGAGATCAACCGTTTTCGATACTCTAAAATCTTGTTTGGAATAGACAATTTTCTCGAGAATCGTTGGGGTTGCTTGCTCGTTAGGAAGCACGGTACCCGGAACAGCGCCAACCATGGTACGGCGCTGGAACGGTCGATAAAAGCGTCTTCGGAACTTATGTTGTCGAGGCTTCTGAGATTTTTTTCTGCTCATCCGACCACGCTTCCTTGTCTTGATGTCTATTGTTTTGACGCTACGCTATTGCTATTGCAATATGCTAATGCTACAAGCAATCTCGATTCTGAAACACCTCTGATGTTGGAAACCTATCATGATTATCGGTGTGCCCAAAGAGCTTAAAACGGACGAGTATCGAACCGCAATGTTGCCTGTTGGCGTGGAAGATTTAGTGTCGCGAGGACACCAAGTGTTGGTCGAAGCGGGCGGCGGAATGGGCAGCGGTTTGCCGGACGAGGCGTACCAGAACTCCGGTGCAGAACTTTGCCCATCGGCGGATGAAGTTTATGCCCGAGCCGATCTGATTGTGAAGGTGAAAGAACCGCAAGAAGAAGAGTTTTCCAAAATCCGTGCCGGCCAATTGGTATTCACCTACTTTCACTTCGCCGCCAGTTTGCCGCTGACCGAAGCGATGCTCGACAGCGGTGCGACATGTATCGCCTATGAGACACTGCGGGATGCGAACGGACGTTTACCATTATTGACACCGATGAGCGAAGTGGCTGGACGGATGAGTATCCAGCAAGGTGCGAAGTATTTGGAAAAACCGCAGATGGGACGCGGCATTCTACTCGGGGGCGTTCCAGGCGTCGCACCGGCTCACATTACCATTCTTGGAGGTGGAATCGTGGGAGCCAATGCAGCTAAAATTGCCGCTGGCTTTCAAGCGGATGTCGCGATCCTCGATACCAACCTCGATCGGCTTCGCTACCTCGATGACATCATGCCAGCGAACGTCAATTGTTTGTACAGCGATCGACACAACATTCTGGAACAACTTCGCCGCGCGGACCTGGTGATCGGGTCCGTTCTGATTCCTGGTGCCAAGGCTCCACAATTGGTTCGTGCCGAGGATCTACGACTAATGAAACCAGGAAGCGTTCTGATCGACGTCGCTGTCGACCAGGGTGGTTGTATCGAAACGAGTCGTCCGACCACCCATAGCAATCCAACCTACATGGTGGACGAGATCCTCCATTATTGTGTTGCCAATATGCCCGGGGCGGTGGGCCGGACGAGTACGTTTGCCCTCTGCAATGCGACGCAGCCGTGGGTCAGAATTTTAGCAGACAAGGGGCTCGCTTCGGCCATCCTAGATCATCCGCCGTTACATGAAGCGGTCAACATTTTTGAAGGCAAGTTAGTCAACGCCGCCGTCGCCGATGCTTTCGGATTAAGCTTGACCAAAATGTAAGTGCTAACCCAACAACACCCTGGCCACATTGATGTAGATAACAATCCCCAGAATGTCGACGATCCCAGCGACGAACGGGTTGCTCATCAGTGCCGGATCTAAACCGGCTCGCTTAAACAGGATCGGTAGCAGAGCACCGCACATGCAACCGCAGACGATGACCGAAAGCAGTGTGAATGGGATGACGAGTGCTCCTTCGAACGATGGAGCGATAAACAAGGCGACTAAAAAACCGATCACGGCTAGGAAACTGCCCAGCATGAAGGAGACCGCCAATTCTCGGGTCAACACGACTGGCAAATCTTGGAACTTAACTTCGCCCGAGGTCATGGCAGTAATGACCAACGTTGCCGATTGGCTACCCGAGTTGCCGCCAGCACTTATGATGAGCGGGATGAACCATACCAACCAAGCGTAGGCTTCGAGTTCCGCCTCGTATTGGCGAAGGGTAAATGCCGTCAACAATGCTGCGAAGAAAAGAATGGTAAGCCAAAGCCCCCGTTTCCAAGACAATGTGTACAAACCAATGCGTAAAAAGTCATCCTCCAAAGGTGCGACCGCTGCGATCCGATGAGCATCCTCGGTCAATTCTTCTCGTACAACATCGATCACATCATCGTGCGTGATGATTCCCAATAATCGGCGTCCAGAATCGACGACGGGGATCGCCAATAAATTATATCGTTCGACTTTTTCAGCAACCGATTCTTGGTCCTCGGTCACCAACGCCACCACGACGTCCGATTCCATCATTTCGCCGAGTGTCCGATTCGGTTTGTTTAACGAAGAAACCAATTGGCGAGTGGAGACGATTCCGCGAAGCATGTTGTCTTCGTCGACCACATACAAATAATAGATGGTTTCCAATTCGCTTGCTTGTCGCCCAAGCTCATCGAGCGCTTCACGCACTGTCAGTTTTTGCCCCAACTTGGCGACCTCGGTCGTCATCAAACCACCAGCGGTCTCCTCCTGGTAGGCCCGCAGTCGTTGGATGTTCCGCCGATCCGATAAGGGCAACAGAGGCAGAATTTGATTGACCCGTTCGATCGGCAATCCTTGCAGCAAGTCGACCCGGTCATCAGCAGGAATCTCTTCGACCAGTTCCGCGACTTGAGAAGGCTCGTGATCATGAAGCATCGCCAGTTGGCGTTCTTCTTCAAAGTAGCCAAAAATCTCAGAGCGTCGTAATGGTTCCGCGTACTGTAGCACCTCCCAAGCTTCTTCATTGCTGAGCCCTTCCATGAATTCAGCAGTGCGGCCCGGGTTCAACGCGTTGCAAAACTCGACCAATTCAGCTCGATTGTGCTCCGCTAACATCTCACGTAACTCAGGAAGAAACAGCGTGTTAACCATCGTGCTACTTCCTTCATGCGTCTAAGGGAATGCGAACCAATCGCTCGTTATACATCGGAATGGCCTTTCGCTGAAGCAGGAGCCCAGCGAAAAATTAGCGGGAGGGTCAATACGGCCCCAAGCCAGGCGAGAGCCAAATCTTTTTGTGCGTCCCAGATGTCTCCCTGTTGGCCGTTGTAAGCTTCGGCCATCGCGGGCGAAAAAGCAACCGCGATTTGCCACTCCAAAACTTCATAAACGGCACCAATCGCTAAGACGCAAGCCATCGCTAAAATCGCTGCGGCAGCAGGCCGGACGCGACAAAACGACTGCAGGAATTCGGAAACAGGAGGTAACCCAAGCACACCCGACATGAAATGAACCATCCGGTCGTAATGATTCCTCTCCCATCCGAAAAGATCAGAAAGAGTGAAACCGGCGACGAATCGCAGCGCATCATCATACGGCACGAACGAATAGATCCACCGCGCACCGATGAGATGAATCCACAGAAATGCGATACAACAATCGAACGACAATCGTGAAGGATGAAACCATACGACAGATCCCGTTAGCAACAGCAGTCCGACAACCGTAGGCACATGCTGCAAGATGAGTTCTTCGGGATAACGAGTCGCAATAAACGACAACGGAATTGCCAACGCCGTCAAGCCAACAACCGTCAATCGTTTTATTTTGTCATTTGCCATTGGTCATTAGCAGTAGCAGTAGCGGTAGCGGTAGCGGTAGCGGAAGTCGTCAAGACTTTCGTCCGTGATATTATTCCTCTACCATCGCTACATGAAATGCCTTGATCCATTCTTCGTCAGCATTGTCAACATTGAATCGGTCTAATTTGTTGTCTTGAGCCGACGAGAAGTCAGTTTCAGTTTGGTGCCATCCACCATCCACGGCTATCGCATCCCAATGGATGGATGATCCGTCAATCCGTCTAACTCCTGAATGCAATAACGAAGAGGTTCAAGTCATCATTTCATCTTCAGCAACGGTGGGTACTGAAGCCTTTCGATGTACCCGAGGCTACGATGCGCCTGAATACGCTGTTCAATTAATGCTTCCCCGAATATCGTGCTGGCGATACTGAACAGCGGTTTCATTTCCTCATTCATCACAGACTCAGCACCGCCGAGTTGCTGATGGGGCCAGGTTTCATCGCCCTGAGCAAAGGGCCTGAGAAATTCAAACGCCTTTCTCATACTGCGCCCATCCTCCTTAGAATAGTCCCAGAGGTCCACCCCGAGCGGTACGCCCATTTCAGCAACTAGGCTCATCATCTTCAGATTCATCGCACAGTAATGCACCGATTTGGTTCGTCCGAGCTCCCGAGGCTGCGCTCCATCCGGTCTGATCTGTGTAGCGATTCGTTTTATTTTCGCCGCGTTGAGTCTCTGTTTCGCTTCTGAGTCCAATCCCAAATAACGGGCCAGGCCTACCAATTGATAATCGTAACAGGTGGAGTGATTTTGCAGTCCGTTGTCGTTCTCGATCCCATACCGACTCGTTTTCAGCCAGCTGTAGTAATCAGACAACCAGGTATTGAGTACCTGCAGGTCCGCATTCGAAAGCAGATCGTTCGCGGCAAGGATCTGGATGGTGTTGACTACACTTGAGACCTGAGTCCACTCAATGATGCCGGCGCGTCGACCCTCCAACTCCCCAGGAATTCCCTGTCCATACTTAATGTGCGGATTTACTTTGGAAGCCTCATTAATAAACCAGACTTGAAGGATTGACCGAGCTTTATCCGCATATCGAATGTCATCGGAAAAAAAGTATGCCATAGACAGCTGATTCAAGCTATTGAACATCTCAGCCAAACGGACCTTATCGGTATCATTGCCTCGGGCCATCGGATTGATCTGTCCATCCTTAAGAATCCAGGGAAAGCCATTGTCGCTGTCTGGATTAGGCCAGCGATAGGGCGCGATGCTTAAATAATCATGTTTATCGCCGCTGGGTGGAACCTGCGTTTTACGGGTAACCGGATTCGCGGGATTGCCCAGCTGCTCGTCGGCCGCGGCGATCAGCTGTTCATAGGCCTCCGTAAAAAACGGATCACGCTGTTTGATCAAGTTCTTCAC
>JGI12048J13642_10349079_pt1 | contig 18336 bp, 13 predicted proteins | sample ElkSlonscriptome_16_FD_13642 | JGI IMG/M metagenome (IMG submission 13642)
GTTTTTTGCTTTCCGCTCAACTACGAGCAAGCTCTCATGAAAGGATTCACTCCTCCTGCCGTCGGAGTGATCCCGAAAGGGGGAGCCTGCACCAACACAAAACCCGCTTCGCCTTTTGCGAAGCGAGGGTTTTTTGCTTTCCGCTCAACTACGAGCAAGCTCTCATGAAAGGATTCACTCCTCCTGCCGTCGGAGTGATCCCGAAAGGGGGAGCCTGCACCAACACAAAACCCGCTTCGCCTTTTGCGAAGCGAGGGTTTTTTGCTTTCCGCTCAACTACGAGCAAGCTCGTGTGAGCAGAAAGCAAAAAACCCGCATCAACTTACGTTGCTGCGGGTTTTGGGTCGATGCGGAGAAGGAGGGATTCGAACCCCCGGTACCTCTCGGTACGCTGGTTTTCAAGACCAGTGCAATCGACCACTCTGCCACTTCTCCGCCGCAAAAGTAATCCTTTTGTTAAATCAGACAAGGCTGAGATGTCAATTAATTGAGAAATGTGATCACAATATCTGCTGCACATTTTCGTAACTTCACGTGTTACAATTAAAAACGCACATGAAAGGAGCCCTAAAACTTTTTTTACTTCCACTTATATTTTTTTCGATTCAAGTTTATTCCGTCCCCTACGCAGTATTCAACCATAAAATTTTCTACGTACCCGGAAAGGGGCCCGTCGTAGAAACATATTTTGATATATATGGAAAGTCTGTAACGCTTCTAAAAATCAATGAAGAAGAAGATGCCTTCCAAGGGGAGGTTGAGCTAACAATCATCTTTAAGCAAAAGGGTGAGATCGTAAACTACGATAAGAAAAGTCTGAAAACGCCCGTAATGTCTATGGGCAATATTGTTGATTTTATAGACGTGCAGCGCTTTGCGTTGGATCCGGGTGACTATGAAGTTGAAATTGAGTTAAGAGACCTCAACGCCAATGATGAAGCGTCAACCACTGAAGCTTCCGTAGAAATCAATGTTCCTGAGGTTCCGTCGGGATCTTTTTTCTCAGATATCGAGTTGGTTTCTGCCTACAAGAAAACCACGGAACCAGGTTTACTATCTCGATCGGGCTATGATCTCTTACCAATGGTTTCTGACTCAATCCTTAAGGCCGAAATGAAAGAGGTCGTAGTATATTCAGAACTTTATGGCTCTATGGATAAATTGGGGGATGAGATGTTTTTGATCTCCACCTATTTGGCAGAAAAAGACAGTGCCAAACCTATAGAAAACACCCGCAAATATGTCCGTCGCAAAACGGCTTCTGTAGTACCCATTCTAACAACCATTCCGCTGAGCAATGTAGAACAAGGCGAGTACTTGATTGTAGTCGAAGCTCGAAATAGAGAAAACGAACTCTTCGCCCGGGCTGAACACGAAATCAGACGTGATAAACGGCAGGCAGTCGACGTTTTAAGCCTCATGGAAAATGAAGACATCGGTGCGACTTGGGTGGCTAAGTTTGATACAAAAGCAACCCTATTTAACTACGTTCACTCTTTACGACCGATTGCAACCATGCAAGAGAAAAACATATTGAGCAATAGTTTTCGAGATTTTGACGTGGCTGAATTAGAATACATGCAAAATTTCATGTATGCCTTTTGGGAAAGTCGCAATGCGGGTGGTGGAGAAAGAGCGTGGTTGGAATACAAAGAAAAAGTAGATTTTGTACAAGAAGAATTTGGCACAATAAATAAACAAGGATACGAGACCGATCGAGGGAGAGTCTACTTGCAGTATGGCCCACCGGATGATTTGACTGACAGAGCCAATGAACCCTCCTCCTACCCTTATCAGATTTGGAGGTATTACAAAACGGGTCAGTTCAATAATGTCCGATTTGTATTTTATGATCCGACCTTGATGACCGTAGATTATGAGTTACTTCACGCCGAAGGAATCAGAGGGGAGATTAATAATCCGCAATGGCGAATGCTGCTTGAACAGCGAAACACGCCTATGAATAACGTTGACCGAAGAGACGGTCGGGACCATTTTGGTGGACGAGTTGACGACTTTTTCGATAATCCACGTTAGATTTGCGGCTTTTAGCTCTTGAAAACCGCAATTGTAATTTTAAATTATAACGGCGAAGCACATCTTCGGCGTTTTCTACCGTCCGTTGTCGCGCACAATCCCGATGGTGTAGACATTATCGTAGCTGACAATGCCAGCACCGATAATTCCCTCGAGGTGATTCGCACTGAATTTCCTACCGTTAAATTATTGGTGCTTTCAGAGAATTACGGTTTCGCAGGAGGCTATAACCGAGCGCTGCAGCAGATTGAATCCGATATCTACGTGCTCCTTAATAGTGATGTAGAAGTGACCGCTAACTGGCTTGAATTTGTTTTAGCAGAAATGGAAGTTCGGCCCGAAATTTCGGCTTGTCAGCCTAAAATAAAAGCAGCAGAAAATCGGAAGTATTTCGAATACGCAGGAGCGGCAGGTGGCTTTATAGACAAAAACGGATATCCTTTTTGCCGCGGCCGGATTTTCAATCATACGGAAAGAGATATCGGTCAACACAATGATGAAAGAGAAGTGTTTTGGGCTTCGGGTGCTTGCTTGGTTATTCGTTCATCTGCCTTTCACTCGGTGGATGGTTTTGACGATCGCCTTTTTGCTCATATGGAAGAAATTGATCTTTGTTGGCGCCTGAAAAACCAAGGTCACCGAATTTATTGTCTTCCACAATCTCAAGTTTTTCATTTGGGAGGTGGCACCTTAGCGGCCGGCAATCCCCGAAAAACATATCTCAATTTCCGTAATAACCTGAGCATCATCGTCAAAAACGACTACAAAAACTCACTCGTAAAAAAGATTCTGAAAAGAATGCTATTCGATGGTGCAGCGGCAGCCTATATGCTTATCACATCAGGCCCGAGCCATTTTTTCGCAGTTTTACGGGCCCATCTCTCTTTTTATTCAAACCTCAATCGTTTGCTCAAGGACCGAAAGTACTGGAGGGAAAAAGCCAATGACATTAATCGCACGGGCTTCTACCGCGGGAGTATCGTTCAGGATTACTTTAAAGACAATAAAAAAGTATTCGGAGCACTGGCGAGCAATCTGTTCGTACGTCAAAGACGGAATACCTGATCCATAGCCATTCGGTAGCCATCCAGTCCTGCTCCTACTACGATACCTGCGGCATACTTGCTCACATATGAATGATGGCGATAGGCATCTCGTGCAAATACATTGGATATATGAACTTCGATAACGGGCGTTTCGATTGCAGCTACGGAATCAGCCACAGCTATAGAAGTGTGGGAATAGGCAGCAGGATTGAGAATGACTGCGTCAAATTCTCTACCACTCTGAATGGCATCCACCAATTCTTTTTCGCCATTTTCTTGGTTGTAAGTAATTTCAGCATCCGGGTATTCGCCTTTCAGATCCTCTAAAAACTCCTCGAAAGACTCGGATCCATAGAGCACGGGCTCACGCTTTCCTAAAAGATTCAAATTGGGGCCGTTGATAATTAATATTTTTTTCAATCTGATCGCGTTTGAATTGCACCAAATTTACGGAAGATAGAACGATCATGGATTGGCATTCGCTGGCAAAGGGTTTTGAATCATATCTGAGGCTTGAAAAAGGCTTGAGCAAAAATAGCATTGAGGCCTACAAGCATGACTTAGCACGAATGAGCGACTTTTTTACGGAAGTAAAACCCATCAAAGCCCTTTCAGTAAGCTATCCCGACTTGACTGATTTTGTGCACCATTCGGCAAAATCCACCCCCAACCCACGTAGTCGAGCGAGATTGATCTCAGGAGTGAAGGCCTTTTTTCGTTACCTCATCATGGAAGACCTACGAGATGATAACCCCGCAGAATTGCTGGAAACACCGAGGCTGCCTCAAAAACTACCCGATACCTTGAGCAAGGAAGAGATCAACCAGATCTTGAACTCCATTGATTTGAGTGAACCGAGCGGTACGAGAAACCGAGCGATTCTCGAAACGCTCTATGCATCAGGATTGCGCGTGAGTGAATTGGTCAACCTCAAGATTTCCATGATTTATGAGGATGAGGGATTTTTACGTGTCATCGGAAAAGGAAACAAAGAGCGCTTGGTGCCTATTGGAAAAGAGGCCTTGAAGTTCATCAAGATTTATCGCGATGAAATCAGAAGCCACATGACTGTAAAAAAGGAGCATTCAGATACTTTGTTTCTGAATCGCCGAGGGTCGGGGCTGAGTAGGGTCAGCGTGTTCACCATCGTTAAGGATACCGCCCGAACTGCGGGAATCACAAAGAATATCAGCCCCCACACGTTTCGCCATAGCTTCGCCACTCATCTCGTCGAGAACGGAGCCGACTTACGGGCAGTTCAGGAAATGCTGGGACACGAGAGCATTACAACCACGGAAATCTACACCCATCTGGACAGGACCTATCTCAGGGACACAGTGCTGCTTTATCATCCCCGAAATAACTGAATCGGCCTTCTGCGATACTCATAAATCATTGCTGTAAATAACATAGCGTATTCAGCTAGAATCCAGCCGTATTTAGGCTCAATAATACCAAGATAGTGGCTGTATGAAAAGAAGGCAGTGAAAGACCAAATGAGAATTAATTGACGTTTTGCGATAAGCGAGAAGTAGACCACGGGAATTATATACCATGGGTGGACCGTACTCGAAAGTAGAAGAAAAATGAGATAGGTAAGCAAAGCCTTGTCATTCAATTCCATTTTGCTTAAACCAACCCGCAGGATAAGAAGTAAAGCAAATACAGCTAACAAAGGACCAAGAACGGAGATGGGGTTGTACCCTAAAAGCATCTTCCCTATTTCCGAGAGAAAATAATAGACTGAAGCATTGAACTCAAAAGTTCTGAAAAACAGTCCGAAACCCTCTATAGAATCAACCATCCCGCTGACAAATGGAAGAAAGCCTAATACGACCAATCCCAAGGTAAACAAAACGGTTTTAAAGCTTTTTCTTTCTTTCAGAAGAGCGGGCATTAAAATCAAAGGATTTAGCTTTATCAAGATGGCCGTGGCGTAGGAAAAGGAAGTTTTGAATTTTTCGTTTCTCGTGGCACTGTGAAGAGCAATCGCCAAAAATGGCATTAAGGCAGCTTCGAAATGTACATTCCCGACTCCCTCCACTACCACCAAAGGGTTGATGAGATACGCCGAGTATATGGGCAACAGTGATTTGGCAAATCGAAAGAAATAGATGAGTCCGAGCGACTCGCAGAAGATAATCATGAGACGCATTCCGTTTACTTGATTCAGAAATCCATCAAATAAAGCTCCGAAGGCCATTGCCAATTGATGAAACGGCGGGTACACGGAAGGATACTGAGCAGAATTCATCTCTCGCAACAAAAGGGCCTTATTCGCGATTTCAACCTGTACTTCTGATGGTATTTTTCCGATTGGGTTAATTCCATCAAGCAATAACTGCCCGTCCCAAATAAAACGATAGAAATCATCACTTAAAAGGGGTAGCTCCCAAAAAAAGACGAAGCGGGCCGCCACCGCAAGGATAAGGAGTAGCGTAACATTCACCCTTTCTCGTAGTAACAAAAACCAAACTGAAAAGGCGAAAAACAATTCAATGAGCAAGAGCTCAAATTCTAAACGCGGAGTGACTGAAACTAAAACAACCGCGAAGAGAAAGATTACTGCCAGCCCGAAGTATAGAAGCTTTTTCAGCATTTAGCTGCGTGCATGTTTTACGGAATAGTGAAAGACCGCGAAGAAGCCAAAAACCAGCATAGCATGCAGCGGAATGAAGCCCCATTCGCCAAGTCGTATACCAACCATCAGCGCCGCAAGGAAGTATAGCCCCAGGAGTCCTTCGACCCAAGAAATCAGAGGAACCTTCCTGTCGACGTACTTTTTTTGTCTGAAACTACCGCTCTCCCCTACCAAATTCCATTTAGGGGTCCGAATGAATGGCGTTCTTTTTCCAAAGTAGCCCAACAGGACGGCTCTGGCATTGTGTAAACTCATACCCATTGATAAACTAAGAAAGGCAGGGTAAAGCCAGATAAATTTCTTCTTTGGCGCTGTACTGAGACTAACGAAAGAGGTATAGTAGAAAAAAGCCAAAACAAAAAAGCTGAAAAGCAAGATCCCGCCTGACGCAAACATCAGCTCATATCCGACTACTTGGTTCTTCAGAAGAATCAACGGCAATGACGCAATGGCACAGATGACTATCCAAATGAAGATCGACGAATTAAGCAGGTGAAAAAATGCGTGAATCTTCGTTCCAATCGAAATGGATTTAGATCGAAAAATGGATCCAATGTGTTTCTTCGCGCATTCGGCGGCTCCTTTGTTCCATCGATACTGTTGATTCTTCAATGCGTTCATTTCAGCGGGAAGCTCTGCCGGAGAGACCAGATTTTCAATGAATTTGAATTTCCATCCTTTTAACTGTGCCCGATAACTCAAGTCCAAATCTTCCGTAAGCGTGTCAGCACTCCAACCTCCCGCATCTTCAATACATGATCGTCGCCATACGCCCGCCGTTCCATTGAAGTTGATGAAATGATTTCCCAGATTTCTTCCGGACTGCTCTACCGTGAAATGCGCATCCAAGGCAAAGGCCTGCACCTTTGTCAACAAGCTGTAGTCGCGATTGAGATGACCCCATCGAGATTGAACCATCCCAACCTCTTCATTTCGAAATTGCGGTATTGCCTTTTTCAAGAAGCCTCTGTTGGGAATGAAATCTGCATCGAAGATGGCAACAAAATTTGCATCTGTTGAATCCAAGCCATATCCCAGAGCACCCGCCTTGAACCCTTCTCGAATAGGTCGGATGACATGTTCAATCTGAACACCTTCAGCTCTTTTCTTTGCTATGAGTGCGGCAGCTATCTCAAATGACTCATCGGTGCTATCATCCAAAAGTTGAATACTCAATTTTTCTTTTGGGTAATCCAGTCGACAGGCAGCCTCAATTAATCGTTCTACCACATAGCGCTCATTGAATACGGGCAACTGCACCAAGACCGAGGGCCACTCACCTTCCCATTCTTTTTCAGCAGCAGCAGCAGTGCGCCGCTTTCTATAATTCAGCAAAAGCGACAACTGCACCAGGCTATAAGCGAAGATGAATGTCATCCCCAAACCATAAATCACTATCACAAACCAACCCCAATCAGGCATATTTAAAAATTGTATAGATGATTTTATAACCCGCTAAAATACTGCCTTTGATCGTACCCGAAACCTTGGAAACACCTTTTCTCCTGCGGTAGCTTACAGGCACCTCCTCAAACGGAATTCGGAGTTTTAATGCTTTGACCTGCATTTCTACAGTCCAGCCAAAATTCCGATCCATCATTCCAATCTTCTCATAAGCAGCGCGTGATATGGCTCTAAAAGGGCCGAGATCCGTAAAAGTCGATCGATATATAAACTTCATCAGCCAAGTGGCTAGCTTATTTCCAAAAATCTGCTGAGGCATCATAGAACCTTTTTCTCTATTACCCAAGGCCCGGCTGCCAACTACAAATTCAGCCCGCTCCGACAAAATAGGCTCTAGCAGCTTAGGCATCTCCTCCGGGTGATCGGAGTAGTCAGCATCGAGAAAAACCAGAATATCGGGAAGCGGATTCGTACTCAAGGATTTTTCAACGGCCAATAAACAGGCGGCGCCATATCCCTGTTCAGGCTGATCGACCACCACAGCCCCTGATTCTTGAGCTCTTTTTGCGGTTTGATCCGTACTGTTATTATTCGCTACCACCACCTGCCTTACAAGGCCTTCGGGAATATCGCCCAACACATAACCGATTGATTCCTCTTCATTAAAAGCAGGAATGATCACATCTATAATTTTATCCAATTCTGCTTATAAATTCAATGTTGCACCTTCTCGACCAATCAAAATAGGGTCATCGTTTATGCGACCCTCTTCTGCTTTATTTTCCAGTTTAAGCACTCCTCTGGGACAAACTGCACTACAAACACCACAGCCCACGCAGCTGGAGCGAACGATATTTTGCCCCCGCTGAGCATACCAGCGCACATCGATTCCCATTTCGCAATAGGTACTGCAGTTTCCACAGGAAATGCATTGACCACCATTGGTCGTGATGCGGAACCTAGATTTGAATCGCTGCACCAATCCCAAGTAGGCTGCCAACGGACACCCAAAACGGCACCAAACCCTGTTTCCCATGACGGGGTAAAAACCCGTGCCAACGGCCCCGGCAAAAACAAATCCAATGGCAAATCCATAGACGCTTCGCACGCTGTATGAGCTCAGGCCGAGCAGCTCTGAAGTTCCGGTAAACGTAGTGTAGGCCACCCAAACTGTCATAAAGACCGCAAAAACCAAAACGCTATGAACCAACCAGCGCTCGATTTGCCACGCAGTGAGACGCTTGTCACTCAGATGTCGATATGGGTCTCCCACCGTTTCGGCCAAGCCACCACAACCGCATACCCAAGAGCAATACCAACGCTTTCCGTAAAAGTAGGTAAGCAGAGGTACCCCGATGGCAAATAGCGCTATGCCCCAGCCAAAAAGAAAAATTCCGAGGGTTCCTTCGTTCAGGTATTGATCTACTCGGTAATCAAAGAAGAATGTGTACTCCAAAGGCCACGCGCTCTTTAAATCGTAGGCAGGCATCTGGAAGGCGGTCATAATTTGCGGAAGTGTAAAAGCAAATGCCACCTGAAAAAAGATTACAGATAAGGTTCGAACTTGCTGGTATTGGTTTCCGCGATACTTTAACATCATTTTGAAACCCATTGTAGCCATGGAAATGGTGTAAAGAAAACCATAGAGGAACCAACGATCAGAAGCCGTTCCCGCCAGCTTTTCAGCCAAAGGTTTAAGCAACACGATCTGATTGGTGAGGTAGGCAGGAAACTGATAAAGAACGATGTAAAAACCCACCAGACAGATGAAGACAATGATGGCAGGGTAATGCCTCGTCTGAGATTTATTGTGAAAGATATGGTCGTTGTGAATACCCTTATGCTTGAAGGACAATGGTAGGGCATACAACACTCCTCCCAAAACACCCAGACCGAAGATGAGCCAAGCAATCAAACCTGTTTTTAGCCATTCGGCCGCTCCGACTTTCATCAATTTCGGAATGAGGTTATCAGATTGATCTGAACCTATTCCATACTCCGTCACCACCGATCGGTTTACATCCACAACTTTCTCTCTGAAGTTTTTTTCGAACTCCTCATAGCTATTCCAAGTTCGTCCGATCATCCAACCCGTATTCTCCTTCAAACGATCCTGAACGAAAGAATCATCAAAATTCTGCTCAATAAACTCTTCATTGTAATTGGATGGATCAGATGCTAACTTTTCAGCTATTCCCTCTAGCTTCTTGTCCGATATTCCGTTTTGTTTTTCAATGGATTGAGCATAGTTATCGAATGCATTACTTAAATCACTGACCATCCACACCGGCGGAGCGGGCTTAAGCGTGCTAACCTCATTTGCAAAGAACTGATGTTTTGGTTCAATTAAATCCGATAAGTCTTTGTTATCGAAATTGATATTAACAAAAAATGTCAGTGCAATAAATGCAAATGAACTCAAAACAAACAGTGCCATTCCGACCGACTTCAACAGTTTATCTCTCATGACGAAATCAGTTTTTTCAAAAGTGATTGTGGTAATTTAATGTTCGTTTCTTTTTCAAAAGCCTTTTTAAAATCAGAAGGCCACTTCTTGTAAAACTCAGGATCGAAATTGGCTTTCTCAATTCGAGCGATCACCTCCCCTACTTTCTTCTTTTCGCGAAGGGCCTTATCGAAATAAGGATGCCGCAAACGAATACCAAATGAATTTATTCCCTGAAACAACTCCGTCTCGGGATGATAGGCCACGGTAATGAATTTATTCTCTCCCAATTCATGAAAAAAATGAGTTTGCTCCGAATCGGGTTTTGGCTTCACATTACCGTAAACCATGTACTCAATGTCATAGAACTTCGCCGAATTGAACCATGGACCGGGCAAGTATGAAATACTCTTACCTGCTAATCGCTGCCCGAGCACCTCGCCCATCATCCTTCCTACGTACCACACGGGCTCCACTGGCCGACGGCCTTCACGTGGTTCTCTGATCTGAGCGCAATCACCTACTGCGTAAATCGAGTCAATACCGGTTTGCAGATTTTCATTTACCAAAATACCCTTATCGCACTCAATTCCCGTAGATTCTAAAAACTCAATGTTCGGACGCACTCCTGTGGTAATTCCCACCAAGTCACATGGCAGTTCTTCACCTGAAGTGGTAATCACCGATTTTACTTTTCCGTTTTCACCTTTTATTTCTTTAAGCTCAGTATTTAATCGAAGGTCCACTCCGTGAGAAAGAAGGTGATCTCCGATTCTTTTGCCTTCATCTCCCGTCAGCACACTTCCCCAAAAGGTATTTTCACGCACCAACATAGTGACGGGGATACCTCTTGTCTGCAACATCTCAGAGAGCTCTACGCCGATGAGGCCACCTCCTACGATTATGGCTCTCATCCGTGCCTTATTGCCGCTAAGAGGAGGTGGAGTTCTCCTTTCTAAATTTTCAAGATCCTGTAAACTCACTAATCCCTGAACGCCATCCAAATCCTGACCCGGCCACCCGTAAAAGCGTGGTCTGGAGCCGGTGGCAATCACCAACTCGTCATAATTTAATGAATCTCCTGATTTTAATTTGAGGGTCTTGCCGGCGGGATTCACATCATTCACATAATCGAATACGAGCTCAATCCGGTTCTTCTTCCAGAACCAATCCTCGTAAGGCTTAATATTTTTAAACTTCATATGCCCCATGTAGACGTACATCAGGGCAGTACGAGAAAAGAAGTACTTTGATTCGGCAGAGATCACGGTTATTTCCGCCTCAGAATCATTCTTCCTCAAATGTTTGGCGGTGGTAATCCCTGCAATTCCATTTCCAATGATGACTACTTTTCGACTTCGAGACATTACCCCAAAGAAAAGACTTTAATGCTTAGGGCAGATGTCGGTACTCCGACAATCCTGGAGTCCAAGAAGAGCAGGATTATACCATATGAGGTGAATGAGAATTGGTTATATTCGGACGTTGGAAAAAATAACTCAATGATGAAACTTTTACGATTAGCAGTCCTCACATTCTCCATACTATTTGTTGCCATAGGTTCAGCTCAGCACGCCTTTTTGGATCAGCCATTGATTAATGCTTTGGCTCTGGCCGAAACCGATGAGATGCTACCCGTGGCCTTGATGTTAGAAGATGAAGTGGATTTGCTCGGTATGAAGGAGGACTTTAACGAAAAGAAAATTCCAGCCAAAGACAGGGCACCATTGATAGAATTGGCACTCAAAGCTAAAGCTGAAGAAACTCAGCCGGCCGTCTTGGATTTCATCAATACCTCAGGAATGGAGCACGCAGATGTGCAAACATTCTGGATTTCAAACACAATTGCCTTAAAAGCAGATGCGGAGCTGATAGCGGAACTATCTAACCGCGACGACATAGCATACATGTATCTCAATCGAGATGCGTTCGGCTATATGCCAAAGCCGGAAAAGGCGGAGGGATACACCAAGAGCGAAGGAGGAACTGAACCGGGTCTTGAAGCAATTGGTGCTCCGGAATTGTGGGCGATGGGCTATACGGGACATGGCCGGATAGCTTTGACCTACGATACGGGCGTTTGGGATGATCATCCATCTCACAATAAGCGTTTCCTCGCGAATAGAATGCCCGTGCTCAGCACCTGGTTTGGATATGACAGCCCCGTGCCCGTCGACAAAACGAGCAGCCACGGAACCCATGTGACGGGAATCATGCTGGGACTTGATACGGCTACTGCCGATACCATCGGTATGGCACCCCAAGCTTACTACATCGCCACTGATCCCGTAGTATCTAACCTGGCCTTTGTAAAACCGCTTACCGATTTTATGTTCGGTTATGAATGGTCTATAGACCCTGACGGAGATCCCGAAACGACCTCAGACATTCCCGATGTAATCAATAATTCTTGGGGATTTGGTCCTGACCTTGACGAAGCACCCTGCCCTGAATTTGTTATTCCCGTCTTTACTGCTGTTGAAGCTGCAGGAATAGCCAATGTTTTTTCAGCAGGAAATGAAGGCCCCGATGATATGACGATGAGTGTACCTCATAATACCAATATCGGTTTGGTGAATTCCTTTACGGTCGGAGCCACATCTTCTTTAGGGAATCATCCGATTGCCGGCTTTTCCAGCCGAGGGCCAAGCATATGCGGTGGTGAAGGCAGTTTACTGATAAAGCCTGAAGTAGCTGCGCCGGGAGTGAATGTTCGTTCTTCGATCGAAAACGGAGAATACGACTTTTTCAATGGAACATCCATGGCCGCACCACATGTTAGTGGCGCCGTGCTTCTACTAAAAGAAGCTTTTCCTGACGTAACGGGAGAGGAAATTCTATTGGCACTCTACAACAGCGCCATCGACTTAGGTGAGCCAGGTGAGGACAATACCTATGGAATGGGATTCGTAAATGTGAAAAACGCTTACGACCTACTGGCAGAAACGTATACCCCTACCCAACCTGCGGTTCTGAGTACCGATATTGAATTGGTTCGAATTGTAAGTCCGACATCGGAGTTTTCCTGTTCGAATGGGAGCTTGACACCAAGTATTGAAGTGCAAAACAATGGAAACGAAGTGGTAGAATCTTTCGAAGTGATCAGCTCCATAGTCGGCGAATCCGGAGATATATCCATAGAAATGGATTTAAATCTCGCACCTGGTGAAAGTCAAATAATCGAATTAGATGAAATACCCTTTTCGGGAACGGGCTTGAAAGAGTTACACATCCGCTTGGTGACACTTGACGGGGAATATGATGTATTCAACAATCACGGTGTTTATCGTTTTACCGAATTACCTAAATACGATTGGGACGCCGATGGACCTTTTACAGAGGATTTTTCTGAAGGAATTGATGAAGACATTTTAACGGTATATAATCCCGATGCTTGGGTGACATGGGACACGATTTCCGTCTTACAAATAGATGGAAGTCAAGGTCTCGTGGCTCACGTGAATCATCCGAGTTATCTCGCAATTTTGAGTCAGGACGACCACTTGATAAGTCCGCTGATTGAAAACAGACCGGAGAACGTAAACTCCTTAGTCTTCGACTATTTTTATCGAAAGCGAAACAGCAATGACTTTACCATGGATACACTGGTAGTTTTCATTAACAGAAGCTGTGAGGATGAGTACATGAGTGAAGAGTTATTTCGAGCCGGAGGAGAAGACCTATGGACCAACGACGATTTTGAAACCGATGCATTGCCCGAAACTACTGATGATTGGCAATCCGTAACGCTCGATTTGGAACTCACCGACGATTCTCCTTTTTTCTTCAGTTTCGTTACGCTAAACAGAAGAGGAAACAACCTCCTGATCGATAACATTCAATTGAATTCCACCTTAGGATATAGTGATGAATTGCCAAAGCTCAGTGCCCGTCTATACCCTAACCCTGCGACAAATGGCTTTCGCATTGAATGGAGCGAGAAAGACAGAGCAAACTTGAAGATTTACGATCTGACAGGGCGTATCGTAAGTGAAAAACAAAACATTGAAAATGGAGCCTTGATTGATCAGCGGAACCTGAACCACGGAGTTTACCTCGTAGAAATTTCTGTGGGTGATTTGAGATCGGCCCTGAAATTGATTCTGAACTAGCGATTGATCACCAGCCGTTTGGTCACCACTATGTTTGATGCACTGAGGTTGATCAAATAAATACCTTCAGGAAGTTTGGTGATATCCAATGTGCTGATAGGCTCAAGGCTTCCCGTTCGCACTGGTCTTCCCGTCAGATCAAGTATTTCGTATTTCCCGCTTAGTCCCGAAGGCAAGGTTAGCTTGACGAGACTTGATGCGGGATTGGGGTAAAGCTTGAAATCTTCGACACCCACCTCTATGTTGCTCAAAGCCGATTCATTGGTCAGGTAGCGAAAGGATACGAGCGAGTCCAGCAAATAAATGGCCTCTGCAACAACACCTCCGGCGTCGGGAGAAATCCATGTATAACTCACCTGTTGAGGGCGAACGATTTGCCCACCGGATTCAGTAAAGTCAATGTAAAGCGTATCCGTCACATCCAATTCCGTGCGAACGCGCAAGCAATCGTAGAAACCACCCGGCAGCATTAATTCTCCCCAAGCATCGGCTTGACTGGTCCGAAATCCGCTTTGCCCAAAAGTTCCGATACCGGGAGCTTCAGTCAGGAAATAGAAAGAATTGGTGTCAACATCTCCGAAGCCCAAAGGAAATGAATAGACGCGGTCCAGCGTATCGTAGGCCGAAAGTAAAGGGATACCCTCTATCTGGGCTGCATTTCCCGTTATGAAGTATCCTTCATCATCAGTGCGATAAAATTGAAAGGCTGACTCTACCTGCAAGGGAAGCGGGATTTCGAAGTCGAGAACGGCCAGTTCGAGCGCCTGGTTTGAAAAGTTTTCTCCTGCTATAAAAGGATTTCCGAAAAATAGGTTGAAAATGTCAGGAGTAGAATCCAAGGGAAAATAAGAATCGGTCACATCGATACCCTCATTTGGTAAGTCACTGAAATCCCAAACGAGGTTCTCACCACCTTCTTCACTTATATCAAGCATGTCAAGCAGCAGAGGGTTTGCGAGTTGTTGGTATTCAAAAACATCTCCTGCACTTACAAAGTTATTTTGATCAATTATGGGCTGAGCCATACTTGCAGAAGAAAAAAAAGCGAGGATAAGAATAGTTGTAAGTGTTCTCATAGTACCGGTTAAATCAATTGGCCCAAAATACTTCGAAAAGATCAAATAATCTAGTTTGTGTGTCTTCAGAGCTGTTTTTGAACGAGCCATGCCAAGATGCGTTAAATATCACGCATTTCGCCTAATTCGAACTTAAAACCGTTATTTTTGATGAATATGAAAAAAGGATACATCGCAGCGGTCCTTTCCGTGTTTTTTGTTTTATCCGGTATGGTTTCGCTTCAAGCGCAAGACAGAGACGACGATTTAATTCAGTTTTCAGGAGTCGTCATTACCGGGGATAGTTTGAGTCCCGTTCCATTTACCAATGTTTTAATCGAAAACACAAACAAAGGAACGATGACTGATTACTACGGATATTTTTCCTTCGTAGCTCAAAAGGGAGATTCCATTTTGTTTTCCTCAGTTGGTTACGAACGTGCGCGATTCGTCATTCCGGACAGCTTAACCACGAATAGGTACTCGCTCATTCAAATTCTTGATAAGGATACCATCACCTTGCGTGAAACCGTGATCTATCCTTGGCCAACCAGAGAGCAATTCAAGCAAGCCTTCTTGGAAATGGAAGTACCTGAAACGGACTTTGACAGAGCCATGCGCAATCTGGCGCAAGCAGATATGATAGCGCGAAGCGATGCCGCAATGCCGGGAGGAGGCGAAACATTTAAATACAGCATGCAGCAATATCAGCAGCAACTTTATTACGCAGGTCAGGCTCCACCCATCAATGTTCTGAACCCCGTGGCATGGTCACAATTTATCAAAGCTTGGAAGCGTGGCGATTTTAAATCCGATAGAAAACGTGGCGGACAATAAAACTTCGATCAATTCAGTTATGTTTGCGAATTGATTGAATTTGTTTGCGGCTTTGAACTTCCGAATTTCACCAGGAATCCTTTTGTTTTTTCTTCTGAGCCTCTCTGCCTTTGGACAGGAAGAGGTGACTGTTAAAGGAAAAATTACTGATCGTGAGGGCAACCCCATCGAGTTTGCCAATGTATACGTGCGCAGCCAAGGCGCGGGAACTTTTACTGATCGCTACGGCCGGTACAAGTTGGAACTCTTGCCCGGTAACGATATACAGCTAGAAACCAGCCATACCTCCTTTCGCGGCAAAGCAGAGATGCTAAACCTAATTGCGGGAGAGACGCGCATTCTGAATTTCAGGCTGGAGTACATCGAAATTAAAGGAGTAGAGATCGTAGACGATCGCTCGCGAACTTCTCCCATGGACAAGGTTCCGATCAAAGACATAAAAATTTCCCCAACCGTTCAACAAGGCATCGAAAGTGTATTGACCTCTCAGCTAGGTGTACGCATGAACAACGAGCTCAGCTCCAACTACAGCGTTCGTGGCGGAAGCTATGCTGAAAACTTGGTTTATGTCAATGATATCGAGGTCTATCGGCCATTCTTGGCGCGATCCGGAGAGCAAGAGGGTTTGAGCTTTCCCAATCCGGATATGGTGGGCTCCATCAATTTTAGTGCTGGTGGATTCGATGCGCGATACGGAGACCGTATGAGCTCGGTACTGGACATTCAATACAAAAAGCCCAGACGATTCGGTGGAAGTGCCAGTGCCAGCTTGCTTGGTGGTTCGCTTTCGCTGGAAAGCGCCTCGAAAGACAACCGCTTCACTCAAGTTTCGGGAGTGCGCTACCTTACCAATCAGTACATTCTGGGAAGCCTCGACACCCAAGGTGACTATCAACCCGACTTCACCGATGTGCAGACCTATTGGACTTACGATTTAACGGAGAAGTGGGAAATCCAATTTCTCGGAAACTACTCCAAAAACAATTTCAAATTCGTCCCATCTACACGAGAGACGCAATTCGGAAGCTTCAACGAAGCCCTGCGATTTACCGTTTTCTTCGAAGGGCAGGAAGTGACTTCTTTCGAGACCTTTTTCGGAGCTATCTCTACCGAGTACAAACCTGACAACTCGACGAGATTAAAGTTCACAGCCTCGGCATTCCGTACTTTTGAAAATGAGACCTTCGACATTTTAGGTCAATATTTTTTGGACGAATTGGAGCGAGATCTGGGTGATGACGAATTTGGTGATGTTGTTAGAAATCGAGGAGTCGGATCATATCTGGAACACGCTCGAAATCGACTCGATGCTCAAGTCTACAGCTTTCAGCACCGAGGTTTTAAGACCTTAGAGAACAAGTACCTCCAATGGGGATTCACTTGGCGAGGCGAAGACATCAGTGATCGCTTAAGCGAATGGAGTTATGTCGATTCAGCAGGTTACTCAACCCCCATCAACCCTACCAATCAAATTGTTCTGAACGATGTGATTAAGGGAAACAGTCAAATCACCTCAAACAGATTAATGGGCTATGTTCAGAATAGCTGGGATTGGCTGCTTGATAACGAGAGTCAGGTAACGGCAACAGCAGGTGTTCGGGTAAACTATTGGGACTTCAACAACGAAACGGTGTTCAGCCCCCGAGGGACTATAGCTTGGAAGCCAAAGTGGACTAAGCAAATCAATGACAGCACTACCCTGACGCGAGACGTGGTTTTCAGATTCAGTTCGGGATTCTACTATCAGCCTGCCTTCTACCGCGAGTTAAGGGAACTGGACGGAACCTTAAATCCGGACATTCGTGCCCAGCGAGCTATTCACTACGTGCTCGGTGCCGATGTGAATTTCCAACTTTGGAATCGGCCGTTTAAATTTATTGCAGAAGCTTACTACAAAGATTACGACTTCTTGGTGCCTTATGAAATCGATAACATTCGCTTACGATACTACGGAACCAATGACGCCGTTGGGTATGCCGTAGGTTTGGATACAAAGATTCACGGAGAATTCATACCAGGTATCGAATCTTGGGCTAGCCTGAGTTTCCTGCAGACCGAAGAAGACTTGTTGAATGACTTCTACTACGAACTTTACAATAGCGACGGGGAATTGATTTCTCCCGGTTTCTCAGAAAATAATGTCCCCGTAGATACCATTACCCGCTTTCCGGGATATATCCCTCGCCCTACCGATCAGTTGGTTTTCTTCAGCATGTTCTTTCAAGACGAGATGCCCAGTATTCCCAGCTTTAAGGTGCACCTGAGCGTACTTTTCGGGTCGGGACTTCCATTTGGGCCACCTGACAATGAACGGTACAAGGACACCGAGCGCTACAGAGCGTATCGCCGTGTGGACATCGGTTTCTCCAAAGACCTAATGCCCAAAGACCCTAATAAGGGACTGTTCAAAAACTTCAAGACTGCCATGATTTCATTGGAAGTGTGGAATTTGCTCGGTATCAATAATACCATCAGCTACAGCTGGATACAAGAATCGAGTGGAAGGCAATATGGCGTTCCGAACTTCCTCACGCAACGTCGGGTAAACTTGAAGTTGGCGTTTACGTTTTAGGGGCTCGAATTTCGTAGCGGGTAGTTCGTGGCTGGTCTTTTGTAGATTGCCGGTCGAATGATTTTATGGTAATATTGTTTGATAACGAGCCACTGAAGCCAAGAAGCACCTCAAATTGAGCGTAGAGTGAGTCAAAAACTTTAAGCTAACAGCTAACAGCTAACAGCTAACAGCTAACAGCTAACA
>JGI12048J13642_10169752_pt1 | contig 18329 bp, 13 predicted proteins | sample ElkSlonscriptome_16_FD_13642 | JGI IMG/M metagenome (IMG submission 13642)
CTCCCGAGAGATCAACCAGCTTCATGCTACTACCTGCAAATTTTTCAACGTAATCCATCGACACGCCGTGAGGTAGGGCCAAAAAGGCCAAGTCAATCTCGTCTGTTTTCAGATCATTGGCGCTTATGAGGGGCATTTCGCAGATATCTTGAAAAAAGGGGTGGACATCAGAAAAACGCTCACCTGCCCTACTCTCCGAAGTAATCGCCACGATTTCAATATCCGGATGATTTATCAGTATGCGCACCAATTCGGAACCTGTGTAACCTGTGGCTCCCACGATAGCAAGTTTATGCTTCGGCATGTTCTTTAACTTTTTGAATGGCCTTTTGCATTACCATTATGACTTCTTCTAAATCCTCATAGGAAATATTTAAGGGAGGTACTATGCGCAGCACATTAGTTGCTGTGGCATTGGCTATCACACCATTGTGAAGCATTTCCATAACCAGCGGTTTGGTTTCGAAATCAAACTCGATTCCAAGCATAAGGCCTTGACCGCGAATTTCTTTAATGGATGACTCTTTCAATTCAACCACTTTATTCTTGAACCATTCCCCTTTTTTTCGCGCTGCCTCCACGAGCTTTTCCTCTTCGATTACAGCCAACGATGCCAGTGCAGCTGCACAAACCAGCGGATTTCCTCCGAAGGTGGTTCCGTGGTCTCCAAAGTCGATGGCGGAACTCACCTTTTCATTCGAGAGAATGGCTCCAACCGGTACACCTGCCCCCAGGGCTTTTGCCAAAGTCATTACGTCCGGTTGTATTCCGTACAGATCTTTGGCAAACATTCTACCCGTGCGTGCAACACCACATTGGATCTCATCAAAGATCAAGACAATTTTATGCTCATCGCAAATCTTGCGCAGATGCTTTAGAAATTCCACATCCGCTTCATTAATTCCGCCTTCCCCTTGAATCGGTTCGATTAAAATGGCAGCTACATCCTCACTCAGCACTGCTTTCACAGCTTCAATATCGTTAAAAGGCACTTGTACAAATCCCTGTGGAATTGGCTCAAAGCCTTGTTGCATCTTCTTTTTGCCGGTGGCGATAGTGGCCATGGTCCTACCGTGAAAAGATCCGTGAAAACTGAGAATTGTTCCCCCTCGACCTCGGCTGTGCGCATATTTACGAGCAATCTTGATCGCTCCTTCAACGCTCTCGGCACCGCTATTGGTCAAGAACACACGTTCTAAACCCGAAAGACTTGTCAACCGCTCAGACAATTCAACCTGAGGAAGATTTACAAAGAAATTAGAGACATGCATGAGTTTTCCTGCCTGTTCTCTCACTGCTGCCACAACCTTCGGGTGTGAATGTCCCACACTGGTGACGGCAATTCCCGCGAGGGCATCAATATATGATTTGCCTTCTACGTCGCGTAAGCGTGATCCTTGCCCGCAGCAAATTGCGAGGGGAAACCGCTTGAAGGTCGATAAGTAATTTTCTTGGTCCAGCCGATGGTAATAGCTATTTGAAATAGTATTCAATTCTTCTTTAATCACTTTTTACGATTTTAGTTCCGGCAGCATCTCCTTTCATGAGTGCTCGCAGTTGATTCGGTTTGGTTCCGTTTAGAATGGTTGCTTGCTGAGCGCCATTTTCCAGCGCTACTTCACAAGCTTCAACCTTAGGAAGCATACCTCCTACTATTGTACCGGACTCCTTGAGTTCAGCCAAACGAGCTACTTTTAATTCGCGGATTAGAGACGATGGGTCTTTAATATCCTCAAGCAAGCCGTCAACATCAGTCATTACTATGAATCTGTCGGCATTCAGCGCACCTGCCATATGCCCTGCAAACATATCGGCATTGATGTTATAATCTTCTCCCTCTTCGTCAGCTGCGATGCAAGTCATCACGGGAATGTAATTTTTTTCGAGTAGCAGGTTAATCAGTGCGGGGTCAATATTCCCCACATCACCGACTTGGCCCAAATCCATCTCCTTGCCATCATCACTACCAATGTGGACGCGCTTCACAGCGGTTACGGTTCTTCCATCCTTCCCCGATAATCCGACGGCCTTTTTCCCAACTTTGTTGAATTGCCTCACGATATCCGTATTGACCTCTCCTTTCAAAGCCTTTTCAACGTGATGCAGTGCCTCAGGACTTGTCTTTCGATGACCGTCGATAAATTCAGATTCTATTTTGGCGTCTGCCAATGCTTTTTTGATAAACGGGCCTCCACCGTGAACCACCACGATCCTTTGTCCTTGATCTACAAGATCTGACAATATGGTTATGATCTCGGACTTGAGCCCCTCGTTGGTCATGGCATTTCCACCATACTTAAAAACGTTTAATGAAGAATTCTGCACGTTGGTTTTGTTCGATTTATTCTCGATACATTTTATCGGTTTGAAAATTGTGACTGTTGAATTATAAGAGTATAGTCAAAATCTTATAATTGTCCAACACGTATCAACAAACGACAATTGAATTGCCGGAACAGATATATTTTATACATCTGGAGCTGGGCTAAGAAGAAATCATTGTATTCCTTGGCCGTTAACCTGAAAAACCTTATTCTACTCCGTGCGCAGTGAGTTCACAAAATTTTTATTAAAACTTAAAAAAAGAAAACCAATGGCAAATTGCTTTGCATTAATGGGCTGGAGTCTTCCGGTAATAGAAAGTATGCAGAAAACGGGAAAACCTTTTGTGGTCGTATCCTTTCCTGATTTTGAACCTTACGCAAAAGAGAATGATATTCCTTTTGTTCCTTATCAACTCGATGAATGGAGCGATAGTTCAAACTCCCTCGACTTGGTAGAGAAGCTTAAGCCGTTCAACGTGGATGTGGCGGTACCGCTATTCGAAGAAACCGTAGAATGGGCGGGAGCGCTGAACTCCATCTACCGCGATGACCCTCGTGTATTGAACCGGGCCTTCCTTTTCAGAAATAAGGCCATGATGAAGCGGAAAGCGCTGATTGGGGGTCTTAGAGTTGGATTGTTTGAGGAAGTACATAACCGCGAAGAAGTACGTCAGTTCATGAAGCGCCTGAATCAAGCAAATCTTCAACTCGATGGAGAGGAAGACAGTTGGGTGCACATAAAACCTTTTGCTTCAGCCGGAACAGTCGGACACCGATTACTGAGGTCAATGGACGATATTGACAATAAAGCAGAGGATGGCGATTTCCCATGCTTGGCCGAAAGTCATTTGAGCGGTAGGGAATTTTCCTGTGAAGGCTTTGTGCACAAAGGAAAATTGCGCTGGTTGAACATAACCGAATATGTACATCTGGGCTATTCCAATTTCATTCCCGAGGGAAATTACCTCCACACCAAACGCCAAAAAATTTGGGATAAGGTGCAGCAGATGATTGACATATTCGGAATTGAATTCGGTATGGTACACCCCGAATGGTTCCTAACCGAAGATGATGTGTTGAGCTTTGGCGAAACGGCCTGCCGTATTCCGGGAGGGCATATTCTCGAACTGGCGAGTAAAGCATACAACTTCGATGCTTTGGCGGCGTTCGTCATGTCTCACGACCCAAATGCTACAGAAGAAGAATTTGACGCCATGTTCCCACCCAAGGATCATCGACCCGAAAACTTTTACGGCAACGTGATGATTTACCCAAGGAAAAATCGAATTGACAAGCTGGAAATTCCCGAAGAGCTGCAAGAAGAACCATATTTCTTGGATCACAACTTGATACCACCCATGGCAGGTCAAAAAATTAACTCAAGAGACGGATTTGGGAATCACTTTGGAACGGTCAATTTTAAAGGCGAAGATCCCGACCGCATGACGGAGCTTTTGTTGCATTACGAAAATGTAGATTTTTACCACTGATTATATTTAACACAAACAAGCAAAGAAAGAAAACAACTGAATGAACGTAGTTTCTGATAGGGTTTATACCAATTTCGAAGAAGGTTTTGCGGAATATTTGGAATCCACTCCACTTATGAAGCCCACGAAGGCCCAAAAGCTGATGAGTCAAATTGACCTCCTCAGCCGCACACCGAAAGGTTTGCAATATTTATATGAACACAGTCTGGAATTGGAAAAGGCAGGTCTTTTTGAGGGCAGCCCTTGGAAAGATCCGGCAAAGCAAGTTCATACGCTGGTAAAAGGCACCCTCCTATCGGGCCACCCCTCCTCTACCATAGAAATAATGAGTGAGCTGCGAATTTTAGCTTACGCCAATGGTCTCAAAGGCAGTTTCGATTATCCGCCCGAAGATGCCTCGAAATACCTCGAAGAGGTGGTGGTTCAAAATCTGGAGTTTGCCTTTGATGAACTCAATGAAGAGGCGCGTACCAAATTGACTCCGCAAGAACGAAAAAAGGTAGTCACGCACTTTCGCTTTTTGATGGACAAAGCCAACCTCTCAGGAATCAAAGAGAAACTGGTAGAAGAAATTCAAATGGTTTGCGCCCAGCGACCCATTGTCACTAAAACAGTTAGGAACTTAATCGAGACGGTTTATCAAAGAATGGATCTCGATGAGAACCAAGAAGTGGATCAAAGGCTGATGTACTTTATCAGCGCTATTTATTCTCCCGGCCCGCTGGCGGAAGCCCATCCGAAATATGATGAATACGAGAAGAAAGTTGCGGAAGCTGAGCTTTCCGTTCTCGAAAAAGAAGCAGAGTCGACAGGAAAATATCTACACGAAACCGGATTGACCAATCCTTACTTGGCCATTTTATTGCGATTTGCCTTGAAGGAGCAGCCCGATCTGGTTCCCGTTCTCCTTCAACTTAATGGAAAAGGGAAAGCTGAATGGAAACGAAACCGAGAGTTTGTAACCACCTTGGCCACTGAAATTTTCAGCGTTGATAATTATTTGGGGATCTATGGATTGAAACGCATGTTGGAACGCAACCTATTTTCCCGACGCGCAGTTAGAGCAGGTTTGACCAACATCAAATTGATCAAAATGGATCCCATAGTGGAGCGTCGAATTTACAAGTCGATCGCCGACCCCACGGGGGAGATTTCCGCTAAGCAATACCTTCTTGGGGGAGTTTTAGCCATCTTGGGTCAGCCCCTTGGAATCGGTCAGGGAAACAATTCAACTTGTCAATCGGCACGTGGAATCAGCATGTGGGCGCAACACTCGCCCGCAAAGTTGATCAATATGATCACCACGGTGGCAACTGCCAATAATATGATCATGCGCTTCGATAATCAGGATTTGGAGTCCATCAAGCTCGGTAAGGGTTTGGTCAACAAGTTGGACCACGCACTTGACGCAGTCTCCGTGATATTGGTGCCTCACTTGGATAAAATCTACAATGAGATGATGCGGCGCGCCGAAGGAAGAGGTGAAGATGCCCACAAGTGGGTTAATCCCGCCATGTACGGACAGTGGATACCGGTTGGGTTTGCCTCAGCATATAATCCGGTCTTTAATAGCATTCAAGATTTTGAAGGTTTTGTGAGGCTCTTCTACGCCTCATTTCATCCCGAGTACAACGGTGGCAGAGAGATGGTTTATCCCAATTCAGTAGGAATATTCGTTACGACTTCCAAAGCGGAATTACTCGGTTTTCATGCCGTTTCATTGTTGAGAGTTGCAATGGATGAGAATACCGGCGATTACCGGTGTTACTTCTTAAATCCAAACAACGAAGGTCGACAAGATTGGGGTCAGGGTATAAAGCCGACTGTATACGGTCACGGCGAGAAGCACGGAGAGTCGTCTTTGCCAATTGCTCATTTCGCGGCTCGAGCCTATGCCTACCATTTCAATGCTTTACAGAATGAAGACCAACCCGAGAAAGTTCCATCAGAAATCATCAATCAAATAACCAAGCTCGCCAAAGAAAGTTGGGGCAAAGACTACTCTTGGAGCGACATTAAGAAGCAATGGTAAGACACTCATCTCGAATCGAGTTAAGCCAATCTCTTCTCAAGGGAAACATTAGCTTTCTGCGAAAAAAAATTGGCTTAGATGTCAGAATTTCTTTGGTAGTGAAAGCCAACGCTTACGGTCACGGAATTACAGACTACGTACCTTTGGCCGAGAAATGCGGCATTGACCATTTTTCCGTAGCCTCGTCTTTTGAAGCTGAAGAGATCTTGGAGGTATGCCGCCCCGAAACTCGAATCATGATCATGGGAATTCTTTACAAAGAAGACATTCCATGGGCAATAGAAAACGGTATTGAGTTTTACGTATTCAATTATGAGCGATTGCCTTTGGTGATCGAATCGGCAAAGCAGATTGGCAAAAAAGCCCGTATTCACCTGGAAGTAGAAACAGGAGCCAACCGAACGGGACTCACGCACAAAGAGTTCGGCAAGTGTTTGACGTTGGTAAAAAAACACAATGATCTCATAGAGTTTGAGGGCTTATGCACCCATTTTGCGGGAGCTGAGACTTTTGCCAATGATTTTAAGATCCAAAAGCAGTTCAATGAATACCAAGAGTATTACAGGTTATGCAAGAAGCGCCGTATTCTGCCAAAGATGCGACATCTGGCCAGTTCGGCCGCAGCTATTTCTTTTGCCAAGTCGCGCTATGAGATGGTGCGCATTGGCGTAGCCCAATACGGGTTTTGGCCGAGTCCCGACGTGTATTACCACCACTTAAGTGAAACAGGCAAGAAAAACGAGACCGGCTTAAAAAGAATTTTCACTTGGAAAACGGATGTGATGGATGTCCGCACGGTGAAGGCAGGGGAATTTATAGGATACGGCACGGCCTATCAAGCCACCCACGACATGCAAATCGCAGTGCTACCCTTAGGTTACAGCAATGGCTACCCCAGAGGACTATCAAATCGAGGACAAGTCTTAATCAAGGGAAAAAAAGCTCCGATTGTCGGTTTGATAAACATGAATCTCTTTATGGTCGACGTCAGCCATATCGCAGGCGTGGAGCCCGGTGAAGAAGTAGTGCTGGTGGGTAGACAGGGAAATAACGTAATTGGCGTGGCCTCCTTTACGGAAACCACACAATTGCGAAATCAAGAGATGATGAGCCGATTGCCTTCGGCCATCCCGCGAAAAGCAGTAAGGTGAATTTATTCCTTGAGGTGCCGCATCAAAAAGTGTCCCATGGTTTGGGAATTTGATGGGCGAGCTCCTTGGGCAGGGATAAATATCTCATTTTCGATTCCCGCTTGATCGATTTTTTCTTTTAACGCTACAGCATGGTAAGGCGAATGCAAGAGATTACCGACCTTACCGCCTTTTGAAAGATCGAAGTCTCGCTTGTTCAAAATGTAAACAGGTGGATCATCGCTGCTGATCATCGAAAGCATGTCGACCTCATTTCGATAGTTAACCAGTTCTTCGCTTTCAAGCTCAGCAAAATCGTCCACACCGTAAAATATCATCAGTCGATTTCCCAGTGCGGTTCCGCGTAATTTATCTATCGTGAAGATGCCATTCGGAAATACCTCCGACCATTTTACCAAATCGTAGGTGCTCTGGGTTTCAAATACCGCAACCGCATCTACTCTTGTCGATTGTCTCAAAACAGGGTCTTCATTTTCGGGGTCAACCATATCATCATGAAAAGCCAGCCAGAGTGCCGTACCTGCACCTGCGGAGGTTCCTGCTAAACCGATTTTGGATGCATTAATCTTCAAATCATCCGAATAATACCTGAGAAATTGAATGGCTCTTTTGCAATCATTCAACGATTTCAAAACGCCCAATTTATCAGACCCGTTCAAGAGACGATAATTAATACTCGCAAAAGCAAAACCTTGGTCTAAGAAGTGATTTATTGTTTCAGCATCAGAACCGTATTTGGCAGGCTTATCCCAAGCGAAACCTTTATCCCCACCCCGAAATCCACCTCCGTGAATGTATACAATCAGGCCGTTTTTATGCTCACTTCCCGATACCCAGAGGTCCAATACGGTGCGATCAAATTCATCATACGGTATGTTGTTATAAAAACCATGGTCGCCATTGATGACGAAAGGACTCGCTGCGAAGTACGCCCCGAATTCGGGGTTAACGACTTGCTTTTTTTCTGAAATCTTCCAATCAGAATTACAGCCGGAAACCATGCTGCTACAGCAAAGGAGCAACAACAGAAAAAATGCTTTTACATCTCTCATAAGTAGAAAATCATTCTTCGGTTAAAGCAAGCGACAGAGCATCGCTTGGATTGATAAATTGTTGGTAGTGTCCATAACGTTCCATTATCTGATCAACGTATGTAAAAGGTTCAATCCCCCTGACATATCCGTGCATTACAACTTCATCGTTATAATTTTTCGGGTAGCTCAAGGCCAAAATCATTTTCGCCACATTCTCATCCCAAACATTCGGATCAAGGCCTCTTTTAGCGGCCAGTCTTTGGGCATCAGTCACATGCCCTAAGCCAGCGTTGAAAGAAGCCATGGCAAACTTTATCCGCTCCAAGGTGTCGGGAACATCTTCAAATTCATCATACATTTGAGCCAAGTATTGCGTTCCGCCGCGAATGCTTTGCTCAGGATCCGTTCGATCTTCAACACCAAGCTCCTTCGCAGTAGCCGGCATGATTTGCATAAGCCCTGAAGCACTGGCCCAAGATGAAGCCTCCGGTTCAAATCGCGACTCTTGATAAATCAGTGAAGCTAATAACCTCCAGTCCCAACCTAAACGAAAGGCATATTTTTGAATCAATTCGTCGTATTCACTGATGCGATTATTGTTAATGCTGTAAAAATCGCTTCTCACTCTTCGGCGAAAATCACGCTGATTTTTGAAGTACTTGTTGTAGATCACATAATAGTCTGTTTCTTTTTTCATGTCGGCGATCCAATCATTCATGGCTCCCAATAAATTTTCAGACTTCTTATTTACTGCCCAAGCTATACGCTGTGAAAAGCTAATTGGAACTTCAATATCAAGAATGGGATAATATGATGCATTGATAGCGGCCAGATTGTTATCGGCGATGGTATACTCCAAGTCGCCCGTAACCACCATTTGAATAATCTCGTCAGTTGATAGCCTTCCGGGAAGCGTATCAATGTAGATGTCGCCACCTATTTCTTCCGATAGATTTTGCAAGCGTTCAAAGTATGAGGTGTTCTTCCTGATGGAAATGGTATCGCCGATGAGTTCGATCGGATCGTGTACGAGATGGCTTTCGATTGCGGTCCAGCGCAGCTCTCGCCAATTTTCGGGTTTTCGCTGAACCAAAACCTGATTAACCAAATAGAGATAATCACTGAAATTAACCTCTGTTTTTCGATCTTGTGTAATCGTGAGTCCGTGCGCAATCAAATCTATCTCTCCTTGATTAAGATGATAAAACATAGAATCAATATCACCACTCACCACTATCTCTAAATCTACGTCCAGATAATCAGCAAAGCGCTCGAGTAACTCGTATTCGTAACCCATCGGCACTCCGCGGTAGAGAAAATAACTGGTAGCGCTGTAAGTAGTCATGGCTCGGAGTGTGCCGCGCTCCTTTATGGCTTCCAAGTCAGCGACGGATACTTGGGTAGTTTCATCTTTTTCAGAACGAGGCTCTGTACGCTCAGATGTACCGCTGCAACTATATATCAGTAAAACAAAACATAAAGGCAAATTCCTTAATATGGTCATGCCCCTAATATAGTCAAATTGACCTGTTCTTTTAAAACATGATCCCCGCAGAGATGACTAAGAACCCAACTGAGAAATCGTCTTTTTTTTGCACGGTGGTTTCCAATCCGTCAATATCGACAACTTCAACATTCTCCTCACTGAATCTTTGGCGCTTATAGCCCAAAGACAGGAGTAAGTCTACCTTTCGATCGATATCTATCTTGACTCCTGCAGAAGGGTAGTAATAGAATCCGCCACTCCTGTTATCATCACCAACGGATATGGCGTAACCCAAATTTGCAGAAACGAAAGGCGAAAAATCAGCCGACGAGGTGAAGTAACGAACATCAGGACCCAGCAATAAAAATCCTGAGTCGCTGTAATAGTCGTAAATGGCTGTTCCACCCACAGCTAGATTTGAAACAAATTTATACGTAGCCAAAAATTTCAATCCGTAAGTACGTTCGTAATTAGCATCGAGGATACTATTATCGATTCGTACATTTCCTACTCCTGTACCAAAACAGAATTCGGTAGAGTAAATCATACCCTTATTGGAGTCGTCCAAAATTTCCTGTGCTTCAGAAAGAAGGGTAAACAAACACAAGTGCATCAATAAAAAGGCTTTTTTCATAATGAAGAGAAGGCGAAAACTCTGCCAAGTCAGAATCGATAGCTCCTACCATATTCCGATCATTCACTGGAAAGTCCATGAACTCATTTGAATCTGTGACGCGCTGCTTTTTCTCCAAAACGCATAAAGTGTACAGCAAAGGCGTGGCTGTGCAGGTCACTTTCATTAGTCGGGAAAAAAACTCTACACACTGTATTCTTTCTGTCTATACACAAAATTATTTTCATGCGAATATGCCTATCAGGGCCTGAGATAATTCTCGCCTTATCGACAAAATATTAATTCGGATAAAACCTGTGTTTTTCTACTTTTGGAGCCTGAGATTTTTTAGCCTCTTTTGACACTTAACCTCAATTAACGCTTACTCAAAAAGTTTTCGAATTGAATACAAATACAATTGGGATTCGATTCGAAAAACTCCCGTAAAATTCGTGCGATATGAGAATTGATAGCATCACCGTTCACCAAGTTGGAAACAAGCATAAGGAAGAGGAGTTACTTCTTTCAGATCAACTCCTCGATGTTTCGGAAGAAGCTTTGGAAAGCCTTTCTGTTTACTTTACCAAGCCTTTTGGGGAACGGGATTTTTTTAGGTTGAGCCATGTGAATGATGTCGAGATGAACGAAGTTTACCAATACGTCTCTACCATCTTTGAAAATCCACACGAACTCCAGTCACAGTCCGTAAAATTAGCAAAGCACCTTTACGAGCTCAGCGAGCATCCCAACATAAAAAGCGGTGAATTTTACGTGGTCTATTTTACCGATTGTCAGGTAGAGGGAAATGAGATTGACGCCATCGGTTTATTCAAGTCCGAAAGCAAAGACAAGTTTATCAAGGTGAAGCGACAGGCGGGCAGTTTCGTGATTGAAAGCCAGGAAGGAGTCAATATTAATAAACTCGACAAAGGCTGCATGATTTACAATATGGAGCGCGAAGAGGGTTATGTGGTAGCGGTGGTAGACAATACCAATCGGCAAACGGAAGCGCGCTATTGGATGGACAACTTTCTACAAGTAAAAGAGCGGAAAGACGAGTTTCATCAAACCAAGAACGCGATGGACCTCTGTCAGAACTTTATAAAAGAAGGGCTGAATAGAGAATTTGAAGTTTCAAAAGCCGAAGAAGCCGAGCTACTGGCCAACTCGATGAAGTTTTTTAAAACCAATGACAATTTTAATGTCAGCGATTTCAGCGAAGAGGTGATTGCACAACCCGAAGTCATCGAGGAATTTAATTCTTTTAGAAACAGAGCGGCCGAAGAACGCGGGCTGGCTTTTGAAGACGAGTTTGACATCTCGCCACGAGCGGTGAAGAAGTCAACGAAGAACTTCAAAAGCGTGATTAAGCTGGACAAGAACTTTCACATTTACGTCCATGGAAACCCAAATCTGATCACCCGTGACGAGGATGAAAATGGTAAGTTTTACAAGATTTATTTTAAGGAAGAAAGTTGAACAATAGCGACCGGATTTTTTTGCTGATTTGGATTTCAAACTGAATAATGCAATCCAGACTTTTTTTGGTGTGTACCTCGCTAAAATAAAGACTAAGACTTGTTCACAATTCAAGCAGCAGATTTTAGAACAAAGCAATCAAGCTGTCTCCCTTGATTTCACCTTTGAACATCATCGTGTCGCCATTTTGAAATAATACTTCAGTAAGTATTAAGATATCTAAAGAGTATACATCGCCTTCTTCATTCAGGAACTTATCGACCAGCATGTGTCTTCCTTGAAAATTCTTAATCTTAGATTTCATTTCAACTCTTTTAGCCTGTTTCTTTTCGATGGTTTCCATGCTTTCAATAATGGGATATCCATAGTCGGTATTTATTGCCCGAATCGTCTCAGCTATTACACCCGATTTGTGAGAATCAAATTCACCCACTTTCGACAATCTGATTAAGTCAAAATCCAAAGGATATAGTTTGTCGGCTATTTTGATAAAGGTACTATCAGGGGATTCCAAAAGGTATTCATAGGTATGTTTTGTAATGAAATCAGGGCCGGAAGAAGAACTGCGAAAACGACCACCGATTGATGAATTTTTCTCGATCTTTTGACTATATCCGAGCATCATTAGATAGATGCCTGCGCTGTTTCCCGTCAAGGGATTTTCAATTTGTGATTTACTTACAATGACTCCTTTTAAGTCAGGTAAATTTCTTATTCGCTCAAATTCGGCCTTTTCCTCCTCGATGGCATCAGTCATCGTTTCAATACTCCGATTGAAGATATTATTCATGAATAGAGCGGAACTTGAAAAGAGCAAAATGAATCCACCTATCACTATCAGGATTACCGTAATTTGTTTATTCAAAATAGTCGATTCAATTTTTCAGCGGAAAGATACATGCTAACTGATCTGAATTTTAAATTTCCGTGGAAATTTTCATTCTACAATTTACCATTTTTCACCGTTTGTACCATGGGTGATCCCTGACTGACTTACAGAATCACCTGACCATTGGCGAAATAAAAGGAGATGTAAAATAAAAGTCGATTCAGCCTGCTGAAGATTATAGTTTTTCGGAATCCTTGTTTGCTAAAACACCATCAGCCTTTTTATTCATCCCATTTTCCCCCTTCAAGTCTACTCGCGTAAGCGGCAGCATTTCGGGATAATTTTCCTGAATGAATGCAATCAGTTTTTCTCTGACCATCACGCGCAAATCCCAAGCAGTTGGGGAATCTTCGGCGCTGACCAAAACGCGAAGCTCCATGGTTCTTTCTTTGGAGTCGGTAACCTGAATGATGGCCACCTTTTCATCCCATAGCGAATTTCCTTCCACAACTCTCTTCAACTCTTCGCGCAAGGCGTCCACAGGAAATCGATAGTCGGTGTAGAGATAGACTGTACCTAGCAAATCGGCGCTGACGCGGGTCCAGTTTTGGAAAGGGTTTTCGATGAAGTAGGTGCTGGGCACTATCAGCCTTCGCTTGTCCCAAATAGCAATAACCACGTAGGTTAACGTTATTTCTTCTACCCTTCCCCACTCTCCTTCCACGATCAAGACATCATCGAGCCGGATGGGCTGGGTAATGGCCAATTGAAGACCTGCCAAAACTGTAGCGATTAATTTTTGAGCTGCAAATCCCAAGATAATACCCGCAATTCCCGCGGAAGCCAGCAGGCTTACTCCAAACTGGCGAATACTGTCAAAGGTGAGTAAAGCAAGTCCGATCGATATCACGATGATCAAGAACTTAACGATGTTTCCCAGTAGCCTGAACTGGGTGATAACCTTTCGCGCATGTAGATTATCTTCCTCATCCATACTGTAATGGCTGAGCATTACCACCCTGAAAACATTTATAGCACTTAACAAAACCCAAGCTATAGACGCTATATAAGCGATCTTTAGAATATCGGCAATGGATTCATTCGCACTACCTTCTACATCTACAAAAATTCCTTTGGCAAAACTCAAAAAAACCACAATGAGAAAGAACAAGGATGATTTATAGCCTTTTTCCAAAATGGCATCCCACAGCTCTCGATCACTTTTTCGGTCGATGAGCTTTAGAATTCGGAATAGGATGAAATGAAGAATAATGGCTAAAACAACGGCAATAGCTCCCACAATAAGGTATTCGACCAGCGAGTCTCCTTCGAGATAGGAAGTAAATCGTTCGGATATATTCATAAAGTTCTACTTTCTAATAAAGCAATCAAATTATCTGCCACTAATCACAATCTACACATTTAACATTCAGACAGATAAAAATTTATTATCGGAATAGATCAATCCAACAAAAGAGAAAGTTGAATTCGCTTGCGCTTCACATCCACCTCAGTTATTTTCACTTTAAGCTGCTGCTGGAGCTTGACGATTTCGTTGGGATCGCTGACGAAACGGTCGGCCATTTGACTGACATGGATCAGTCCGTCTTGCTTCACGCCGATGTCTACAAAGGCTCCGAACTTGGCGATGTTGGTAACGATGCCCGGCACCACCATTCCCTCTTCCAAGTCTTCAACTTTGCGTAATCGAGGATCAAATTCAAACATCTTCGCCTTCCCTCTCGGATCTCGTCCGATTTTGCCCAACTCTTCGATGATCAACTGCACGGTGGGCAGGCCGGCCTGCTCGTGGATGAATGCTTTCGGGTCAAGATCTTTCAGCAAATCCTTTGCTCCGACCAGTTCTTCGAGAGGGCGACCAAGCTTCTTTGCCATTCGTTTCACAATGTAGTAGCTCTCGGGATGGACCGCCGAATTGTCCAACGGATTCTTCGCATCACGGATGCGCAAAAATCCCGCTGATTGCTCAAAAGCCTTCGGTCCCATTCCCTTTACCTTTTTCAGCTCTTCGCGATTGGCGAAGGCACCGTTCTCGGTTCGATAAGCTACGATGTTATCTGCCAATTTGGGTCCAAGCCCTGAAACATAAGCCAAAAGATGCTCACTGGCCGTATTGAGCTCGACCCCTACCCGATTCACCACACTTTCTACGGTGCGATCGAGCGCTTCTTTTAGCTTGTTTTGATCTACATCGTGCTGGTATTGTCCTACCCCGATACTCTTCGGATCGATCTTTACCAATTCTGCCAAGGGATCCATCAGGCGCCTGCCGATGCTCACCGCCCCCCTTACCGTGACATCGTAGTCGGGAAATTCCTTCCGTGCAATTGAGGATGCCGAATAGATGGAAGCACCGGCTTCGTTCACAACATAGACTTCCACATCTTGACGAAAGCGCACCCGCCTTCGAATGAAGTCCTCAGTTTCTCTTCCCGCGGTGCCGTTTCCGATGGCAATGGCTTCGATTCGGTATGACTCGACCAACTGACCGATCTTCGCTGCAGCCTTGGCTTTGTCGTTTTGCGGTGGGTGGGGATAAATGTTTTCGTTGTGAAGCAAATCGCCGTGCTCATCCAAACAGACCGTTTTGCACCCGCTCTTAAAGCCCGGGTCGATGGCCAGCGTGCGCTTTTGTCCTACGGGAGGTGTTAGAAGCAATTGCCTAAGATTCTCCGCAAAGATTTTGATCGCCTCGGCATCCGCTTTCTCTTTGCTTTCATTTTTAAATTCCGTTTCGATGGACGGTTTCATCAAGCGTCTGTAGGCGTCATTGACTGCCATACTCACCTGTTCGGCAGAAGCAGATTTTCCCTTTACAAAGTATCGTTCCAAGCTTTCGATGGCTACCTCTTTCGGTGGCTCAATGGATACCCGCAGCAAGCCCTCTGTCTCGGCTCTTCTGATGGCCAGAAGTCTGTGGCTTGGAATACGTTTTATCGGCTCGGAGAAGTCGAAATAATCTCGGTATTTCTGCGCCTCTTCCTCTTTGCCCTTTACCAGTTTCGATCTGATTTCAGCGCGGCGGGCAAAAAGCCTTCTGAGCGAATTTCTGGCAGCAGGACGCTCGTTCATCCACTCGGCCATGATAAAGCGCGCTCCTTCCAAGGCTTCATCCACATTCTTCACTTTTCCCTTAACGAATCGCTTCGCCGTGGATTCGGCCTCACTGATGTCCTGCTTCATAAGGATGGCTGCCAGGGCTTCAAGCCCCTTTTCGCGTGCCTCGCCGGCCTTCGTTTTTCGCTTTTGTTTGAAAGGCAGGTAGAGGTCTTCAAGCTCATTGAGGTCGCGGGCAGACTTGATGCTGTTTTCGAGCTCATCTGTGAGTTTGCCTTGTTCAGCGATGGCCTCCAAAATGGTCTTTCGACGTTTTTCGAATTCGGCAATTCGTTGGTTCTCCTTTTGAATTTCGGCGATCTGAACCTCGTCAAGTCCCCCCGTTTGTTCTTTGCGGTAGCGAGACAGGAATGGAATGGTGGCACCTTCGCTAAGTAGCGCTAGTGTTCGTTCTACATCACCTTTTGGCAAATTCAGCGACCGCGAAATCAATTGTGCATTCATCGGCGCGAAGATAATGGAGCTCCGGCGTTTTTCTATTTCTTCACCACTCGATGCGTTTCTGGACCATGACTTCCGGAGAAGTTAAAGAGGTAAACGCCGGCGTTCAACTCTCGCAAATCTATCGAGGCACCTCCCGCATTGAGAGCTATACGGTAAATTAATTTCCCTTCAAGGGAACTCACCTCGAGTAGGCTATAGCCATGCGGAATGACCAAGGCAACTTCATCAGTCGTCGGATTGGGATAAACCTTCACGCCCAATTCAGCATCCTTATCGGATGTTGAGACAGTGAAGGAGCAAATTTCGATTTCGTCCATCGGCCATGGGATCACTTCAAGTTCAACATCATCCGTAAATGACTTTTGAAAAGAAAGCTCAAGATTCCCTTCAATTATCATTGGAATTAAATCTTCAACATCAATCTCTGTCGGTGCATTATTACAGGCAAATTCACCCGGATCACTTATCGCGGCCGTCAGAACAATCCCTCCGTTGAAATTGCTTCCTGCTAATAAGGTTCGTCCGTCTCCGAGCTCTGACTGTAACGCAAGCGATGCACCTTCACCATTCTCTATTGCCGAAATCCAATTTTGCGTGCCGTCGGAGGTAAATTCAGCGAAGACGGTAAATCCGCCTGTATCGCTTTGAAAAAAGAAGGAAATAACCACCGATCCATCGTCACGAAGAATCGAGCCCGTAGAAAATTCGCTGAAGCCATTGCCCTGCCTGAAAATTCGTTTGGCATCCATCACCTCTCCCAATGAGTCTGTTTTGAGTAAAACGGCATTATTGCCATTAAAAACAGATTCAGGATCAACGATGAGACCTGTTATTGACAATTCGTGATTTGCATTTATTGCGATAGNGTTTGCCTGTGTAGATTCACCAAAGTCGTATTTCCTGAACCAGAGAAGATCAGAGTCAGTAAAATGTGCTATGAATATTAAATTGTATCCTATCTCACTATCGAATATTTCGCCTGTGGCATAGTAGGAGTCATTTTCAGCTTCTGCCACATCTTCTATTTGTAAGCCCGTTCCGCCATCAAATAATCGGTAGTTTGACAATAGACTTCCGCTAGCTGATGTGAGCAAAACCGAAGAGGCTTGTCCTGAAACGCCGTACCTGATAACAGAAAGAATATCACCGCTAGGCTGTTCATTGGTAAAAATGACTCGCTCGTCAAATGCTCCCGGTACGACTTTTTTCCAGATCACTTCACCATCAGGGTTGATTTTAATCAAACCTCCACCTACATCGAAGGCAAAATCCTGGCGCATCGTCCCTCCAAGCAGCAGATTCCCATCATCGAGAATCTCAATACTCCCAAGGTCATCCCTGCGATAAACTCTGTACCAATTGGACCACTCTATTTCGTAGTCCGCATTGGTTTTCACGACCACTGATACGGATGAATCTATAGCAGCATTGTAGCCCGAGCAAGCAAAATAGGCACTGCCCTGATCGTCAATTGCAACATCGTTGACAAAGAAGTTGAAGTCAGAAGTCCACAATTTTTCGAAAATGGTTTGGGCCGAAACCGATAGGTTGAGAAACAACAAAGGAAGAAGGAGCTTTTTCATCATGGAGGTTTTTGGTAATCGAAAAATAGCGAATTGCTTTTTAATCAGTGTATTTCTGCAAAATGAAAAGGATGAAAAATCCGTATCTTTGCCCGTCGTTTCAAAAGGTATGAAAAGAGTAGTTGTAGGACTTTCGGGTGGTGTTGATTCCAGTGTCGCAGCTTATTTGCTCAAGGAGCAGGGCTACGATGTAGTGGGGCTTTTCATGAAAAACTGGCACGACGAGTCGGTCATTATCGCCAATGAGTGTCCGTGGATTGAAGACAGCAATGACGCGATGCTCGTGGCTCAATCGCTTGGCATTCCTTTTCAGGTCATTGATCTGAGCGCTCAGTACAAGGAGCGCATCGTCGATTACATGTTTGCCGAATATGAAGCGGGCCGCACGCCCAATCCAGATGTACTTTGCAACCGTGAGATCAAATTTGACGTGTTTCTCAAAACCGCATTGAGCCTCGGAGCCGATTACGTGGCCACGGGGCATTATTGCCGGAAGGCTGAAACGGAAGTAGACGGAAAGCCGGTGTACCGCCTACTTGCGGGAAAAGACGACAACAAAGATCAGAGCTATTTTCTCTGCCAAGTATCCCAAGACCAATTGGCCAAAGCCCTCTTCCCCATAGGTGAGTTGGAAAAATCGGAGGTGCGCAGAATAGCGGCCGAGCAAGGTTTGGCTACCGCCGAAAAAAAGGACTCGCAAGGACTTTGTTTTATCGGTAAGGTGAA
>JGI12048J13642_10033273_pt1 | contig 18256 bp, 16 predicted proteins | sample ElkSlonscriptome_16_FD_13642 | JGI IMG/M metagenome (IMG submission 13642)
GCCAGCCCCGTGAGGATGCCCAGCACCAGGAGCACCACCGCCAGCTCGATGAGGGTGAAGCCTCCACGCGCACGGTCCGCTGGGTCATGCCGGCGGCTCCGGAGAGGGGGGGTCACGGCCGCTCCGACGGGTCGGGACGAGGCAGAAGCCCGTCGATCTCACCGAGTAGGGAGTCGGGCGAGGCCACCTCCAGAACCTCCCCGCTCGCCGGCGACTCCAGACGGAAGCTGTCGCCCGAGACCTGATAGCGGAGTCCGGTGCTCTCCAGCCCGATCTCGCTCAGCGAGGCGGGGAGGGATCCCTCCGCTTCCCGGTGGGCCTCCACCTCCTGCGCCGCCACGAAGAGCGAGACCCGGTCCACCTCGGCCTCCTCGCGAGGCGTCGGCTCCGGCACCTCCACCCGGAGCTGCCACGCGTTCCACATGCCCACGACCAGAAGGGCGCCGACGAGGGCCGCGATGCCGGAAGTGCGGCTGGAACGGGGTGGTTCTCCTGACTCCTCCTCGACGGTCTGAGGGGCGCCGGGCTCCCCGGCGTCGTCTTCAGGCGGCCAGTAGGCGGGCTCGGAGCTTCGGTCCATGGAGGATGTGGGCGACGGAGGAGTGCGGGGTGAACCCGGCATCGAGGCGGAAGATGAATCGACGCACCGAGCGCCACAAGCGAGTAGGGCCCGCGTGGTACGGCGAAGAGATCAGGCCGAGTCCGCCTCGGGCTCGTCCGGGTTCAGCTCCGGCATGAAGCGATCGAGCAGGTCCTCGAGCCGCGCCCGGACGGGTCCCAGGAGGAGGGCGATGGAGCCGGCCCCCAGCCAGGTCCCGAACCCCTCCGGAAGATCCATCCGGGTGGCGAGCTGGGCCTCGACGAGCTCCTCGATGACCGCGAAGAGAAGGGTCAGGACGATGACCGCGCCCCCGTAGACGGTGGACCGACCGATGACCGGGCGGAGGTCGAAGGCTCCGGCGTAGAAGAGCGCGACGCCGTAGGCCGTCAGCGTGACGGTCCACCCCACCGGTTGGAACGCCACGAGGATGCCGTCCCGCGCGGCCTCCAGGACCGGCGAGCCCGTCACCCCGGCCAGGACGATGAGAGACACCGTCATGACCGTCATGAAGGCCGTGAGCAGGTGCGCCGCGAACATCCAGAGGACCTGGCGGCGCCCCTGTTCGTCGGCGAGGCGGTAGGACGTCCACGCCGTCCCGGCGATGGCCAGGATGATGAGGAGCCCGACGGGGCTCGTCAGGGCGAGTATGACGGGGTCGGTCTCCACCGAAGCGCCCAGGAAGGTGTACCCCTGGTGACCCAGCGCCAGCCCCGCCCCGAAGCCGGCCGCCGCCAGCACCAGGAGGATCTGTCCGGCGGGGTGGAGGAGGAACCACAGCACCATCGAGGAGACCCATCGGTTCAGCGGGTCGTACCACATCCCCGATCCCCATTCGTAGAGAAGGCCCTTCACCTCCTCCTTCCGGAGCGTCTGGGGGAAGTGGCCCCAGAAGTAGAGTACGGCCAGGACCTGGATCGCCCAGACCGAGGCGAAGATCACCATGTGGGCGACCGTGGGCTCCCCGGCCGGGATGGGAGAGAGCGACAGCGACAGCGCCATGAGGGCGAGGGCCAGCGCAAGTTCGCGCGCCCCGTCCCGTTGGGCGGCCCGCCATACCAGGATCAGCGAGAGGACCGCGGCGTAGAGCGCGAAGATCAGGTTCAGGTAGGTGACCTGAAACCGGAACGGAACGTCGTCCGGGACCTGCCCCAGACGCGGGAGGAGGTAGACCGTCACGGCGACGGCCAGGAGGTTCACCACGACGGCCGCCACCCTAGTCACCTCCGACCTCAGCCGACCTCGGAAGTGGGAGGGCGAATCCCGAAGAGGGCTTCGCGCAGCCTCCGCTCCTCCATGCGATGGCGGATCCGGAAAAACTCGTAGAAGAGGATCGCATCCCAGACCCCGACCAGCCAAAGAAGGACGGCTTCAAGAGGCAGGTTACCCCAGCCGGCGAGATAGATCCCGAGCATCGCGCGGTCCCGGTAGATCCACCATTCGTACGGAACGCCCATGGTCGCTTCCCAGATCAGACTGAGGAGGACCAGGGCCGTGAAGGTGAAGGCGAGTGCGGGCCAGTTCACGAACTGCTTGACGTTGCGGACCAGGACGATCGAGGGCAGGAGGCCGGCACCCATGAGGAACATGTAGTAGGCCGGGAAGGTCCCGCTCATCTGCAGACGATGCACGATCCCGTAGGCCAGCAGCGCCACCCAGAGCGCCAGGGCCGGGAAGCTGACCTGGAGGATGCGGGGGAGGGACGGCGCGACCTCGTGTCGGTGCGGGTCGTAGCTGCTGAGCCAGTGCTCGTCGGCCCAGAGGTATACGGCCACCATGAAGATCGCCCCGAGCAGGTAGAACCCGAATTCCTCCACCGGGATGTAGCCCTGCACCCAGGAGAGGGTGGACCAGTCGAAGGCCGGCGCCCGGATCCCCAGGGTGGCGTTCCGGTTGGGAAACTCGAAGAAGTGGTAGGCGAAGAAGACGTCCAGGAACGAGCCCAGCGCCGTCATGAGCCCGGCACAGTACAGGAAGGCGCGCTTGTCGTAGTGCGAGCTGTGCCGGCGATGCCAGAAGACGATCACCGCCACGGGAACCGCGAAGATGAGGAGGCTGACGGTGTAGCCCAGCGGCGTCGGGTCGGGCACCGTGTGTCGTTCCCACCACGGGACCCGGATGGTGGCGTGGGTCAGGGCGACGGGGACCGCCACCACGGCCACCATGACCAGGAGGGTCCGGATCTGCCAGTCGGGGCGGCCGTCGCGCTCGCTCACGGTTCCCAGGTGAGGGAGAAGGTGATCCTACGCCCCACCAGCGAGCCTCCGAAGTAGTGGTAGCGCTCCTGATCCAGGAGGTTGGTCGCCGAGAGGGCGGCCTCCAGCCTCCGGGTCAGGGGGCGGCGCAGCGAGAGATCCACCGACTGTCGACCGGGCACTCGCCCCTCCCAGACGCCGCTACGAAAGGGGAACCCCTCCACGAGACGGAGGCCGAGCCGGACCCTCAGCCCCTGAGGACGCTGATAGGTCGCCGCCAGGTTCGCCGTGTGGGTCGGGGTGTTGCTGGGCAGCGAATCTCCGCCCAGGAAGGTGCCCTCCTCGAAGTCCACCTTCACGAAGCCGTAGTTGCCCGTGAGCTCCACCTCGTCGGAGAGCTGAACGGCCGCCGCCACGTCCACGCCCCACTGGTCGGCCCGTCCGGCCCCCGTTCCCGCGAAGAGGATGGCGGTGGACCCGTCCCGGAGCCGGGTCAGTCCGGGAACCGACTCGTTGACGGTCGCCTCCACCGCGGAGGCTACCGAGGCCGGGAGCCCCTCGGGCGCCGTCCAGGGACCGAAGTCGGGGTGCACGCCAGGGAGGAGGTCGGTGAAGAAGTTCTCGAAGCGGCTCAGGTGGCCGTCCAACGTCACGTAGACCCGTCGGAACTGGCCCTTGTACCCCACCTCCCACGCCGTCACCTCCTCCGGCCCCAGGTTCTGGTCCCCGATGGTCAGGACGGGCACCGCCTCCGAGCGCGTCAGGAGGGCGCCTGGGGGGATGCCGGCCAGGCCGGGCCCCAGCGGGGAGGTGCGCAGCGCGGTTTCCAACGCCGAAAGGTCCTGGGGCGGGCCCAGCGGGACGCGCACGAACCGTTGGCTCACCGTCGGCATGAGGAAGGCGCGGCCATAGGTGACCCGGAGGTTCTGGTCCTGGGTGGGGGCCCACACGAGCGCGGCCCGGGGCGAGAGCTCGCTGTCGTAGAGCGACGAGGCGTCCCAGCGACCAGCCACCACCACGTCGACGCTCGGCGCGAGGGCCCAGGTCGCCTGCCCGAAGAGCGCGTAGTAGGCGTCGGCCCGTGCGTCGAATTCAGGAGCCAGGACCGTGCCCTCGGTGTCCACGGTCTCTCTCCGGATCGATCCCCCCAGGACGGCGCGGAGGCGATCGTCCGCGAAGCTCTCGATGACCTGAGCCTCGAGGTGGGTGCGATGGGAGCGGTCGCGGAAGGTTCGGCCACCCGCCAGATCTACCTGCTCCCCCGTGCGGCCTCCGAAGGTCGCGAAGACGTTGACCCGCTCCGTGCCGAGGGCGGCCCGGGCCCAGGGCTGGTCGGATCGCAGGATCTGGGCCCTGGAACCCGAGCTGGCGTTGACCTGGTTCTCCACCCGCGTGAAGCCGCCTTCCAGCGTGAAGGCCCCCCCGTCGTCGCGGTACCGCTCCACCCGGGCCGATCCCCCGACGGTCACCACCGGGTCCGCTTCGCCCTGGGCCTCGGCGGGAATCCCCGGGGGGCTCGCGGTGCGCTGACCCTGGAGGGGGAGGAACTCGTACCCTGGGGGCGGGGCGGATCCCGGGACCGGTCCCTCCACCGCAGGCCGGTATTCTTCCGCGAGATCACCCAGCGCCGTTCGGGAGCGGTCGGAGGAACCAGAACGTGAATAGCGTCCGGAGACCCGGAGGCCCCAGCGGAGGTCGTCCGTGACGAAGGCGTGCCGCCCGTTCAGGTGGAGAGAGGATCGCTCCCCGTAGCCCGCGGTGATCCGGGTGCCCTGGGCCTGCCGCACCGAGGGGGTGACGATGTTGAGGATCCCGGAGAAGGCGTTGGCGCCGTAGAGGGCCGACCCCGGACCCCGCACGAGCTCCACCCGCGTCCGATCCTCGGACACCGAGAGCGTGGGCCACTCCGGCCCGCCCGCGAAAGGAGCGCTGACGTCGCGCCCGTCCACGAGCACCAGGAGCCGCCGATTCACCAGGGCGTTGAAGGCCCGGGGGTTCACCTGGAAGGTCTCGGCGCCCCCCTCCTGGACCTGGACCCCCGGAAGGTCCGTGAGGAGGCGGGCCACATCGCCCGAGGCGGCAAGGTCCCGGACCCGGCCGGGCTCCACCACCTGGACGGCGGCAGGGGACTCGACCACCCGCTCCGGCTGACGCGAGACGGCGGTCACCTCGAGCTCCCCCAGAAGGAGGGGGTCGGGCTGCAGGACCAGCTCCACCACTTCGGTCGCGCCTGCGACCACGGTCACCTCCATCCTGCGGTCCCGATACCCGAACCAGGAGACGTCCAGCGTCCAGACGCCGGCGGGCAGCTCGGGGAGGAGGAAGCGTCCCCCTTCGTCGGTCACGGTGACCTGACCGGATCCGAGCGCATCGACGACGACGTTCCCGACCGGACGGTCGCTCTCCCCGTCCACCACCGTCCCCCGTACGGAGCCCGTCTGGGCGTGCGCGGACCAGGGGAGGGCGATGAGGAGAAGCAGCGTGACGGCGAGCCGGGACATCAGGGGGGCGGCTGAGGAGACCATGGTCAGGCAGGCTCGGGAACCGCCGAGCGAGGGGGCGATGCACCCCCGTCCCGAGCGCGCTTCAGGTGGGTGATGTAGAGAACGTCGAAGAGGAAGGTCGCCGCGAACATCACGTACATGAAGGTCCAGCTCTCGTCGGGCTGGAAGGGGTGTTCACCCGGTCCGGAGTAGAAGACCAGCGTGAGCCCTCCGGCATAGAAGAGGTTGGCCGCCATTTTCGTCCAGGCCGCGGGCCAGGACAGGCCTCGGAGACCCCACTTCTCCCGGTCCCAGAGCAGGAAGAGGAATCCCAGGCTCATGACCATGTTGATGATCCACCCGTTGACGATCAGGAAGATGTCGTCGTAGTAGGTCACGAAGCCCAGTTGCAGGAAGAAGAAGATGACGATGAGCCCGACGAGGTTCCGGGTCCAGTGGCGTCGCATGTGCGGCACCCGCTCCAACTGGCGCCCCCAGCGGAAGAGCTGCCAGGCGAGGATCACGTCCAGCCCCAACCAGAAGACATCGACCAGGATGCCGGCCGTCTCCGCGAACTTCAGCGTGGGCGAGGTCGCCGGGGGCATCGGACAGATGCCGGAGAGGCCCAGGGTGCCTTCCGGGGCGTTGCAGGACAGCACCGCCAACGACTCCCAGGTGATGTTGAGGCAGATCGCGAACATCGGCAGCCCGTATGCCCGATCCTTGAAGCTCCGCCGGATGATGAGGATGTAGGTCAGGATCCAGAGAATGCCCCCCAGGGCGAGGGGGATGCTCGTGAGGAGATGAGCCGGATCCAGGTAATGGGCTGTACGGGGCAACGCGAGCTCCGGGGGGGGCGAGGCTGAGCACGTATGTCCGGAGATACGTCGGAGGGTCCCGGGGGGAAAGGGTTCGCTCCATGAGGTGCAGGCGCGCGTTCGGGCCGGCCTTCCTCCACGGAACGCCCCCAGGGCTCATCCCCCGGGCTCGGGGAGCTCCGCCCTCCAGAACAGAATCCCCATCAGCGCCGCAGCCACGGGAAAGACCACGGTGTAGCCTACGATTCCGATGTTTCGGACCTGCATGTCGTTCAGGAAGACGCCTGCCAGGCCCGCCAGCGCGAGCACCCCACTCGCTCCCAGCACGAAGCGAATCCCGCGTTCCAGCCGCCCGGTGTGGAAGACGGGCATGGCGAACAGAACCGAGGCCGGGAAGAAGAGGTCCCAGGCCAGGATGTCGAGCGCGTAGACCACCGACGGCCAGGTGAACGAGAAGAGCCAACCCATGTCCCCGAAGGCCTCTTGTCGACTGAGGGTCAGGACCGCGAAGTGGACCGCGGAGGTGACGACGGCCACGAGGGCCATGAACACGACGGCGGTCATGCTCCGGGCCTTGGTCTCCTGGGACGACCAGGCGTGCACGGACACCATCAGCGCGACCATGAACGGCATCATGGCCAGAATCAGGAGCTCGAGCGCCGTGAACCAGGGATCCGCGATGGGATCCTGTGGAGAGGGGAGGGTGGCGAGCCCGACGACCAGGCACGTGAGGTACGCGATCTCGAGCGACACCACCCCGACGGCAGACGCGATTCCGAGGCGGCGAGCGGACCTCGTGAAGCCGGAACCCAAAGGAGGCCTCCTCTGGCCGAAGTGTCGGACAACGTGCCGCACACCGGAGGAGTGCGTTTTCGAAGGGCGTGCCGGGGTCGCCGAGCGTGGCCCGGCTGGGCAACCTGCGGACCGCCTCGCCGCTACTCCCCGCCGCCCCCCGGTATCTCGACGGGCCCCAGTGCGGCCGGGCGGGCCTCCGGCTGATAGATCCGGGCCTCGAAGGCGCGGAAGTCCGACAGCACCTCGTTCAGCTCGCCGATGGCCTCGGCCACGTCCCCTTCTGAATGGCCGATTCGCCACATCTGGTCGGCGGTGGGTCTGGCCCGGATTCCCTCCAGGGAGCCGGCCATGCCGCTGGCGTCGGCCTCGTCGATGGCCTCCTCCGACTCCTCCAGCCGTCGGCTGATGGAATCGGCCTCGGCCAGGAGGGCGTCGGCGTCCTCGATCCCCTCCAGCGCCGCGCGCGCCGTTCCGATCCGGTCCCGGGCCTCCTCCAGAGCCTCCTCGGCGGCGTCCACCGCCCGACCCATCTCATAGAGCCGGTCCAGCGCCTCCTGGCGCTCCGCCAGCACGGCGGTACTCGCTTCGGCGCGGGGGTCCTGGCGCACCGTGACCTCTGCGGTGGACTCGGCGTCTCCGGCGACGAGGCGGGCGGCATAGCTGCCGGGGAGCACCATGGTCCCCTCACCATCCCCGTCCTCCGCCTGGTCCGTCCGGAAGTCCCAGACGGCGGTCTGCATCCCGACCTCGCCGGAGGCCCGGAGTGTCCGTAGCGTCTGGTCGCCGTCCAGGATCTCGATGTGGACCGAGTCGTCCGCCGCCTCCCGCAGCCAATACCGCAGGAGTGCGCCGGGGGGCGGATTGTCGCCGATGAACTCGCCAGCCACGAACCAGGGGCCGCCGCGGATCGCCCACTGGGTGGCGCGGGTGTCGAAGAGGACGGCGTTCTCGCCCAATGCGCCCCCCGCGGCGGCCTCCTCCAGGAAGCCGATGTCGTCGAGGATCCAGATGCTCCGGCCGTGGGTCCCGATGACCAGGTCGTTCTCCCGGGGGTGGATCCGGATGTCGTCCACTGGAACCGTGGGGAAGTTTCCGGTGAGGCGGCTCCAGGCCTCCCCGCCGTCCACGGAGATCCAGAGGCCCATCTCATTGCCCAGGAAGAGGAGGTCGGGCGTCTCGGGATGCTCCCGAATGGCGTTCACCGCGGCGTCCGAGGGCAGGCCCTGGGCGATGGCCTCCCAGCTCTCCCCGAAGTCCTCGCTCACGAGGGCGTAGGGTCGGTAGTCGTCGTTCTTGTGGCCGTCGAAGGTCAGATAGACCCGTCCCTCGACGTGGTGGGAGGCCTCGAGACCGCTCACCCACATGCCGTGCCCGAGGTCGGGAACGCCATCGGTGAGGTCGGTCCAGCTCGCGCCGCCGTCTCGGGTGACCCAGACCTTGCCGTCGTCCGTCCCCGCGTACAGGACGTCGCCGTTCAACGGGGACTCGCCGATCTCCGAGATGGTCCCGTAGTGGCTCACCCCGTCATGGAGGGAGAGGGTGGCGGAGTCGACGGGCATGCCCATGATGGGGAGGGTGTCCCGGTCGATCTGCCGCGTCAGGTCCGGGCTCGCTTCTTCCCAGGAGTGGCCGCGATCGCGGGTGCGCATGAGGTGGTTCCCGCCGGCGTACACCGTGGCGGGGTCATGCAGGGAGATGTGAAGGGGCGTGTTCCAGTGCCAGCGGTACTCCCGCTCCTCATCCTCCGGCGTGGGACGCGCCGTGGGCTGGAGGGAGGCCGACTCGCCGGTCTCGGCATGGTAGCGGCCAAAACGTCCGTTCTGGGACTCCGCGTAGACCACGTCCGGGTCGGTGGGGTCCACCACCGCCCAGAACCCGTCCCCGCCCCAGATCCTCACCCAGTGTCGGTTCCGCGGGCCCGACTTGGTCATCCGACCCTCGTCGGTGGTGGTCTGGTTGGGTCCGCACCACGAATTGTTGTCCTGGAGCCCGCCGCATACCCAGTAGGGATCGCGGGAGTCCAGGCCGATCTGGTAGAACTGCCCGGCGGCCACGTTGTGGATGTGGCGCCAGTGCTCGCCTCCGTCCCGGGAGGTGGCGATGCCGCCGTCGTTGCCCAGGAGAAGATGCTCGGGGTCGTTCGGGTCCACCCACATGGCGTGGTGGTCCAGGTGCACGCCGGGGGCCGCCTCCCCCTCCCACCAGGTGCGCCCGCCGTCGTCGGAGATCGAAAACTGTACTCCGCCCAGATAGATGCGCTCCGGGTTGGTCGGATCGATGCGGATCAGGGAGAAGTACATGGGGCGTGGGTTCCGGTCGCTCATCTTTTCCCACGAGTCGCCCCGGTCGGTGGACCGGTAGACGCCCCGGCCCTCCCCGCTGGATTCGACGACGGCATAGACCAGGTCGCCGTCTCCGTCAAAGATGTCCAGCCCGACGCGCCCCAGGTCACCCTCGGGCAGCCCCTGGTCCAGCCTCTCCCAGGTCCCGCCCCCGTCCAGCGTCCGCCAGATCCCGCTTCCGGCTCCGTCTGCGCTGAAGCCCCAGGGGGTGCGCTGCCGCTGGTAGGTTGCGGCGAAGAGGGTCTCGGGGTCGTTCGGATCCATGACAAGGTCGATGGCGCCGGTGTGCTCGTCCACGTAGAGCACCTGCTGCCACGTCTCGCCACCGTCGGTGGTGCGGTAGACGCCCCGTTCCTCGTTGGGGCCCCACAGGTGGCCCACCGCGGCCACGTAGACCACGTGCGGGTCGGCGGGGTGGATGACGATGCGGCCCACGTGTCGGGTCTCCTCCAGACCCATGGGCTCCCACGAGTCGCCCGCGTCCCGGGAGCGGAAGAGCCCACCTCCGTACGGCGACGACTGGCGGTTCTGGGGCTCCCCGGTTCCCACCCACACGACGTTCCGGTTGGAGGGAGCGACGGCGACCGCGCCGATGGAAGAGACGGGTTGGTCATCGAAGACGGGGGTCCAGGTGGCCCCATGGTTCTCGGTCCGCCACAGGCCCCCGCTTGCGTAGCCTACGAAGAAGGTGTTGGGGTCCTCCTCCACCACGGCGATGTCGGCTACCCGGCCCCCCATGGCGGCGGGTCCGATCTCCCGGAGCTCGACGGTGGCCAGGGCGCCGTCGAGGTCCGACTGCTGGGCGCTCGCGGGAGGAGGGGCGAAGAGCGCGACAAGGGCCGCCGCAGCGGCAGGGAAGGGACGTGGGCAGCGCATGGGGCCTCCTCCGAGGGATCGCGGCATTCGCCTGAAGTTCTGGGGCATCATACGAGGTGTCTTCGGCTGTTGACAGTCTCCGGCGACTGACCTTCCCACGCGTGCGGACACACGAGCTCGAGCCGGCAGGTCAACCGGACGTGCCGCGCGGCCCGCAGGTGGAGAAGCTCGACGGCGCCATCTCCGACGGCTCGGCGGGCTTCGCCCTGCGGCAGCCTTCCGAAGGTCCTTCCGCGGGCAGCGGAATGGAGCGCATGGATGGTCGTGTTGCTTCCCCCCAGCCCCCGGATTGCCTGCCATGGAGGGCTTTCTCAGCGATCTTCGCTATCGCTTCCGGATGCTGCTCCGGACGCCCCTCCTCTCCGCCGTGGCGGTCCTCACGGTGGGCATCGGGGTCGGAGCCACCACCTTCGCGTACAGCGTGGTGTCCGGGACCCTCCTGGTGGATCTCGACATGCCCGTGGCGGACCGCCTCGTCCTCCTCAACGAGACCCGCCTGGAGGAGGGGCAGACCCAGCTCGGCATCCCGTGGGCGGACTACCTCGACTTTCTCGACGCCCAGACCAGCTTCGAGCACCTGGAGGCCCAGAGAAGGAATCGAAGGGCGTGAAGAACAGGACCTCGATACCCTCGGTCCTGCCTTCCAGCATCCGTGGCATCACAAGCGTGAGCTGCACGTAGTAGACGATGCCGATCAGCGTCGCGTAGACCGTTGCGAAGGCTACGCAGACGTGGCCCCAGACCGTGCGATGTGCAGGCACCAGGTGCTGGAGCGCGATCATCATCACGAGGAAGGAGGGAGCCAGGAGCACGGAGGGTTGTGAGCAGGAGGGCGATTCCGAGCGGAGTGCTCGCGCTTTCGGGCCCACCCGCTGAACCCAAGACCCCCGCCCATTCAGCGAGTTGAACGGCGATGTAGAGAAGACTGAACAGGGCCGAGAACACGGCACCCCAGAAGCCCACTCGCCAGGTGACCGCGGATCCGTTTCCGTTCATGGCGCCCCCAGGAGATGATGTCGGGCTTCCCTGCAGCGAGAGGGACGAGCGCGAGCGTCGCCCTAGGCCTCACGAGACCCGTCCGGACGCTTGCCGCGGCGGCACCACATCCACGACGGCTCCGTCTCGAGTGAACATCGTTCCGCGATGGATCCAGACGGCGAGGACCGCGACACCCACGAACAGCCAGGTGTCCCAGGGCTGGGCATTCGGCCAGAGCGGATTGATGAGCTGCCAGTGGAAGAACATCGGCAACAGGATGCTCCCCTGTGCGGCGTTGAAGAGCGGCGTCACGATGACCGCCAGCGCGACGTTCCCGATGAAGAAGGGCGTGAAGCTCCACCCACTCTGGACCGTCCCGGCGAGATAGAAGGCCGGCAGGTGCCAGAGACCCCAGGTAGACCCGATGAGGAGCCCGGCCCAGATCGGCGCCATGTGGCGCTGGAGAAGCGGCTGAGCGAGACCCCGCCAGCCGAGCTCCTCGACCGGCCCCAGGAACAGCATGACCAGCGCCGCGCTCATCACGACCCCGATGCCGTCGCCGTGGATCGGGGCGATCAGCGCCCCTCCCTTGATCAGCGAGCCGACGACGAACACGAGGGGAACACCGATCACGAGGAAGAGGGCCCACCCGAGGGGACAGTGCCACTCGAGCAGGCGCGACAGGTACGCCCGCAGCCCACTCGGGCCCGCGTAGGCGACCACGATCACCAGGCCCGCGATCGCCGGCCCCCAGGTCGCAAGGAAGAATGCGGGATGGCTGCCACTGATCTCACCGAGCCATCTGGCGGCCACCTCGGGCCAGAGGATGTAGAGCCCGATCGTGCCCCAGGTGACGGCGAAGGTGATCGCCAGGAAGGGGAGGATCGCCCGGGAGGGAACGGGCCGTGAGCCTGGGAGTGGCGGCTTGGTGAGCATCGGGTGCACCGCTTCGGGTGGACGGATCCCCGCCTGGGCGCTCGCAGGCGTGATCCGCGGGTCGACGAAGAACGCTGTCTCCTGGCTGAATCCGTTTCCTATTGCTTGGCAACGAACGCCGACGACGGTCAGCGGCTCCTACGCGCCCGGATCCAACTGGAGATCGTCTCCAGGACTTCGGTGTCGATCTCCGAGGAAAGCTCGAAATACTCGCTGATCTGACCGGTCTCGGCCCTCTGGAACAGGTGATTCGCGCGTGGAAGGACCCGGATCGTCCACACGTCTCCAGGCGACCGCCTCAGGGCGTCTTCGAACGGCGGCCGGTTCTGCTCCACCGGGACCTGGACATCGAGCCCCCCGAAGAGGGCGAGGACCGGCGCCTGGACGCGCGCCCAGTCGGTCGTCGGATCGTGACGGAGGAAGAACTGCGTCCAGTTCTGCATGCGACGGAGCTCCTCGGCGATGATGTCGTCCGGGGTACCCAGCTCGGCTCGCTCCTCCTCCGGCATCGCGTCGAGCTGTGCGGGCAGCATGTCCCGCATCATCGACTCCAGCTCCGTCCACTCCCCGTTCAGGACCATCGTGTACTCCGCCCGTACGCGTGCCATCGCCGCGTCGAGCTCCTCGCCTTCCAGCCCGGACGCTCGTAGACCGTGCTCGCTCTGGGCGATGACGAGTTCGTACCCACGCACGCCAGGACCCGCCAACGAGACGACGAACGCCACATCGGGATTCCGGGCGGCGATCATGGCCACGATGTTCGCGCCCTCACTCTGACCGATCAGGCCGACCTGATCCGGATCGACCTCACTGCGACCCCGCAGATACCGGAACCCCGCCTCGGCATCGTCGGCGAGATCGGCGCCAGAAGCGGACGCATGGATTCCGGTCGACTCCCCGACGCCTCGCTCGTCGTACCGAAGGGAAGCGACACCGCGGGAGGCCAGATGATGGGCGAGGGCGCGGGAGGGTCGATACCCAGGCACGAATCCGGTCGTCGATCCATCCCGGTCCTGAGGACCACTCCCGGATACGATGACCACGGCCGGGGACGGCCCAGGGGAGCGCGGCAACGTCAGGGCTCCACTCAGGCGGATCTCGCCGGAAGAAAAAACGACCTGCTGCTCCACGAAGGCCGTGTCGGCCGGGGTCGCGCCACCATCCGTGATCGCAGCGTCGCCGGACGCCTCCTCCGCACCGGTGCCGCAGCCGCAGAGGAGTAGGAGAGCGAGGGCTGCAGTGGCCCCCGGTAGGAGGCGGGGTCCCATCCCGGACCTAAGGGTTGGCACAATACCCCATGACCTCGGTCTTCTCCATGAAGCCCACCACCAGGTAGACGGTGGATGTTTGGGCGACGACACCGGTGACCCCTCGATCCCCACACTGCGCAGCCAGGTCGTCCCGCAGCCCGGCGAGGCGGTCGATGGATGTCGGAGTGAGTCCCAGGAGGTTGAACGTGGATGACTCGGCCGATACCGGGGTCGAGCCCGGTGCGACGTCGCTGTAGGAGACGCTCGCGGTGGCACAGGCGCCTAGAGCCAGGAGCATGACCACGGCCAATATTCGGAAGGTTCTCATGCGGTTCTTTCCTCGAAAGAGGGACGATGTCAGGACGGAAGGAGTCTAGGACTGCGGACGATCAAGGCCGTCGTCCGGTCGTTCGAGAACTTCTTCCACGGACCGCCGCGGGGCGGCTTCCAGCTTCGCTTCCGGGTACCCCAATCGAAGAACCACCTGAGGGAATCGAAGGGACGTCTCGTCCGCCAGTTCGGACCGGAGTGCGGGCACCTGCACGGGCTGATTCAGATACGAAGCCTGAAGCCCCCTACTCGTCGCGGTGAGAAGGACCCGCTCCAACGCCTGCCCAGCCGCCACCCAGTCGGTCTCTCGATCCGAGCCCGTGCCCAACACGACGAGGAGGGGGGATTCCTCGGCAAGCTCCTGATCCTTCGCTGCATTGCCACCACCCATGTCGAAGGTGCGGATGGCCGTTCGGGCGAAGGGGGCCGCGAGCACAGGCACAGCGAGGCCGTCCCCCTTCCGTCGTGGGTGCATCCACGCAGCGAGTTCTCGCCTCCAGCTTCGTCTCGACCATTGGATTGAATCGCCCTCGGAGACGAGCTGAGCGATTCGCGCCCGAAGGCCTCGGTCTATCACGTGCAGGAAGAAGCAGCCTTCCTCCTCGGCCGCGTCCTGGAGCGCATGGATCTGACCCTCGCCCACCCCGCGCTCTTCGAACTTCTTACGGTACGTCCGCCGCTCAGGAATCGCTTGGGCCAGACCAGACAACGAGGACGCCGCGTCCCCGTGTGGCTCGAGATGGACGGTCGCCAGGAGGTCCGGCTTGTCCCCATCGGGCAGCGTGGCCACATGAGCACGGAGTCCCCGCTCTGCCGCCGCGACCCGCAGGTTGAAGAGCGCGGCCCCACAACTGATGACCAACTCGCGATCATCCGGATCGTTGACGGGCAGGGCCCTCGTTCGATCGGCGATCAACTCGAGACCTTCTGGGGTCACACGGAAGATCCAGGGCTGGGTATTGTGGCTCGAAGGAGCCAGGATCGCGGCTGCGACCAGATCGTTCGCGGACACCTCGGACTCGTTCTTCCACTGCATGTCTCCTCCTCAGCAGCAAGGGACCTTCGGAAGGGACGCTCGTCCCGTGGCGCTCTCGACGGTCGACAGGATGGTCGTGGTGGGCGGTGCGCGGCGCCAGCCGCGTGCGCGACAAGTCGTGGGCCTGCCAGCACTACCCGGCGCCCTTCGCCCCATACCCAATCCGCCCGCCCCATCTCGCGGGTGACGGCCCGACGCACGGCCTCAGCCCCGTCGTTCAGCGCCTTGAGCCCGAAGTCCATGCCGGGGATGATCCGGAGGGGGCGCTCCCCCGCTGGCGTCTCGATCACCTCGGCCAGCGCCTCGGAGAAGATGGAAGGGTCCTGCGCCATCTCACCGTGCATCTGCGCGAATCCCTCCATGAAACCCAGAACATGTCCGTAGGCCGACGCCAGATCCGGGTCGTCCGCCCCGTGGACGTTCGACACGAAGTCGGTGGCGAAGGGGCCGGGCTCCATGAGCACCACGTCGATACCGAGGGGGCCCAGCTCGTACCGGCCCGCGTTGTTGATGAGCACGTCCCGGACACGATGGACGCCCGCCGTGACGCCATCCCCACGCTTGCAGGGCCCACCCCCGATCACCTCTTGTACAGCTGACGGTACAGCGAGAGGGCTTCACGGTGGACGCGCTGTTTCTCGGCCCGCACCTCGGCTTCGTGCAACGGTTCCACCTTCGCCTCGATCCAGTCCGCGAGTGGGTCGATGACCCAATCGAGTAGCGAGGCCCTGCCCAGCAGATGGAGGCGTTCGCCAGCCGCCTCGCTCAGCCCGTCCCGGGGCTGACGCAGAGGCTTGAGCGGCCGCAGGTCGGTCGACGTGGGCCCAGCCAGCATCGCAAGATCCATGGCCGGGTCGCCGATCCGTAGATCGTCCCAATCCAGGATCCACCATGAACGGCTGCTTTCCCATAGAACGTTGTTCAGCCAAAGGTCGCCATGCGTCGGTGAAGTGACCTCTTCGAGGAAGGCCGGGGTCTCGCGAACTCGCCGTTCCAGATCGGCGACCTCCGCTCGCATCCAGGACAGATCGTCTTCGGCGAGGAAATGCGGGCGTTCACCTTCAATGGCCACGAGATCCGCGGAAAACCGGTTGTGATAGGTCCCGAGATAGCAGTCTGCTGCCGTCACAGCGGCCTCGTCCCCGAGTCGCCTCGCCAGCTCCGCATCCATCCACAACGCCCGGACCTGATCGAGCACGGACTCGATCACCTCGGAGCTGGCCGAAGGAGCCGCACCCTCGAGCAGCGGAAAGACCAGCCCACCTGCAGCCCCGACCTCGACCCAGGCGAGGATCGGAGGCGCACGGTAGGTCCGCAGCGCTGCGTCCAGCCTCTGCCACCGCCGAAGAGCCGACTGACCCTGAGCGCTCGTCGCGAGCTTTACGTGCAGTCCCGTCCGGCCGTCCCAGATCTGAAGGGACGTGTTGACGAACCCGCCCCAGTTCAGGACGTACCGGACGTCGACGTGAGCCCCGTCCAGGCCGAAATCGGCAGCACGCGACACGAAGAGGCGTCGCGCCACCTCCTTCAGATCATCCACCGGTCGGTCCTTTGAATCATGGCGGCCCACGTTCTACCCGGTGGTCACAACCCGGGGTGGCCCTCTCTTCGCTTCAAGAAGAAGCAAGACCCCCTGTGGAGGTGGGTGTCGAGACGTCGAGCTGATCACCACGCCCGATCCCAGCAGGTCGCGGGGGTTCCAGCCGGACCGCGCTACCGACCTCGACCCTCACGTCGACGAAGGTTGCCGCCGCGTGATCACACCTCGCAACTCCGTGGCAGCAGCTACGGTATTGGAGATGGTCCCATGCTTCAGGACGTTCGTGTGCAGTAGCTCGAGGCGACGGTCTTCCTCGTCGGTATCGATGATCAACTCGTACTCGATGGAGCGCATCCGAGGAGGGCTGTCCTGACGCATCCCATGGAGTCTGACCTCCACACCACGCAGGTCGAACTTCAGCATCGGCGTCACGCGCTCGATCCCCTTGATCATGCACGCGGCTACCGCGGCGAGAAGCAGCTCTGCGGGGTTGAAGGCATCCATGCGTCCCGAGACATCGGTGTCGAGAACGATCTCCGTGTCCTTGCAGGCGGCAACGCTGCCGTGTGCATCGACGCGTCTCGCAGTGATCTCGTACTCAAGCATGGGTCTGCCTCTTCAATGCCGACATCGGTCGCCCGGAACGCCGCCCCCTACCTACCGGTTGTCACTCCACTCGAACACGATGTTGTTGAGCGTCGATGCCTGAGGAGCGAGCGGATCCTCGCCGGCGGGCATGCCATTCAGCTCCAGGATGTAGGCCAGCATGTCGGCGTAGTCGCTGTCGGGAAGGCTCCCGGGGTTGTTCTGGGGCATGGTGGCCCGGATCACATCGTAGAAGATGAAGACGGGTGCTCCCGCCCAGGCCCGCATGAGGTCGCCCTGGTACCAGTCCAGGGGATGGCATTCGGAGCAGACCCGGGTGTAGACCTCCTTCCCCCGCTCGGCCTGCTCCGGGGTGTAGATCCCGTCCTGAGTGGTGCCGGCTTCCTGGGCCGTCAGCGCACCGGGGGCAACGAGGGCGCACCCGAGCAGGGCGCACGCCAGGAGGGCGCACCAGAGAAAGACGTTCCGAGGCGCTGCGCCGGAGACGTCGAGGACGTTCGCCGTGGCTCGCCGGGACGTGGGGTGGATCGCGCGCTTCATTCGGAGGTCATCTCCAGCCCGCCCCCTCGCTCCCGCACCTGCTGGAGCGCCCGGTCGGCCGCTTCGAGGAGCTCGTGGGGTTCGGTCATGTCCGGATGGTAGGAGGCCAAGGCCAGGGAGGGCTGCTCCGAGAGGATCGACGCCAATGATACCTCCAGCCGGTCGGCGGCGATCCGGCCTCCGGAGAGATTCGTTCCCAGGAGCAGGATGGCGAAGCGGCCGTCCCCCAGGTGGGCCACCAGGTCCGACACCCGGAAGGCCTCCTGGATGGCCGCGCCCGTGGGCGCCAGCAGGTCATGGTCCGACGCCGGGATGGACACCAGGAGGACGGTCAGGGGCACCCCCCGGTCCGCGCCGTGGAAGAGGTAGCTGTAGACCAGCTCGAAATGGAGGCGATTCCCGAGGCCCGTCACCTGGTCGGTGAGGGCGGGATGCCCAAAGACGTGCTCCCGTCCAAGCATGGGGTCGTCGCAGAGAAGAGGATCGGTCGGACGGATCCGGCGCACCCGGCCGCCATCGGTCGGATAACCTGGGGTGCTCCCGGGGACTTCGCCAGCGCAGTACCTTACCGGCGACGCTCCGACTCCCCGCAGGAGACGCGCTTGCCCCCCGCCCGCTCGCCCCGGTCCTTCTCCCTCCGCTCGGCGCTGGTCCACGTCCCGGCCGGCGTCGGGATTCCCATGGCCCTGGCGCTCCTCCTCTTCCTTCTGGGCCCCCGGGCCTCGGTGGACGAGTCGGTGGTGGCGCCGGAGGTGGGTGCGGACCCGGACGGGTGGGTGGCCCGAGCCGAGGCGGCCGTCCCCGGCATCCGGCCTGGCGACCAGGCTGCGGTGGTCCGGTCGGCCGGCACGACGGAGGTGACGGGCCTCTCGCTGGTGTTCCTCCACGGCTTCAGCGCCGACCGCCACGAGCTGGACCCGGTGCCGACGCTCC
>JGI12048J13642_10470785_pt1 | contig 18250 bp, 6 predicted proteins | sample ElkSlonscriptome_16_FD_13642 | JGI IMG/M metagenome (IMG submission 13642)
ACGCCTCCCCTCTAATCATAAACTCAAGTTAGAACAGCTTTACCATTGGTATCTTTCAATTATTTGTGATCCACGAAGACCCTCCAGAAATCCTAATGTTGATGGATGGGTTCAACGTGTGGCACTAACCGACGAACGTGAACGTCAATTACAAGTAGCTAAACCACGAAAACGTGTTGAAATCTACGCCAAAGAAAGCATCTGGCATGAAACATTCACTCTTCTTGCTGCCAGCCGCTGTTTTGACCTGAAGGAGTCTGAATTTGCTGCTAACTGGAATCAATTGTGGCAAAATCCCGAATTAGCGGCTGACTGGAATGACCTGCTAGAAGCAGTTGGTTTAAGCGAAATTGCTCAAGAACCAAGCTGTTCAATATTAAATCTTAAACAATGATAATCTTATTACAGGAGTCTGCACTGATCAACGCCAGTCTCCAACTAAAACAAAAGCTGCCCAATGAGAAGGTCTATAGGCGGAAGGATTTCGCAGGAGGTGGAGTTGGGCTTGGCGAAGGGCTTCGGCTTTAGTTGTTTTTTTGTCCAAGGCGGCGTAGAATTGTTTCATCAATGCAGCCGTTGATGGATCATCAATACTCCACAACGTCGCAACGGTACTACGCGCCCCTGTTTGTACCGCCATTCCCGCAATTCCTAAAACGGCGCGATTGTCTCCAGTTGCTGTTTCACAGGCACTGAGAACAAGTAATTCAATAGGATCTTGGTTTCTCGCTCTAAGTAAATCATCCAGGGTATTGAGATCAATCTTTAGGGCATTAATCTTACTGTTTATTTCCTGGTCAGCTTCAGTGGCGGCGGTAATAATAAAAGTGTCTTCACGACTGAAACCAAACTGACCATGGGTGGCTAAGTGAACTAAGTTGTAAGCAGAAGAATTAATTTTCTCTTGTAGCGCTTTATCAGTAAATTGTTCATCAAATAAGAGTGGCGCATCTTGAAGAATCGCTTGAATATTTTCAACTTCTATCTCCACATAGTCTAATTGCCCAAACTGATTGTCTGGGGAGTCGGCTAACTCCGGTTGTTTTGAGAGTCCCGCAATTAATGCGTTAAATTCTCCTTTTGGCTCAGATTTTGGTAATCTTAAACCTGTAGATAAAGCGATCGCGTATTTCTCCACTAGGTACTGTTCATTCTCGTCTAAGAGCGCCGCCATGGGGATATTGCGTAACGCTCCGTCCAGAACAAAGATTAACGTGTTGACCTGGCTGTTGGCTAAGTCGGCTTCAGCGGGTTGAATTAACCAATTGTAGAGTGTTTGAGAGTCTTGTCTACCTCTTTGAGAGAAAAAGGGTTGTTCTAGGGAGTACCGTAGTCGTTTGATCAGGGTTTCCACCTCTTGACGCGGGGTGTTGGCGGGTGAGTAATGTCGCAGTTTTTCCCCCGGTACAGCTAGAATGACTTCGAGTCTGTCTTCCAAAAGGATCGGATAAAGAACGGCGGTGGTTGAATCTTCGGCAATTATAGCTTCCAGGGATACAGTTTCCTCGCCCTCTAGTTGGGCTACACTACATTGCAGTAGATTTTGCAGTTCAGCTAACTGGAGTTCGGAAATCACATTACGGGCTTCTTCTAGGTTTCCTTGTTGATTATCCCCCCTAGATTGTAGCAGTAAATTAACATATCCTCGATAGATTGGCTCTACTTGATCGCGCAAATTAAATTGAATATCTAATTCAGCCGATAGTAAGTTATCCCGGATATTTTGAATATTATGAAATGCTGCTTCGTAGGCGGTTAAGGCGCTTTGAAAATACCCTTGTACTGCTGGCATTTTGTGCTGCTTTCCCGCTTGATCTGCCTCAGCTTTGTATATTCGCCCTAATTGCCATTGCCACGGATAAGCAACATCCCATAATCGTTGAGATTGGGCTAATCTTAGGGCTTTTTCAGTTTGTTTTTCTGCTTTCTGCCATTCCTGCTGTTGTTCGTACCATTGCCCGTAGTAACCTAGGGCATAAATTTCTGCCTCAGGGTTGTTCAGTTGTTTTGCCCAGGTTACGGCTGTGTCAAAGCGTTGGTTGATTTCTGAGGTTGAAGGTTTTATTAAAAAGGGAAAATGATTGGCATACTTTTGGAGCTGAGTTAAGCTAACTCCATAATTCACTTGGGCATAGATTAGGGATAACTGTTCTGGAGAGGTTAATTTTTCCCAGATTTTTGGATCAAGTGTTGGTTGAATGGTCTGACGAGTCTGGGAAGCCTGATTTTCTAGGATAGAGAACCATTTTTTTTCCGCCAATTCAACCTCGGCAATCTCAGATTTAATCGTAGGTATCCATGTCTCTACCGTTAACTCTTGCTTGACTGTTTTCAGCCATGCCACAGTATCTAAGGTTAAACTCAGTTGATTGAGTCGTGCCTGAGTTGGGATAATTTGAGAATTAGACCCATCCGTTTCTGCGGCTGTTCGATAGCTGTCTAAGGCTATTTTTGCCTGATTAAGAGCCTGCTGCAAATCATCCAGGTTTCGAGTTCTGTTATATAAATTACGTTGGCGCTGACTTAAAGCACGTTGGGTATTGCCCAAACTCAAATAGTCAGCCGGGGTGGGTTGAGAAATGAACGATAAAACCGTTTGAGCGTCATCTAAGCGACCAACTCGGCGCAGCACTTCACCTAGTCCCCGTAAGCCCTCAACGTTAGCTGGGGAGTTGGGTAACGTATGGAGGGTTTGCAATTGCTGGTCTGAGAGTTGACAGTCTGGGGACTCCAACCCAAACCCTTGTAGGAAGGTCTGACAAGCTTGGGTGTAGCGTCCTGACGCCAAGTCGTCTTGACCTTGGTCAAGTTGCTGATAATTAATTTTAATAGGGGTTTGAACGAGGAGAGTTTCCGATTGTGCTTTTGGCTGAACACTCCCATCTGGTTTTCTTACCGTCGTGTCAGACGTTGGGAGTATGGGTTGAATTAGGGGGCTTGCGCCAATGACCCGTTCAGTAAATAGAGTCTGGACGCCCAAGACTGAACCCAATCCGAGAAATGTCACCAGGGCAAAACTGAGTACACGGCGACGTGTTTTCCAGAAGCGAGGACAAATTTGGGTGAACAACCGAATCAGGCGGTGTTTCTGACTGACATCATGGATGCGGTGGTGTCTGGGGGAAACGCTCAAGGCATCTTTTTTCATAACTGGTTTCATCTGATATCGTGCATCATTTCCTTCAATGAAGCGATTCCAACAGACTGTCGATTTGCTGAGTGTGGTACAAACCCGTAGCCAGCGGGGACGGTGGGTGATGGAGTTTTTCCAACAAGTCTTGAGCAAAAACTTCGCTGACAATAAATCTCGCCCATCCTTGTCGCATGAACCCATGCCCTGAATCACAACGGCAGAAGATGAAAGCCGGAAGCTGGGCAATCCGGGTATTCAAGCACCATTTTGGGCGAAGCCTTTCATCCCCTAATATAATAAATTGCTCAAACCTGATCTGAATCTTTACCTAATCTTTACATTGGAATCCTTGCTCGATCAGCTAGAGAAAAGTTATCTTCTAAGAATGAATAGTTAATACTCTGACTTGACCACGCCCAGTAAAAAGCGCTTGTATCCTTTAGCCGGAAGTTCCCTTATTTTTGCTTGGAGACGAGTTTCAGGTTAGCCGATCGCTTAATGCCACTTAATGCCAATAGTCCATCCGGAATCGGAAACTGTTCACTTGATTAACTGACTTGTGGAAATCTGTCTGAGAATAACGCCTAGGGCAATAGCTTTTGTAAGCTGTCGTACCTTTCATTTGTACTGTTTTACGGCAGGACAAGGATAACTAATTTCTCCTCCCTGCTTTCAATTAGTGTTTCCATAAAAAAAAATTGTCAATTTTTTTATTCAGGGTTGCCCTATTAGGGATTCCTAACTTAAAAAGTGAGCCAGATAGCCCCTAATAGTTTAAGTTGAGAAAAGTCATGGATAATTCAGATACGGTACAAGCCAGTTTGAGTAATCCCCTCGCCTCAGTTCCAGGTCAGGATGGACTCAACAATACTCTGGTAACTGAAGCTCAAATTCCCTCTACATCTGAATTAACCGCTCTCGGAAGTTACCGTGACCCACTGCTGGACTCTGAAATTGTACCTGTTGCGGTGACAGGCGTAGATCTGGAGAATACTGTGACGGGAAATGCTCTAGGGTTGAACCCTACAGCAGATTTGAATTCCCAAATAGAGGAAGCCTCTCCGGTGTTAGATGGGGTTGACCCCTTACTGGGAACCTCGGCAATAGTTAACTCGGATTTGAACCTTGAATCTGGAGTATTCACCGTAGGTAACACGGGAGAGGTCAAGATTGATTTCCTATTCGATGGTGGGGGGTATCAGGGAGAACTGGCACTCTTTAGTCTAACGGGGATGGAGAACTTGGAGCCAGGTTCTCCAGAGTTTATCCAGGAAGCAGCTCTTCGGGCTTTGAGTGATTCACCCTTGGGTTATATTGCCATTTCTGACCGGATAGAAGGGGGACGATTTCGGGGAGAATTAGGAGAGCGCGATCGCAATCAGGGAGATTACCAAGGAGTCAAACACTTCAACCTGACTCCAGGCGATGAATTTGCCCTGATGCTAGTTCCTAATGGGACAGTACAGCAAGTCTTTGAGCAACCTACCATTGGCGGCTCGGTGCGTCCCTTATTCTCTTTGGCGACGGCGAATCCCGATGATGGGTTACATTTGGGGCAAATTGCCGATGTTACTGGAGAGGGTCACACCTTCGTCATGGAAGATTTGCGGGTGGATGGTCGCTCAGATCAAGATTACAACGATTTCATCTTTTCAGTACGGGGGGCGACAGGTCAAGCGGTTCTGTTGGATGCGGTAATTGAACCCACTCAGGATTGGCGGACAACGGAGTTGGGAGAAGCTTTGGTTGATTATGTAACCATTGATCAGGGTTCGGAGCCGCAAGGGGCGATTACCGATGAGCTTTCCGATGTCGTGCGCTCTGCTGTTGAGTCGTCTACGGATTTAGATAATTATGACCCTGCGGCATTAGCGGAGACTCAAGAATGGGTAGTAGGAATTACGCCTGGTTATCCCCATCCCCAGTTAGCCACCCTGTTTGGGGTTGAGAATTTAGGAGAGACAACATACATTCCCCATACCTACATTTGGCAGTTTCCGGGGAGTATAACTCCGGAGCAGGTGAATCAGCAATTGCAGGAGTTAGGGGGAATTGAGTTTGCCTATCCTTTGGTTCCCGTTGAACTTGTCCCCCAAAGGAATGATCCCTTATTTGGTCACCAATGGCATCTCCAGAATACAGGTCAGACGGGTAGCCCTCCCGGTTTTGATGGCAACGTTATTCCCGTTTGGGAATCAGACATCCACGGAAACGGGGTCGTCATTGGCATTGTTGATGATGGGTTACAACATACTCATCCCGATTTGGTCGAAAATTACCGAGCCGACTTAAGTTGGGATTTCCAAGACGGAGATAGTGACCCCGCCGCAACTGCCGCTAATGCCCACGGGACGGCTATTGCGGGGATAGCAGCAGCGAGAGGGGATAACAATATTGGCGTGAGTGGAGCGGCTCCGGAGGCGTCTCTAGCCGGATTGCGACTGCTAGGTGAAAATATTGCGGATTTAAGGATAGCTGACGCCCTCTCTTACCAGAACCAGGAGATTGACCTTTATAACAATAGTTGGAAACCTAGAGATCTGTTTTGGAGGGGAAATGCGCTCTCGTTAGCAGCGCTGGAAACAGCCGCGACTGAGGGCAGGAATGGTTTGGGCAATATTTACGTGTTTGCTGCTGGCAATGACCAAGCTTACGGCAGTAATGTCAATTATAATAGCTTCGCTAATTCCCGCTATACTGTTGCCGTAGCCGCTATTGATGACTCTGGAGATCAAACTTGGTACAGTGAACCGGGAGCGTCGCTGTTAGTGTCAGCTTATTCTAAGGGAAGTTACAAACCCCCCCTCAGTTATAACAGGCAGCAACTGATTTCGGATAACGGGACACAAACCTTTGACCTGAATGTTAATAACATTTCAGGGGCAATCACTGACCTAGCAGTCAGGTTGGACATTCGCCATCAACGTAGCAGTGATTTGGAAGCATTTCTGATTAGTCCATCGGGAACCCGCGTTGAACTATTTACGGATGTAACCGATGAAAATGCCCATTTTCAAGGGATTTTGCTCTCTGACGAGGAAGAGACTTTGATTACTGATTGGTCGAATCCAGAGATTGTCAAGTTTAAGCGCTTCCGACCCGAAGGGCGTCTGGCTGATTTGGATGGCGAAACTGCCAATGGCATCTGGCAGTTGGAAATTACCGATAATACTCCCTCCCAAGAGGGTGAACTCCGAAATTGGCAACTTGCGATCGGAACGAATGGGATTACGACGACGGATTTAATCGGCGCTGATGGCACAAATCCAGGAGATTATACCTATGACTCTGGGGGAACCTCTTCCGCCGCACCGTTAGTTTCTGGAGTCGTGGCGCTAATGTTGGAGGCTAATCCCAATCTAACCTGGCGAGATGTGCAGCATATTCTAGTGGAAACGGCTGACCCGGACAAAACTGACCGATTTGACGAGAACTGGACGACAAATGGGGCAGGATACCCGGTTAATCATAAGTATGGCTTTGGTGGGATTGATGCTGCCAGTGCGATGGAAAAGGCAACAACCTGGACATCGGTCGCTGAAGAGGTTTCGATTAGTTCTGAGCCGCAAGTCGTTGAGGTAGATATTCCCAATAATGCAGATGGCACAGAGATTGAGAGAACCATTAATATTGCTGATGATATCACCGTTGAATGGGCAGAGGTTGTTTTTGAGGCTGACCATCCCATACGGGGTGACTTAAAAGTAGTACTTGTCTCCCCAGATGGCACGGAGTCCATTTTGGCTCAACCTCATCCTCCTGTTTATGACACCAATCCCAACGACAACTACAACCCAAATGCTGACTATCAAAATTGGGTATTTACCTCAGCGCGTCACTGGGGTGAGTCGTCTCTGGGAGAGTGGACTCTGCGAGTATCCGATCAAATACTCGATTTCGAGCAACCTGATACTGGTACGTGGACATCCTGGAAACTGAATCTCTACGGCACTCAACCGAATCACCCGCCAACGTTAACGACGGTTCTAACACTGACGGGTGCGACAGAAACAAAACCCTTTGCGATTACTTACGCGGATTTAGCCAATGTTGCTGATGAAGCGGATGTGGATGGGGATACGATTGAGTTCCGGATTGAAACAGTCACCTCTGGCACGTTAACTCACAATGACAACCCGGTGATACCAGGGGAAACCCTGTTACGGGATACGGATGAACTGGTTTGGATACCGGACACGTCAGGTTCGGCAGTACCCGCGTTTACGGTAAAAGCCTTCGATGGGACGGATAATTCGGAAACGCCGATTCAGGTTGACGTTGAGGTGACTGAATTACCGACGATAACTCTGAGTGCGACTGACCAGACTGCCTCGGAGGATGGGGACACTGGAGAATTTACCTTTACCCGCAGTGGCAATACCAATGACCCGCTGACGATACACTACAGCACAACGGGTACAGCGACTCAAGGCACAGATTATACGACATTAAGTGACAGCATTACTATTCCCGCAGGTGAGACAACGTTCACCCTGCCAATTACGCCGATCAATGATACGGAGTATGAAGGGGATGAAACTGTGGTGGTGAATCTGATTGGAGATACTGATTATCAGGTAGGAACAGCTAATAATGCTCAGGTATTGATTGCTGATAATGATCTGCCACCCAATACACCACCCGTGGCAACCAACCTGACGTTCACTCAAGCCTACACCGAGGATATCCCACTTGACCTGACAAATATTGGCATCACTGACCCTGATTCTGGGGATACTATCACCGTCAGCTTACAACTCTCCCATCCAGAGGCAGGACAGTTAACAACGGATACGGTTGGGACAACATCATCAACCTTTGACCCCGCCAGTGGGGTGTGGCAAGCCAGTGGTGCTGTCGCTGATATTAATACGTTACTGACTGATGTGCAGTTTGTCCCGACAGAGAATTTCAACGGCAACTTGACCCTTGACACCAATGTCTCTGATGGCATTGCCTCACCCCTCACAGGTACGATTAGCCTCCAGGGGATTAGTGTAAATGATGCGCCAACGGTGGATGCGATCGCGTCTTTGACGGGAGCAACGGTTAATCAGCCATTTACGATCGCCTATTCGGATTTACTGAATACCTCAAATGCCAGTGATGTGGAAGGGGATGAGATTTCCTTCCAGATTGAGGCAGTCACATCTGGTACGTTAACCAAGAATGGACAAGCGATCGTGCCAGGAGTGACAACATTAGCCCCAACCGAGGAATTAGTTTGGGTAGCAGATCAAGGGGGTGAGTCTATTCCAGGGTTTACCGTCAAAGCCTTTGATGGCAGTGATGCATCAGTAACAACAACTCAGGTGGTATTGGATGTAGCCGAATTACCCACGATAACTCTGAGTGCTACGGATGCCAATGCCTCTGAAGATGGGGATACAGGAGAGTTTACCATTACCCGTACAGGCAGTACCACCGAACCCCTGACAGTGAATTTTTCCCTAGCTGGTGATGCCGTGACTGGGGATTACGGATTATTCAACCCAGACAATAGCGCGATCGCAGACAACAGTGTCACTATACCAGCCGATGCATCCACAACCACGATTAATCTCGAAGCAATCAATGATACAGAGTTTGAGGAGAATGAAACGGTTGTCTTGAATTTGACAGCAGCTACAGGCTATCAAGTCGGAACGGCTAATAGTGGCACTGTCACGATTGCGGATAATGAGACACCAATTGTAATTAATACCAACGATAGTGGCATTGGTAGTTTGCGCTATGCCATTGATTGGGCAAATCGTAATCCGGGTCTGGATACTATTGCCTTCAATATTCCCACTGCTGATCCGGGTTATGACCCAGTTACCGAGGCGTTTACGATTCAACCTTTATCCGCATTACCTATAATTACTGACCCAGTAGTGATTGATGGAAAAACTCAGACCGGGTTCTCTGCAACTCCGATTATTGAGTTGGATGGTAGTAATGCAGGTGAAAATGTTAATGGTTTAACAATTACGGCGGGAAATAGCACTGTACGCGGATTGGTAATCAATCGATTTGATGATAGCGGAATTATCCTCAGAGGCAATGGAAATAATCAGATTGAGGGGAACTTTATTGGCACTGATATCACGGGAACTCAATCTCTGGGTAATAAAGAGAGGGGAGTGGGTATTTACTATAGTTCCAATAATACTATTGGTGGAACAACACCTGACTCAAGAAACCTTATTTCCGGTAATAGTGATTTTGCTGCAACAGGAATTTTATTACAATTATTACAATTAAATGACCTAAATGACCCAGGAACAGGCAATGTCATCCAAGGTAACTATATTGGAACCGACATTACTGGTACAAAAGATTTAGGTAACTATATCGGCATTTTGATGCTTGAGGGGTCTAATACCTTAATTGGTGGTACAACTACAGGAGCAGGCAACCTAATTTCAGGCAATGATTCTAATGGTATTAAAATTTTAGGTAGTTCACCAAAAAATCACGTTATCCAAGGCAACTATATTGGTACTGATGTCACTGGCACAAACGATTTAGGTAACTCTAATTATGGCATTGATATTGCGACCGGATCTAACAACCTTATTGGCGGTTCAACAGTAGAGGCACGTAACCTCATCTCTGGCAATGATTCTTTTGGTATCAGCCTTGGTCATTCTACAATGAACAATGTGATGATTGGCAACTATATCGGTACAGATATCACTGGCACTAAAGCTTTGGGCAATGGAGGTGGTGTAGGTATTCGAGGATTTCGCAATATTTTAGGTGGGACAACACCTGAAGAACGTAATCTGATTTCTGGTAACAACTTGCGTGGTCTAACCATTCTTAGAGACATTAGATATTCAGAGGAATCGGGGACACAAAATGTTGTTCAAGGCAATTACATTGGCACTGATGTGACTGGTATCCAGCCTTTAGGTAATCAAATAGGTGTAACTCTTGAAGGGGCTGATAACACTATCGGTGGCACAGACATAGGTGCTGGAAACATTATCGCCTTCAATAATTCTGAAGGTATATGGCTGAAACATAACATCAGTTCAGTGTCAGACCGCATCAATGGTAATGCCATTCTGGGGAATTCCATCTTTTCTAATACCCAATTGGGAATTGATATTATTGGTAGTCGTGGGGTCACAGCGAATGACCTAGGAGATGGAGATGTCGGTGTTAACAACTTACAAAACTTCCCAGTATTAACCTCCGCCACTTCCAGTGGCAACAGTACAACAATTCAAGGAACGCTTAACAGTACACCTAATGACACTTTCCGGTTAGAGTTCTTCTCCAACAGCAGTTTAGATCCTTCAGGTTATGGCGAGGGTGAAACCTTCCTCGGTTTCCAAGATGTCACAACTGATAGCAGTGGCAATGCTAACTTCACAGTGAATTTGCCAGCAGGTTCGGTTGGGCAGTTTATTACCGCCACGGCGACTGACCCAGACAATAATACCTCAGAGTTCTCTCAAGGAATTGGAGTAGAACAAGTCATCCCAGAACTCTTTACAGACATTGATGCTGGATTAACAAATTTAAGCAGCCAAACTTCTAGGGCAACAGCTTGGGGAGATTACGACAACGATGGCGACTTGGATATCCTGCTCTCTAACACTGATCATTCAAAAGTCTATGAAAATACAGGCAGTGGTTTCACCGACATCAATGCTGGACTGGCTGGTGTTGTCAAAGGTTCGGTCACCTGGGGAGATTATGACAATGATAATGACCTCGATATCCTTCTGACTGGTTATGATAATGATTCAGATACCAAGACTATCGTTAAAATCTACGAAAATACAGGTAGTGGTTTTACCGACATCAATACTGGATTGAATGGTGTCTACTTTGGTTCTGCCACCTGGGGAGATTACGACAATGATGGTGATCTCGATATCCTCATGACTGGTTTTACTTATAGTTCTCCTGGCAGTGATGATTCAGACCGTATCACCAAAGTCTACGAAAATACAGGTAATGGTTTTACGGATATCGGAGCTTCTCTCCTCGGTCTTTCTTCAAGTTCTGTGGATTGGGGCGATTACGATAGTGATGGTGACTTGGATATTCTACTAACAGGTTTGGAAATACTTTCATCTGGCTCGAGCATAGCACACGCTAAAGTTTACGAAAACACAGGCAATGGCTTCACTGATATCAATGCTGGATTGACAGGTGTTCACAGAGGATCAGGGACTTGGGGAGATTATGACGGTGATGGTGACTTGGATATCTTACTGACAGGGTGGAATGATGGAGTGTGGCGTGGCGTTGCCAAAGTTTACGAAAACACAGGTAGTGGCTTTACTGACATCAATGCCGGATTAACTAATGTGGGTCACAGTTCGGCTGTCTGGGGAGATTATGACAATGATGGCGACCTGGATATCTTGCTTACAGGCACAGGCGTTAACAATGATGGTCAATTTGAAGAGCTAACTAAGGTCTATGAAAACACAGGTAGTGGCTTTACTGACATCAATGCCGGATTAACTAATGTGGGTCACAGTTCGGCTGTCTGGGGAGATTATGACAATGATGGCGACTTGGACATCTTGCTTGCGGGTAATGAGGGTTCAGGCAATATTGCCAAAGTTTACCGCAACAATACCCTCATCGCGAACACTACTCCCACACTTCCCACTGGTCTTAACGATTCAGTTAACAGCAATTCCGTTACCTTAAATTGGAACCCATCAACAGATACTGAAACACCCCAAAGCAACTTGACCTATAACCTGCGGGTGGGAACTACACCAGGGGGGTCAGACATTATGTCTCCCATGTCCAATAGTGATGGCACTCGCCAACTCGCCCAAATGGGTAATGTCAATCACAACACAAGTTGGACACTCAATGACCTAGAACCTGGCACATATTACTGGAGTGTACAAGCAGTTGACAGTGCTTTTAAGGGTTCAGCATTTGCCGACGAAGGTAGTTTTACAATTGATTCTTCGGGAACCACCATCGGTTTCCTCAGTACATCCATTAACAATAATATTGAAGGAACGCTCAATGGTACACCCAATACCAATTTCCTACTGGAATTCTTCTTTCAGAAAATTGTATTTTTTACATCGGGTCCCAATGAAATATCTGTTGGTTCAACGGAAGTAACAACCGACAGTAATGGAGAAGCATCTTTCGTTTTCGTGCCAACTTCACCAATTTCAGTACCATCGGGTTATTTCCTTTCTGTGAAATCTACTCAATTGTAATTTCTCCATAGAATCAATTCCACTTTCAATAGTCAATAAACCAGACAAACACAACATACCAGGAGACTAAACCATGCCCACTGCATCCACAAACCAACCCTCTTGGCTACTTGAACAATCTGAATACGGAGACTTGTTTAACCAGGAATTTGACTTTATCAGGGGAGGCTCCCTGAGTGTACAAAACAATTCAGATTCCGCATCCCTGGACTATATATGGGTGCGGCGGCGTTCTCGTGCTAACTATGACTTACCAGGAGTAGATGACCCACCTGAACTCAACTACTACGAGAATATCTTTACTCAAGAACCCACTGCCCTATCCTGGTGGGAAGTTAACTCCCAATCCTCTGGAAACAGTGGCGGTTCAATTTTGGTTCCCGCAGATGGCAACCCCCTAGCTGAGGAGGAATTATACTATCTCGGTATTGATGGTACTGCCGCTGCTAATCCCTTCATCGGCGCTTCCTCAATTCGGTTTCAAAGCAGCGACCCCAGCCTTGATAATCGCGTATTTGATATATTAATTGCCGATACTTATGAAGTGACTGAAGTCATTGTTGAGTATCCGGAAACGGCTAACAACTCAACAGTAACCTCTGTTCCAGAATCCTCATCCGCATTAGGCATCTTACTGTTTGGCACAATGGGTGTAGGGTTTTTACTAAAACGGCGATTGTCTCGTGCTTCCTGATCATATTCGCTTCCCATTTTTTATGAAATCAATGCTTCAGAGACTAGGGCTAGCAACCAGTCTGACCCTCTGTTACTTAGGCATCCATAGCTCAGTACAGGCACAAATCAGCGGCGATGGTAGCTTGGGAACATTAATCAATGGTTCCCCTAACCTATCCTGTAGCGCCACCACCTGTACGATTGGAGGTGGCACTACCGTAGGAGAGAACTTATTCCATAGTTTTGCAGAATTTTCTATCCTCAACGGTAACAGTGCCATTTTTGACAACAGTGCCGCCATTCAACGGATTATCAGCCGCGTTACCGGAGGCTCAATCTCAACCATTGATGGAGTCATCGAAGCCCTGAATGGCAATCCCAGCCTATTTCTGCTCAATCCGAATGGAATTGTCTTTGGCTCACAAGCCGAATTAATTAACCTTAACTCCTTCGTCGCCAGTACAGCCAATCAACTTAACTTTGCCGATGGTACATCCTTTGCTGTCCCAGAACCCACCCCATTACTAACTATCAGTATTCCCACAGCCATAGAATTTGGAGCAGAACCCGCAGATATCCAGGTACAAGGATCTATTCTACAAGTACCAACGGGTCAAACCCTTGCCCTTGTTGGTGGAAATCTCACCCTTAACCAAGGCGCATTGCTCATCGCTGAACAGGGACGGATTGAACTGGGAAGCCTTGCAGAACCAGGGGAAGTGAGCCTAACGCCCACGAACCAAGGCTTGGTATTAGGATATGCCGAAAATCAAAATTTCGGAGATATCCAACTCTCTCAAGATGCTCTAGTCGATACCAGTGGTGAAGGTGGGGGAGATATTCAGGTTCAGGGACGGCGCGTCACCTTGAGTGAGGGAGCTGCCTTAATCGCCATTACCTTTGGTACAGATTCTGGAGGAACGTTAACCGTCAACGCCTCCGAGTCGGTAGAACTGCTGGGTACATCCAGTACCACTGGATTTCCCAGTGGTTTGCTCACGGAAACAGAAGGAGCCGGAGCCGGAGGCAATCTTATCATTAACACCCAGCGCTTAGTTATCCGAGATGGAGCGCAAGCCTCAGCCGCAGCATTGCTACCCGGAAATGGTCAAGGGGGAAACCTATTCGTTAACGCTTCCCAGTCCATTGATTTAATTGGGGAGTCTCCTGACCTGAGCTTTGGCAGTGGCTTGTTTACAGTAACCGAAGGAGATGGCGCTGGCGGCAACTTGCAGGTTAACACAGGTCAATTAACCATCCGGGATGGGGCAGCTATCAATGCCTCTACCTTTGGCAATGGACAAGGGGGAAATCTATCGGTTACTGCCTCAACCATCAACTTAATCGGTACTTCAGCAGACCCTCGTTTTCCCAGTGGTTTGTTTGCTTCTACAGAGGGGAGAGGCACTAGCGGTAATTTGACAGTTGATACTGATGTATTGATTATTCAGGATGGCGCTAACATCTCTACCTCTACATTTGCTGCTGGCAATGCTGGAGAAATCAACATTCGTGCCTCCGAGTCCCTTTTAGTGACTGGAACTGGACAGAATGGGTTTCCCAATGGTATCTTCGCTCAAGCTAACCCAGGAGCAACGGGAACCAGTGGTAATTTGACCATTGAAACCCCGCAGCTCACTATTCAGGATCAAGGTCGAGTCTCAACCAGTACAGCAGGGTCAGGGCGAGGCGGTAATTTAACCCTTGACACCGAACGATTAATTCTGGAACGGGGCGGACAGATAACCACTCTCACAACAAGTTCCGGTCAAGCTGGAGAACTTACCGTTCGTGCTTCTGATTCAGTTATATTAACTGGCATCTCAGCCAATGATGGTCTTCCCAGTGGCTTATTTGCCCAAACTCAAGGCAGTGGTGACGCCGGAGACTTACAAATTACCACAGACCACCTAATTATCGAAGATGGAGCCAAAGCCACCGTCACCAGTGAAGACCCCACCAGTCAAGCAGCCGCAGGTAACCTGACTGTCCAAGCTGACACCATTGAACTCAATAACCAGGGATTAATTACTGGAGAAACCCAATCCGGTCAGGGTGGTAATATTAACCTAAACGCTGAACATATCCAATTACTCAACACCAGTCGCATCTCCACAACCGCAGGCACAGCGAATAGCCCTGGAGACGGTGGCTTCATCACTATCCAAACAGATACCTTAGTCGGTCTGGGAAACAGTGACATTACCGCCAACTCCTTTCAAGGTCGAGGTGGTCAAATTAACATTACTGCCCAAGGCATCTTTGGTCTAGAAGTGCGCCCTCAACTCACCGAGAATAATGACATCACCGCCTTTTCTCTATTCAATCCCCAGTTAAATGGTGAAATCGCGATTCTCACTCCCGACATTGACCCCATCCGAGGCTTAACTGAACCACCGGAAATCTCGGACATTGAAGAAATAGCTCAGGGATGCGAAGCCCAAAGAGGGTCAAACGCAGGTTCATTTATCAGAAAAGGTGGCGCTGGCTTACCCGTTAATCCCAGCCAAGTTCTGGGAAATACGATTGTCAGAAACCAAACCGATGCCACTACCCAACCCATCATCGAAGCTCAAGGATGGGTGTGGAAAGACGATGCCAGGGATACCCTCATTCTCACCTCCCAATCTCCCACAATTATCCCCACCAGTCCTGGTTTAACGCCGAATAATTGTAACAATAATTAATTGTTTGTAGTCGGCACTTTAGTGCCTTAAAATAACTTATTTCCCAGCCCTAAAGAGCTGACTACAAAGCTGCTCATACCAGTCCGATACTACCGGACATGATACGATAATGACCCCCATGCACCCTCGCTACCTTCTAGCTCCCCTCTACCTTCTCCCCTCTGCCTTCCTAATTACCTGTCTCACCCTACCCATAACCGCCCAAACCCTTGACTTCCCAGAAATTCCCAATCCCATCAAACCCAATCCCCCCACTCTACCACCACAACTCCCACCCCTAACCCCCTCGGAAGACCTCCTAGAAACCCCCTCCCCACCGCCACCCGCTTCCGACCCCCCCCTTACCGACGTACCCGAACAAATCTGTATTCAAGGCTTCGACTTTAACGGCAATACCGTTTTCAGCGACTCAGAACTCAACACTCTAATTCGCCAACAATTACCCCCCAATTCCAACACCAATCCCGCTGAATTATGCCTCCCCTTTGCCCAAGTCCTCCAAGCCCGTTCCATCATCACCCAACACTACATCAACCAATATCCTCTAGCTTTTGCCTACATCCCAGAGGGTCAAGAAGTTCGCTTAGGAGGAACAGATACAATTACCATCAACATTGTTGAAGGACAACTCGAAAAACCCATCCAAATCAACGGGACTCAACGGCTCAAACCCAGCTACCTACGCAGTCGCCTAGCCGCCGCCACATCCGCCCCCTTAAATCAAGACCGCCTCCTAGAAGCCCTGCGACTACTACAACTCAACCCCTTAATAGAAACCATCAACGCCGAACTCTTACCCGGTTCTCAACCCGGTCAAGCCCTCCTAGAAGTAGACATCACAGAAACTCAACCCTTCGATATCCAAGTCAGCCTAGATAACAACCGTTCCCCCAGTGTAGGTAGCTTTCGCCGCAATCTTACCCTCAGCCACGACAATTTATTCGGTTTAGGGGATAGCCTCACCGCCACCTACAGAAACACAGATGGCAGTAACGAGGTTGACATTGGTTACACCTTACCCGTCAACGCCAAAGATGGCACTCTCAGCTTAAGATACCGCCTCGGTTCTGGCGATGTCACCGAACCTCCCTTTGATAAACTCGACCTCGCCGCCGACTATCGCAGCTATGAACTCACCCTGCGCCAGCCCATCATTCGCAGAGCCGATGGAGATTCTGTGCGAGAATTAGGATTAGGTTTAACCTTTTCCCGACAAGAAAGTGACACCTCTATCTTAGGCTTTGAATTCCCCCTCTCACGGGGAGCAGACGCTGCTGGACGCACTCGCATTTCTACCCTACGCTTTTTTCAAGACTGGACACAGCGCAGTTCCACAGAAGTCTTCGTCGCCCGGTCTGAATTTAGTCTAGGCGTCGATTGGTTCAACGCCACTCTCAACGACACAGACCCCTTTACAGGTGAAGAGATACCCGATAGCCGATTTTTCAGTTGGCGGGGACAAGTACAGTGGGGACGCCGCATCGCACCCGACACCACCCTACTCCTCCGCAGCAGCATCCAGCTCACCAACGACCCCCTAATCCCCTTAGAACAGTTAGGCTTAGGCGGTCAAAATAGCGTGCGGGGATACCGTCAGGATGCCCGATTAACCGACAATGGCATCTTTGCCTCAGCCGAACTCCAGTTGCCAATTTACCGCCTGTCCAACCCAGAAAGTGTTGTATCAATTATCCCCTTTATTGACCTGGGTATTGGCTGGAATAGCGGGGGTCAAGACACCCCTGACCCCAATACCTTAGTCGGAATAGGACTGGGTTTACAGTGGCAACAGAGTGACAGATTTCGGACTCGTCTTGATTGGGGCATTCCTCTGGTTGATGTGGATTCCAGAGACAGGACATGGCAAGAAAATGGGGTTTATTTTACTGTGGAGTATAATTTCTTTTAATCTGAAGTTCCCCCCATACAGATGTACTGCACCCAGGCTAAAGCCTTATACCGTAATGGTTTGAACGCTCAAGCCTCTCAAAAATCGTACCCATGTAGCACTTGCAAAAATACCGCGATCGCGGTATTTTTGCAATATGACAAGAGATCGGTTGAAACCCACGCTACATCAAGGTTTCAGCGATTGCACCCATGTAGAGCGGCTAAAAAATCGCGGAAAGCCGCACGGTGAGGCAGTTTTGATTTTTTGGCTGGGGGAACTTCAGTTTAATCTGAAATTATCCCAACCAGAATGTATGACATCTCTACAAAGTCTGGCTAAACTTAGCGACCCAGATATCCCAATCATCAGCAGAATTTTCTTGTACAGTGCGTCCTGAAACATAAACATTACCATTGCTATCTATCCCACATTCCGCACGTCAAGTTGTAGTATGCCCAGTAGTACAGAAACACTGAGTAGCTTGGCGAACTTTTTACGTAATGGTAATACTCACACCTCCTTGTGCCAGTCCACAGACATCCCTTGGCGATCGCGTGACAACTTACCCGCCTCAGTCTAATCGCTGACGGAATTTCCATCATAGTTTACTGGGTGCTTACACCTAAAAGAATCAACCTCACCATCTGCCAAGACACCCAGGGGT